>Ga0310343_10000016_pt1 | contig 89094 bp, 87 predicted proteins | sample HC15DNA2025_MG_FD_203519 | JGI IMG/M metagenome (GOLD analysis project Ga0310343, IMG submission 203519) | Marine microbial communities from station ALOHA, North Pacific Subtropical Gyre - HC15-DNA-20-25_MG | ecosystem: Environmental > Aquatic > Marine > Oceanic | place: Pacific Ocean: North...
ATCTAATTGCCTTGGCTACAGCCTCAGTTCTATTGGAAGAATCAAATTTAATACAGATAGTTTGAACTTTATTTTTAATAGTTTGTTCTGCTAAATTCATAGTCTTAGCTATTTCATTAGCTTTATAACCATTCGAAAGAAGCTCTAGAATTTCTAGCTCCTGTTTGGTAGTTTTGATGTTGTCTAAGTTATACATTTATGAAATACATACTAAGTGACACAAAATTTAATTAGCACTAAAATAATAATAAGTGATACTTTTTATTTTGTTAAAAATTCAACTTAGAAGGAGAAGTTTTCCCAGTCTTTCTGGGAAATTAAATATATGCTAAATCAAATAGATAATAAAAAATTCTGGATTTACTTTTCTCTATTTATTTTGACTCTTATAATAATCCTTACTTTTGGATTTTTATTGAGCTTAGAAAGCCTAAACAAAATTTTATTTTTAGGTTTTGAGGCATCTTCAAGTACTAGTTCTTTATATCTAAATTTTTCTAACCTAATTAGATTGGGGATAGCTTTTAGTGCAGGTCTAGTAGCAGTTTTTAATCCATGTGGATTTGCTCTTTTATCGGTATATTTTTCATCATTCCTGAAAAATGATGAAAAATTATTATTTAATGGCAATACATCAATTTTTTCAAAAAAATTTCTTGAACCTCTATATATTTCAACTGTTGTTACAGTTGGTTTTATATTAGTTTTTTTTATCTTTGCATCAATTATTTCTGCCGGTTTTTATAGTATAAGAGATGTGTTTTCATATTTCGGCTTAGTAATCTCTATACTTCTTCTAGGTTATGGTTTTATAGTTCTTTATGGTGGTAATGTTTATTTCTTAAAATTACAAAAATTAGCATATCTATTTGACTCAAAAAAAAATGGTACATCTAGATTCTATTTTATTTATGGCGTTTCATATGGAATAACTTCTTTATCATGTACACTACCTATATTTATGTCTATTGTTTTTAGCCTTTCGAATGTATCTAAATTACAAATACTTTTTATTGATTTTATTCTTTTTTCATTAGGGACATGGGTTGCCCTTTTGAGTGTTTCTTTTGGGTTATTATTCTTGAAATTTGTTATAGATAAAGTAAAAATATTTCTGACGGTTTATAAATATGTTGCTTCAAGTATTTTGATTTTATCAAGTGCTTATTTAATATTTTATTGGATGAGTGAATTTAAAATATAAAATTTATTCTCAGATTTACTTAGCATTTTGTGTAAAAAATAAATAATAATTGTTATAATGATTGTTTGGATTACCGTTTATATTTCAACTAAATGAAACTAAATTAAGGAATAAATTTGACTACAAAGAATGAAAAATTATCAGCATCAATTCAGGAATTATTTGATGCAGGTTCTCATTTTGGACATCCATCTAGGCGATGGAATCCTAAAATGACAGAGTATATTCACTCAAAAAGAAATGGCTCTCACATTATAAATTTATCTAAGACTCAAGAAAAGTTATTACAAGCAGTTAACTTTATTGAATCTGTTATTTCAGATGGTGGTAATTGTATGTTTGTTGGAACTAAAAAGCATGCCCAAAATATCATAAAAGAAAATGCTGAAAGGTCTAATTCACTTTATATTAATCAAAGATGGCTAGGTGGTTTAATGACTAACTTCAAAACAATTGAGAGAAGACTTGAAAGACTTGTTGAACTTGAAGATTCATTTGCAAAGGGTATTATTATCTCTCAGACTAAAAGAGAATCTCAAAAACTCGATACAGAAAGAGGAAGACTTAATAAGTTTTTTTCTGGAATAAAAGAGATGAATGAATTACCTTCTGTGCTTTACGTAGTAGATATTCATAGAGAAAAAATTGCTGTAGCAGAAGCTAGAAAACTTAATATACCTGTTGTGGCCATGGTTGATACAAATTCAGATCCTAATCAAGTAGAATATCCTATCCCATCAAATGATGATGGTTTGAGATCAATTCAGCTTATAACTAATATAATCACAGATGCGATAATTTCAGGTCAAGAGTTATACCAAAAGAAGCAGGAGGATCAACTAGCGGAAGAGGCTGAGCTAGAAAGATTAGAAGCTGAAGCTAGAAATAAAGCCCAAGAACAAGCTGCTAAAAGACAGTCTAGTAATGATTCTAGTGCAAAAGCAGAGCAAGAAGCAAAAGCAGAGCCAGAAGCAAAAGCAGAGCCAGAAGCAAAAGCAGAGCCAGAAGTAAAAGCAGAGCAAGAAGCAAAAGCAGAGCAAGAAGCAAAAGCAGAGCCAGAAGCAAAAGCAGAGCCAGAAGCAAAAGCAGAGTCAGAAGTAAAAACAGAGCCAGAAGTAAAAGCAGAGCCAGAAGCAAAAGCAGAGCCAAAGGCTAAAGCAGAGCCAAAATCAAAAGCAGAGCCAAAAGCAAAAGCAGAGCCAAAAGCAAAAGCAGAGCCAAAAGCAAAAGCAGAGCCAAAAGCAAAAGCTAAACCAAAAGCAAAAGCTAAACCAAAAGCAAAAGCTAAGGCAAAAAAAACTGATACTGAAAAAAAATAAATATTTAGGAGAACTAAATGGTTGAAATAACTGCAAGCTTAATCAAAGAACTTAGAGATAAAACTGGTGCAGGTATTATGGATGCAAAAAAAGCACTAGAAGAATCTCAAGGTGATATGAAAAAAGCTGAAGAATTTCTAAATAAGAAAGGTCTTGCTTCTGTAGAAAAAAGAGCCGGTAGAGCTACAGAAAATGGAATAGTTGAATCATATATTCATACTGGGGGTAGAATTGGAGCATTAGTACAATTGTCTTGTGAGACTGATTTTGTTGCTAGAACAGATGAATTCTCTAAATGTGCAAAAGAAATTGCTATGCAAGTTGCTGCAATGAATCCTATCTCTATTTCAAAATCTGAAAATTCAGAAGAATCAGAAGATCAGATTTTAGAACTTCAACCTTACATAAGAGATTCATCTAAAACTGTAGGAGAAGTAGTAAAGGAACTATCCTCAAAAGTTGGAGAAAATATTGTAATCAAGAAAATAAATAGATTTGAAATTGGAAATTAATAAACCAAGAAGAATTGTCTTAAAGCTTTCAGGAGAGTCACTGAAAGGTAATCTAGAGTTTGGTCTCCACAGTGAAATTATAAGAACTATTTCAACTGAAATAAAAAAAGTTTCAAGCCTTAATATACAAGTTTCAATAGTTGTCGGTGGTGGTAATTTTTGGAGAGGTGCGGAATATGAGAAAAGAGGAATGGATAGGTCCACTGCTGATTATGCTGGTATGTTAGCAACTATAATGAATGCCCTAGCACTTCAAGATGAATTAGAAAAAAATGATATTCCTGTTAGAACTCAAACAGCCCTAAATCTTCCTTCAGTAGCTGAACCATACATAAGAAGAAAAGCTATTAGGCACTTAGAAAAAGGTAGGCTGGTTGTTTTTGCAGGGGGTACAGGAAATCCTTTTATGTCAACAGACACGGCAGCAGCTCTTAGAGCTATTGAAATAAATGCAGACATATTAATAATGGCTAAAAATGGTATAGATGGTATGTATGATTCAGATCCTAACTTAAATCAAAGTGCACAAAAGATCGATGAAATTACTCATCATGAAGCTTTGAGTATGAGATTGGCTGCTCTCGATTCGACCGCACTTACATTATGTATGGATAATCTTATACCAATAGTTATTTTTGATTTATTTAAAAAAGATAATTTATTAAGTGTGGTATCTGGCGATAAAGTAGGTACCCATATATATACACCAACAAAATCTTAGGTAATATATAAGAAAATATAAGGATTTATTATGGAATTATCAGAGATACTTAGTGATTGTTCAGAAAGAATGAAATCATCGTGTGATTTTTTTGTTGAGGATATAAAATCTATTCGTACTGGGAGAGCTACAACAAGTTTATTAGAAAATATTAAAGTTGACTATCACGGATCAATTATGCCTTTGAATCAACTTTCTCAGATTTCACTAAGCGATCAGAGAAGTATGACTGTTCAACCTTGGGATAAAACTGCTGTTCAAATTATAGCTAAGTCTATACAGAATTCTGATTTGGGTATAACCCCACAAATTGAGAGTGATTTAATTAGAGTAAATATCCCTCCTATGACTGAGGAGACTAGAAAAGATGTTGTAAAAGTTTTGAAACAGCGTACTGAGCAATCAAAAGTATCAATAAGGAATATCAGAAGAGATGGTCAAGATGAAATCAGAAAACTTGAAAAAGAAGGTAATTGCTCAGAAGATGACTCCAGAAGAGCATCCACTGATTTGCAGAAGATAACGGATGATTCAATAAAAAACATAGAAAATGAAGCTAATTCAAAAGAATCTGAAATAATGCAAGTATAATTATGTCTGATAATAATTCTGTCCCCAAACACTTAGCTATTATTATGGATGGAAATGGTAGATGGGCTCTAGAAAAACATCTAGATAGGTCAGAGGGGCATATTAAGGGTTATCAAAATATAAAATCTATAACTCTTATGGCAAAAAAACTTGGAGTTAAATATCTTACTCTTTTTGCTTTTTCAACTGAAAATTGGAATAGACCTTTGAAAGAGGTAAATTTCATAATGAATTTAGCTCTTGAGGTAATAATTAAGGAATCAGAAGAACTAAGTCAAAATAATATAAATATAACTCATTTGGGTGACAAGAAAAACTTATCAACTGAAATGATTCAAAAAATAAAAAAATCTGAGGAATTAACTAAAAACAACAATGAATTCTTTCTGTCAATAGCATTTAATTATGGCGCCAGAAACGAAATTATAAATGCAGTTAATAAAATTATACAAAAAAAAATTATCTCTATAGATGAGGAAATTTTTTCTTCAAATCTGATGAGTAAAGATTATCCTGATCCTGATATGATAATTCGAACAGGTGGTGAAAAAAGGCTTTCAAATTTTCTTTTGTGGCAAGCTGCATATGCTGAGCTTTATTTTGAAGATAAATTTTGGCCTGATTTTAAAATAAATGATTTAGAAAGAATTATTAGTAATTATTCCCTAAGGAAAAGAAATTTTGGAAATTAGAAATAGTTCAAAAAGATTAATCACATCAATTGTTGGAATATTTGTAATGATACTTGGGTTTGAATTTTTACCCACTATTTCATTTATAAAATTTCTTGGTTTTACAATTCATCCTTTGGTTCTAACTGCTTTAATATTATTTTTTTTAGAAATAATAAAGCAACTAATTAATAATCTAAAATCTAGAAATTATAAATTTTATTTATTCATTTTGATTTATATTATTTTTTTTATTCATGTTATTGCTATTGAAAATATGACAGAAAATTGGAAACTTTATTTTTTCTTTGTTCTATTTCAAGTTTTTTCTGTAGATTCTTTTGGATATATTTTTGGTAAACTTTTTGGGAAATCTAAGCTAAGTTTTCTTGTGAAAATATCACCCAATAAAACTATTGAAGGTTACATAGGTTCAGTTATATTTGGTTTTTTATTTGGCTTTTTTATTCTTTATTTCTTAAGTAAAAATTATTTGGATGATATAGGAATATTTATAATATTTATAACCTCAATAGGAATAGTCATTACAAGTATATTAGGTGATCTAGCAGTTTCAAAAATAAAAAGAATCTTAAGTATTGATGATTTTTCAAATATTTTCTATGGTCATGGAGGAATATTAGATAGACTGGATTCAATTTTACCTAGTTTTACTTTCTTTTTTTGGATATTCTTTTTAACATGAAAAAAGTTGTAATAATAGGTTCTACAGGTTCTATCGGTGAACAAACAATTGATGTACTTAGAAATGAAAGCTCAATTGAAATATTAGGATTGACAGCTGGCAAAAATTTAGAGAAACATAAAAATCAGGTTTTGGAATTAAATCCTAAATATTATGATAATTTAGAAAAAAAAGAATATAATATTCCAGGCTCAAATCTTATTGATTCAAAAGATTTAGTATCTATTGAAGAAGTTGATTTTATCCTTTTTGCTTCATTTGGTTCTGATGCTCATGAAGTAATTTTTAAAGCAGTTAGAAATGGTGTAAATATTGGTCTAACTAATAAAGAAGTGATAGTCACCTTTGGGCCACTACTGTTTGATATTGCTAAAAAAAATAAAACTAAAATATTTCCTGTTGATTCAGAGCCTTCTGCTATTTGGCAATGCATCAATGGTGATTATAGAAAAGTATCAAAAATAGTCTTAACTGCTTCTGGTGGAATTTTTAGGGATAAAAAATATGAGGAACTTAGTAACGTTACTCCTGCTGAGGCAACATCTCATCCAAACTGGAAGATGGGTAAAAAAATTACGGTTGATTCTTCAACTATGATGAATAAAATTTTTGAAATAGTAGAAACATCATATATGTTTGATATCGATTTTCAAGATATTGATGTCCTAATACACAGAGAAAGTATTGTACATTCAATGGTTGAGTTTATGGATGGTTCAGTTAAAGCTCAGCTCTCAAAACCTGACATGAAGCTCCCCATTCAATATGCAATTGACTATCCAAACTTTAATTTAGATTACAAAAATAAAATTGATTTTTCAAAACTTAGTAACTTAACTTTTTCTCAAGTAGATAGGTCTCAATATCCTTGTTATGACTTTTCTCTAGACTATATACTTAGAGGTAATCTATACATCTCAGCACTATCTATTCTTAATGAAATTCTTGTTAATTTATTTATCGAAGAAAAAATTTCATATATTTCAATTCCTATTTATCTTGAAAAATTATTATGTAATGAAAAATTCGATCAAAAATTCACTCTAGATAATATAATTGAAGTAAGAGATTACTTAAGAAATAAAGTTTCTAAAGAAATAAAAATTTTATAATAATGCAATTATTTATTAGTGTAATAACATTATCCTTGATGATAACTCCTCTTGTGGTTTTGCATGAATTAGGACATTACTTAACCGCCAAATACTATGGGGTTAGAGTTTTGGAGTTTGGTATTGGATTCCCTCCAAAATTCTTAAGTATATGGACAACTTACAAGGAATTTACATTAGAAAGCAATACAGACATATCAAACTTAAATAAAAATGAAATTATCTATATAAAATTAGATGATCATAGAAAAGTTACAAGTCTTTCTAAAACAAGAAACATAGATAACATAAGTAGTTATATCCCAGTCAAGCTAATTGAAATATTTAATAACAAAATAGGTGTAAAAACTATGTTATGGAGTTTGAATATCATACCTTTTGGAGGTTTTGTAAAGTTATTTGGTGAAGAAAGTAACAAGTCTAAAGACTCTTTGAGTCAAGCATCCAAATTTGGAAGATTCATAATAATTTTTTCAGGTGCTTTCATTAATTTTTTATTACCTTTTATAATGATCTTCAGTATAAATATATTCATAACAGAAAAAGATATTTCAGATGTAGTTATTCAGGGTGTTATGGAAGATTCTCCAGCGTATAACTCTGGACTTAGATCAGGAGACAAGGTGATTTCCATAAATAATGTTGATGTACACTCTATTTCTGACTTACAAAATATTACAACTAAAAATTTAGGAGATAAATCAAACTGGAGAATTTCAAGAGGGATACCTAAAGTATTTATGGGACCTGGAGAAAAGTCTAATTATGATTATTCTGACGATAATTTTTTATCAGTTATGATTGAATCTAGATGGGACCCTCCAATTCATAAAATTGGAGAAGATATAACCTTAAATCAAGCAAGATTGTATGATCAGTATTCAGGTACTATTACATATTTTGAAGTTTCTGAAACAGTAAAAGAGGGTTATATACCCTTATCTCAGGCCATAATTTATAATGAAGATGCAGAGATAGGAGAGCAAATTCCAATAGTCTTTGATGAATCTGAGGAAGGTATTCCATTAGATTTGGCCAGAAAAATAGATAATAGATCAGGGATTAGAGATACTATTCAAGAAGGATCGGTTGGTATATTAGTAAACTCTAATAATTCTAGAAAATATAAAGAAGATTTAAGTGATAATATTTCCAATGCAACAAGAAGTGCGCTTGATATCTATCACTTAAGTTATCTATCAATAATTGGGATAATTAATAGATCAAGTAATCCAATATTTGATGGCCCTAGAGCTATTGGTCCAATTGGATTAGGAAAAATTAGTGGAGATGTAGCAACTTCATCAATCTTAATTTCAGAAAGAATTTTAATTTTATTTACACTTGCTTCCTCAATTAGTCTTTCTCTTGCTGTAATTAATTTGTTACCATTTCCTGCTTTAGACGGAGGTAGGTTGGCATTTCTATTTATTGAAATATTAAGAAGAGGCAAAAAGGTTCCTGAGAGAGTTGAATCATATATTCATGGTGTTGGATTCATTATACTAATATTATTGATATTTTATATTTCATTTAGAGATATTTCTAGATTATAGAAAGTGGAGAAAAAATGAGAAAAATTACCCATGTGGTAAATGTAGGCAATGTAAAAGTTGGAGGTAATAATCCAATTGTCGTACAATCTATGACAGATACTGATACTGCTGATGTAAATAAAACAGTAAATCAAATTCAGGAATTATATAATGCAGGATCAGAGCTTGTAAGAGTAACTGTAAATAATATTGAATCTGCTAAAGCAATAACTGATATAAAGAATATATTAACTGATAAGGGTATAAATGTGCCTATAATTGGAGATTTTCATTTTATTGGCCATAAGATCTTAAGATCAGTTCCTAGTTGTGCTGAGAATCTAGATAAGTATAGAATAAATCCAGGTAATTTAGGAACAGGAAATAGAAAAGATGATAATTTTAAAACCTTTATAGATATCGCTAAAGATCTAAATAAGCCAGTTCGAATTGGAGTAAACGCAGGATCTCTGGATCAAGAACTATTAAATATAAAAATGGAAGAAAATAATAAATTAAAAATACCTAAGAGTGCAGAAGAAGTAGAATCAGAAGCATTAATTTCAAGTGCAATTATTTCATATGAAAAAGCAATTGATTTTGGATTAAGTAAAAATAATATTATTATTTCGTGTAAGGTTTCTAGACTAAATCAGATGGTACACTGCTACAGAGAAATTTCTAAACAATGTTCTGCTCCTCTGCATTTAGGTTTAACTGAAGCAGGTTTAGGAATGAAATCAATTGTTGCTACTTCAGCAGCATTATCTATCTTGATTGAAGAAGGGATAGGGGATACTATTAGATCCTCTCTTACTCCTGAGGTGGGAGCTCTGAGGTCCAGGGAAGTTGAATTATGCCAAGAAATTTTACAATCATTAGGTATAAGAACCTTTAAACCTCAAGTAACTGCTTGTCCAGGTTGTGGAAGGACTACCTCAACTTATTTTCGAGAATTAGCTTCAGAAATAAAAGATCATTTAGATCGTAAGAACAAAGAATGGAAAAAAGATTTTCCTGGCTCTGAAGAGTTAAAAGTTGCAGTTATGGGATGTGTTGTTAATGGACCAGGTGAATCAAAAGCAGCAAATATAGGAGTTTCTTTACCAGGTTCTGGTGAAAGTCCTGTGGCTCCTGTGTTTATAGATGGGAAAAAAGTGAAGATTCTTAAAGGACAAAATATATCTAATGAGTTTATTGAAATGGTTGAAACTTATGTTCAAAATAAATGGGGGATATAAATGAATATTAATTCATTTTTAGGTTCAAAAAAATTAAGTAATTACTTTTGGAAAACTTATCGAGAGGATCCTCAAAACATAGAAACTGAAAGTCATAGATTGCTGCATAGATCCGGTTTCATTTCTCAAGTTTCAAGTGGTATTTTTAGTTTTCTTCCAATAGGATGGAGATCAATAGAAAAAATAAAAAATATTATACGAGAAGAAATGAATAAATCTGGAGCATTAGAAATTAATATGCCAGTTGTTCAACCTTCAGATTTATGGAATAAATCAGACAGAATCGATACATTCATTCCACCTCTGGCAAGATTTTCTGATAGAAGAAATAACGATATGGTTATAGCTCCTACGCATGAAGAAACTGTGACTGATTTAGTTTCAAAAAATGTAAATTCATACAGAGATCTACCTTTTACTTTGTATCAAATCCAAACTAAATATAGAGAAGAACCAAGACCAAGAGCTGGTTTGTTGAGAGTAAGAGAATTTGAAATGAAAGATGCTTATTCTTTTGATATTAATGAAGAAGGGTTGGATATTTCCTATAAAAAAATGATTGAAGCTTATAACAATATTTTTCAAAGATGTTCAACAGATGTTGTGATTGTTGATGCTGATTCTGGAGCTATAGGTGGTAAGGAATCTAACGAATTTATAATGCTAGCTGAAAGTGGTGAAGATATTGTGCTGTTGAGTGAGGATAAAAATTATGCAGCTAATTCAGAGAAAGCTGTTTTCTTAAAACAAGAATATACATTAGAACGCAATGAAAAACTTGAACTAATAGATACTCCAAATTGTAAAACTATAGATGACCTAAGAAAATTTTTATCAATTGAAAATAATAAGATTCTAAAAACTATAATTTATAAAGCAGATGATAAATTAATAGGATGTGTGATTAGATCTGATTACACATTAAATGAAACAAAAATAAGAAATCATATCAAAGCTACTAATCTTAAAATTGCCTCAGATAATGAAATTATAAAAGAAGGATTCATACCTGGCTATATATCTCCAGTTAATATAAAAAATATAAGTTTTTTATATGATGAGTCAGTAAACTTAGGGCCGGGTAATTTTATAATTGGTTCAAATATTTCTGAAAAACACTACAAAGGTTTTAATATTGAGAGAGATCTAGTCATTGCAGAATTTGTTGATATAGCCGAGGCTAAAGAAGGTTACTTATCTAAAGAACGATCGAAATTAATAGCTAAAAAGGGAATTGAAGTAGGTCATGTTTTTAAGTTAGGTACTTCCTACACTTCCAAAATGGGTGCTAAGTTTTCAGATAAAGATGGTCAATATAAAGATATATTGATGGGATGTTATGGCATTGGAGTTGGAAGACTATTAGCAGCGTGTATAGAAGCAAATAATTCTGAGAATAAAATGAATTTACCATTATCTATTTCTCCCTTTTCTATATATTTAGCTGCTTTACAAACAAATGACGATGAAGTGATGAAACTTTCAGAAAAGGTTTATTCCGTTTTATCAGAAATGGGGTTTGATTTATTATTTGATGACAGAGATATTCAAACTGGAGTTAAGTTTAATGACTCTGACTTATTATCTCTACCATACAGAATAGTTGTTTCAAAAAGAAATTTAGCTAATGGTTTATTAGAATTATATGATAGAGATACAGATAAAACACATACTGTTAATATTGAACAAATAATTGAATTCTTTAAAAATATAAAAAATCAACCACATTAACATACTAAAAAATGCTAGAATGATACTAATATAAATAAATTAAAAAAAGGATAAATCAACTAGGAAGGTGGGCTTTGCTCACTTTTTTTTGTTAACAGTTATCTAGGAGGTAACTTTGAAGAATGAACTTTTCTTAGCCTTAACGCAATTGGCAGCTGAAAGAAATCTGCCACAATCAATAGTTGTCTCTGCAGTTAAGGAAGCATTAGCTTCAGCTTATAGAAAAGATCCTGCTGCAAAAGGACAAGATATACTTGTTGAAGTTGACTCAGAAACTGGTGATGTGATTGTAAAAACAATTCTTAATGTCATAGAAAAAGATGCTATTGAAGATCCTTTATCGGAAATATCAGAAGAAGAAGCTCAAAAAATTAATAAAGATTTACGAGTTGGAGATTTTATTGAAACAGGATTTATGGAATATAATCCAGGAAGAATAGCTGCTCAAACTGCAAAACAAGTTGTACTCCAGAAGCTTAGAGAAGCTGAAAGAGATTTAGTATTCGGGAAATTTGCTGATAAAAAAGGTCAAGTAATTATAGGAACTATTCAAAGGATAGATTCTAAAAATGTATTTGTGGATATAGGTAGAACCACAGCTTTGATGCCCCCTTCAGAGCAAACTTACTATGAAAGATATAGAGTAGGACAAAAGCTAAAGTTTTTTGTTACTGAGGTCCAAAGATCTGCTAGAGGTCCAGAAATTATAGTTTCAAGAACTCATCCAGATCTTCTTAGAAAATTATTTGAAACCGAAGTTCCAGAAATTACTACTGGAATAGTCGAAATAAAAGCATTATCTAGAGAGGCTGGAGCTAGATCAAAAGTTGCAGTATATTCAGAAGATCCAGAAGTTGATGCAGTAGGAGCTTGTGTTGGACTTAGAGGAATTAGAATTCAGAATGTAGTCAATGAGCTTCTGGGTGAAAAAATTGATGTTGTTGATTGGGATGAAGATCCTAGAGTATTGATTACGAATTCATTATCTCCAGCTAATGTTACTAAAGTTCAAATTAATGAAGACGACAGAACAGCCCTTGTTATTGTGCCAAGAAAACAACTTTCTTTAGCTATTGGTAAAGAAGGTCAAAATGCTAGATTGGCTGCAAAATTAACATTATGGAAAATTGATGTTCAACCCGAAGAAGATCAAATAAAAGAAATTGCTGAAGAGATAAAAGATGTGCAAATTGAAATAACCGAAACTAAAGAAAATATTACTGAATCAGAAAAAGAAGAAGTATCAGAAGTTGTTCAAACTATGGAGGAAGAAATTTTGCTACAAGAAGATTTAGTAGATGACTCAGCTGAGTTAATGGCATTAGAAAAGGAAATTCAAGAATTAGAAGAAAAAGAAGAGAAAGAGAAAATCTTACAGAAACAAAAAGAAGATATCCTAGATTTTTCATCTGAAGATATATGGGACTTAGGTGGGGCTAAAGGTTCTGAAAAATCCGATGATACTATTAGATTTGCTGAAGACATAGAATCATTAAATAATTTTAAATCAGATGATAGAAATTCTAAGAAATCTGATCGAAAAAGAAAAAATAAAAGATAAATAGGGGATTTATTTGACAACAATGGGACAAGATAGCACCAATGACGAGATAAAATCTCCAGTTTCATTACCATTAACAATTACAGTAGGTGATTTAGCTGAAACACTTGATGAATCACAGGTTGATGTGATTAAGGTATTAATGAAGCTTGGTATTATGGCATCAGTAAATCAAGAAATTGATTTTTCTATAGCTGCAAGAGTAGCGCAATCATTTGAAATTCCGGTGCTCAAACCTAGAGAATCAGTGGATAATTCTAGTGCCTTAAAGGTAGGGTCGTCTATAGATTCAAATACAGAAAATCAGGGAGAAAAGAGAGCTCCTGTGATTACAGTTCTAGGTCATGTAGATCATGGTAAAACCACACTACTTGATTCTATTAGAAAAACAAATGTAGTTGATGGAGAGTATGGAGGAATCACACAAAAAATTGGTGCATATCAGGTAAATCACAACGGATCTGAAATGACTTTTATTGATACTCCAGGTCATGAAGCTTTTTCTTCAATGAGAGTATCTGGAACAAGTGTTACAGATATTGTAGTTTTAGTTGTTGCTGCTGATGATGGTCTCATGCCACAAACTATTGAGTCAATTAATCATGCTAAAAATGCTAATGTGCCAATGATTGTCGCTATAAACAAATGTGATTTAGAGGGTGCAGATATAGATAAAGTAAAAAGCCAATTAACTGAACATGAAATTATTGTAGAAGATTATGGTGGAGAAGTACTTTCAGTACAGGTTTCAGCACTTAAGGGTGAAGGTATTGATGAATTACTTGAATCGATAACCTTACTATCCGAAATTAACGAGTTACAATCTAACACTAAAAACTCAGGAAAAGGTGTAATAATTGAATCATATAATGATCCAAAGAAAGGATCTATTTCTACAGTATTGGTTAAGTCTGGTTCATTCAACCAAGGTGATATATTAGTTTCTGGCAATAATTCAGGTAAGATTCGTCAAATGATTGATGGATATTCAAAAGAAATCAAATTAGCAAAACCATCCACTCCCATTCAAATAATGGGTATATCAGGTATAAGTAATATTGGAGATATAGTTGAAGTTGTGAAAGATGAAAAACAAGCAAGAAAAATTATTCAACAAAGGAATAGAGATAAACAAACATCAAATTCTAAAATTACAACATTGTCTCAAGTAGTCAAAAGAGCCAAGGCTTCAAAAGATAAAGAAATTAATATTGTAATAAAAACTGGATCTAATGGTGCCCTTACAGCAGTAGAACAAGTTGTAAATGACTTAACTAGCGAAGAAATACAAGTAAAAATAATTTCAGGATCTGTTGGAGCTGTTACAGAATCTGATGTAATGTTGGCTACAAGTGCTGAAGATTGTATTATTGTAGCTTTTCAAACTATTGTTCAAGGTGGTGCAGTAAGCCAATCTGAAACAAATAATATACCAATAAGAACTTTTGATATCATCTATACATTAGTTGATGAGATCAAGGAAATAATTGAAGGACTGAAAGGTAAAGAAAAATCCGAAATGAATATTGGCTCTGCCCGAATTCTTGAAGTATTCCCTAGAGGAAAGGTTCAGAAAATAGCTGGTGTAAGAGTATTCGAAGGAAATATGACAAGAAATGCGAGAATAAGATTAATCAGAAATGACGAAACTATATTTGATGGTGGTGTTGAGTCTATGAGGCATCTAACTCAAAATGTAACTGAATTAAAGAATAATATTGAAGGTGGAATTGTATTAAATGGATTTCATGATATTCGAGTAGATGATGTTTTAGAATGTTATGAATTGAGATAAGAACTTTATGGATTTTAGAATTCAAAAATTTAATAACACTCTTAAGAAGATTATCGGTGAATCCATTTCAAATCTTGATGAATTAGCCTCTGAAGTTTCTATGATTTCTATAATGAGTGTTGATACCAGTAAAGACTTCTCCTTTAGTAAGGTATTCGTAAGTATCTACAATCCTTCTAATGAATATATTGATCAAATAATTGAAAACTTAAATGATAAAGCTTTTTATTTTCAAAAAATAATCTCAAGTAAAGTAAGGACGTCTAGAACACCAAAAATTAAGTTTTTTTTAGATAAATCGTCTGAATTTCAAAAACAGATCGATGAATTAATTAATGAAGTTTCTTCTGAAAAATAGAACTAATGAATTTTCATAAAAGTGGTATATTCATTATAAATAAACCCTATAAATGGACCTCAAATGACGTATTAAGAAAGATTAAGTCAAGGTATAAATTTAGAAAAATAGGTCATGCTGGTACTCTTGATCCACTTGCTACGGGGATACTTCCACTATTAATAAATGACACCACAAAATATTTTAACTACTTTCAAACATTTATGAAATCTTATATTGCTGAAATAAGGTTTGGCTATTCAACTTCAACATTTGATTTAGAGGGAGAAATATTAAATGAAACTAATAAAATTCCCAAAGATTTGGATTTGATAGCTAAGAAACTTTCTAGTTTTTTGGGAGAAATAGAACAAGTACCACCAAAATATAGTGCGATAAAAAAGAACGGTAAAAGACTATATGAATATGCAAGAAAAAATGAAAGAGTCAAAATTGATTCACGTAAAGTAAAAGTTAACAGCATAAAAGTAATTAGTTGGGAATCTCCTATATTAACTATCTCAATTAATTGTTCTAGTGGTTTTTATATAAGAAGTTTAGTTAATGACTTAGCTGAAAGTCTTGATAGTTTAGCTACATTAATTAACTTATCTAGAATCAATTATGGTCCATTTCAAATAAAGAGCTCTATAGATATAAAAGATTTTGAAGAAATAGAGGATAAACTTTTATCTACAGACTTAATTTTTAGTGATAATAAAAAATTACTTTTTGATATTCAAATGGAAAATAATTATTATAATGGTAAAGTTTTTAATTCAGAAAATTTGAATATAAATTCATTGAATTATGATGATATCAAAATATATAATTATAGTAGAAAATTCATTGGTTTATTATCATTTGATCATTCAAAAAAGTTTTGGAAGCCAAAGAATATTATTAGGTAAAGTTTACTAAATTTGTTATCAAATATATCTCCAAATTAAAAAATGCTCATAGAAACCATAAGGAAATTTTTCCAAATAAAATCTGCTCCTGGAATTTTATTACTTTTAGCTGCTATTGCAGCAATTCTTGTTGAAAATTCTTTCTTAAGTGATTCTTATTCGAAACTTTTACATAGTTCTATAAGTATTAAGATTTTTAACTTCTCAATCGATAAAGATTTTCATCATTGGATCAATGACGGGCTAATGGCTATTTTTTTTCTTTTGGTTGGACTAGAAATTAAGAGAGAATTAATTCAAGGCCATTTATCTTCAAGAGAGCAGTTTAGTTTGCCTGCAGTTGCTGCCATAGGCGGAATAACAATTCCTGCAGTAATTTATCTAAGCCTAAATATTGGTAATGAATTAACTACTAATGGATGGGCTATTCCTACTGCAACTGATATAGCATTTGCACTAGGTGTAGTTACATTGTTAGGTAATAGGGTACCTATATCTCTAAAAGTAACATTGGTAGCCATTGCAATTATTGATGATCTAATGGCGATAATAATTATTGCATCATTTTATACATCTGATTTATCGATTAACAACCTAGTTTTTGCCACTATAAGCACACTTGTTTTATTTGTATTAAATAATAGAAAAATTCATAAATTGTCACCTTATATTATTATAGGAATTTTACTTTGGATTTTTGTTCTAAAGTCCGGAATACATGCTAGTTTGGCAGGTGTGTTGTTGGCTCAATTTATACCATTAAGATCAAATAATTCTTCAGATCATTCTCCATTGTCAAAATTAGAACACTCAATAGAACCTTGGGTTAATTTCACTATTCTACCAATCTTTGCGTTTGCAAATGCAGGAGTTTCATTTTCAGGTATGGAATTGAATCTTTTATGGGATCCAGTAACCCTAGGGATTATATTGGGGTTATTTTTTGGAAAACAAATTGGAGTTATGTCATTTACTTACATAGGAAGCTTGTTAAGGCTTTGTAAGTTACCGCCTGATATTTCTTGGGCTCAATATTATGGTCTTTCATTGGTAACTGGAATTGGATTTACTATGAGTTTGTTCATAGGAAGTTTAGCTTTTACGGATCCAGAATATCAAACATCTGTAAGACTAGGAGTTTTATTGGCATCGTTATTAGCAGGTATATTAGGATATCTAACTTTAAGACTTACTACAAAATCTTCTAAAGACTAAATTAAAATATAATTCTTTGGCCATCGTATGCTAATTGCATCTTTATATTAGTTTCTTTTGAAATTTTTTTTAGAAATCTATTTGTTTCGTAATGATCAATATCATGACATATATCCGTGAAATAGGCATATTTAGGCTTAATACTTATCGCAGTTTCTATCGCCTTTTCTAAGTTAAAATGAGATTTGTGCTCCTTGAATCTTAATGCATCTAAAATAATTATTTCACTTCCTGATATTCTATCCATTGTTTCTTTAGGAATATAAGAGCAATCACTTATGTAAGAAAGATTATCAATTCTGTATCCATTTGCAAAATAATTTTTACCATGATTTACTTTCAAATGTTTTATTTTTTCTTCTTCTATAATAGTAAAATTTTCATCAATTATATTAAAACTTAATTTTGCAACTGTCCCACCAGATGTAATATTTGAAGTATCAACAAGGTAATAGAATGTTTTCTTTATTACCTCTAAATCTTCGTTTCTAAGGTATATAGGTATATTTGATTGAGTATTGTTTGTCCAGTCTCTAAGATCATCAAAACCACCTGCAGCATCTTGATGTGCATGGGTAAGAATTACAGCGTCAATTTTATTAATTTTATATTTTGGGAACCATTTTATTGCTGATTGATAAAAAAATTTTCCTGCATCAATTAATATATTTTTTGTATTTCCATTTCTCATAATTCTTATCATTGCGCTGGTATTAAATCTTCTATTTTTTGAGTTAGGCTTCATTGCATTGCAACACACTTTGCAACCAAGTCCATTGGTTAAGCAACTGACTCTTGGAACTCCTTCTGAAGTACCTGTACCCAAGAAAATTAGTTCTTTTTTTGTGTTAATCATTCAAAAATACCTTTTTTAGGTTCAGCTCCAAAACCTAAATATTCATTTAGTCTTAATTTTCCTTCATCAAAACTCAATATAGAATTATTATCCCATTTTTCCATTGAAATTTTTTTATCTTTGGGACTATGAATTTCAGCTAGATTTTTTACCAATCCAGATTGGATCATTGGTAAACCCCAAGGTTCACCTCCCCTATGTAATATTATGGGATAACCCTCATTTGAAATTTTAATTATTTTTAGTAATGCACTAATTCCTCCACACCATGTAATGTCAGGTTGCCAAAAATGATATGTATTATTTTTTTTCATATTAGAAAAATTTTCATAATTTAAGTCATGTTCACCTCCAGCTAAAAAAATTCCATTTAACTTATCCAAAATAGAACTAGAATTTAATATTTCATCAGGAGTTGATACATCCTCAAACCAAAATATATCTAAATCCTTAAGGCCTTCTGACATCTTAATTGTGTAATCTATATCCCAAGACATATAAGAGTCCAACATAATCTTGTTAGAATTACTAAAAATCTTTCTAATTTCTTTTATTTTTTTAGTCAGCTTTTTTTTATCTTCAATAAAATTATTAGATGACCTTACACTTAGTTTATAATTGATAAATCCTAGTTCATTATAGGTTTTTACATCATTTCCTGTTGCATAAGTATTAATATCAGAAATGTGTTTTTCACTTTTATTATTTAATAAATTTTTTATTGGAATTTCGTAGTATTTGCTAAATGCATCCCATATCGCCAAATCTATTCCTGAAATTGCCATCGAAGCTATCCCACCTCTACCATATGGGATACTTTGTATGTACATCTTATTAAATAAATCAGAAATATCTTCGATTTTTTCTATATTAGCTTTTGATATAATTTTTGACAGGTGACCATTTATAACATTTACGGAAGCTAAGCCTCCACCACCTGTTCCATATCCAATAACTTTATTTTTATCTGTATGAATTTTAGTTATAATTTGCCATAGATTTGGTCTCCAGTCTTTCAGAGAAGTTTTATAACTTGGATATAGTACTTCAATTTTTGTTATTTTCATAAGACTTTGATTAGAATTTACGTATAAAATAAATAACTACGGGGTGTGGCGCAGCGGTAGCGCACTCGCTTTGGGAGCGAGGGGTCACAGGTTCAAATCCTGTCACCCCGACCATTTTTTATTATTTATCTATTAAACTATATCAATATATTTTATAAATAAGAGGTTATTTTATGAATTGGTTAGTAGGAACATATTCTAAAAGAAAAAGTGAGGGAATTTATATTTTAGACTTTGATGAAGATCGTGAAAAGTTTAAATTAGTAAATTCTTTTCCTGAAATAAGCCCCCTAAATCCCTCTTTCTTAGCTATTGATAGTGGTTATAAGAATGTATATGCTGTGGGAGAATCAAGTTCTTCTGATCCTGGATTAATAGTTTCCTACAATCTTATTAACAATAATCAACTAGAAAAAATCAATCAAGAATTTTCTTTTGGAGATAATCCCTGTCATGTTGCTGTAAATAGTAAGAATGATTTTTTAGTTGTAGTTAATTATAGTTCAGGTGATTTTTCAACATATAAACTTGAAAATGGCAAAATTTCCTTTATTGAAAAAATCTCTCATGAAGGATCAAGCTTAAATAAAATTAGGCAAAATGAACCTCATGCACACTCAATAAATTTTCTTGATGATCAAAACTTCTATGTTTGTGACCTTGGGATTGATGAAATTATAAGATATTCAATAAATAAAAATAATTATAAAATAGTATCTTCAAAGTCTTTTAAAACTGATCCTGGGTCTGGTCCAAGGCATTTCGTCATAGATAAAAAAAATAGAAGAGCTTATAGTATAAATGAACTCGATTCAACAATTAATTTTTTTGAAATAAATTCAAATTTTGATTTGATTTCAAATCAAATAATCTCTACAATACCAAAAAATTATGATTTAGAAACCACAACTGCTGATATACATTTTTCCAAAGATAAAAATTATTTATATGGTTCTAATAGAGGGCATGATTCAATATCAAAATTTATTATTTCTGATAATGGTAATCTTGTGTTTGATAAACACTTTTCTACTAAAGGTAAAACTCCTAGAAATTTTTCTATATCAAATTCCGGTAAGTATTGCTTAGTAGCAAATGAAAACTCAGATGATATATTCATGTTCAGAATTGATGAGCACGGAGATTTGATACCCACAGGTGAAAAGATTTCTATTCCTGCTCCAGTTTGTTTATTAGAGATTATTGAATGAGGGGCGAATAACTTTTTTAGTGGTTTCTAAGGTTAGAATAACAAAAGCACCAAAGCATGAAAAAAAAGCAGATATCCATATTGCGTAAACATATCCACCGGTTACATCAAAAACTAATCCCGGGATAAATCCTCCTAAGGCCATACCCAAACTTGCAGCTAGTATCTGCCATCCATATGTTGTATCCATTCTAAAAAAACCATAGTATTTTCTATTCATTATCGGGAATAAAGTTCCTTCTCCACCATAAGGAATTGCCCATAAAATACCAACTAAATAAAACATCCATTTATCTGTAGTAAACGCCCATGGAATTACAAACAAACCCTGACCTAAAAATGAAAGGAACATTATTATTTTGGGGTTTATAGAGTCTCCAATGATAGGTGTTAGAAATCTTGTAGAAATTGAGACGACCATAATTAAGGTTAAACATAATACTGATTCAGTATATCCAATACCTTTACTAATCATTAATGGAACCAATCCTATCAAAATTACAGCATGACCAACGCATCCTAAAAAATGAATATTCATTAAGCTCCAAAATGCATCTGTTCCATATACTATTTTTTGTAGATTTTTAGAATATTTTTTAGATAAACTCTCTTGTTCATCTATTTTTTCAATTAACTCTGCTCCATAAGGTAATACTCCTTTTTCTTCAGGAGTATTTTTCCAAAAACCTAAGGCAATTATCATTATTAAGGTTCCTACAACCCCACTAATTATGAATGTTGTTTGCCAACCTAATGAATCCAACATTATTCCCATAATTTGAATTACTATAGCTGGTCCTAGACTCCACATACCAATAATTAGTCCAGTAGCAAGTCCTAGTCGTGATTTAAACCAAATCGCAACAGCAGGTATAACTGGAACAAGAAACATAGATTGAGCGAATCCAAAAATTATTCCATAAGAAATATAAAATTCAATAATTGTTGTTGCAAGAGCTGTCCAAAGCATTCCTATCAAGAATAGAACTAATCCTATATACATAGTTTTTTTAGCACCTATTTTGGTTGAGCAGAATCCTGCCATTGGAGAGGAAATAGCAGTTACAATTGACATTATCGCATATGCTATTCCAATAGATTTAGGATCCCAGGAAAATTCTTCTACAAGAGGATCTATAATAATACCAAAAGCCATTCTTATTGCAGACCCAATCATTTGGGCAATTGCTCCAACTGCAACTATAACCCATCCATAATGTTTCCAATCTACATTAGAAAAACTTTTTACTAATCTTAGTGTAGTGGACATATATAAAAGCTACTTTCTTGTAACCATGATGGCTGATAATTACTATTTTCATTCATTTTGTTTTGATAGTCCCAAGCATAAAGATAAATAATCACAGCAAAAGACGATATTACTGTTATTAAGAAAAGCGAAATTCCTTTTTTAGGTATATTTCCTGAGAACATATTATTTTACTTATCCCTCATAAGATAAAAAATTATTATCTAATTCATTATGCTATAAATAATTAAATGTTGTATTGGAAATAGTAATCAAAAAAATATAAAAATAATAATTCTTTTAGAAAATTTTAATACTTTATTTTAAATTGATGTCCTTAACGTCAAAAAGTAAATTTGAATACTCTTAAAATAGTGATGGTAAATACATAAGCTGCTTAATATGTGGATTCAATAAAAATTCTCAATCTTCAACTAAGATTTCCAAGAAAACTAAAATTTCATAACTATTGTTTAAGAATAATTTTAACTATAAGTTAATATTAGCGATATAAAATTTAAGAAAAATTTATGAGTTAGTTTATTGACAACAGAAACTGAAAAATTAAAAGTATTAATTGTTGAAGACGATAAAAATATTAGAGAAGCCCTTAGATATAATCTCATAGCAGAAAATTATACAGTTAGTTATGAGGAAGATGGAATTAATGCCTTAGACACTATTCTTTCTGAAGAATTTGATATTATTTTGTTGGATATTATGTTGCCAGGAATTAGTGGGTTAGATATTTGTAAGAGAGTTAGATTTGAAAATAATAACACTCCGATAATTATGATTACTGCTAAAGATACCGAAATAGATAAAGTCCTTGGATTAGAATTTGGCGCTGACGATTATGTTTCAAAACCCTTTAGTATGCCAGAATTATTAGCTAGAATTAAGGCCAACATAAGAAGAACTAAAAAATTATTTGAAGACTCTCACTCTTTATCTAAGAAGCAAATTACTCATTTGGGAATTAGTATAAATACTGATAAGAGACAAGTGATTTATGAAGGTAATGAAATATTTTTTAGACCAAAAGAATTTGAACTACTACATAAATTAATGTCTAACCCAGGTAAAGTTTTTACAAGACAACAATTAGTTGAAGATATTTGGGGTTTCGAGTATTTTGGAGACACACGGACAGTAGATGTTCATATAAGGTGGATCAGAGAAAAGATTGAAAAAAACAGTAAAAAACCTACAAAAATAATTTCGTTAAGAGGCGTTGGCTACAAAATTAATGTGGAGTAGTTTATCTTAAGACTAAAAAATTATATTTCTACAATTCCTTTTTTTATATCTATTTTGATATTTAATTTTTTTCTTATATTATTTATCTGGATAATACTAGGTTCCATAAGTTTTAATTTTATTTTGATATTATTAATTATTTTTTTGTTGAATTCATTCTTTTTAATAATGATTAGAATCAAGATTCAGAGCTTTAAGATTATTCTTTCTGATATTTTGAATAAAAATAGCTCTAATGAAAAAATAGTGCCAGAATTTTATGGATTTATGAATTTAATTACTCGTAAAATAAATGATATTAAAGATGAGATTGATTATTCAAAATCAGTTTTAGAATTGTACGAAATTTCTAAAAATTCACTAGATGATGGGATTATGCTTTTAGATTTTGATATGAATATATTAAATTTTAATAATAAATTAATTTCTTTGCTTGATTCTTCAGAATTATATTTGAGCAAAAATAATAAAGTTACTGATATTACTAAAAATTTAGATATCATTGAATTTTGTACTGAATCAGTATCGAAAAACCATAATGAAAAGATAATTGAATTATCGTTTCCTACTAGATACTTCAGCATAAAATCTGAACTAATAAATCAATATTTGTTAGTCGTTATAAAAGACGTTACAGATTTTATTTCTTTAGACAAAACTAGAAAAGAATTTTTTGCAAATACCTCTCATGAGTTAAAAACCCCAATTACTTCAATGAAATTAAATATTGAAGCTCTTCAAAACAGTAAAATTAAGGGAAATGACTCTGATTACGAATTTTTCTTGGAAAAGATAAAGGAAGATTCAAATAGACTAGAAAAAATTTCAAAAGATATAATTGATGTTCATGCAATAGAATCAGGAGAGCTTATAGTAAATCTTGAAGACATACAAATAAGTGATCTAATTAATGAATTGCACGAAGAATTTTCAACTATTTTAGATTCAAAAAGAATAAAATTTGAATATTCTATTCAAAAAAAAATTCCTAAAATAAAAATTGATAAAAGCATGTTTAAGACGGCACTAGAAAACCTTATTTCAAATGCAATTAGATATAGCCACAAAGATTCTAAAATTGAACTGAAATGTATTTATGATGATGAAAACATTTATTTCAATTTGAGAGATTTTGGTATTGGTATATCTGATAAAGACTTGCCACATATCTTTGAAAGATTCTACAGAGTTGATGGCTTAAGAAGTGAAAGACATTCTGGAATTGGGTTATCTATAGTTAAGCAAATAGTTGATGTTCATAATGGTAATATTGCTGCTGAAAGTAGCATAAATGAAGGATTATTGATAAAGATAAAAATACCTTTTAGATAATTTATTTAACATTTACTTAACACTTTAAATCATACCTGTAATATTCTAAATTTGAATTCAAATAAAATTTAATTTTCTAATGCAAAATCAAGAAGATTCAACAAGTCTTAAAAATAGAAAAAAAGAAGAAATTATTGTTGTTAATTTATTAAGATTAAGCGGTGCTCTTTCTATTTTTACTACTCTTGGAATTATTTCTATTTTAGCTGTAAATTCTATTCCATTTTTTGATGAGGTCGGATTCGTAGAATTTTTTACAGGATTAAAATGGACACCTCTTTTTATTCCTCAGAATTTTGGTATCCTTCCTCTTGTAAATGGGACTTTTCTTGTAGCTTCTATAGCAGCTGTTACTGCTTTAGTTTTTGGTTTAGGTAGTGCATTTTATCTTTCAGAATATGCTTCAATTAAGGTGAGAAGAGTAATAAAGCCTATGCTAGAAATTTTAGCTGGGATTCCAACTGTAGTATATGGATATTTTGCACTAACATTTGTGACACCAGTAATCCAATTTTTCTTTCCTGAAACTATTATTTTTAATGCATTGAGTGCTGGATTAGTTATGGGAATAATGATAATACCTATGGTTTGTACTTTATCTGAAGATGCAATGTCTGCCGTTCCTATGAGTTTGAGAGAGGCTTCTTATGCATTGGGTGCAAAAAAATACCAGGTAGCTCTAAGAGTAATCTTTCCTTCTGCCATTTCAGGGATTGTTGCTTCATTTATCCTTGCTATTTCTAGAGCTATTGGAGAGACTATGATAGTCAGCTTAGCTGCTGGAGGGAAACCTGCTCTTACACTTAATCCATTGGATGCAATACAAACAATGACAGCATTTATAGTAACTGTAAGTCAAGGAGAAACTCAGCAAGATTCAGTTGAGTATTATAGTATTTTTGCTGTAGGTTTATTACTTTTTATAATAACTTTTATTATGAATATTATAGGTAGATTTATAGTAACAAAGTATGCACAAAATTATGAGTAGATTATGAAGGAAAGATTTTTTAATATAATATTTTTGATAGCTGTTTTAGTTGGATTGATTTCATTAGTAGTTCTATTAATTGACGTTTCAATGGATGGGTATAAGCACCTAACTTGGGATTTTTTTACTAATTACGCTTCAAGAAAAGCTGAAAAATCTGGAATCCTTGCACCTCTAGCTGGAACGCTTTGGCTCATCACATTAACTGCACTTTTTACAGTTCCTATAGGAATTTCTACGGCACTTTATTTAGAAGAATTTGCATCTGATAATTTATTTACAAAGCTAATAAAAATTAATGTTGCTAATTTAGCAGGTGTTCCATCAATTATTTATGGCCTTCTTGGATTAGCTTTCTTTACTTATACTTTGAATTTAGGGAAAAGTCTCATTGCTGGAGCATTAACTATGACACTGCTTATTCTTCCAATAGTAATAATTGCCTCACAAGAAGCAATCAGAACGATTCAACCATCCCTAAAAGATGCTGCATATGCTTTGGGGGCTACCAAATGGGAAGTTTCGAAAAGAGTTATTTTACCTCATTCAATAGGTGGCATAATGAGTGGTATAATTTTAGCTATGTCTAGGGCAGTAGGTGAAACAGCCCCAATTTTGATTATTAGTTCTTTGGTATTCATTACTATGGTTCCTTCTGGACCTTTAGATAGATTTACTATTTTGCCATTGCAGATATATACATGGGCTGCATTTCCAAGTGATGACTTTAGAGCTATTGCTTCTACAGGAATAATTGTACTTTTATTTATACTTATAACTATGAATTCTATTGCTATTTATGTTAGATTCAGATCTCAGAAATAGTTTTTAAGTAATAGCTGATATAATTTTTATCATGGCAAATACTTATTGGCTAGTAAATTTATCTTCAGAAAATTTTAAGATTTTGAAAGAGAGATCTTTTGATATATTAGGTTTTTCCAAAAAAGATAATAAATTAACTAACAAAATAGACATTAATGATAATGTTATTTTCTATATTTCTGATCTTAGATCTTTTGTTGGTCAAGCCAAAATAAATTCTAAGAAATTCTATGATAAGAAAGATATTTGGGGTGAAAATTCCAGTGAAAAATTACCTTACAGAGTCAAACTAAGAAATCCTAAGATTTTAAATGACAGTAATTTTGTTAGCGGATATCATGTTGCTCCATCTTTGAGCTATATAAAAAAATGGGCACCAGAGGACTGGTATTTAGCACTATTATCTCCTGTACACGTTATTTCACAGACTGATTTTTCTATAATTTCTTCAAGTCTTGGAAGCCTAGATCAGAAAACTAAATCTTATAAAAAAAATAAAAATAAGAGAAATAAGAAAAAGAAAAAAGCTTAGACCTTTAGTATTTTTTTTGAGTTACATAAAATAATTTCTCTTACCTCATCTTCATTTTTATTAAATATTTCACTAAGTTTTTTTACAATAATTATAAGATCTTTAGGCTCGGTCCACCTCATCCTATTTTTTTTAAAATATTGAGGATATGAGTCTGTTTCTATAACTAATTTATCTAGAGGTAGTTTAGAAATAACTTCTGCTAAGTTATTATCTCTTAGAAAAGGTTTAGCTACTGAGATATATATATTATTATCAAGTAATCTTTTTGCATATTCATAATCTCCAAGAAAATAGTGAGCTACAGATATAAGATCTTTAATATTTTCAGTTTCTAATAAGTCTAAAGCTTCCTTTTCTGCATTTCTTACATGAAATGCTATCGGGAGATTAAAATCTCTAGCTAAACCTATTTGATTCGAAAAAAACTCTTTCTGGATATTTATATCAGGTGAATCTGGTTGAATATCTAAGCCAATTTCACTAATCATAATAGTTTTATTATTACTTAGTAACCCTTCCAAAATATTTATGTAATCATTTGTATTTTCATCAAAAATATTTTGAGGGTGAATACCTACTGCAGAGTAAATCAGTTCATATTTCTTTGATAGTTCAATAGTTTTTTTTGAATCTGATATAGTTGTTCCTGCAGCAATAATAATTTCAATTTTTGAATTTATTGAGTTATTTATTAATAAATCTAAATCATTTTCAATAAATTGCTGAACGTGAGTATGTATATCAATAAACATCTAATTATTCTTTATTTTTGGAGAAAAAATAATAAGAACACAAGCTATAAAAGCCAAAATTCCAAAAAGCGGAAAACTCATTTGATAGGAACCTGATATATCATAAATTAATCCAGCAGAAATTCCACCTATTGCTTGACCACCACTTACAAAAGGTTCTGTATAACCTCTTATTGCTCCAATATTATCTTTTCCAAAAATATCAGCTAATAAAACTGGAGGTATTACTAATAAACCACCCAGAGCCATACCAAATAAAAATGCTACTATATATGCAGATAATACCGATGATACTAGTAGAAATAAAATAGCACTAATACCTAGCCATAAAGATCCAAAAAAATAGACTGTTTTAGAACTAAATTTATCTGTTGCCCATCCTGTTATAATACTTCCAAATCCAGTCCCTAGAGCCATAATTGTTAGTGCAGATGCTGCAATTAATGGATTTAATCCTTTATCTATAAGATAAGCTGCTTGATGAATATTAACCCCTGTATGAATAAAATAGGTCAAAAATCCAACAATTGATAATAACCAGAACGCTTTCGATCTAAATGCACTTTTTAGTGAAATAGATTTATCATTTCTAACTTGTGATCTCTTTGATTCTTGTGATAAATATTTTTTTCCCTTAATTCCTAATTTACTTGGATCATCTATCATGGTGAAAAAAACTAATGGAAATGAAATTATCCAAACGATTATCCCCAGCCAAAGCCAACTTAATCTCCATGAATCTAAATTATTACCATCAATATCCATAATTAATTGTGCGAAAAGTGGAAATAAGCCCATTCCTAATGAATGTAATAGACCTAATATTCCTGTTGCTTTACCTCTATTATTTACGAACCATTTAGTTACTACAGTAGAGGCCCCTATTTGTATTGGAGAACTAAAAATTATTCTTCCAGTGGCAAATAAAATATAAAAGGTTATAGGAGAAAAAGATTGACTTATTAATAACGTGGTTAGGCCTAAAACAATAACAGATGAATAAAGTATTTTTTTTGATCCATATTTTTGTATCAAGAATCCAGATAAAGGTGAAATAAATACAGATAAAATTCCTGCTAATGAGGATGCTCCTACAATTAGTGTTCTTGACCATCCCAAGTCTTCACTCATTGGATAAACGAATACTGCTATTGTCAGAGTTGCAGCTGCATTTCTAACAAACATAGTAGATCCTGATCCAGCTACAATAATCCATCCATAATAAAAAGGGACGCTTTTTTGAATAAATTTTGCTATTTGATTCATTCTATCTATTTATTTATTCTGATAATAGAATGTAACATTAAAATAACAAAATCGTTTTCAGTTTGGGGGAGATATATTGTCTTTAAAGTTTAATAATAAAAATTACTTAAGTGAGCTGAGTTTACTAGAGGGTAAGAAGGAATTTTATAATATAAAATCGCTTGCTAAAGCTAATAAAGTAAACTTAGAAAAAATTCCATTTTCTATTAGGATTTTAATTGAAAATGTTTTGAGATCTTTTGACAAAAAAATATCTAATGAAAGTCAACTAGAGCAATTATTAAGTTGGAGTAAAGATAGTGTACCTGATAAAGAATTTCCTTATATGCCAGGTAGAGTAGTTCTTCAGGATTTTACTGGAGTCCCTGTTGTTGTTGATCTTGCTGCTATGAGAGATGCAGTCTCTGATTTAGATGTTGACCCTTCAATCATTAACCCAATTGTAAGATCAGATTTAGTAATAGATCATTCTGTTCAAGTTGATTCATTTGCACAGAACGATTCCTTAACTATGAATATTTCAAGAGAATTTGAAAGAAATCAAGAAAGATATAAATTATTGAAATGGGCTCAAAATGCCTTCTCTAATTTCTTAGTAGTTCCCCCTGGTACAGGGATTGTGCATCAGGTAAATTTAGAAAATCTTGCTGAAGTAATATTGCAATCTAATGAAGATAATTATATTTATCCAGATACTTGTGTAGGTACCGATTCCCACACTACCATGATAAATGCTATAGGTGTTTTAGGATGGGGTGTTGGTGGTATTGAAGCTGAAGCTGTTATGCTGGGTCAACCATATTATATGCAAGTCCCTGAAGTTGTTGGGGTAAATCTATTTGGAGAAATTAGTGAAGGTACAACTGCGACAGATATAGTTTTAGCGATTGTAGAAAAATTAAGGGAAGTAGGTGTTGTAGAGAAATTTGTAGAATTTTTTGGTACAGGTTTATCCAAGTTATCATTAACTGATAGAGCAACTATTTCTAATATGGCACCTGAGTATGGAGCAACTTGTGGATTTTTCCCAGTTGATGACCGAACAATTGATTATCTCAGATTGACTGGTAGGGATGAGAAAATAATCGATAGAGTTGTAAATTATACTCAATCTAATGGATTGTTTTATAACGGAGTTAATCCTGAATTTTCCATAGTTGTTGATTTTGATTTATCTTCAGTTCAAAGTTCTCTAGCAGGACCCAAAAGGCCACAAGATAGATTATTACTTTCAGATGTCAAGAAAAATTTTCATGAGAATTTTTCAATTTCAAAAAAACAAATTAATAATAATAAATTAGATAATGCTTCAGTTGTTATTGCTGCAATAACAAGCTGTACTAATACATCAAATCCAAATGTTATGATCGGTGCAGGATTGATAGCTAGGAATGCATATAATAAAGGGATTTTACCAAAAGAATGGGTTAAGACCTCTTTGGCTCCAGGTTCTAAAGTTGTAAGTAAGTATCTTGAAGCATCTGGATTGAATAAATATTTAGATGAAATAGGATTCCAAACTGTGGGATATGGTTGTACAACTTGTATTGGTAACTCTGGTCCTTTACCTACTGAAATTGCTGAAAAAGTAGAAAATGATGAACTTTCTGTTTCAGCGGTTTTATCAGGTAATAGAAACTTTGAGGGTAGAGTACATCCTCAAGTTAAAGCTAATTATTTGGCATCTCCTATGTTGGTAGTATTATATGCTTTAGCAGGAACTGTAAATATAGACTTTTCAGTTGAGCCCATTGGATATGATAAGTCTGGTGAGCCAGTTTTTATAAAAGATTTATGGCCTTCTTCAAATGAAATCGAAGAAACTATAAGTAAATCACTGAATTCAGATATGTTCATTGATGAATATAGATCTGTTTTTGAAGGCCCTGAAGAATGGATAAAATTACATTCTTCAGGCGGTAATAGGTTTAATTGGGAAAAGCAATCAACATATATTCAAAAGCCTCCTTATTTTGAAAATTTTAATATTCAACCCTCGAAAAAAAATCCTATTTTAGGTTCAAGATGTCTGGTTAAGTTATCAAATTCAGTTACGACAGATCATATTTCACCTGCTGGCTCTATTCCACAATCAGCACCATCGGGACAAATGTTGATTTCAAGTGACGTTCCCAGGTTTGAGTTTAATTCTTATGGATCAAGAAGAGGAAATCATAATGTAATGGTAAGAGGTACTTTTGGAAATATAAGATTAAGAAATCAAATTGTTGAGGAAGAGGGTGATTGGACAGTATATTTTCCATCAGGTGAAAAAATGAGAATTTTTGAAGCTTCTGAAAAGTATTTAGAGTCTAAAACTCCATTAATTGTTTTAGCAGGAAAGGAATATGGTACAGGATCATCTAGAGATTGGGCTGCAAAAGGTCCAGCGCTGTTAGGTGTAAAAGTTGTTATAGCTGAAAGTTTTGAAAGAATACACCGCTCTAATTTAGTTGGAATGGGCATTATTCCCTTGCAGTTTATTGATGGTGATAGTTCTGAAAAATTGAAACTTGATGGATCTGAGATTTATGACTTTGAAGGATTAGAAAAAACTATAGTACCAAATTCTAAAATCAAGGTAAATGTTACTAAAAATAATGGAGAAAAGTTTCATTTTCAAACTTTGATAAGAATAGATACAGATATTGAGGCCGAGTACTATTATAATGGTGGTCTACTACCATACGTACTTCGAAAAATGGTTAGAGAATCTAGCTAATACTAGAAAATGGTGTTGAGTTTATCCACTTATAGTTAGATTCAAGCAATACTTTGGGTTTAATATTTTGATTATTCAAAATAACTTCTACTCCTAGTTCTCCTAATGCATACTTAATTATCTTTTTGGGTATTTTAAATTTTATTATTGGTTTCAATCTCAGGTTAATGTCATCTAATACATCTTTCAAAATATATTGTTTATATGAAGTAATATTTACTGGTCCATGAATATTTTCGTTATTTATAATATGCTCAATTGATCCCAATACATCATCTAATCCAACCCAAGGAAAGTAATTTCTACCATTTCCTAAACTACTTACACCAACTATACTATTATATTTTTTCATCATATTTATCATTGGAGAATTTTTACCTATTACCGTTCCAAGTCTTAAATGTATAACTCTTGTTTTTTTTGTTTCTTGTATTGATTCCCACTCTTCGACTAAATTAGATAAAAATCCTCTACCTTTAGGTGAATTTTCATCTAAAATTTCATTATTTCTATTTCCATAAAAACCAGACGCAGAGGCTGAAATTAATAATTTTGGAGGCTTAGATGCTTTATTTATAGCATCAACTAAGAGTTTAGTTGGATTAATTCTACTATCTCTAATTTCTGTCTTTTTTTCTGGAATTATTGGTTTTATTATCCTTTGACCATTGAGATTGATAATCACATCGTAACCATCGATAATTTTATGATCAAAAATATTATTTACTGGATCCCAAAATAAATTGTTTGTCGATTGTTTTTTTTCTCTGATTAATTTATAAATATTAAAATTTTTTTCGCTCAAAAAATCAATCAAGTTTTTTCCTATATACCCTCTTGAGCCAGTTATTAGAATTTTCATAGATTCATATTTTTTATTTTTTTGATGCTATACTATCAATTATTTTAACTAAAAAAATAATTGATAGTATACAAATTAGATCCAATATAAATATGAAACCAAATACCGATAAAATCTTTGAGATATCAAAAAAAGTACAAGAAATATTAAATTCTTTTGACACAAAACAAAAAAATAAATTGAAGTTCAATTTTGAGGATCAAGAAAGATATGTTTGGTACTACACTCCTCATCCTCAAAATGGTTTACTTGTTTTTGATATGAAACCCTTTCAAAGGAAATTAGTATATGAACTTCTAGAAATTTCTTATTCAAAAGATGGTTATAATAAAGCTAAATCTATAATAAATTTAGAACAAATATTAGGTGATTACGAAGCAAGGCATTCTAATAGTTACGATGGTGGAGCTGGTCAATGGGTAAGATCTACCGAGAGATATTGGTTAGCACTATTTGGAGAACCTAATATGAATAATGAACCTTGGGGCTTTAGATTTGGTGGGCATCATATTGGACTTACAGTAAATGTTATTGGCAATAAATTTTCAATGCATCCATTATTTTTTGGATCAAATCCTGCAAAGGTATTAGATGGACCACATAAAGGATTTAGAGCTTTGGCTGAAGAAGAAGATCTGGCTAGAAAATTAATAACTTCTTTATCACCAGATAAAAAATCTAAAGCTATTTTATCTAATGTAGCTCATCCAGATATACTCACTGCAAATTATAGAAACTTTGATGATAGTGATTTTAATAATGGAATAAAATTTGATCAATTCAGTGATTTAGAAAGAAAAAACTTAGTGGAATTAATTAAGGTTTACGTAGATAGATTTAATTTAGAAATCTCAGAGTCTTATATGAAAAAAATATTAGCTAAGGGTTTTGAAAACACTTATTTTTCTTGGGCAGGTTCTGTTGAATTAGGTAAAGGGCATTACTACACAATTAAGCATGATTCTTTTCTAATTGAGTACGATAATACTCAGAATAATGCTAATCATATTCATTCTGTATTAAGAGATTTTAATGGAGATTATGGAGAAGATATATTATCTGAACATTATAAAATTAGTCACACTTAAGTTGATAATATATTTATAATTTCTCCCTGATCATTTAGGTCAATGTCGAATGCATTTGGACTACTAGGTAATCCTGGAAGAGTGATTATATCTCCTGCTAAGGTTACAATTTGTCTAGCACCACCTAGAACTCTAACTTCTTTTATAGGTAATGTATGACCTTTTGGAGCACCTCTTAATTTTGAATCAGCTGATACTGAAAGATGTGTTTTAGCCATACATATAGGGAAATCCCACCCCTGCTTTTCAAATAATCTTAGATTTGTTCTAGTCATTGGTGCCCAAGAAACTTTATCTGCTGAATATATTTCATATGCTAATTTTTCAACCTTTTTTATTGGGGATTCTTTATCTTCATAAAGTAAATTAATCTCATCAGAATTCTTTTCAATTTCTGATATATAAGAAGCTAATTCAGTCATTCCATCTCCTCCAAGAGAGAATCCATAACATGGAATTGCTAAAGAGTTATTTTCCTGAGATATTTTTTTTACTAAATTTATTTCTTCTTTAGAGTCATCTGGGAACATATTGATTGCAATAACTGAATTAAGACCATATTTAGATACGATTTGAATAGCATTCTTTAGATTTTCTGATCCATCTATGATAGCTTTTTCATTTTTTTCAGAAAGATTTTTTATATCTACTCCACCATGCCATTTTAAGCCTCTTATTGTAGCCACAATAACAGCACAAAATGGTTTTGGTCCACCTTGTCTAACCTTAATATCCATAAATTTTTCAAATCCAAGATCAGCACCAAAACCCGCTTCAGTTATTACATAATCTGCATATGATGTAGCTAAGTGATCTGCCAAAATAGAAGAGCAACCGTGGGCAATATTTCCAAATGGGCCCATATGAACTATAGCAGGCTGACCTTCGACCGTTTGAGCTAGATTTGGCTTAATGGCATCTTTTAGAAGTGCCATCATTGAACCAACTGCATTAATTTCTTTTGCTAAAACAGGAGTTTTATCTTTTTTCCAACCTACTACTATATTTCCTAATCTAAGTCTTAGGTCTTCATAAGAATCTGTAAGGGCTAAAATGGCCATAATTTCAGATGCAGATGAAATATCAAATCCAGTTGTTCTAAGAGGTGAGGTTGAAGATCCACCTATTCCAGATACAATTGATCTTAGTGATCTATCTTCTGCATCAGTAACTCTTCTCCAAGTGACATTTTCGGGTAGGAAATTATTTATAGCACTTCTATATACATTATTGTCAACCATTGCAGCTAAAAGATTATGAGCTGATTCCATTGCATGAAAATCACCATTGAAATGTAAATTAATATCAACAGCCGGTTCTACTGTAGCTTTCCCTCCGCCTGTTCCACCTCCCTTATGTCCAAAAACTGGACCTAGAGAAGGTTGCCTGAGAGTCAATGCAACATTTTTATTTAGTTTTCCCAGGCCTTGAGTTAGGCCTATAGCGGTTGTAGACTTTCCTTCACCTAGTGGAGTTGGTGTAATCGCTGTTACAACTACTAATTTAGAACTTTTATTATTATTTTTTATATTCTCTAAGGGTATCTTAGCCTTAAATTTTCCATATAATTCTAAATCTTTGGATTCTAAACCTAAATCATCAGCTATTTGTTCAATTGGTTTAATTTTTTTCATATTTATTTGGATTATTTATAACAATTATAAGTAAACAAGATATAATGCAAAGCGCCGACATGACCAATAATGAATAAAAGTAAGTTCCATATAAATCATAAATATATCCAACTATAACTGGTGCAACCATCATGCCAATTCCCATAGGTAATGCATTTATTCCCAATATAGTGCCATAATGCCTACCTCCAAAAAAATCACCTCTAAAAGCATGAAAAGTTGAAGTTCTCATTCCAAAACCAATTCCCCAAAGTACCGACCAAAACATAACATCGAAATAGCTATTTGCATATGCAAGGATTATTAAGGATAAGGCTTGAATAATAAAAAATATTGGTAGAGTAATTTTTTTATTATACATGTCGCCAACTATACCACCTGAAATATGTCCAAAAAATTGAAGAACAGACATAAATGGTAGTATTGTACCAGCTGTAATAATATCTAGACCAACTCCATTGTCATCTGTCATATACATAAAAATATGAGCCGATAAGGCTCCCACAGAAATATTAGCAAATAAATGAGATAAGGATAATATCCAAAAAGGTTGAGTTTTTATAGCATTTTTAGCTGTAATATTACTATTAGGTATAACATTTGGATTAGATACTAGTTTATTTATTACTTCTAAATTAGGTTTTTTTCTAATTACTGAGGCTATAATGGGCCCAAAAACCATGAATAATATTCCAATTATAATAAGAGTTATTCTCCAACCATAATTTTCTATAGATAAAACCATAAAAGGCATAAAAAAGCCCCCAAAAGAACTCCCCCCTATGACTAAACTCATTGCAGTGGCTCTTCTATGAGGCATCCATACATTCACTGCAGACATTGATGGAACAAAACCCCCTATGCTAACTCCTATTGAAACAACTAAATAGGATAAATAATAAAAGATTATTGAGTTGATAGTACTTAGCCAAAATAAACCCAAACTTGCAATAATAAAACCAATAAAAATCATTTTCCAAGCACCAAATCTATCAGTTAGAAAGCCTTCAATTGGTCCAAGTAATGCTCCTCCAAATCTTCCAAATGATGAAACTCCAGATACTATTGCCCTTGACCAACCAAATTCATCTTCAATTGCTTTAAATATTATGCTTCCTCCACTAAATGTAGGAATACTTGAAATAGCAGTATTAAGGCCACCAGATAAGCTGATCCACCATCCATAATAAGTTTTTTTTATTTTTGAAATCATATTTATATACGTGTACACGTATTCGACTACCTGTATACATGTACACTAATGCGTGTAACTATTTTTTCATTATATTTCCATCTGAAAATTCGTAAAATATAGGGTCTCCAGTAGGAACTTCTACCTTCTCAATTGACTTATCGTCTATATTTTCAAAAATTTTAATCATTGCTCTGATACTATTTCCATGAGCAGATATTAGTATATTTTTTTCTTCGAGTAGCTGTTTGTAAATAATTTCATTATAGAATTCTTGAACTCTATACAATGTATCTTTTAGAGATTCACTTCTTGGGAATTTTTCTTTTGGTATTACGCTAAATATTGGTAAGGATTTATCTCTTAGGTAAATATTTTTATCTAAAATAGGTGGTTTGGTAGAATAATTTCTTCTCCATTTTGAAACTTGATCTTTTCCATATATATCAGAAGTGTCTTTTTTATTTAATCCTTGTAAATTACCATAATGTCTTTCGTTTATTCGCCAGTCTTTTTTTATTTCTAATTGATTTAGCCCTAGTTTTTCCAGAATTATTTTTCCAGTATTATATGCTCTTGAGAAAATTGAACTATATGCAGAGTGTATTCTTAGATTTCTATTTTTTATTTTTTTTGCAGCTTCTTTAGCCTCTTGGATACCATTTTCTGATAGATCTATATCTGTCCAGCCTGTAAATCTATTTTCTTCATTCCAAAGGCTTTTTCCATGTCTAACTAAAATAATGAAGCTCAAATTGTGTCCTTACTTAGATATTGATATCTTATCAATTATTAATAATTAGTTTAAGCTTTTGATCTTTTAAATTTGATTTTATTTCTTCAATATATTTGTGATTACTAGGTATTTCTAATGCAAATGTATAACTTTTTGAAGGTAAATATTTTTGAGCTTCATCAGAGCATTTTTTTCTATATTCTAAATCTGATTTAATATTATTTCTTCTACATATATTCATTTCTAAAAGATCTATTGACTCTTTTTTATTATCAAAGTAAATAATAGTTAGAGGAATATAAGTTTCATACATCCAGAAGCTTGATTTTTGCTCTGTTTTATATTCAAATAACATACCATCAATATCTTCTGGTATTTTTTTTATACACATCAAACCACTTAGGTACTCTTCTTTTTCATCGGCGTAAAAAAGATTTAAGTTATATTCTTTTTCATTACTTAATAGAATCAAAGATATATTTGGGTATGTGATTTCTTTATTTTTACAAAAATTTGAATCTGCATATTCGATATAATTCTTACATGAAATTATTATTGAAATTGAAAAAATTATAAAGATTATACTGACTTTTTTCATTCATCAAGTAACTGTTTTACTTTTCTTGGTATTTCAAATTTTATTTCTTCATCAATATCATGGAATCTTAGCAATTTTTTTGGATTTAATTCTTTTACTATTTCATAAACTAATTTATCTGGAGTTGAGGCACCTGATGTAATACCTAATTTTTTTATTCCTTTTAGCCAATTATTATCAATTTCCTTAAATGAATTTATTAGGTATGCATTTGTTCCAGATTGAATTGAAACGTCTCTTAGACGATTACAATTCGATGAATTTGAAGCTCCAACAACTAGAATCAGATCAACTTTTTTTGCTAATTTTACAGTAACTTCTTGTCTATTTGTAGTCGCATAACAAATATCGTTTCTAATAGATGCTTTAGGATAAATATTCTTAATTTTATCAATTGTACTTTCGGTATCTCTTACAGAAAGCGTTGTTTGTGAAAGCACAATAACATCTTTGTCATTGACAGAGTTTTTGTTATCAAGATTAAATTCTTCTCTGTCGTCAATAATTTCCATTTTAGCTTGACCAGAAGTTCCTATAACTTCTTGGTGCCCTTTATGACCTACCAGAATTATTTTTTTCCCTTCTCTTGAATATTTTTTTGCTTCATTATGCACTTTAGTTACAAGGGGACATGTTGCATCTATAACTTTCAGATTTTTTTTGGCTGCAAGTTCATAGTCAGATGGAGGTGAACCATGAGCTGAAAATACTACAACTGAATCATTTGGTATTTCTGATACATTTTCTACAGTTATAGCACCTTTTGTTTCAACTTCTGAAACAACAACAGGATTATGTACTATTTGATGCTTAACATAAACTGGTGCACCATATTTCTCAATAGCTATTTCAACTAAGTCTATAGCAAGTACAACTCCTGCGCAAAATCCTCTTGGGCTGGCTAGATAAATATCCATAAAAAAAATTATTTATTTTAAATTATAAACTTTTTTTATAATTTCATTAGAAAATTTTCGAAATTTTTACTCTTTATATATTCTCAAAAGTTATTATTATTATTTTTAATTTTTGATAAATTATTTATAAGAAAGAATTTAGTTTATGAAAAATTTACAAAAAGGTCCATTAATAATTAGTGGAAATGCTCATAATCAGCTAGCTAAAGATATAGCTACTTATATAGGTCAAGATCTCACAAAATCTGAAGTATTTAAGTTTATTAATGATAATACATTTGTAAGAATTTTAGAGAATGTTCGCGAGAGAGATGTTTTTATAATTCAACCTACATCTTACCCAGTAAATGACCATATAATGGAATTATTAATAATGATTGATGCTGCTAAGAGAGCTTCTGCAGGTCGAATAACGGCTGTAATACCTTATTTTTCTTATGCTAGAACAGATAAGAAAGATCAACCAAGAGTTCCTATTACTGGAAGGCTAATTGCAGACTTAGTAACCACTGCTGGAGCTGATAGAGTAATGCTAATGGATTTACATGCAGGACAAGTTCAAGGTTTTTTCTCAGCTACAGTTGATGAATTAACAGCTCTTCCTATCCTTGCAAGATATTTTATTGATAAAAAATTAGATGACCTAGTAGTTGTTTCTCCTGATATTGGAGGAACAAAAAGAGCTAGAGATTTTGCTACAAAATTAGGAGCTCCGTTGGCAATTATAGAGAAAAGAAGAGTAGGTAATAAGGATACAGTCGAATCTCTTAGTATTATTGGAGATGTAAAAGGCCAATCTGCTGTACTTTTTGATGATGAAATAAATACTGGTGGAACAATGATAGCTGGGTCAGAACTATTAAGAAAAAATGGAGTTAAGGATGTTTATGTAGCAGCTACACATGGTGTTTTCCCCCAAGATTCTTTAGAAAAAATAGTAAATTCTAAAGAGATAAAAGAAGTTGTAGTAACAAATTCACTCCCAATAAATTACACAAATAAAAAGCTTAAGATTTTGTCAATCTCTGAATTATTTGGTGAAGCCATAAAGAGAACTAATAGAGGTGATTCTGTAGGCGCACTTTTCCTTTGATTAAATGTTAAATATTCTAAAAAAAATTATAGGTAATTCTAATGATGAAGATATCAAAGAACTACAAAAAATAGTTGATAAGATAAATTCACTTGAAGAAAACTTTATAAATCTTAGTGATGAAGATTTGAGATCTCAAACTAATAAACTAAAGAAGAAATATAAAAGTTTTAATTCATTAGATTCAGTTCTAGAAGAAGCTTTTGCATTAGTGAGAGAAGCATCAAAAAGATCTTTGGGTATGAGACACTTTGATGTTCAAATGATAGGAGGTATTTGTCTTCATCAAGGGAAAATAGCTGAAATGAGAACAGGTGAAGGTAAAACTCTTATAGCTACTTTAGCTGCCTACTTAAATACTTTATCTGGAGACCCAGTCCATATCGTAACTGTTAACGATTATCTAGCCAAAAGAGATTCTGAATGGATGGGGAAAATTTATAAATTTTTAGGATTAAGTGTAGGTTGTATACAAAATAATGGTTCGTTACTCTTAGAAAAAAATGAAAATTCTGATGAATATACCCTTATTGATACTCCTAGATCTGAAGTATATAAATCTGATATTATCTATGGGACTAATAATGAGTTTGGATTTGATTATCTAAGAGATAATATGGCTCAAAATAAAAATGAAAAAGTTCAGGGCAATCTAAATTTTGCGATAGTTGATGAAGTTGATAATATACTTATTGATGAGGCCAGAACACCTTTAATTATCTCAGGTCCTGCACCAGATAAAACTCAAGATTACAAAAGATTTTCTAATATTGCTTCTAAGTTAAAAGTTGAAGAAGATTACCAAATTGATTCTAAAAGGCAATCAATAGCACTTACTGAAAAAGGTATTGATAAGGTAGAAAAACAATTATCAATTGATAATTTATATTCTGAAGAAAATCAGATTTTTTCACATTTACTTGAAAATTCTATCAAAGCTGAAAGTTTTTATATAAAAAACCAGCAATATGTAGTTAGGGATTCTGAGGTGATAATAGTTGATGAATTTACAGGGAGATTAATGGAAGGAAGAAGATATTCAGATGGTTTACATCAAGCAATAGAAGCTAAAGAATCAGTATCTATTAAGAGAGAATCCGTAACTTATGCAACTATAACTCTTCAAAATTACTTCAGAATATATAAAAAATTATCAGGTATGACAGGTACTGCTGCAACTGAAGCAGAAGAATTAAAAAAAATTTATGATTTAGAAGTTTTAGAAATTCCTACAAACAAACCTTCACTTAGAAATGATTTACCGGATCAAATATATATGACTGAGGAAGCAAAATGGAGAGCTGTTAGTAATAAAATTAAGGATTTAAATCATCAAGGCTCTCCAGTTTTAGTTGGAACTACAACTATAGAAAAATCAGAATATCTGTCAAATTTATTAAAATCTGAAGGTATTAAGTGTAATATTCTTAACGCAAAACAACATGAATCTGAAGCATCTATTATTTCTCAAGCAGGTGCTCCATTTTCAGTGACTGTTTCCACAAATATGGCTGGAAGAGGAACTGATATTATTCTTGGAGGAAATCCTAGTAATTATAAAAATAAAGCTGAATGGGAATCCAATAACGATAAAGTAATTAATAATGGTGGACTTTATGTTATTGGAACAGAGAGGCATGAATCAAGAAGAATAGATAATCAGCTAAGAGGTAGGTCGGGGAGGCAAGGGGATCCTGGAACAACCCAATTTTATATTTCTACGGAAGATAATCTAGTAAAAAGATTTGGTGGAGATAGAATAAAGTCTGCAATGTCTGCTTTCAATTGGGACGAAAATGAGGCTGTTGAAAATAAAATGATTTCTAGGTCAATTGAATCGGCTCAATCAAAAGTGGAAGCATATCATTTTGAAATTAGAAAAACATTAGTAGACTATGATGATGTAATGAATACTCAACGCGATGTTATTTATAAATTAAGAGATAAAGGTCTAATGAATGAAAATCTAGATAATGAAATTTATATCTATCTTGAAGAGGAAATAGACTCTTTCTTTATTAATTATGATGAGTTTGATGATCAAGATAATATTAATAAAATTTCTTTTTTAAGAAATCTTTTTCCTGATGAATACTTGAGTAACTTAGATCTGGAACAGATAAATAAAGATTTACTACTTAATGATGCTAAAAATATTTATAAATTGCGAAAAGAAAGCTTAACTGAAGAGATTTCTAAGAGACTAGATAGTTCAATTTTTATTCATTCAATAGACTCAAAATGGGTTGAACATCTAACTATTATGGATAATATGAGACAGTCGATTGGACTCGAGGCTATAGGTCAAAGAAATCCCTTGATTCAATATAAAAAAATGGGATTTGAAATGTTCTCTCTTTTAGTTCAAAATATTAAATCTCAAATTGTTAGTGATTCTATGAGAGTCAGTACAATTCAAAGTAAATCAAATAATAATTATAAAACTCAAAAGGAAGATTTTGAACAAACTAGACAAAATATGACAATTGCTTCAAATAGTGTAAAACAAGGTTCTACTAATAATCTTTCTAGAAAAGAGAGAAGAAGAATTGAAAGATTGAATAAGAAAACAAATAAGAAAAGAAGATAAAGATCTAATGTCTGAAATTAATGCTTATGAAAAAAAATTAATTCAAGAATTTTCAGATATAAATGAAGAAAATTATAAGTCAAATATCTTAAAAATAATTAATTCTTGGAAGATTCATAAAAATAAAAAATATGATTTTATAATATTTAATCAAGCTTTTAATTGGAAAAGATTAGCTAATCTTATTCTAGATAACCTTCTAGTTGATAATTTCCTAAAAGATAAAATTTTGGATTGGATTGTTCAACCTCACTTATATGGTGGTTTCTCAGAGACAGAGTTTAAGAAATTGTTAGGTTATGAAAAATATTCTGCTCATCTTTCTTATTTTTATGGAGTTACTATTGAAAGATGTTTAATCACTAACGTAGAAGAAGAGCTAACTAAGAGACAAACTTCTTATGGAAATTTTGTAAGATTTAGGTTAGACGATGCTTTTTTGAAGATTTATAATTTTACGTATGATCAATTGTTCATGGAATTTACTGAAAAATTTAAGATAGATATTAATGATTACTCTGAATTAGATGATGAAAGATTTACATATTGGTGTTTCAAGAAAAGAGTAGATTTTTCTGAACCTTCAAAATTAGCCTCTGATACAAAAAAAGGTACTTCTTTTTTATTCAATTTATTAGATTCTGAGTCAAAAAGAATAAATATCAATAATAAAAAAAATAATTTATCTAGTAGAAAAAAAAATATAGATTATGCTTATTAATAATTTTATATCTATGGAGGTTAGAAATTAATAAAAATTTTACAAATATAAATCCTAAAAATTTACCTAAAAGATTTGAATATCTCGAAAAAGAAGCTTTTTGGAGAAATGAATGGGAAAAAAATCGAATATATTCTAGGGAAAAAAATCTCTCAAGAAATAAATCTTTTGTTATTGATTCACCTCCACCAACTGTTTCTGGATCTCTACATGTAGGTCATATTTTCTCATATACTCATCAAGATATTATAGCTAGATATAAACGGATGCAAAAATTTAATGTTGTTTATCCAATGGGTTGGGATGATAATGGTTTACCTACAGAAAGAAGAGTTCAGAATATATTTGGAGTTAGAATTGATAATAATATCCCATATATTAAAAATTTAAGTGTTGAAAATGAAAAGAAACGCTTAGGATTAAAAGAAAGCTCTTTGCTAAAAATTAATCGTCAAAATTTTATTGAAATGTGTCATATTGTTACAGGGCAAGATGAATTAGTTTTTAAGGATTTATTTAGAAAAATGGGATATTCAATTGATTGGCAAGATGAATATACAACCATAGATAATAGATCAAGGAGTATATCTCAAAGTTCTTTTTTAGACCTTTATGAAAAAAAACATATTTATCAATATGAATCACCTACAATGTGGGATATAGATTTTCAAACTGCTGTTGCTCAAGCTGAAATCGAGGACAGAGATATTGATGGAGCTTATCATGATATAAGATTTAATATTCAAGACTCTAAAGAAAATTTAATAATTTCTACAACGAGACCTGAATTACTAGCATCTTGCGTAGGAATTACAGCTCACCCAGATGATGAAAGATATAAGCATCTTTTTAATAAAACTGCTATTTCTCCTGTTTTTTTTGCTCCAGTACCTATTTTCCCCAGCAAACTTGTTGATATGCAGAAGGGGACTGGTATTTTGATGGTTTGTACTTTTGGAGATCAAACGGACGTAGTTTGGTGGAGAGAAAACAAACTTCCTCTTAGACAACTTTTTGGATCTGACGGTAAAGTTTTAGAAATAAATTTTGACCATAAAAAAGAAAAAAATGAATGGATAAGTGTAAATGCTGAAAAAGCTAATAAAAATATTTATAAATTTTATAATAAGACTCTAAAGCAGTCTAAAAACTTAATAATTGAAATGCTCAAAGAATCTCAAAATTCTTTAGATAATATAGTCCCATTGGTATCTGATCCAAAGAAAATTTTACATCCTGTAAGATTTTACGAAAAGGGAGATTCTCCAATAGAGTATATATCCTCAAGGCAATGGTTTGTTAAGATTACTGATAAGAAAGATGATCTTTTAGAAATAGGTAAAAATATTAATTGGCATCCTAATTATATGTCCAAAAGATTTGAGAATTGGACGCAAAATTTAGCAATAGATTGGTGTATAAGCAGACAAAGATTTTTTGGGGTTCCAATACCTGTTTGGTACAAGATAGATGAAAAAGGTAAAGTTGACTATAATGACGTAATCCTACCAAATATTTCTAATTTACCAATTGATCCAGAGATAGATATCCCTGATAATTATCAAGAAAAAGATAGAGGAAAGCCTAACGGATTTATTGGCGAGAAAGATGTTTTTGATACTTGGTTTACCTCTTCTATGACTCCTCAAATAATCGCTAAATGGGGCTTGCCTGATAAAGACGAAATGAAGTCAATTTTTCCTATGGATATACGGCCTCAAAGTCATGAAATAATTAGAACATGGGCTTTTTATACAATTGTAAAATCTTATCTTCATAGTAACTCAATACCTTGGAAGAATGTAGTGATTTCTGGGTGGATACTTGATCCCGATAGAAAAAAAATGAGTAAATCTAAAGGAAATGTTATAACTCCAATTGAAACTATTGAGAAATTTGGAGCTGATGCAGTAAGATATTGGGCTGCTTCTGCCAGATTAGGGACCGATACGACTTATGATGAAAATGTATTTGTTGTAGGTAATAAACTTGTTACTAAGCTTTATAATGCCGCAAAATTTGTTTTATCGCATGAGTCATTTCATACTGAAAAATTAAATGAAATTGATGCTTCGTTTATAAATGATTTAGAAAAAATGGTCATAGATGTAACTGATAATTATGATAAATTTCAGTTTGCCCAAGCTCTTCAAATTACCGAAGAATTTTTTTGGAATACCTATACTGATAATTATTTAGAATTAGTAAAGAAACGAGTTTTTAATTCTAAAGGTAATGACAAAGCATCAGCTGTAACTTGTTTGAGAATAGGTCTATCAACTCTTCTAAGACTTTTATCTCCTGTCCTGCCTACAATTACAGAAGAAATATGGTCTTGGTGTTTTAAGAATGATTATGGAATAAGATCAATTCATCAATCAAAATGGCCATCAAAGGAAGAATTTCAAAATTATAATAAACCGAAATTCGAAGACACACTAGAAGTTGCAATTAAGGCGATTAGGTCTGTAAGACAAACAAAAACATCTGAAGGTGTTGGTTTGGGTAAGCCAGTAAAACAAATAATGATTCAATCAAATAAACATAATATTAATATTATTCAAAATATAATAGAAGACTTCAGTAATGCCTCTGGTTGTGAAGATTTTGTCGAGGAAACATCACTTAAAGAAGAAATAATAACTAAAATACTAATTAAGGAAACTGAATTTTAGAGTGATCTATAGCCTACTTTTCCTCTATACTTGAAATCTTTTTTTTTAATTCATCAAATATTTTGGATTCAAATTCTCTGACTTGCTTGCAGCGAATTAATGTTTCTTCCGCTAAATGCATAGGAATTCTTGTTATTCCATCACTATCACCAATTATAAGATCACCTGGATTAATAATTAAGTCTCCAACTTCTACTCTAGTTTGTGCTTCTATTAAGTTAAAAGGCCCATGACCAGGAACTCTACCTGTAGCCCAAACTGGCATTTCAGCTGCAGCAATCCCTGGAAGATCTCTTATTGATCCACCATTTATTACACCTACAGCACCTAATGCTTTATGCTTTAGAGCCATACCGTCTCCCATAACTGCCCCTCTGCCTTTATTTTTTTCAATATCTACTATTACGCCTATAACTGGTAATTCTGAAGATTCAATTTCATTATAATAATAGTCCCAATCGATTTTTTTCTTGGGTTCGTACAAAGGTGTAACCTTGCATGTAACAGCTATACCAACTACAGGTTTAGATCCTAAGTAATATGATTTTAGATCTGGGCTAGAATAATCAATTTGCTCTTTATCATATTCATCCATAGTCATAAGAGCATTTTGAGCTGTCGCAGAATCATATTCTATTAATCCTTTAATAATTTCTTTTAGGTTCATAATATTCCTATTCTAATTCTATATTAAGATCTTCGCCTGGAAAAAATTCTAACCAAGGCTGAAAGTTTTCCACAAATATTTTTCCTTGTTCAACTGATTCTAAACCTTTTATTGCTCTAGATGGATCATAACCATTTGTTTTAGCAAGAGCTTCAATACCTCTTTTAGTTTCCCTAACTCCTCCGACTATGAAAATATCCTTATCATCATTTTCAACAACTAAATCCAACCCATTTTTTCGTGTTCTCCAGTAGAGTCTCAATTTATATCTCCTAATCTATATATTGTATTGTTCTATCTAGAATTTTATGAGCTAACTCTGATTTTTTCATAAGTGGTAAATCTTCACACCCATATTTATCAACTAATGTGGCTTTATTATTATTTGAACCAAAACCACTTCCTTCTAAGGTTATATCATTTGCAACTATCAAATTACAATCTTTTGATAGCAGTTTTTTTTTAGCATTTTCTATCAAGTTTTCTGATTCAGCTGCAAAGCCAACCTTAATAATTTTTTTATTATCTATTTCGGATAAAATATCAGGATTTTTTTCTAATTTTATTGAGCTTAGTAGTTCTTTTTTTATTTTATGTTTAGAAAATTCTTTTACTCTGTAATCAGAAACCGCGGCTGACATAATAATTAAGTCATTATCATCAATATTTCTTAATACTTGATCTCTCATATCTATCGCACTTTTTATAGGGATTTTTTTTATACCGTTAATTGAATTATCATCAATTCTTCCATGTACAAAAGTTACTTTTGCTCCTCTTTCTCTTAATGCTTCTGCTATTGCAATACCCATTTTACCTGAAGACCAGTTTGATATAAATCTTACAGGATCTATTGGTTCAATTGTTGCTCCAGCTGTGACTATTGCATTTAAGTTTTTAAAGTCTTTTTTTTTTTGTAAAATAGATTTGATTTCTTCTATAAGGATATCGGGTTCAGTCATTCTGCCGAATTCATTTATTCCTGATGCTAATCTTCCTTTTGTTGGTCCAGAAATTTTCATATTTAATTCTATCAATGTTTTTATATTTGATTGAACTTGTTTAGAGTTATACATATTCCCATCCATAGCAGGGGCAATAATAACTGGAGCATTTGAAGCCAAAATAGTGCCTACAATTGGTTCATTAGAAATTCCAAGCGCAATTTTTGCAATAGAGTTAGCGCTAGCTGGAGCTACGACAATCAGATCCGCTTCTTTTGCAATACTCACATGATCTATAGACAGATCAGTTTTTCCTTCGTAATAACCTGTTATTACTTGGTTGTGACTTATCCCAGAGAATGATGATTCACCTACAAACTCCTTTGCCGATTTTGTCATAATTACTCTTAGGTTTACACCTTCCTTAACTAATGCAGATGCAAGAAAAACAGACTTGTATGCTGCAATAGATCCTGTTACACAAAGAACAATATTTTTATTTTTCAAGTAAGTCATATATGTATTTTAACCCAATAAATGATAAATTTTCGTTATAGATATATTCAAAATCTAATTTTGGTATTATTAATTCACCACCACCGCCAGTGATAATAAGCTTTATATCATGATCTTTAGAAACTATTTTTTTATATTTATTGAATACACCTTTTATTAATTCTACATATCCAAGAATTATTCCTGATTGAATTGATTCAGTAGTATTATTTCCAATTATATTTTCAGGAATTCTTAATTCCACTGGTCTTAACAACGCAGTAGAATTTGCAAGGCTTTCTGATGCCATGTTCAAGCCAGGAAGAATTGAACCTCCAATATACTCATTATTTTTAGTAATTGCGTTAAATACTAAACAAGTACCAATATCTAGTATAATATTTGGCTTTCCATATAATTTTACAGCTGCAATACTATCTACTAATCGATCTATACCAACGTCTTCAGGTGGATTATATTTATTTATAATTGGTAAATTATTATCATGACTCAAGACTAGAGGTTTTTTATTAGTTAGAATTTCAGACGCCTTTGATACAATTTGAGTTTTGTTTGGTACAACTGAACTAATTATTGTTTTAGTATTCTGAGCAGTTTTATCTGTTATATTGAGTAATTGTTTTATTGATGTTGCTATTTCAAACTCTGATTTGTTGTCTTGAGTAGAAATTTTAGCACTATGAATTAATTTATTATTATCAAATAAACCTAGATCTACATTACTATTACCAATGTCTATTGTTATTAGATTATTCATATAATTTATAATTTCAAAAATTTAATTATAAACTATCTGCCATTGGAAAAATTTTTGAAATTACTAAAGCACATGCTTTAGCTATTTCAATGTGTTCTTTTTGTGTTCCATGAGAAGCTCTTAAGTCAATATAATGTATCCAGCTCCTTAGGGTACCATTCATATATAATCTACTAACTGTATTACCTTCTGGAAGAACTACTCTTGCCTGTTCTTTTGCGATACCGTTTTCTATAGCCCATTCATATGTCTTAATTGCATTTTCTATAACTTTTTTTTGTTTTTTTGACCATTCATTTTCTAGCTCTGAATTTTGATTTTCTATAGAATTTTGTCTATTTTTATTATCTTGTAATCTTGCTTCTCTTATTACAAAATCTAGATCTTCTGTTGGATTTGCATATCTTTGGCTGAACTCTTGAAAACTAAAACTTCTATGTCTTAATATCTGTCTCGCAATATCTCTAGTGGTTTCAATTTCTAAACATACATTTACCATCTCTAAGGGAGACCAATGATAATTTTTTATAAGATAATTTATAAGTTTTTCACTTGTTTCAGAATTTAGCTGATTAGAAGGATTTGAAACTCTTGCACAAAATGCTATTAATTCTTGAACATCGGTTAATCCTAAGTTTTCAAATTCATTAGAGGCTTGTGAATAACTTACTAATTTAACCGTTGGTGTCATAATAATAGCCTGGAAGGCTTTTCTAAGAGTTCTTTAAATTCTTTCATTAAGAGAGCTCCTTCAGCTCCATCTCCAACTCTATGATCTGCTGATAAAGTGGCATACATTATTTGCCTAATTTGAATGTCATCATTTATGACTTTTGCCTCTTTTTTTACTTCACCTAGGGCTATAATTCCACTTTGAGGAGGAACTATTATTGCAGTGAAGGCATGTGTACCAAACATACCTAAGTTAGATGTAGAAAAAGTTCCAGAGGTTAATTCTTGATTTGATAGAGGATCTCCATTTCCTCTCGCTCTATTTCCCAAATCTTTAGATTTAGAAGCAAGAGATATTAAATCTAAATTCTGTGCATCTAGAATTGCTGGTACTATCAAACCTTGTTCAAGAGCAATCGCAATACCAAGATTGATACTTGAGTAAGAAATTAGTTTGTCTCCATCAAATGAAGTATTCCATTTTGGATATTTTAGCAAAGAGTTTATAGTTGCTTTCAAAACTAGGTCATTAACTGATATTTTAATTCCATTCTTTTCAATATCTTCATTTATGTCAGAGCGCATTTTCATTGCTTCAGTCATATCAACTTCTACCGTAACTTGAAAATGAGGTATTTCGGTTTTTGATTTAACTGTAACTCTAGAAATAGCTTGCCTCATAGTGTTTAGCTGAATATCAGAGCTATCTAGATTTATATTTTTACTATTACCCAATTGATTGGATGAAACTAATGAAGGCCCAGGAACGTGTTTCTCAACGTCATCTTTTGTAATCCTTCCATCAGGTCCTGACCCTTTAATGTCTGCTAAATTAATATTTTTTTCATTAGCTAATCTCTTTGCCATGGGAGAAGCTTTTATTCTTATTGAATCAGAACTTAAAGTTATATCTACTTTTTGTAAATCTTTGGTGGAATTATGAACTTCTTCACCTGAGTCACTAGAATTAGTCTCTTTAATTGAGGTAGAATCTGCTATTTTATTTGAAGTTTCTTCAGTAATAACTGTCTCTTTAGATTCTTCTGCTTTTTCAGGGATATCTTCATCCATATCTCCTATATAGCCAATAATTTTTCCTACTTGGACAACTGATCCTTCAATTGAAGTTATTTTTCTAAGAAATCCTTCATCGTAAGCTTCCATTTCAACTACAGTTTTATCGGTTTCAATTTCTGCTAATTTATCACCCTTAGATACTTTATCTCCTTCATTTTTTAACCATTTGACTATGGTTCCTTCTGTCATATCAGCTCCCATTGAGGGCATTGTTATTTCATTAGCCAAAACAAACTCCTAATAACTGCTATTTATTTATCATCTTACTTAGAATATCTTCAACAATTTCACTAGAATCTGGATATGCATTGCTCTCAAGATTTTTATTATAAGGCCACGGCACATCTTTTGCTCCTACTCTAATTATAGGAGAATCAAGCCAATCATTGAAGTTTTCTTGGACATCTGCAACAATTTCAGCCATAATTCCACCATTTCTTCTTGAAGTATCTAGAGCAAGCATTTTATTGGTTTTCTTTATAGACTCTCCAATTGTGGCATAATCAATAGGATTTAAAGATCTAAGGTCAATTATTTCAGCATTTATTCCTTTTTTTTCTAGAATATCAGATACTTCATTAATAATTCTAATGCCAGCTCCGTAAGATAATAATGTAAGATCTTCTCCTTTTTTTGTTATGTCTGCAGATCCCAAAGGTATTTCATAGTATTCGTCTGGAACTTCTCCTTTGACTCCATATAGCAATGCAGGTTCTGCAAATATCACTGGATTATTATTTTTTATTGAAGATCTTAATAAACCTAACGCATCTCGTGGATTTGAAGGGCAAACACAATATAGACCAGGAACTTCAGCAAGCCAAGTTTCAAAACTTTGAGAATGTGTTGCTGCAAGCTGAACACCTGCCCCTGTAGGTGCTCTTATAACCATAGGTACATTAATTTGTCCTCCCGACATATACCTAATGTTAGCAGCCATATTTACAATTTGGTCAAAACCTACAAGTGAGAAACTTATTGACATGAGTTCAATAATTGGTCTAAGACCAGCACTAGCTGCTCCTATCCCCGTTCCTATGAATGTTGCCTCAGAAATAGGAGTATCTTTTATTCTTTCAGGACCAAATTTATCAAGGAAACCATCAGTCACGGCATAAGCACCACCATAAGCACCAATATCTTCACCCATGATAAGAACATTTGGATCATTTTGAAGAGCTTCTTCAAGTCCTTTCTTTATAGCTTCTCTCATTACTAATTCAGGCATAATATTTAACTCTTCATTTTAGTTCTATTTATATATATCATTATAAACTTCAGAATTTTTAGGTTCTGAACTTGAATCTGCAAATTCAACAGATTCTTTTACGGTGATATTTACTTCATTATGTATCTTATCTAAATCTTTTTTTGTGGCAATACCTGCAGATAGAAGCCATTCAGGAAACCTGACTATTGGATCTTGTTTTTCCCATTCTTTTATTTCATCTGTCTTTCTATATTTTTGACCATCGGCAAGAGAATGCCCGACAAATCTAAAAGTTTTACATTCTAAATAAAAAGGTCCGCCATTATGACGAACCTTTTCAATTGCAATTTTTGTAGCCTCTTTGACCGCTAATACATCCATACCATTGACTTGTGCTGCAGGAATATCATAAGTGCTTGCAGCTGTATAAAAATCTTCTCCACCGGCTCTTACTCTATCTATAGATGAACCCATTCCATACTTATTATTTTCAAGTATGAAAAGTATAGGTAGCTTCCAAACAGAAGCTAAATTTAGGGTTTCATGATAAGTTCCTTGGTTTGTAGAACCATCTCCGAAAAAGCAAACTACTAGTCCGCCAGTTTTTTTATATTGACATGCTAAGGCTAGCCCTGTGGCAAGAGGGAATTGACCCCCTACAATTGCATGTCCTCCCATAAATTTCTTGCCAGAATCAAAAAGATGCATTGAGCCACCTTTTCCTTTAGATAATCCTGTACTCTTTCCAAATAGTTCAGCCATAGATCTATTAATATCTAATCCTCTAGCAATTGCATGGCCGTGATCACGATAATGGGTAACAATATAGTCTTCATCTATTAAATTAGAAATTGATCCTACAGCTGTGGCTTCCTGACCTATGTATAAATGAAGAAAACCTCTTATGTTGCCTTTAGTGTAATTTTCACCACATGCTAATTCGAATTGCCTAATAAGAAACATCTTCTTATAAAGCTCTAGCATTTCTCTCTTTTCTAATGAAATTTTAGAAGTTCTTAAAGTTTTTTTATTATTTTCTCGTTTTAATGTCGCCATAAGCAAATTTTAAATGAAGTTTTATATTACATCTAGCTTTTAAGTAAACATTTACATTATTTTTTCATTTTAAGTGTAAATGCTTTAGTTACATTTCTTAGTATCATAGATATTGTCATTGGACCCACTCCACCTGGTACAGGTGTTATTTTATAAGCTAAATCTTTTAATTCATCAAATTTAATATCTCCTATTAATTTATATCCATTTTTTTTTGTTTTATCTTCTATTCTATTTACCCCCACATCAATTATGATTGATCCTTTTTTTACCATATCAGCTGTTAATGTGTTAGGAAATCCTGTTGCAACTATAACTATGTCCGCCTTGATAGTATGCATTCTTATATTTTTTGATCTACTATGACAAACTGTGACTGTGGCATTGCCTAATTCAGATTTAGATGACAAAAGTAAAGCTAATGGTATGCCAACTAATTTACTTCTACCAATTATAACTATATTAGATCCTTCAGTTTTTGCATTTATTTCATGAAGTAATATCTGAATGCCTAATGGTGTTGCTGGAACAAACCTGGGATTACCAGAAGCTAGTAAACCCAAGTTTTCATTAGTTAATCCATCTACATCCTTACTTGGAGAAATAGACTGAATTATTTTTTCATCATTTAAACTTTTTGGTAAAGGGAGTTGAACTATTATTCCATGAGTTTCAGTATCTAAGTTGATTTTATTAATAAAGTTAATTAATTCACTTTCTAAAATATTTTCCTCTAATCTTTCCACATGACAAAATATTCCTACTTTTTTACAAGCTCTTTCTTTTGCTTTTACATAAGATATTGAAGCAGGATTCTTGCCAATTAGAATTACTACTAGTTTTGGGACTTTTTTATATTTGATTATTAGTTCTGATATATCTTTTCTAAGCGAATCTTGAATTGAAGTACTAATTTTTTTTCCGTCAATCAAATTTGAAATTGTTTTTTCCTTTCAAAAAAAAAAAATAACCTTATACTAAATATATATATTATTGAAATTTAAAAAATGCTCCTTACAGGTATAGATATTATAGAAATTTATAGAATAAAAGAAGTCTGTGAAAGATATCCGGAAAGATTTATGAATAAAATTTTTACCAAACAAGAAATTGAATACTGTAGAGGTCGTTTCCCTCAAATTTCTGCTAGATTTGCAACAAAAGAAGCCGTTATGAAATTATTAGGCACCGGAATTAGGGGAGTACCATGGAAGTCGATAGAAGTATATAGAGCTAGAGGAAAAGCTCCAAAAGTAATTCTTCATGGAAATGCAAAAAAGAAAGCAAATGAACTTGGCATAAAAGAAATTGCATTATCTATTAGTCATTCAAGAAATTACGCAGTTGCATCTGTTGTTTCAGTATAAAAATATGATAAAACTGCTATGAAAAGTGCTATAAATGAAAATATTAAGGCACCTAAAATTAATTCCTCAAAAACAGATAAACCTGCTAAATTTATAGATTCGATCATTTCTTGCTGATCATTGACATTTGAAGTAAATATTTGTGTGCCAGAAACTAATTCAGAAAATTTTGCAGTACCAAAAGTTGTCATTATAGATAATCCAAAAATCATTCCAATCATTCTAGAAAAAGAAATCATTGATGACGAAATACCTCTGATTTTTTCAGGTATTTTTTTAAGTCCAGCATTATGAATTGGGACTATATAAATTCCAAATCCTAATCCAATTATCATGAAAATAAAAAACAATTCATCTGGTGGCTCAGATATATTTAGTGAGTAAAGAAAAATTCCTATAGAGCATATAAATCCTGCAATCATTAATGCCATAAAATTACTTAATTTTGATATAAATATTCCTAAAATTGAACCAACTCCTATAAATAAAGTTAGATTTAATAAAGACAATCCTATTTCTAAATTTTCCATTTGATGAATAGTAGATGCTGAAAGTGGAATAGTTACCATAATAACAATTAAGCTAGCTCCTACAAAAAAATGAATAAATGACGATGTCATAAATGATTTATTATTCAGGAGTTCATTGGGTAAAAAGTTCTGATGTTTTTTCAAAATTCTTATTACAAATAATGATGACAAAACTAATAGAGTTGAAATTATTATTAAAGCAGAAAAATCAATTCCATTATACTCAGATATTAAATAAGTAGAAAGAATTATAATTACAGAAAAAATCATTATGTCAAAAATTTTTATTTTGATTTGAGAAATACTACTTTTAGGTAAAAAATACATAAGAAATATTATCAAAATTGATATAGGTATGTTAATTAAAAATGCGGTTTCCCAATTAAAATATTCTATAATTAGGCTCCCCCACAGAGGCCCAATTACTCCACCTAACTCTGCAGAAGCTCCAATTAAACCAAATCCATATATCCAATATTTTTTTTCTAAAATTAAAGACACTCCTACTATGCAAATTGGTATTATGGCACCTCCACCCATAGCTTGTAAAAATCTAAATATAATCATCCACATTAATTTTGAAGGGAAATAAGAATTTTCAGGTATTGAGTTTGTGATTCCAATTAGTAAAGAACCTAATGAAAAAATGATTAGAGAAAATATTAAGGTAGATCTGTAGCCAAACTTATCACATATCTTGCCTGCAATTGGCATAATTATAGTAAAACCTAGAAGGTAGGAAGTTATAGTCCATGAAATTTTATTTAGTTCACCTATAGATATTCGTAAATCTAACACCATACTGGGTAATAGTGTGACAATTACAGTTTGATCATCAGCTGCTATAAAAACTGCTAAGCAAAGAATAGAAATATAGAATATTTTTTTATCTAGAATCAAGGCTCATCCCATTCTATTTCAACATTCCAGTTAGAAAATGAAATTTCTCTTATGGTATTACTTAAGTCATTGGGTTGGACTTCTCCAAAAATTAAAATTTTTCTTACAAATCCTTCATCATTTATAAACAATTCAATATCCACATTTTTATCAGGAATTATTATATCTCCGACTAAAGAAGTTAGATTATTTGAATTAATATTTGCCCTCAATAGATACTCTTTATTTTTGTATTCAACCAACCTAATCGATTCTATTTCTGAATAAATATCTCCCAAAATATTTATAGGATCAATATTTCTAAATGGATTATCTTCCTCTGGAGTTTTCATCCAATCAAAAGATATTGGATTAGTAATCCAATACTGATCGTTTAGAGATAAATATGATAGTTTTATAAGGAAATTATTAGAGATTATTTCTGCATCTATCATGATATTTTTTGGTTTCTGAATATCACCATTTGCTCTAGAAATATTATAATTTCCAGGTAATTCAGTTGATCCATTTTTATGTTTTAAATCAAAAGAAAAAGATTTAGAATTTACTATTTTACTTTGTGATAAAGATATTATTTCTTCAGAACTTAAAGATTCGATTGAAACATTTTTTGAACAAGAAACTATTAACATTAGTAACATTAGTAAAAAAAAATTCTTAGTATAATTTATTAATTTATTTATTTTGTCTGTCACTTGTTTTTTTAAATTTGAAAACTATTGTATATTTAACATTAACATTTACTTGGGGAGCTCATAAGGGCTGAGAGGGTATAAAACCGACCCATAAAACCTGAACTAGATAATTCTAGCGGAGGGAAGAATGAAAAAAAATATAATCTTAGAAAAAATTTATTATAGCTTCAACAACGAAGCTCCCATAATTAATAATCTTTCTTTCGAATTTCCTAGTGGTCAAACTATTGCAATTTTAGGACACAGTGGATGTGGTAAAAGCACTCTACTTCAAATGATTTCAGGAATACTAAAACCTATTTCTGGCAATATTACGATAGATAACAACAAAGATTTACTCGGAAATATTTCTTACATGCAGCAGAATGACCTACTATTTCCTTGGTTAACTGTAAAAGAAAATGTTCTTTTACCATTGAAAATTCTAGGTGATAAAAGTCAATCAAGTTATGATGATGTAATTGAAAAGTCTAAAATTCTTGGGATAAATGAATATATTGATTTCTATCCAAATGAATTGTCTGGAGGATTGAAGCAAAGAGCTGCTTTTCTTAGAACTATCATACAAAAATCAGAATTTATTTTATTAGATGAGCCTTTTGCATCTCTCGATGCAATAACTAGAATGGAACTATACATATGGTTAGAGCAATTAAAGAAATATATAAAAAAATCAATAATTTTAGTCACTCACGATATCGATGAAGCAATTTTTTTATCAGATAAAGTTATAATCATGGGTTCAGGCAAAAATAATTTTAGGTTTCAAAAAGATATTTCTATGCCCCATCCTAGAAGCTCAAATATTAATATGTCTGGTGAATTTCTTGAGATTCGTAAAGATCTCTATTGTAGATTAGAAGAGGTAAGGTAATTGTTAGAAAATTTATATAATAAATTAATAAATTGGTATTTACCAATTCTTGCCTTTATTTTTATCATAGCGATTTGGCAAATCTTATCAATTATGAATTTATTTGAACCTTGGCTTTTACCATCTCCATCAGCTATTTTTTTGGAATTCTTAAACTCAACAAGTTTTCTGTTATATCACATGTCAGTGACAGGATATGAAATTATATTAGGTTTAGCACTAGCAGTGATTCTAGGAATAATTTTAGGTTTTTCAATGACTCTTTCGAAAGTTTTAGAGAGATCTATATTGCCATATGTAATTGCATCTCAAGTGATCCCTATTTTTGCTCTTGCACCTATTCTTATTGTTTGGTTTGGAGCTGGATTATTATCTAAAATTATAGTGGTGTTCTTAATATCATTTTTCCCTATATGCATAGGAGTTTTTGACGGGCTTAATAAAAAAAATAATGAAATGGAAAATATGCTGAAAACTATGGGAGCATCAACTTATCAAATTTATTCATTATTAAAAATTAAATTAGCTTTACCAAGCTTTTTTTCAGGTCTTAAGGTTGCTGCTGTAAGCTCAGTAATAGGAGCTGTTGTAGCAGAATGGATTGGATCGAAAGCAGGTTTAGGTTGGATTATGAAAGTATCTGGACCCTTATTTCAAACTGAAAGAGTTTTTGCTTCAATCTTTTTATTATCATTATTTGCATCAGTTCTTTTTTTATCAGTAAAAATAATAGAAAAAAAATTAATCAAGGGAGTTTATTAATGAAAAAAATATTACTAGGAATAATTTTAGGAATATCTTTTATAAGTTGTCAAAATGACAAATCTGTTTCCATAGCATTAGATTGGTATCCAAATTCTAATCACTCAGGAATATATTCAGCTATTGATGAAGGATTTTTCGAAAAAGAAAATATAAATTTAGAAGTTTATACTCCTTCTGATCCTACTGCAATAATATCATCAGTTGCAAGTGGTCGTGACGATCTTGGACTATCATATCATCCAGATATTTTACAAGCTCAGTCTGCGGGGCTAGATGTGATTTCAGTTTTAAGTATTTCCCAGCATCCATTAAATTCTATTATGACTCTCAAAGAAAAAAATATACAAACTCCTAGTGACTTAAAAGGTAAAACAATTGGTTATCCTGGAATTCCATCAAATAAAGCAATGTTGGAAACTGTACTAAATAACGATGGCTTAAATATTGAAGATGTTGATACGATTGATGTCGGATTTGAACTAGTTAAGGCCTTAGTATCAGGTTCAGTTGATGCAATAATAGGAGCTTATTGGACCCATGAATCAATAGTTATGGAGCTTCAAGGTTACGATATAGAAATTATGAGATTAGAAGAATGGGGTGTCCCAGATTATTATGAACTACTGTTAATTACTAATTCAACATTTTTAAAGGAAAAAAATCCTGAATTGAAAAAAGTCGTAAGTTCAATTAAAAAAGGTTACGAATTCTCTATATTAAATCCTGAAAAATCAATTGATAGCTTAATCAACATAGCTGGAAAAGAAATTGTTGAAGAAGAGGTTGAGAGAGCAGGAATTAAGTTATTAATACCAATGTGGCAATCTGAAGGTGTTAATTTTGGATATCAAGATTTAAGTAAATGGTATGATACGTATAATTGGATGAATGAAAATAAATTTTTGGATAAATCTCTTAATATTGAGGATTTAGTTTATACCAACTTTTCAAATTAATATTTATTTTAAGGCCAAAGTAAAATTCCAGATAATTCTGTTTCGGCTTCTAAAAGATGCCCTTCGATACTTGTGACATATATTTTATTATTTATAAATGTGCAATTTGTCGGCCTTTCGCAAGGAGCTAAATGGCGTTCGACAATTTTACCATCTTGGTCAAATACAACTATGCTCCCACTTGGTCCAGATAACTCCCATCCAGTAGCAGCGACAATATAATTTTCATTGCTATTAGAAGAAGCTAAAGTCATGCCATCTATTCCTCTGTGAGGACCAAAGTCATGTAAAACTTTCATATTGCTTAGAGATCCATCAGATTCAACTGAATATGACCTTAGTTCTCTTTCTCTGTCTGCTCTATAATCTGATTGAGCTACATATAAAATATTTTGCTCTTCATTGAATAATAAACCATTCGGCATGGAAGTATCAAAAGTCCTTCTATTAGTTGTGTAAGTTCCATCCGAATTTTTATCTGCGGAAATTATTGCAGAAAAACCTATTCCCATCTCTGGATTTATGTCCTCAACCCTATCTGAAAAGTAAATGGACCCTTTGCTATTTATAGCTAAATCATTTGGGGCATTTAGTTTTTTACCATCTAATGAATCAGCAATTATTTCTTTTGAACCGTCTATATTATATTTTGAAATATTTCTTCTTGATCCTTCACATGCAAATAGCTCTTGATCTTTATTATAATTTAGTCCATTTGCTCCTCCAGTATCAGATATAAATTCATAAACTTTGTTGTTACTTGGATTGTATGAAAGAACTCTATTGTGAGAAATATTTGAGAAAAGAAGTTCTTTACCGTTCCAGCAAGGCCCTTCAGTAATAGTCCCAATATTTGGTATAACATTTTTGAAAATCCAAGACATTTATAACCTCTGTTAGAATATTTACTATAAATATTTATAACTTAATCTTAAGAAAAGTAAAACTATGAAACCAGATGCAAAACCACTTCCTATTTGTATGACCATTGCAGGTTCTGATTCTGGAGGTGGAGCAGGTATTCAAGCTGACCTAAAAACCTTTGGATCATTAGATTGTTATGGAGTTTCTGCAGTTACTTCTGTAACAGCTCAAAATACTGTAGGCGTCAGTGACATTCATATAATTCCTAACACTGTTTTGAAGAATCAAATAAATTCAATCATAAAAGATATAGGATTTGATGCAGTTAAGACAGGGATGCTTCCTGAAGAGTCTACAGTAATTGATATTGCAAATTTGTTAGGTGAATCGTCTAATCTTCGATTAGTTATTGATCCGGTAATAGTTGCTACATCAGGGGATGTCCTGATTTCCTTAAAGGCTATAAAAGCATTAAAGCAAAAACTATTTCCATTAGCTACTATTATCACTCCAAATTTATCAGAAGCTGAAGAGTTGACTGAAATGAAAATAAAAACTAAAGAAGATATTTATAAAGCGTGTAAAATCTTAAAAAATTATGGCCCAAAATCTGTAGTTATCAAGGGAGGACATTTTTTTAAATCAGATGTGTCTGAAGATGTATTTTATGATGGAAATAAATTTGAATCATTCAGTGTAAAAAGAATAGATACAACTTCAACTCATGGAACTGGTTGTACTTTTTCAGCAGCAATAACAGCATTTCTTGCTAGGGGAGAAGATCTAAAAGATTCAGTAAAATTATCAAAAGAATATGTTACTAAAGCTATTAATAAAGCATATAAAATAGGCAAGGGGAATGGCCCATTAAATCATTTTTTTTAATACTTCTTACATTACACTATAACCACCATCTACAGGAATAGATACTCCATTTACAAAATCTGAAAATTTACTTGAAAGAAAAATAGCAGTTCCTGCCATATCTTCAGGTAATCCCCATCTTTCGGCTGGCGTTCTCCCTGCAATCGTAGCGTATCTTTTTGGATTTACTTTTTTGAATTCATTTGTCATATCTGTCACGATCCAACCAGGAAGTATAGTGTTGATTTGAATATTATATTTAGCCCAAGCAATTGCACAGCTTTTTGTATATTGCACTACTCCACCTTTACTTGCTGCATAAGCTGCAGAATTTGCATTCCCAAAAATAGACATCATTGAACCTATATTTATGATTTTTCCTGATTTATTTTTCTTTAAGTGTGGGAAAACAGCAGAAGTCATATGATGAATTGAATTTAAGTTGGTATCAATAACATCGTCCCAATCATTTTTAGGTAATAGATGAGGCTCATCACTTCTTCTACTTATACCAGCATTGTTTACCAGTACATCTATTTTCCCAAACTTTTCTATTGTAAATTGCATGAGTTTATTTATAGAATTTTGGTCATTCACATCTAAATTAAAAGTTTCGCTGTTTTGACTTATTTTTTTTATTTTTTCAATTGCTGCTTTATTTTTTTCTTCATTTCTTGCAGCAATAATAACTTTTGCACCTTCTTCAGCAAATCCTTCTGAAATACCTAAACCAATCCCTCCATTACCACCTGTAACAATCGCAACTTTATCCTTTAAAATAGAACTACTCATTTTTAACTCCTTTATAATTATAAATTTTCTATCATTATTTCTTTAATTATGTGAACACTTTTTGTTTCTTTTTCTGATAAATATAATTCAAGTTTAATCTTTCCTTTTTTTCTAATTATTTTTGAATTTTCTGGATTTGGAACATAGTTTTTATTTCTAGTGTTTTCTTCAAATGAAACATTATTTTTTATATTCAGATCATAATTATTCATTTGAATTTTACCGTTTATGAATTGTAATAAGTCATGCTCAGTAATTTTCCAATTTATATTTTCTTTAATGAAAACTAAGGTTTCATTTATTAATTCATCCCCATATTTTTCTAATTTATTATTCATCTTCAAGATTTAATTTAAGGCTTCTTTCAAATGACTCTTTATCATTGAGATCAAGGTGAGTCCACTCAGAATTTATTTCAAAAGTTTTTACTAAATCATCATTTCTTCTAAATAAGTCTTTTAAGCCATTTTTATAATTTGAAATTTTTAAGATTTCATTAAAAAAACTTTTTCTGAAAATTAAGGGATGCCCTCTTTTTTTATTATTTATAGGTGAAGAAATAACTGATGAATATTTATTATGAAACTTAATTATTTTTTTATAGAACCAAATTGGTCTAGGTTGATCTACTCCAACTATAATTAGATTTTCTATACCTATATCTAAGGACTTAATACCTTTTATAATTGATGAAGATTTCCCCGAATCATAATCTGGATTATTTATTATTTTAACTTTAGAATTCGAAACCTTAGATCGAATTCTTTCTCCATTATGACCAATAACTAAATAAATTTCTTTACATCCAGACTTTATCAGTGAATTAATTTGATAATTTACTAAGAAGTCTCCGTGCCACATAAGTAGAGATTTAGTTGTGCCCATTCTTGTTGATTTGCCTGCAGCAAGAATCAAGGCTGCAATATCGGATTTCATTTTTTAGTAATTTATTTTTTGAGACTTTGAGATTTTAGCCTTAATCTTATCAATAAATTTTTTATCAAGCATCATAGAATTATTATCTCCACCCAATCTAAAGGATAAAATTTCAGCCATTATTGAGATAGCTATCTCTTCTGGTGTCCTTGCACCTATGCCTAATCCTACAGGTGCCCTTAGCTTACTGAAAGAGTCATCATCAATTCCTTGGGACAATAATTTTTCAATAATTAATATTGTTTTTCTTTTGGATCCTAGTAGGCCTACATATGAAGCATTAGTTGCCAGAGCTCCTTTTGTTGCTGAATCATCATGTTGATGACCTCTTGTTGCAATGACTATAAATGTATTTGCATTTATTTGAAATTTATCAAATCCATCATTATAGGAAGCAACTTTTACTTCATCAGCTTGAGGGAATCTTTCTTCATTTGCAAATTCCTCTCGATCATCAAAAATATTAAGTTCAAAACCAAGTGGTTTAGCTAAATCTCCGAGAGCTTTTGAGATATGGCCTCCACCAGCAATTACAAGTTTAGGAGGGGTAGTAAAAGCTTCGATATATATTCTACAATTTTCGTACTGAATTGTTTTATTTTTACCTAATGCCATTAATTTTCTGGCTTCCATCACAATTTTTTTATCTAAGTCTTTATTAAATAAAATTCCTGTTTGATCACCATTTTCTCTAACTAGGATTTTATTTCCTACCTGTTCTTTGATTTCTGATTCAAGAATTTGGACTAATGCAACTGGTTTACCTCCATTAAATGCCTTATCTATTTCATCTAGAAAGAATTCGAATTCAAGTTTATCTTCTATAGGATCTATCAAAAAATGCATAGTCCCGCCGCAGACTAATCCATCTTGTGCCGCTAGGTCTTCATTTAGCTCATAAGGTCTTACTTCAGCGTTTTCTTCACGCTTGATCTTCTCACTTGAAGCGAACCATATGTCTCCTTCAACACAACCTCCACCTAAGGTCCCTACTCCTGAACCATCTTCTCTAACTAGTAATTTTGCACCTGGTTTTTGGGGAGTAGATCCTTGAGTTCTAGTTACTGTTGAAATTACAAATTTTCTCTTATTTTTAATTTCTTCTATTGCTGCGTCAAATACATCTTTCATATAATTCCTCTAATAATAATTATATAATTTCTTCTAATTAAACTCTATATGGTTCTAGATCTTTCCACTTAGGATTAAGACCAAATCCTGGAATATCAGGAGCGTAAACAAAACCATCTTTAATCACTAATTCATTATCCCATATTTTACCGTGCATTGGATTTACGGTATCTCTGTAATATTCTAAAATTAGTCCATTTGGTATAGCTGATACTAGATGAATATGAACTTCTTGTGCTCCATGAGGAGCAATATCTAAATCATTACTTTGAGCAAGTGCACAAACTTTCATAAATTCGGTAACTCCACCTAGAATTAAACAATCAGGTTGAAGTATATCTACAGCCCTATGATTAATCATATCTCTAAATCCATATCTAGTATATTCATTTTCTCCAGCAGCTACTGGAATTGAGGTTGATCTTGTTATCTCGGCTTGTCCTATATAATCATCTGGCTCAACAGGTTCCTCAAACCAAAAAAGGTCATATTTTTCAGCTTTTCTAGCAAACTCTATAGCTTGATAGTGCCTATAAGCATTATTTGCATCTACCATAAGCTTTACATCATTCCCAATAACTTCTCTACAAACCTTAATTCTTTCTATATCTTCATTTACAGGAAGTGCTCCCACCTTTATTTTTACTGCTCTAGCACCAATTTTTACATTATCTTCCATTTCTTTAGCTAATTCTTTTAATCCTTTACCTTTTTCGTAATATCCACCAGCTATGTATGTATCGACTTTATTTGTAAAACCACCTAAAAGTTTATAAACAGGTAGCCCTGAAACTTTTCCTTTTATGTCCCAAAGTGCTATATCTATTCCAGAAATAATTCTAGTAGTTATTCCTCTTCTACCTACAAGTTTAGGTCTCCACATTTCATGCCATATTCTTTCATTATCAAGAGGATCTAAACCAATTATTCCTTTTTTAAAATGATCTATTAGCTCTCTTCCTACACTTGGAGAGACATCAATGCTGGCTGCTATACCAATACCTGTAATATCTTTTTCATCAGTCTTGATTTCAACAATATTGAGTACATTATGTGTGTATGTATATAGACCATTTGTTATGGGAGTAGCTCTTTCCCACCTATAAATTTTTAGGTTTACATCAGTAATTTTCATTTTATTTGTCCCATTATTAGTTTTTTATGAAATAATTATTTTAGAAAGTTTAAACCTTTTCTTACGTCACGTAAATGTGTAATATAAATTTCATTGAAGTAAAGAGAAGAATTTAAAATAAGGGGTCCGTAGCTCAGTGGTCAGAGCAGTCGGCTCATAACCGATTGGTCGCAGGTTCAAATCCTGCCGGACCCACCATAAATAGGGGGATTTATGAAAGCAGCTCAAATAACAGGATTCAGGAAAGTTGAAATTACTGATATTCCTGATTTAGGTGAATTAAAGGATGGAGAAGTAAGATTCAAGACCGATTGTATATCAGTCTGCGGATCAGATATACATAGTTCTTTTGAAAAAGTTTTACCTGAAGAAGACTACCCGCTACCGCCTGGAATGCCTATTCATGAAGTTGCTGGAGTTGCAGTTGAATCTAAAGATGAAAGATATCCCGTTGGGACAAGGGCAATTATAATACCAAATTATAGAAAGCCAGATGGTAGTATTGGGACAGGGGGAGCAGTTGAATATTTAGACCAAAATCATGAAAGAATAATTAAGCTTCCGGATTGGGGAGATTTAGAAGATTGGATTATGCTTCAGCATTCAGGAACTGTGCTTTATTCAGCCAAACATTGGGGTAATATATTTGGTAAATCAATAGCAATTTTAGGTCAAGGGGGAATTGGTCTTTCATTTACTATGCTTGCCTCTAAACAGGGGGCTTCTGAAATTGTTGGCATAGACAAACATGATTATAGATTAGATAAAAGTATTTCACTTGGAGCTACAAAATCTATAAAATATGAATCTTTGGAAAATCTAATTGAAAGATCTGAAGAAGTAACAAATGGCGAACTATTTGATATTGTTGTTGATGCTTCAGGAAATGAAGCTGGATTTAATACATGTCTAAATATAATAAAGAATGAAGGAAAATTTATTACATTTAGCATAGTTACTGATGATATGGTTGAGTTTGAACATAGTTTGATGTTGAGAAAAAATTTAGATATACATTCTACTCAAATTGCTACAACTCCAGAGCCTATTGCTGAAATTAGAGAGCTTGTTGCTCTAGCTGAAAGAGGATGGTGGGATCCTAAATCTTTGAAAACAGGAGTCTCAGACTTAAAAGATCTTCAAAAGGCCTTTGAAGAATATGCTGAACAAAAAAATAACGTAATTAAAAATGTAGTTAGATTTAATCCCTAAGACCCGAATCTTTCAGTGTAAATCTTACTATTTAGAAATATTTTTTGAACTATTTCTGATGCATTTTCAACAAAATAATCTGAGCCGCATATATAGATTTCGTATTTTAATAATTCATCTAATTTATTAAAATCTTTTTTTGATATTCTTTCAGTTCCAATTCCATTTATACCTGATTTTTCTCTAGTTACAAAAGGATGATATTCAGAATTATTTTGCTTTGAAAAGTCACTGTAATTTACTAGACCATCAAAAGTCTTAGACCAATGAAATAATTTATAATTTTTTTTCTCATAATCTAGGAATTTAGTCATTGATAAAAAGGGGGCAATTCCAGAACCTGAACAAATAAAAATCGGAAGCGATTCGTTTCTTAATATGAATCTTAATCCTATTGGTCTTGATATAAGAACCTTATCTCCTATCATTGAATGATCAAAGAAAAAGGTTGAAACTTCGCCATTTGAAATTTTTTCAATTAGAAATCTAACATAATTTGAGTTTGGTTCTGAAGCTATTGAGTAAGGCCGAATTGCTTGATATCCATTATCTGCAGTTAAGCAAATTTCAGAATATTGACCGGGTACATGACTATTCCAATTCTCAACTTTAAATTCTACAAAGCACAACTCAGAGTTAATTATTTTTTTATTAATAATCTTGGATTGATGAAAGTAATTATTATTCATTTATCCTGAATATCTTTGCTCTTTCCATGGATCACCATACATATGGTATCCGTAATTTTCCCAAAATCCAGCTTTATCAGAATCCATGAAAATAATTTTATCGAACCATTTTGCAGATTTCCAAAAATACAAATGAGGGACTATCAATCTTATTGGACCTCCATGTTCAGGAGATATTGGTTCATCATCATAAGAATAAGAAATAATTGTATTTTCTAAGAGAAGATCTTTAGTTGGAACATTTGTTGTATATCCAGTCGAAGATCCAGTCATAGTCCAATCTGTCGGAGGAACGATATCAATTTCTTCAAATAATTTTTTTACAGAAACTCCTGACCAATTCATGTCAAACTTAGTCCATCTTGTGACACAATGTATATCTTCAGTTATTTTCTTTTGTTCTAAGCTTTTTAATAAATTCCAGTCAATTTTAGCTAACTCTTCATTTTTATTAAGAATTGTTAGGTTCCAATTTTCAATTTCTATTTTAGGAGTTGGCTCAGCTGATAAAACAGGGAATCTGTTTTCAATGTATTGACCAGGGGGTACTCTATCATTATTTTCTTTTTTACCAAAAAAACCTCTTGTTACCAATTTGTAAAACTCCCATCTTCCCTCGATAATCTTGGTGAGAATGCTGTTGGATCAACTCTCATTGATTCAGCAACATCCATGTCTATATCTACTCCTAGACCAGGCGTATCTGGGCACCAGGAATAGCCATCTTGCCATTCTATTTGTTTTGGAAAAAGATTCTGCGCATAAGTACCAGGTGCTTTAGGCATTTCTTGTACACCTACATTGCTTGATGCCATACATAAACTGACACATGCAGCGGCTGATACTGGACCTAGAGGATTATGTGGAACAATATTAATATAGTGTGTTTCAGCCCAATGAGTAATTTTTAATGCCTCAGTTAATCCTCCAACAATACATAAATCAATCCTAGCATAGTCAATTAACTCATTTTCTATAACTTCTCTGAAAGGCCATTTAGAAGACCATTGTTCACCTGCCGCAATTGGGAGATTTAATTTATTTCTTATATGATGATAGGATCCAGGATTTTCAGATCTTATTGGATCTTCAATAAAGAAAGGCTTCAAGGGTTCTAGGTCCTTACACATTTCTATAACTTCAGGTGGGTCTAGCCTGGTATGGACATCAAAGGTTATCTCTGGCTCATATCCAAATTTTTCTCGAACTTTCTGCATTATTTCAACAGCAACTTTTATTGATTTTCTTGGTTCTAAAATTTCAGATTCTAAATCATTGATAAAGTTACTAGGTTGATGCCATCTTAGAAATTTCCAGCCTTTATTTAAGTGAGTTTCGCATTCCTCTAGAAATTCCTTAATAGAATTTCCTTGAGTATGTGGATAGCAAATAACCTTTTCTCTGTAGGGGCCACCAAGCAATTTATAAACTGGCATATCTACAGATTTAGCCTTGATATCCCAAAGAGCTATATCAATTGCAGAAATTGCACATGAGTAAACTTTATCAGCAGGGAAAAATGAGGAACGAAACATTATTTGCCATAATCTTTCAGTTTCCCATGGATCGGAACCTATCACTATTTCGCTAAGATGATCTATAGCTTTACCAATAGCGTTTCCTTGTCTTGCAATTCCAACTTCACCTAGACCATGAATGCCCTTATCTGTATCAATTTTTACGAAAAAATAAACTTTTCCTTCTTCATCCATAATGGGAATATTTGTTATTTTTGTTACTTTCAATTTCTAATTTTCCTTTTCTGATTTTTCCACTTTACCTCATTTTTTTCAAAATCATGAATATATAATCCTGCGCCTTTTCTTCTACCCCATGGGGCTTTAGGTATTCTATTGATTTTTTGATTTTTTAGTTCAGATAATGATTTTTCATCAATAATTAAACCAATTCCAGGTGTATCATCTAGAAATAAATAACCATCTGAAATATTATCATTCCACTTAGAATATGCTTTTTCTCTTCCAGGATCAACCACTTCCATCATCACATGATTAGGAATTGATGTAGCAATATGAGCATTATAATTTCCAATACAATTCATTGTTGTAACAGGAATTTCGTATGCGTAAGCTAGGTTACTTATTTGCCTTAATCCTGTAACTCCTGATTGATAACTACTTACATTTAATATATCTGCAGCTTGATTACTGATCAAGGAATAAAAGTCACCTACATTATTCAGATTTTCCCCAGTGGATACAGCTGCTTTAATATTATCTGAAACCATCTTGAGCCCTTTGTAATCCCACCTTCTTACAGGTTCTTCTGCCCAGAAAATATCAAACTTTTCTTCAATTTTATTAATACTTTGAATAGCTTTTTTTACAGACCAATATTCATTAGAGTCAATCATAATTCTAGGTCTTTTTGTAATTTTAGATAAGGCATCATAGACAATTCCAATCCTTCTTAGATCATCTTTTAATGAAATTCCAATTTTTACTTTGGCTGAATCAACCCCTTTATCTGCCATTTTAGAGAAAAAAGTGTAAAGTTCTTCATCTGTAAGATTATATCCAATATCAGAGGCATAAATTTTACATTTTGGATCACTTGAACCGAGTGTTTTCCATAACGGCTCAGAATTTATTTTTGCCTTTAGGTCCCAAAGTGCGATATCTATTGCAGATAACGCAGAATGAGCCTCTCCTTCATCTCCTTGTTTAAACACAAAATCTATCATCTTTTTCCAAATTGAAAAAACTTCTCTAGGATCTTTTCCTTCTAATAATGGGAAAAATTCTTTTACACGATCACTTCCTAATGGTGCAATACCAGTTATACCTTCATCAGTTTCAATTCTTAATATATTCGAATATATTAAGTCATCTCCTGATGGACCATTAGAATCACCCAATGGACGATCCATGATTTCTTTATATTTTTCTAATTTATAATCAATAATCTTCATTTTGATTGTCCCTTAATTATTTCTTCCTTAGAGGGAGGTATTTCGTAGAGTCCAGCTCCGAGTCTTCTTCCAAATGGACTTGGGCCAGCTTTTTGTGACACAGATTTTACTTTGTGCTTAGTAAGTTCTTCATAATTTATATCAACACCTAAACCGGGTTTATTACCAACTAGTGCATATCCATCTTTGATTATTACATCAGATGAAAAAACTTTTGTTTCTGGCTCTGGATGAGGGACTTCAATTGTAATGCAATTTGGAATAGCATTGGCTATATGTGCATGAATAATTCCATATGAACCTCCTAATGTAACAGGTAATTCAAGTGCATAAGCTGCATCAGCTATTTGCATTGCACCTGTAATTCCAGTCATGCCATGACTAACTTGAATTACATCTGCAGATCTATGATGAAAATAAGGAAGAAAATCTCCTAGAGTATCAAGATTCTCCCCAGCACATACAGGTGTTTTGATTGAATCTGAAACTTTTTTCAAGCCTAAGAAATCCCATCTTCGAGCAGGCTCTTCAATCCATCCTAATGAGAACCTTTCTTCCATTTCTGATATTTTTCTTATTGTTTGCTTAGGTGACCAATACTCATTAGAGTCGACATAAAGAATAGGATTATCACAATTTTTAGATAGAGCTTTCTCCATTAATTCAAGCCTCCTAAGGTCTGAGTCTTGATCAAGTCCAACTTTTAATTTACCTGCTTTAAAGCCAAATTCATCTGACATTTTTGTATACCACTCAAATAAATCATCATCACTAATTGGAAGGGCAATATCTGAGGCATAAACATTAACTTTTTCATTATTGCCACCTAGTGTTTTCCACAGAGGTTCACCGTTTATCTTTGCCTTAAGATCCCACAATGCAACATCCACAACAGATATTGCCTCATTAGCTATTCCATCATGGCCGCCCTTAAAAAATTTTTCAATCATTTTTTTCCATGTACTCATTACTGCTTTTGGATCATTGTTTATAAGAATTTCTTCAAAAATTGAATTAATTTGGGGGATTGAATTTTGACCACCTAAAGAAATACCTCTAAGCCCTTCGTCTGTAATGATTTCAACTACACAGCTACTTGCTTTTTTTCTACCCATTGGAGAGTTAGCATCTCCCATAATTCTGTCTAAATTATACTCAATCAATGTAGTTTTTAGTTTTTTTATTTTCATTTGAATATTTTTTTATAAGTTTTAGTATTATCTTGATTCAAATATTTAGGGAATTTTAGAATGAAAATGTATATTATTTAAAAATGAACAATTCTCTAAAAATATATATAAATTATTATGACATACTAAGTAAGATTTTTTTTCTTGGATTGGTCTTTTTTGCCATTTTATTTTACATTCTCAATACATCTCAAATTTTTGCTGAGGAAGAAACTGATACCACGATATTTATTGCTTATGATACAGATAACTTAAATGATAATGAAGATTATAAGACTTCAAAAGATATTATTCTTCAAATAGCTAACTACTATTCAATTAAAGAAAACGTATCTGTAATTATTCAAAGTTATGGTTCTATGAATGGTGAAAGATTAAAAATTGATGAAGAAAATGTAGATTTATCTATAGAAGAATTTTTATTTAGAATAGATAAAAAGTTAGATTCAGATAACCCTAATCATTATCTAGCAATATCTGATGGTTTTACACAAATAGCAGAAAATAAAAATGTTTCTAACTCAAAATTTTATTTAATATCTCCACTGAAAACAGGAACTCTAGAGGATTCATCAAATATAAAGTTAAATAATTTAGCAGACTTATATCAATCTTCTGAAATTACATTAAATGTAATGTCTATGCCATCTTCATTAGCTGAAAATAGAGAATTCTTTTCTAAAATATCAGCTCAAACTAATGGTGATTTTATAGATTTTGGCTCTAATAAATCTTTTACAGATTTTATAAAGATATTCTTAGATGAGCCTATTCTTTTAGTTGATACGAATTTAGATTCTAAGCCTCTTTCAAATTTTATAAATGTCGCTCCTACAGTTGAAAAATTGAGAATAGGAATCTATAGGCAAGACATTGAAACAAAAATTTCTCTAATAACTCCTTCAGGTACCGAATTAGAGGAAAACTCGGATTATAATTTTTGGGAGTTAGACAAAATAGTATTTTTAGACATTAATAATCCAGATTCAGGAACATGGACAATCATAACAAATGGATCATTAGGTAAATATGAAATTTACACAGATTCATCAAATCCACTAGAATTGAGAACATATGGTGAAAAAATTTATCCTATAAATTCTGAAATTATACTTGAAGTTGGTGCTTATATAGATAATGAATTGTTGAATATTTCAGATGCTGAACTCCAAGTCAGAATTAGAGATTTCGAAGGTATTGAAACTATTCAAATAATGAGTGATATTGGTCAAAAAGGAGACAGAGTTGCTTCTGATGGAATATATACTGCAAAATTACCAAGCATATCTAAACAATCAGTAGTTGATATTGAGTATATTTTGCAATGGAAAAATCTTTCAACTCCAGTAATTAAGAAAGATCAAATTAAGATTGAATATTATCCTGAAATCAAAATCACTGAAATTAATGATCTGTCTGGTAAATCAAACCAAGAAATAAAAGTATTAAAATTACAAACTTCTGTAAATACTTATCCTTTTTTAGTTACCCCTGAGGAAATAAAGCTGAGTCTAGATGAATCAATAAATCATTTAAAATTTAGAGTAGAACCCATAAAAATACCAGATTCAGATAAATCTTATGAATTTAATATTTATGCATTATCTGAGATAAAAACTAAAGATGAGACTTCGATTGGGATTAATCTCAGTACAATTTTCTTAGATCAACAATATACTTCTGAACCAATTCTTATCTCTATAACTACTAATACAAATTTTCTATATATATTTGGCCTAAGATACTATTATTGGTTCCTAATATTGATAGCCGTAGTGATTATTTCTATTCTAGTTCTAAATTTCACAAGAAGAGCAAAAATTTATGGTTTCATGACAGATGTAGATAATAATATAATAGTCGATTTTTCACAAATAAAGAGAAATTCAATCCTTAAGATGATTCATCCTAAAAGAATATATTTTAAAAATATAAGTGAGCTTCCATATCAAGGCGGATTTTTTGAATTTTTTGAAAACGAAATATTTATAAATGTAATTCCTTCTGAAAAAGATCCAAGCATTAGATTAAACTCTGTACCAATTATAGGCAGGCATTCCATTTCTGATGGAAAGTGGATAGGTTCAACAGGAAAGCAAGTGAGGTTTATGAAAGAAATACCTTACATGAACATCTAAACTTATTTTTCCATTATTCTAATTGTGTTAATAGATGTCCCTCTTTGTTGATCGGTTGCAGGATTTCTATATCTTATTTTTTTTACAACATCCATTCCTGATATAACTTTTCCAAAAACAGCATGACAAGATACATTCATATTAACACATTCTTTAGGGTTATTATTTCCATCAAATGCATCTAAAAATGGCACGGGTTCAAAAGTAATAAAAAACTGACTTCCATTAGAGTTGTACCCAGAATTAGCCATCGATACTATACCTTCTGAATTATGTCTCAGGTCTACATGAAATTCATCATCAAATTTATAACCTGGATTACCCATTCCGGTACCAGAGGGATCTCCACCTTGAGCCATAAAACCAGGTATTACTCTATGAAAAGTTGTATCGTCATAATATCCAATAGTTGATAAATTAATAAAGTTTTCAACTGTAAATGGTACTTTATCGTCAAAAAGTAAAATTTCAAATGATCCTACTTCCGTATCAAAAATTGCTGAATATTCTTTAGTTTGATCTATATTACCTGATGGAGGAGAAGGATTGCTACTTTTTGATAAATTTATTGTTTCATCATTATCTGAGCAAGAAATGATTATTATTGAAAATAAAACTATGAAATATGTCATAAGTATATTTCTTGAAAACATTGTAATTTTTTTCTTCATATCAAACTCCTATAATATAAATAATAAATTATAAGTTTTAATTATGGTTAAAAATAAAAAAAATATTCAAGCATCTTTTTTAGGTAAGATTGATTATTTTGAAGCAATTAAGCTTCAAGAAAAAATAAACTTATTAGTTCAAAAAAAAGAACAAAATGAACATATTTTATTTTTAGAACATGATAATGTAGTAACTTTTGGTTCTCAAGAAAAAATTTCCGAAATAGAGATTGAAAGATTAAACTTAAGTTATGATGATATTCTTTTTGTTAAATCTTCAAGAGGAGGTCAAATTACAGCTCATAACCCTGGACAAATAATTTGTTATCCCATAATTAATATAAAAAATTATTTTTCGGGTATTTTGGAGTATGTAGAATTTCTTGAAAGAGTAATAATTGAAACTTTATCTAAGTATAAATTATTTGCTCACACTGTAAAAAAAAGAAGAGGAATTTGGATCAATGGAGATCCCAATGAAAAATATGATGAAGATGTAAACCCTAAAGGTCAAAAAATTGCTGCAATAGGACTAAAGATTATAAAAAATATTTCTATGCATGGATTTGCTTTAAATATCAATAATGATATGAGTATTTTTAAGAAAATAACACCTTGTGGGATGCCAAATTTAGAAATATCTTCTCTATCAAATATCACAGGAAAAAAATATAATTTAGAGGATATTTCTTTAGAAATAATTGATACTATGAATAGATTATTAAATTCAAAAATAAAGTTAGAAATAAATTAATGGGAAAAACTCTTAGTACATATGAATACCTCCAATGCTCTCTAACTGGAGATACTTTTTCTAACGATATTCCAAGAAGATTGAGCCCTTCTTCTCAAAAGCCATTACTGGCACGATACAATCTTGATAAAGCAAAAAAAACTATGACAAAAGATGTACTTAAGAGCAGAAGAAACGATATGTGGAAGTATGAAGAAATACTGCCTATTTTCGATGAGCATAATATTGTTAGTTTAGGAGAAGGCAACACACCTTTGATGAAAATGAATAATCTTTCAAAATTTCTGAAAATTGACAATCTTTATGTCAAGGACGAGAGTAATAACCCAACAGGCTCATTCAAAGCTAGAGGTTTATCAGCTGCAATATCTAAAGCTAAAGAATTTGGTATTGAAGGAATAGTTATGCCATCGGCAGGAAATGCTGCGGGAGCTATGTCTGCCTATGCAGCAAAATCAAAAATGTCTGCTAATGTTTTTATGCCTAAGGATGCGCCTTTGGCAAATAAGATGGAATGTGTAGCATTTGGAGCTAAAGTTGAGTTAGTAAATGGTTTTATTTCAGATGCAGGTAAAGCATCAGCAGAAGCCGCTGAAAAATATGATTTGTTTGATATTTCAACTCTCAAGGAACCATTCCGAGTTGAGGGTAAGAAAACAATGGGATTAGAAATAATAGAACAATTATGTTGGGAAGTACCAGATGTGATTATTTATCCAACTGGTGGAGGAACAGGAATAGTTGGAATATGGAAGGCTATAAATGAATTAGAAGAAATGGGTATGATAGATAATAAAAAACCTAAAATGATATGTGTACAAGCAGAAGGTTGTTCTCCATTAGTTGATGCATTTGAAAAAGATGAAGAGTATGCCACGCCATTTGTTAACCCCAAGACTCTAGCTGCAGGTATGAGAGTTCCTTTAGCCGTAGGAGATTTTATAATTTTTAATATCTTAAAACAAAGTAATGGAACTGCAATCAGAATTAATGATCAAGAAATGCTTGAAGGTGTTTCACTTTTGTCAAAGGAGGAAGGAATATTTGCTGCCCCAGAAGGAGGAGCTGTACTTATTGCAACAAAAAAGTTAAGGGATAATGGATTTATTAAGGATGATGATAAGGTTGTTGTAGTTAATACTGGATCTGCTTATAAATATTTAGATGCTATGCAGAAAAAATTTTGGGATGACTAAGGTTCTTTACCGTCCCATTCAATTACATGACTTGATATTCCATCTGGATATTTTGAAGAGTATTCATCTATAAGTATACCCATAATTACTGAATTATATCTTTGACCATTTTTAGGTCTACTTTTTCTAAAAGTTCCTTCATGAATAAAACCTATTTTCTTGAACAGATTTACGGCATTTATATTAAATTCTGGAATATCAACCCAAGCTCTGTACATACCAAGGTTTAAGAAGCTATGCTCTAGCAAAGCTAATGCTGCTTCAGTACCATATCCCTTGTGCCAAACAGATTTATCTCCAATTAGAACTGATAACTGAGCATCACCTAGTGACTCATCAATAGATAATTGAGCTTCTCCTATATGATTATCATTCAAATATATGGAAAATATAGATCTATGAGGTTCATGATGAGGATCATGAAAAACCTCGTTCCATTCTGCTTCTGTGGCATCTAACATTTTGTTAGGTTCATAGCCAAGGTGTGCAGTCTCATTATAAGTATATCTTCCAAACCAATTTTCATATACATCTTTATCTTCTAGCCAATCAATTAATCTAGGTATATCAGCTCTGGTTACGTTCCTAAGATTAATAATGTCGTTTTTTTTCATAAATTTGCCTTAGATGCAGTGTTGCATTATTATTTACCTTTTATAAGATTATAGTAAATTGTAGAAAATAAAAAAAAAGATTTAAAGGGGATAATTATGGCTGATTGGAAAATGGAAGCAGAGATAGAATATTGTGTACCATGTGGTTATGCTAATTTAGCTGCTTGGATGACAAGTGAACTATTTCAAGCTGCAGGAACTGCAATTGCAATATCTTTGAAACCAGGTACAGCCGGAGCTTTTAAGGTAACTGTAGATGGTGAAGTAATGTGGGATAAAAAATCTCAAGGAAAGTCACCAGATATAATGGAAGCTAAAGAGTTGAAAGCAAAGGTAATTAACAAATTAGAATCTCTATCTAAAGTCTAATCATAAAATAAAGTATTATTTATTAGTAAATTTCAGGAGATTTACATTAAATGAGTCAACATTATTTAACTGAATATAGTTTGTTGCTTTTGTTCGTATCATTATCAGTTGCAGTTCCAATAGGAATGTTAGCAACTGCAAAACTAGGTACAAAGTTTGGAGTAACACCAAGTAGAGAAACTAAGATTAAAAAATCTGCATATGAAGGAGGTCATCCTGCATTCAGTGAAAAACCTTCATTATTCAGCTTTGGTTACTTTTACTATGCACTTCTTTTTGTAGCTTTTGATGTTGAAACCATTTTGATATTTCCATGGGCCGTAAGTCATGGTTACATAACTAATGTTTGGGGATTATTACCTTTTGTTGGTATATTAGTTTTCTTAACAGTGCTTACAGTTTCATTTATTTATGTTTGGTTGAAAGGATGTTTAGAATGGATAAAATAGAAAGAGTTCCACTAGATTTATCAACTAAAGATCTAGATAGAGAAGAGGGTGGACTAATAAACTCAATGAAATCGACTCATGTTTCTCCTTTCCCTGAACCTATTATCAATAATGATGATTTAGATAAAAATGTAGTTGTTTCTTCTGTCGATCAACTACTAAACTGGGCTAGAAAATCAAGCTTATTTCCTCTTCAATTTGGACTAGCATGTTGTGCTTTTGAAATGATAGCTACTGCAATGAGTAGATTTGATATTTCAAGATTTGGAATGGAAGTTTTTAGAGCTACACCTCGACAGGCAGATCTTATGATTGTTGCAGGCACTGTAACTTGGAAAATGGCGGTTCCTCTTAGAAGACTTTATGATCAGATGGCTGAACCAAAATGGGTGATTTCAATGGGTGTATGTGCTACTTCAGGCGGTCCTTATTATGAAAGCTATTCGGTTGTACCAGGTGTAAATCATATTGTTCCTGTAGATGTTTATGTGCCAGGGTGTCCTCCTCGTCCAGATGCATTGCTATTTGGAATCATGCAACTGCACGAGAAAATTAAGAAATATAGCCTTACTGGCGAAAGAGCAGGGGATGTATAATTCTATGAAAAACTGGAATGGTAATTTACTTGCAAAAGAGATTGATTCTCATTTTCCTAATAGCGTAAAAAAATCTAACAACAAAGATGTTTATATTCATCCAGAAAAAATTTATGAAGTAATGAAATTTTTGAAGGAAACATCGGGTTTCTCTTTTGATCTTTTGTCTTCGGTAACTGCTGTAGATTACTATGATCATTTTGAGGTTGTTTATCACTTAAAATCACTTATAACACTTTCAAAAGCCACTATAAAAGCAAAGATTGGTTATGGAAGGCAATCTGAACCAAAAATCCAGAGTTTATATTCTCTTTGGAAAGGAGCTGATTTTCAAGAGAGAGAAATTTATGATCTCATGGGTATCAAGTTTGAGGGCCATCCCAATATGAAAAGAATATTATTGTGGGATGGATTTCCAGGGCATCCACTAAGAAAAGATTTTGTAACCAACGATCAATCTTTAGTAGGAGATTCTAGTTAGCATATGTCAGTTAAGAGTGAACCAATAACAATAAATCTAGGTCCTCAACACCCTTCAACTCATGGAGTTTTTAGAATGAGGGTAACATTTGATGGTGAAACAATTATTGATGTTGAACCTATATTTGGTTATTTGCATAGAGGATCTGAAAAGCTGGCTGAAGAAAGAACTTACACTCAAGTTGTTACTTTGACGGATCGAATGGATTATGTCTCTTCTATGCTCAATAATCAAGGTTATATATTAGCCCTAGAGGAATTAGCAGGTATAAAACCTAAACCCAGAGGAGTTTGGCTAAGGATGATAGCTTCGGAGTTACAAAGAATTGCTAGTCATTTAGTTGCAATTGGATTCTTAATTCAAGATTTAGGGGCATGGGGAACTCCTCTTACGTATTCTATGAGGGAAAGAGAAAAAATACTTCAAATGTTCGAAATGTTGTGTGGTGCTAGAATAACAAATTCCTATTTACGTCCTGGAGGAGTATTTATGGATGCGCCATTGCAATTTTGGGATTCTCTTGATAATTTTATCGAAGATTTTCCATCAAAAGTAGATGAATTGGAAAATCTTTTGAGCTCAAATGAAATAATCTTTTCGAGAACAAAAGGTATTGCTGTGATTACTGCTGAACAAGCCTTGAATGCATCAATAACTGGCCCAATTCTTAGGTCTACTGGAGTTGACTGGGATTTGAGAAAATCAGATCCATATGATTACTATGATCAAGTTGATTTTACCGTACCTATTCATAATGCTGGAGATAATTATTCTAGATATTTGCTTCGAGTTCAAGAGATGAGGGAAAGTTTGAAAATAGTCAAACAATGTATTGAAAGAATTGAACCAGGTCCAGTCAGACCACATCATGATGAGGTTCCTAATTTGGTTAGACCACCTAAGGGAGATTGTTATACAGCAATTGAAGGATCTAAGGGTGAGTTAGGTTTTTATTTGGTATCAGATGGTTCTATTTCTCCATATAGATGGCACGTTAGATCATCATCTCTTATAAACCTAACTTTGCTGAAGGACATGCTTTTAGGAACTTTATTTGGTGATTTATTTGTTACTTTCGGGAGTATCGATATAAATATGGGAGAAGTTGATAGATAATGTATGAATTTATTTATGACATTTTGAAATATGTTTTAGACTTATTTCTAACCGACTTAAAGTATGAGAATTATATATTAACTTTACTAACTGGAATAATCATAGCCTTTGCTATTATTAATGCTGTTCTAGGAGGAGTACTTGCTTTAATTTGGGGAGAAAGAAGACTTTTGGGTAGATTTCAACAAAGAACTGGACCCAACAGATGGGGACCTCAAGGAATATTAACATCTACAGCAGATGCAGTAAAAGTTATGTTTAAGGAAGATATAATTCCTGAAGAAGCTGATAAATATATTTTTAATCTTGCGCCTCTTTTGCTTGTTGTACCGGTATTTATAATTTTTTCTGTAATTCCATTTGGAATGGGTTTATATGCTGTAAATATAAATGTGAGTGTTTTATTCATACTTGCAGTTACTTCTATAAGTGGATTGTCAATAATATGTGCTGCATGGGCCTCAGCAAATAGAATAGCAATTTTTTCAGCGCTCAGATCTGTAGCTATGTTGATTTCTTATGAGATACCTGTTGGCCTGTCATTAGTAGGAATCTTATTAATAACTGAATCAATGTCAGTCATGGATATTGTGAATTATCAATCTCTACCTTTTATATTGATTCAACCTGTTGCGGCTGTTGTTTTCTTTTTGGGGTCACTTGCTGAGATAAATAGAACACCTTTTGATTTAACAGAGGCTGAATCCGAATTAGCAGCAGGATACCAAAATGATTATTCAGGAATGAAATGGGGGCTGTTTTATCTTGGTGAGTTTGCTGCTGCTATTGCCGCAGCATCAGTTTTCTCTACTTTGTTTCTTGGAGGTCCTAATGGACCAATTCTACCTGGTATATTTTGGCTAACAATTAAGGTTGTTGGAGTTTTATTTGTAATTATCTGGATTAGAGCTACTTGGCCAAGATTTAGAATAGATCAAGTATTAAATTTAGCTTGGAAAGGACTTTTTGAATTGACATTAGTCAATATTGTTGTAACTTCAGTTACTGTTATAATATGGCCAGAAGGAGATTCTAATAGGATTTTGTACATTGCTCTTGCAAATTGGATATTTGCTTTCCCATTTCTAATCATTATCTTTAGATTATTAAGAACAAAAAATTATGTTGATTATATAAACATAAAATCATCATATCCTATTGGATCAGATAAGCCTAAATTCGAGAAAGTAGGAAGCTAATGATAGGACTAGGGCTTTTCAAAGGTTTGACAGTAACTCTAAAAAATCTTTTTTCTCCTGTATTTACCGTTCAATATCCTGACAAAAGAGCTGGTCTTTTTGCTCTTTCAAGGTACTTAAATAAACCAATCTCAAAACTGATTACAGAAAATCCCAAAGAATTCATAATGGGGCTTGTAGGAATGGCAAAAATTCCAGTCAAGAATGATCAATTTCCTCGGTTTCGAGGTAATGAATTTGTTTGGTACGATGATAGATGTACAGCTTGTGCTTCCTGTGCAAAATACTGCCCATTAGGAATTATTGAAATTGTGACTCATCCAAGCGGAGAAAATATGCAGGCAGGTGAAAACTATGCGATCGATAAATTTGACATAGATACTGGTAGGTGTATGTTTTGTGGTTTATGTGTTGAAGCTTGTCCTTATGATGCCTTGCATATGGGAACTGATTTTGAAAGAGGTAATTATCAAAGAGTCAATTTGGTTCTTGATAAAGATACTCTAACTTCTCAAAATAAAAATCCAAGTAGTTGGTTTAGACCCCAATTTGAAGAAAAAGATTACGATCCTTGGGATAAAGACTTGAGCAACCCTAAAGAAGCTGGAAGACATGAAAAACCTAGTTACCAAGATATTAAGAATAAATGGGTCACAAAAAGGAAAACGAATGGATAATTCTTTACTAAATATTTTCTTAATTTTAGTAGCTACTGTAGGAGTGATGAGTGCATTATTTGTGGTTGTTCAAACAAATGTTTTTAGAGCAGCTATAAGTTTAGCTTTGAGTTTTATTAGTGTTGCCGTTGTATACTTTGCCATTAATGCAGAATTTTTAGGAGCTGTTCAGATTTTAGTTTATGTGGGGGCAGTTTCTGTTCTAATGGCATTTTCTGTACTTCTTGTTAAAGATTTACAAACTGCGTCATCCTCAACTAAAGGTTTTAGTTTTTACACTTCTTTATTTATTTCAGGTTTAATTTTCGCAACTTTTACTTACGTAATATTAGCAACTAATTGGATAACTGTTGAAAATATAAAATCTCCCATTGTTGAACAAATTTTATTCGAAGAATATGTTGAAAACTCAAATGACAATTCTATAACTTCTGTGAGTAATACTTCATTAGAAAGTGAAATTAAGGAAGGTATATTTAATAATTCAATTTTGCCTATAGGAACTTTATTATCAACCAAATATTTTGTTTCTCTGCAATTAATAGGATTGATCATCGTAGCATGCGTTATTGGCTCCATTGCTGTTACTAAAAATACTATAGAGAATGATCAGGAAGGAAATAAAGAGACAGTATGACTTTAGACATAGTTTTAATTTTTTCTTCCGCATTATTATCTATTGGTATTTTTGGATTACTAACTCGAAAAAATATAGTAATTACTTTAATGTCTCTTGAATTAATATTTAATTCAGTAGTTTTGGCAGTTATTGGATTTACAAGATATAGTATTCATGAAGAATATATACTAAATTCACTGACTTCTGAAAATATTTTTAATATTTTGTCAGGGAATATACTTGGAATATTTATAATATCTGTTGCTGCAGGAGAAACAGCATTAGCATTGGCATTAGTTTTGGCTCTTGGTAAATTTAAGTCCACTGTGGAATTAACAGACTTATCTGAAATGAAAAATTAATTATGTGGATTGATTACAAAAAAGTAAATAATTTGACAACAGCTGAAACCTGGAAAAATCTTCTAGAGGCTGAAGGTTTACCTACAAAAATAATTCCAGAACAAGGGTTGCTTGAATGGTCTGAAAAATCTAAGTTCAGAGTCCTTGTTCCTAAAGGTAGAGAACATGTTGCAGATGAAATAATAAGGAAAATTTAAGCAGGGATTTAATTTGATAGAGATACTAACATTATTAATATTATTGATACCATTTAGTGTTTTTCTATTTCAATCTTTTTTTGTTGTTTTCTTTGGTCCAGATAAAAAAGAGATCTCAGGATTTATAAATACGCTTTTTATTGGCCTTTGCTTTATTTTTTCACTTGTAATTATTTTTAATGTTGAAAATTTTTCTTCTACAATATCATTTAATTGGATAAGTATTAATGATGTGGATCTAAATTTTTCATTTATGGTAGACCCTCTAACTGCGATTATGTTAGTAGTAGTTTCTGGTGTATCGTTTTTAGTACAGATTTACTCTATAGGCTATATGCATGGAGATAAAAGCTTTTCACGTTATTTTTCCTATATGGCATTATTCACAGGCTCAATGCTTGGATTGGTTATGTCAAGAAATATTTTACAGCTGTTTATTTTCTGGGAATTAGTGGGTGTTTCATCTTACTTACTTGTAGGATTTTGGCATCAAAGAAATTCAGCAGCAGCAGCAGCTAAGAAAGCTTTTATAATGACAAGATTGGGAGATTTTGGGTTCTTATTCTCTATAATTTATTTGTTTAATATAAACCCTGATCTATTAGAAATTCCAAATTTGTATATAGCTATAGTCTCAGATCAAATTTCTACAAATTCTGCAACAATTATGTCTTTAGGTTTCTTAATTGGAGCAATAGGTAAATCTGCTCAATTTCCTTTACATAATTGGTTGCCAGATGCAATGGAGGGACCAACTTCCGTTTCTGCTCTTATTCATTCAGCTACTATGGTTACCGCAGGAGTTTTTCTAATATCAAGACTATTTCCTTTATTTCAACAGTCAGATATTATGACACTCGTTTCAATAATTGGAGCTATTACATCATTTATTGCTGCTACTATGGCACTAACTACTACTGATATTAAGAGAGTTTTAGCATATTCCACAATTTCTCAGCTCGGATATATGTTTATGGCCCTTGGATTGGGAGGATATACAGCCGCTATTTTCCATTTATTTACTCATGCTTTTTTTAAGGCAGGTTTATTCTTGAGTGCAGGGTCTGTTCATCATGCAGCAGGTACATTTAATATGAAATATATGGGAGGACTTAAGTCAAAAATGAAATTCACCTATTATTCAATGACAATTTGTGCATTGTCTCTATCTGGTTTATTTCCTTTATCGGGATTTTGGTCTAAGGATGAAATTGTTCTTTCTGCTTATTTAAGCGGTGGATATATTGGCTACATTTGTATGATTACAGGCTTGATCGTTGCATTTCTAACAGCTTTTTACATGTTTAGAGCAATCTCTCTTACTTTTCTTGGAGAATTTAGAGGTGGTGGTGATAAAGAATCAGAGGACCTTAAAGCAAATAATATACCTATACCAGAAACAGTTGAACATGTTCACCTTGAAGAATCTCCAAAATATATGATATATCCTATAATTGTATTATCTTTTTTTGCAATAATTATTGGTTATTTAATAAATCCAGTATTTTCTAATCTTATATTTATTGATAAGCATCTATTTGGGGTATTTTTAGAACAAAGCTTGTACCAATTTGATTATCATGGTGCTCATAAATTTAATTTTTCTATAGCCTTAGTCTCCACTTTTATATCAATAACTGGTATTTTATTTGGTATTAACATTTATAGAAAAAAAATAGAAATTGAAAAAAGTTCTATGATAGTCAGCATTAATAATTTCTTGGATAAAAAATATTATATGGATGTTCTTTATGAAAAAATATTTATAAAAAATGTTTTTTATGAAATAATCTGCTCTGGTTCTGAGTGGATAGATAAAAATATATTTGATGGTATAAATATTGGATTATCAAAGCTTGCTGGTCGATTGAGCTTTAACTCTCTTAAGCTTCAAGATGGTCAAATACATTCTTATAGTCTTGTAATGGTTCTCACCGGTGTTATTGCTGTATTTATTTTAGTGATTTTAGGATGATGTTATATGTTTAATTTTTTTCTTACAATAACTGTTTTTCTACCTGCTACAACAGCTTTACTTTTACTTTTACTGAGGACTAGGAAACAAGTAGTTCAAATTTCTATATTTTCTTCTATAATAACTTTCCTTTTATCTCTTCTATTATTTGTCTTCTACGATAGAGAAAAAGGAGGTATTCAGTTCATTGATCATCTTAATTGGATCGATTCTCTAAATATTAAGTCTTCATATTTATTAGGACTAGATGGATTATCTGCCCCCTTAGTTTTATTAACAGGTTTACTGGGTATGGTTGCCTGTATGTCGTCATGGAGAATACAGAAAAGATATAAGGAATATTTTATTTGGTTATTGATCTTGGAAACTAGTGTTTTGGGAGTATTTACCTCTTTGGATCTCTTACTTTTCTTTATATTTTTTGAATTTGAGTTAATACCAATGTATATGTTGATTGGAATTTGGGGATCGGGTAGAAAAGAATATTCTGCAATTAAGTTTGTAATTTTTACACTTGCAGGAGGTGCATTTATGCTTATCGCTATATTAGCTTTATTCACGAGTGAAGCAGTAAGCACATTAGCTATGGTATCAATACCCGAACTTGGTATTAAAGGGATTCCTGATTTAATTGCAGGCAAAGATCTGATTATTCCGTCGTCTTTTATTTTTGCATTTTTTTTCATAGCATTTGCTGTAAAACTCCCTTTGTGGCCATTACATAATTGGTTACCCGATGCTCATACAGACGCTCCTACTGCAGTCTCAATAATGCTTGCTGGAGTTCTACTTAAAATGGCAGGATATGGGCTTTTCAGAATTAATTTAGGTTTCTTTCAGGACACCCAAGGTTTTACAATATTTGATGTAGCTGAATTTTTAGCAATATTAGGAACAATTTCAATAATTTATGGAGCTATAGTTACCATAAGACAAACTGACCTAAAAAGATTAATTGCTTACTCCTCTATAAGTCATATGGGATTTGTTTTATTAGGTTTCTCTGCAATAAGTAATACAAAAGAATATTCTTTATATTCTCTTAACGGTTCAGCTATGCAAATGTTTACCCATGGAACAATTACAGGATTATCCTTCTTAGCGGTAGGTCTCATTTATGACAGAACTCATACAAGAGATATAAATAAACTTGGTGCACTGTCTAACAAAATGCCATTAATTTCTTTATTTTTTGTTATTTCAGGCTTAGCTTCTTTGGGACTTCCAGGATTTTCTGGGTTCGTATCAGAAATTATGATTTTCTTGGGAAGCTATAGCATATTTCCAGCTTATACAATAATATCTGCATTTGGTGTAGTATTGGCTGCAGGTTATATTCTTTGGATGGTTCAGAGATCAATGTTTGGTACTAATAAGCTAGAAAATAATGATAACACCTATAAATATAATGAATTAACAGATGCTAGCTTTTTTGATATTTTGCCTGCATTTTTGATAACAATACCAATCATAATAATTGGATTATTACCAAATATATTTATAACTTTTTTTGATATGGGAATTAAGGAGATTATAAAATAATGCAATTTGAAGAACTAACATATTTGCTATCTCCCATAGTTTTGATACTAACAGCTTTATTTGTATTGATAATTGATTTTTTTGTTAAAAGAAAAGTTATATTAATGCTTTACGCTCTGTTTGGAATGTTTATATCAGCTTCTATTCTAATAATTCAATTTTTTAATTTTGAAACAAGTAAATCTATTTTCTTTGATACTCTAGTTTTTGATAAATTATATATTTTTATGGCTCTTATTATAATTTTGTTATCTTTCGTTATACTAACAGCGTTTTACGACTACATAATTAATCAAGTAACTTTTAGGTCTGAATTTATTTCATTATTACTATTATCTTTAGTAGGTTCTTTGTTTGTAATAATGTCAATTGATTTTATTACTTTGTATTTATCTCTTGAATTAGCCTCACTTCCAATAATTTCATTAGTTGCTTTTGGTAGAGGAAAATTTAGTTTAGAGGCTGCGTTTAAGTATTTGATCTTAGCTTCATTATCGACTGGAATATTTCTAATTGGGGTTGCATATCTTTATGGAGTTACTGGGTCAATAGATATCCAAAACATGAATATTTCTTCTCTAAATCCAGCAATAATTTTGGGTCTTGTTTTCTTATTTATGGGTATAGCATTTAAGTTGTCAATTGCACCTTGGCATATGTGGACCCCTGATACATATCAAGGATCGCCAATGCCCATAGTTACTTATCTATCAACAGTATCAAAAGTAGCTGGTTTTGTTTTGATTATCAGAATATTTATTGAGATATTATCTATAAATTTCGATTCAAATAACTTCATAATATTCTTGTCAATAGTTTCATTTTTGTCAATGACAGTGGGAAATTTTGGAGCTATTTTGCAGAGTGATCTTAAAAGATTATTTGCTTATTCAACGATTGCTCATGCTGGATATATGTTAGTAGGTATAATTGCATTAATTTCAACTTCTTCTGCCGGTTCAACTACTCTTTTTTATGTTATTGGGTATGCATTAACCAACTTAACTGTATTTTTTTGTTTGCAATATGTTATAAATGTTACTCATAGTTCTTCAATAAATTCACTTAGGGGATTATTTAGTGTTTATCCCTTAGTCTCAATATTATTAACTATTTCTATTCTAAGTCTTTTGGGTATACCTGCTACTGTTGGATTTATGGGTAAGGTATTAGTTTTTAGTTCAGCTGTAGATAATGGATTAGCTTGGTTAGCTGTAGTTGGTGTTATAAACTCTTTTATTTCTGCATATTATTATTTAGCTATGTTGAGAAACATTTATATTTCTACTGAAAAATTCGAACAAAAGTCTAATAGCAACAATAACTATATTTTAGTAGCATCATTATCATCATCGTTAGTTTTGATATTGGGGGTTTTCCCTGATTTGTTATTATCTATATTAGATAATGTTGTTTCATCCATCTAAAAGAGGTAATTAGTGAAATATAAAAGTATTTGTTCAGTAATAAATCCCGAATCAAGTCAAGCTGTGATTCTAAGTAAAGAGATTGAATCAAAATTTTCAGATTTGTCATGGCAAAAAGTTCAGGATTTTAATTTTGAAAATATTACAAAAATAGACTTAGTAATTGCTATAGGTGGAGACGGGACAATATTACGTGCTGTTTCATTAGCAGTAAAATTTGATGTACCTGTATTAGGCATAAATATGGGTACTGTTGGTTTTATGACTGATATTGAAGGTGATAAAGCTATTGGAGAAATATCTGATTACTTGAGTGGTGTCAGAATAGAAGAAAGATCTATGCTTGAAATTGAATTTGTTAATTCAAATAAAAAATACTCCTACACAGCTTTGAATGACATAGTTATTGCTAGAGGTTCTTCAATTTCAATGATAGAAACTATTACAGAAATTGATAATATTCATCTTGCAACCTATAGAGGAGATGGATTAGTAATTTCCACTGCAACAGGATCTACAGGTTATGCTTTATCAATTGGTGGGCCTGTGCTAGATCCCAAATCAAATGACTATTTCATAAAGCCTATAGCAACTCATATGAGTCAGTTTGGTGGTGCAGTAGTTAATTCTGAATCAATTTGTAAAATAACTGTTTCAACTAGAAATGATGCTCAAATAAGTATTGATGGTTTCATAGAGCACAAAGTAGAAAATAATGACTATTTCACGATCAAGATATCTGACACTAAAGCAAAATTTTTAAGAAAAAATCCTTCAAGTTACTATTGGGGTTCAATAACTGAAAAACTTGGAATAAGAAAAGGCAACTATATTTCAAAGAATACATAACATGGAATCTAAATTAGTTTATAATGCGGACTCTCTAAAAATAAGAAGAGATACTTACGAGATGTCTAATAAATCAATCATAAACAAAGATTTTGTTGATCATCCTGGATCTGTGTTGATAATAGGTATTAGGGAGAAAAAAATTCTTTTTGTAAAGCAATGGAGGCAACCTGTAAAAGAGTTCACAATAGAACTTCCATGTGGAACTCTTGAAACAGATGAGAGTCCACTAATGGGTGCTGACAGAGAATTCAGAGAAGAAACTGGTTTTGCAGCTAAGAAATATATATCTCTAGGTAAATTTTATGCAGCCCCTGGTTACAGTAGCGAAATGACGGAATATTTTTTAGCACAAAAGATTTACGAATCCTCGCTTAGTCCAGATGAAGATGAAGAGATTTATTTAGAAGAATATACTCTTGAAGAAGCTATGAATTTAATTAAAAATAATAAAATTATAGATCAAGGCACAATATCGGCTCTAAATATCTATAAATCAATAATATAATTTTATTAAGGAGAGTTTTATATGTATGATCATGATGTATTAATAGTTGGTGCAGGATTAGCAGGTCTACGCTGTGCAGTTGAAGCACAAAGGTTAGGTCTTGATGTTGCAGTAATAACAAAAGTTCACCCTGTAAGAAGTCATTCTAATGCTGCCCAGGGAGGTATTAATGCACCTCTTACAGATCGAGGAGATGATTGGAAAGGTCATGCTTTGGATACAATTAAAGGTAGTGACTATTTGGCCGATCAAGATGCTGTTGAAATTATGAGTCAAGAAGCAGGTGATGCTGTGCTTGAACTAGAAAGAATGGGTGTTATTTTTTCTAGAGGAGATGATGGTAAATTAGGAACAAGAAGGTTTGGAGGTCAAAAAGTTGCAAGAACATTTTTTGTTGGAGCTATTACTGGATCTGCGTTACTTCACGTTTTATACGAGCAATCACTTAAGATGGGATTAACTGTATATGAAGAATGGTTTGTCACTTCTCTAATTAAGCATGAAGGTGCAGTTAAGGGTGTAGTCGCTCTTGACTTAAAAACTGGTGAAATTGAAGCTATAACCGCTAAATCAGTGGTAATTGCAGCAGGTGGTGCTGGTAGAGTATTTGAACCATCAACTAATGCACTGATTTGTACAGGTGATGGTTTATCTTTGGCTTGGAATAATGGTGCTGGTCTTATGGATATGGAAATGATTCAATATCATCCTACAACCCTAGCCAGAACAGGAATCCTACTATCAGAAGCAGCGAGGGGAGAAGGAGCTTATCTTCTTAATGCTGAAGGAGATAGATTTATGGAAAAATATGCTCCTGATTACATGGAGTTAGCTTCCAGAGATGTTGTATCAAGAGCTGAACAAACAGAAATTAATGAAGGTAGAGGTATTGATGGTAATGTTCTTCTTGATCTAAGACATCTAGGCAAAGAATTTATTGAGACTAGGTTAGGTTATCTTCAAGAGGTTTCAGTTGAATTTTTAGGTATAGATATGTCTGAAAAACCTGTCCCTATAAGGCCTGGTATGCACTACATAATGGGTGGTATTAAAACAGATGTCGATGGAGAAACTGGCGTCCCTGGATTATATGCAGCAGGTGAATGTGCAAATGTAAGTGTTCATGGAGCTAATAGGTTAGGTGCCAATTCATTACTAGACACAGTTGTTTTCGGTAGAAGGTCTGCTGTTAAGGCATCTGATTATGTTAGAACAGTTTCAAATGAAGATATTCCCACTAAGGAATTTGTTGATAAGGACCTTAAAAGAATAAAAAGTATAATTGAGTCAG
>Ga0310343_10000018_pt1 | contig 88601 bp, 84 predicted proteins | sample HC15DNA2025_MG_FD_203519 | JGI IMG/M metagenome (GOLD analysis project Ga0310343, IMG submission 203519) | Marine microbial communities from station ALOHA, North Pacific Subtropical Gyre - HC15-DNA-20-25_MG | ecosystem: Environmental > Aquatic > Marine > Oceanic | place: Pacific Ocean: North...
AGCCGGCGCCGGTGTATACCGTGGTGCTGCAGGCGCCGGGCGAAGCGGCCCAGCCGGGCTGGCGGATCACCGTGGCGGACAACGGCGACCTGCAACTGACGCCCCTGGCGCAGCAGGCGGACTACCGTGCCGACCGCAGCGTGCAGTTCTGGACCCTGGAAAATAACGCCGAAGGCCCCCGTTCCCTGGGCCTGGTGGAGCCGGGCCGTTCCCTGGTGATCCCCGCCGAGCAGGTCGGCGGCGTGGAAAGCGGCCAGCTGTTCGAACTCACCCTGGAGCCGCCGGGCGGCTCCCCGGAACCCCGACCCACCGGCCCGGTGCTCTTTATCGGCCGCGCCGTCGCACTATAAAAAGCAGTTAAGAGTTAACAGTGAACAGTTAACAGTTAGGGGGGAGGCTGGTTGGCTTTCCCGCGGCCGGCACGGCCTGTTTTCGCGGGCACGGCGTCCACGCCCCACGGGCCCCTCCCGCGTAACTGTTAACTATTAACTATTCACTGTTAACTGTATTCAGCCGCCGTGCCAGCGGCGGATCAGCCGCCCCTGCACCATCTGGATGCCGAACAGCAGCACCAGGGAGGCGCCGAGGATCACCGAGGCCAGGGCGCTGGCGGCGGCGAAGTCGTACTCTTCCAGGCGGATGTTCACCAGCAGCGAGATGATCTCGGTTTCGAACGGCATGTTGCCGGCGATAAAGATCACCGCGCCGTACTCGCCGAGGCTGCGGGTGAACGCCAGGGCGGTGCCGGTGAGCAGTGCCGGCATCAGCTGCGCCAGCACCACGCGGAAGAACGACGCCATGGGCGTGGCGCCCAGGGTGGCGGCCGCTTCTTCCACGTCCGGGGTCAGGTCTTCCAGCACCGGCTGCACCGCGCGCACCACGAACGGCAGGCTGGTGAAACTCATCGCGATCATGATGCCCAGCGGCGTGTAGGCCACCGGGATGCCGATCGCTTCGAACCACTGCCCCAGCCAGCCGTTGGCGGCGAACAGCGCCGACAGGGTGAGGCCGGCCACGGCGGTGGGCAGGGCGAAGGGCAGGTCCACCAGGGCGTCCATCACGCGGCGCCCGGGGAAGCGGTAGCGCACCAGCACCCAGGCCAGCAATAACCCCACCACCGCGTTGATGGCGCTGGCGCCGGCGGCGGCCAGCAGGGTGACCTTGAAACTGGCCAGGCTGCGCGGGTTGGTGATCACCGACCAGTAGCGGTCCCAGGTCATCTCGCTGACGTGCAGCACCAGCCCGGACAGCGGCACCAGGATCACCAGCGAAATAAACAGCACGCTCAGCGCGAAGCTGAGCGTGAAGCCGGGCAATACCGAGTGCCGGGTGCGCAGGATGGCCAAATCAGCGTCTCCGCGCCTGCGCCTGCAGCTCGTCGAGCACGCCGCCGGAGGCGAAGTGGGTGTCCTGGGCGTTCTGCCAGGAGCCGAAGTAGTCCTCCACCTTGAGCAGCTTCACCGGCGGGAACTGGTCTTCGGTGGCTTTCACCACTTCCGGGTGATGCACACGGTAGTTGAAGGTGGTCAGCAGCTCCTGGATCTCCTTGTCGTAGAGGTGTTCCAGGTAGGCGGTGGCCACCTCGCGGGTGCCGCGCTCGTCGACCACGTCGTCGACCACGCTGACCGGGAACTCCGCCAGTACCGAGGTCTTGGGCACCACCACCTCGTAGTCGCCGGTGCCGTATTCCTTGCGGATGTTGTTCACTTCCGACTCGAAGCTGATCAGCACGTCGCCGATCTCGCGCTCGGCGAAGGTGACGGTGGCGCTGCGGCCGCCGGAATCGAACACCGCCACATTGCCCAGGAAGCGGGTCATGAAGTCGCGGATTTTGTTCTCGTCGCCGCCGAACTGCTCTTCCGCGGCCATCCAGGCGGCCAGATAGGTGTAGCGGCCGTTACCGGAGGTCTTGGGGTTGGGGAACACCACGTCGACCCCTTCCTTGGCCAGATCGTCCCAGCCCTGGATGTCCTTGGGGTTGCCCTTGCGCACCAGGAAGGCGGTGGTGGAGTAGTACGGGCTGGCGTTGTTGGGCAGCCGCTGGTTCCAGTCCTCGGGAATCAGGTTGCCCTTTTCGTGCAGCACGTTGACGTCGGTGACCTGGTTGAAGGTGACCACGTCCGCTTCCAGCCCCTGGAGGATGGCGCGGGCCTGCTTGGAAGAGCCGGCGTGGGACTGCTTGATGTTGATGTCCTCACCGGTCTGCTCTTTCCAGTACGCCTGGAATTCCGGGTTATAGGCCTGGAACAGTTCCCGGGCGATATCGTAGGAACTGTTCAGGATGGTTTGCTGGGCGGTGGCCACGGAGGTCACGGCCAGCAGAATCAGAGAGAGCCAAACACGCATGTCCGCTATTCCTTATACGTCGAAGCCAATGAGGCGACCTAGTTTATATAACCGAATGTTTAATGAAACAGGTCGCCTAGATTGATTTTGAATTTCAATATGAATATCAGGCCGTGACGGGCAGGCCGCCGCGCAGGGAGTTGGGCAGCGCCTCGACGATCTCCACGTCGACGAAATCACCGATCAGGTCGATGTCGTCGCAGGCGAAGTTGACCACCCGGTTGTTCTCGGTGCGGCCCTTGAGCTGGCCCGGGTCCTTCTTGGAGAAGCCGTCCACCAGGATGCGCTGGGTGCTGCCCACCATCTTGCGGGAGATGTCCTGGGCGTTCTGGCTGAGGCGCTGCTGCAGGATGCGCAGGCGCTCTTTCTTCACCGCCAGCGGCACGTCGTCGGGCAGCTCCGCCGCCGGGGTGCCCGGGCGTGCGCTGTAGATAAAGCTGAACGAGGTATCGAAGCCGATATCGCCGATCAGGTTCATGGTGGCCTCGAAGTCGGCGTCGGTTTCGCCGGGGAAGCCGATGATAAAGTCGGAGCTGTAGGAAATATCCGGGCGGATGCGGCGCAGCTTGCGCAGCTTGGACTTGTACTCCAGCACCGTGTGGTTGCGCTTCATCATCGCCAGAATGCGGTCCGAGCCGGACTGCACCGGCAGGTGCAGGTGGCTGACCAGCTCCGGCACTTCCTCGTACACCTGGATCAGCGCGTCGGAGAACTCCACCGGGTGGCTGGTGGTGTAGCGGATGCGGTCGATGCCGTCGATATCGCGGATCAGCAGAATCAGGTCGGCCAGATCCAGCGTCTCGCCGCCGGCGCCCTGGCCCCGGTAGGCGTTGACGTTCTGGCCCAGCAGGTTGATCTCGCGCACGCCCATGTCCGCCAGGTGGCGGATCTCATCCAGCACCGGCTGCACCGGGCGGCTCACTTCCTCGCCCCGGGTGTAGGGCACCACGCAGAAGGTGCAGTACTTGGAGCAGCCTTCCATGATCGACACGAAGGCGCTGGGGCCGTCCACGCTGGGCTCGGGCAGGTTGTCGAACTTTTCGATTTCCGGGAAGGTCACATCGATGGCCAGCGAGCGGGTGCTGGCCGCCTGGGTGATCAGGCCCGGCAGGCGGTGCAGGGTCTGGGGGCCGAACACCACGTCCACATAGGGCGCGCGCTCGCGGATCGCTTCGCCTTCCTGGCTGGCCACGCAGCCGCCGACGCCGATGATCAGCTCCGGATTGCGCTCCTTGAGGCGCTTCCAGCGGCCCAGCTGGTGGAACACCTTCTCCTGCGCTTTTTCGCGGATCGAGCAGGTGTTGAGCAGCAGCACATCCGCGTCTTCCGGATTGTCCGTGGGTTCCAGATTGTGGGTGGACTCCAGCAGATCGACCATGCGGGTGGAGTCGTACTCGTTCATCTGGCAGCCGTGGGTCTGGATAAAGAGCTTGCGTGCCATGGATCGTGACCTCTGGGGCGGCGTCGCGCGTGGCCGGCCCTATCTGTTGGAAATGTGGCGGGCGCGAATTATACCGCCGCAAAGCGCCCCTGGACACCGGCGCGGGCGGGCGTGGCGAATCGCCGCGCCCGGCGGGCTGGGAGCGGCGGCCCCGAAACGCTATGATCGGCGCCGTTCGCGCCCCGGCGCGGTTTGCAAAGGCGCGCCCGGCGCGCGGGAGAGAGGATGAAAACGAAGATTCGAATCGGGCTGGCGCTGCTGCTGGCGGCCCTGACCCTGGCCGGCTGCGGGGACGAGCCGGGCAGCGATCTGCCGGTGAACACCCGCCTTGGCGGTGATTTCACACTCACCGATCACAATGGCGAGCCGTTCCGGCTGTCGTCCCTGGAAGACCGGGTGGTGATTCTGTTCTTCGGCTACACCCACTGCCCGGACATCTGCCCGGCGGTGCTGGCGCGGGTGGCCCAGGCCTACCGCAATCTGGACGAGCAGGGCGACGCCGGGCCGGTGCAGCCGGTGTTCATCACCTTCGACCCGGAGCGGGACACCCCGGCCCATCTGCGCGAATACCTGCCCTGGTTCAAGGCCGACATCATCGGCCTCACCGGCAGCGTGGCCGAGATCGAGGCGGTGGCGGAGCAGTACGGGGTGGTATTCCTGAAGACGGACGGCCAGGATGAGGCCTACGACTTCACCCACAGTGATTATATTTACCTGCTGGATCGGCAGGGCCGGGTGCGCAAGCTGTACCCGGCGGATTTCGACATCGACGAGGTGGTCAATGATGTTCAAAGCCTTCTTTAAGCCCGTGGCCCTGGCGGCCCTGCTGGCGCTGTCGGCGACGCCGGCCGCCGCCGGCGATCTGGAAATCAGCGGCGCCTGGTTGCGCGCGGTGCCGCCGGTGTCGCCGACCATGGCCGGCTATTTCGAGCTCCGCAATCGCGGCGACCGGGTGGTGAAGCTGGAAGGCGCGGACGTGGACTTCGCCGGCGGCGCCATGCTGCACGACAGCCGCACCGGCGAGGACGGTCAGCGGCGTATGGTGCACCTGGACCGCGTCCGCCTGGATCCCGGCGACCGGGTGCGCTTCGCCCCCGGCGGCAAGCATCTGATGCTGATGAAGCTGAGCCAGGTGCCCGAGGCCGGCGAAAGCGTGGAGGTGTGCCTCACCTTCGCCAACCACGACGACCTCTGCACCGATTTCCCGGTGCGTCATAACGCCCCCTGAACGGGTGACCTCCGGTCGCGGCGCCGCGCTCTGGCTGCTGCTCGGCGCTCTCGCCGCCGGGCCGGCGGGCGCCGACTGCCGGGATCTGGCCGCGCCCCGGGCGGTGCCCACCGCCGCCGAGGGGCAATGGAGCCTGGCCACCTTCAACCTCTGGCGCCTGCGCGACACCGAAAAGAACAGCCCCATCGACCGCCCCCTGGACGACGCCGTCTATCAGGCGCGCCTGGACGCCCTGGCCGGCTATATCGTCGATACCCTCAAGGCGCCGGTATTGCTGGCGGTGCAGGAGGTGGAGAACATCGCCATCCTCGAACAGCTCGCCGAGCGCGTCACCGCCCGGGGCGGGCTCCGCTACCGGGCGCTGCTGCTGGAAGGCCACGACCCGGCCGGCATGGACGTGGCCCTGCTGCACCGGGCCCCGGCGGAAGTCGGCGGTGTCCGCGCCCTGTTCGCCGACCAGCGCTTCCGGAACCAGCCGCTGTTCAGCCGCCCGCCGCTGGCGGTGACCCTGACCGCGCCCCGCGAGCTGACCCTGGTGATCGTGCATCTGCGCAGCGCCAACGGCCTCGGTGAGAAACCCTGGGTGGCGGAGAAGCGGCGCCGCCAGGCGGCACGGCTGGCCGAGTGGTCCCGGGCCCGTAGCGACACCGTCCTGGCGGTGGTCGGCGACTTCAACAGCGCGCCGGACAGCGGCGCCTTCAGCGAGCCGTGGACGGTGATGGCGGCGAGCGGGCTCTATAACAGCTGGGACCGTGTGAAAAGCGCGGAGCGCTACAGTTACCGCCACCGTTGCCGGCCGCAGACGCTGGATTACGTCTGGCTGTCGGAGACACTCAAGGCGGAGTTACAGGGTGTGGCGGTGAGCCGGGGCAATGCCGGGCGCTACGACCGCTTGTACGGCAGTGACGGCACCGAGGTGGTGTCCGACCATGATGGTCTGGTGACGTACTTTGAGTAGGCGGGGACTCGCGTAAAAAACACCGTGGGGCCTGCTTGCGTTTCCAGCGAGGACCAGGGAGGGCCCCACGGTGGGAAAAATAGGGGCGGGGGGAGAGTTCCCGCCCCGTGTTCTTGGTGCCTTTAGAAGGACAGGGCGTAGGTCACGACGAACAGGGTGTCGTCGTTGTCTTCCATGGAGGACAGCTCGTCGGCGTCAACCACCTTGGAAACGGTGAAGCCCAGCTCATCGGTGAGCGCGTAGCTCAGATCCACGTGGGTGTAGTTGGTGTCGTCGGCTTCGAAGTCCCAGGTGCCCACGGTGATGCCGTACTTGTCGTAGGCGTAGCCCACGGTGAAGTAGTTGTCTTCGTTGTCCTCGGCGTCGTCGCCGCGGCCGTAGTCGCCCACGCCGAAGTAACCGGCGGCGCTGAAGCCGGCGTAACCGAGGCTCAGGATTACTTCCTGCAGGTCACGGTACTCACCGGCGTATTCACCGGAGTTCGGGTAGTTGTAGTCCACGTAGGCGATGTCGTAGCTGAAGTCGCCCAGGGAGCCCGCGTAACCGGCGTACAGGTCGTACTCGGTGCCGCCCAGTTCGGAGCTGCCCCAGATACCGGCGTAGAGGCCCGTGGAGTGCGCGTAATCCAGGCTACCGAACACCTGGGCGTTGCCCTCGGTGAGGTCCTGACCACGCCAGAAGTACATGTTGGAAACACCAACGGTACCGCTGACTTCAGCAACGGCGATGGAAGGAGCGGCCAGGCCTGCTGCCATGGTGGCGGCCACGCTGGCGGCCAGAACGGTCTTTTTGATCCCAGATACGTGTTTCATGTGCAACCCTCTTTGCAAATAACAAATGTTCTGTGGTTTGTGCGCTCCTGGCGCACCGGCCTGGGAGGCTCGTATCGGTATAAAGCAGGGAGCGTGCCAAAAATAAAAACCCCTGATTTTTCAGGGGTTTGGAGGGGGTAGGCGCAAAGAGGAAGGGTAAAATCAAGTAAAGAGGGCGGAGCGAATGCGCCATTTCGGTGCCTTGCACCAAAACGGCGCTTTTATCAGGGGCAGTCCCAGTCCACCGGCACGGCGTCGGCCAGCACGCCTTCCTCACCGCGCACTTCCAGGCCGCACTGGCCGGCGTCGTTGCGGGTGAAGTGGGCCAGGTAGCGGGCCCCCGCTTGGGCGTTGAACTGCACGGCCACCCGGCAGTGGTTGCGGCGCATGTCGGTGTCGCGTTCGTTGTAGACCACGCCGATGCGGGTCTGGCCGTCGGCGGCCACCGTCACCGGCACCTGCTCGGCTTTTTTCATGGCGCTGAACAGTTCATCGAAGGCGTTGGTGTCCCAGGGCTTCACCGCCAGCGACGTCTTGGTGTCCTTGAAGCCGCGGCCGGGCACGCAGACCACGGGCTGGGCGGCTTCATTGCCGGTGAACACCACGGAGGCGGTGTCCTCGCCGGTGGGTTCCTGGTAGTTGAGCATCTGGCAACCCGCCAGCATCAGGGCGGGCAGGAGCAACAGCGTTTTTTTCATAATCGAAGGTCCTCTGAATGAATATCGCCAGTGTAGGGCTGCAAGAATAGGACCACCAGAGGACTAGGCCGGGTCGCCGCCGAACCAGTGGCGGATCGCCTCGCGGGTCAGTGCCTCGCGGCGTGGGCCGGTGGGCAGCCAGTTGCCGGCGTTGGCGGTGAGCGCGGTGAGAAATTCCAGCAGGGGCAGATGCTGGCGCAGCACCCGGTGGTGGCGGTGGCCGATCACCGGGTTGAAGAAGCCGAAGAAATCCAGCATCTGGCGGGGGTTCTTGCGCACCCACAGCCAGGAACCCATTTCCAGGGTGAACGGCAGGAACACTTTTTCCGGGTGGTGTTCGCGGGCGCGGTCGTAGAGATAGTCCCAGAGGTCGCCGTGGGTGGTGTAGTTCAACGACTGGGGCTCGATCAGATAGGGGTGGTGGTGCGGGTAGGTGGCCTCCAGCACCTGTTTGAGCCGGTACACCTCGGCCAGGTGGGCGATCGGCTGGTGGGTGCGCGCGTAGCTGCACCAGATGCGGTCGCGCCGGCCGAAGCCGCTGTGGCAGTCCAGGCTCAGCGATACCGGCGCGCGCAGCAGCTTTTCCTCCACCACCCGCACCAGCGCCTGGGCTTCCGCCTCCATGGGGTCGCCGGCCCGGCCCCGGAACCAGGGCAGGTGCCGGCTGATGCGCTGGCCGCCGACCAGGAACGACACCCGGCCGTCCGCCTCCACCGGGGCGTTGCGCATCAGGTCGACGCCGTTGGGGTTGCTGCGGGTGCGCCGCCAGATGCCGCCCGGGTTGACCATCGGCATGAACACCAGGCGGATATGCTCCAGGCGCCGGTGCAGCTGGTCGTCCCACTGCAGGCGGTGAATCAGGCTGTGCAGCCAGGACAGAATCACCTGGGTGCCGATCCGTTCCACGCCGTGTACGCCGCCGAAAAAGCCGATCGCCGGGGCCCCGGCGGCCTGGCTGCCCATCTCGATCACCCGCACCGGCAGGCGCAGGTCGCCCTGCGGCACCGTCAGTACCTCGGTCACGCGCAGGTGCCGTTCCCCCAGGCGTATCAGGTTGTCCAGATGCAGTTGCTCGGGCAGGTGGCGCTGTAGCTGGTAGAGGTGTTGTTCCATAGGTCCGGCCGTCGTCGGAACGCCCAGACTAACCGCGCACTGTCACGGTTTTATGACAATCCGCCGGCGCCGCGAAGGTCACGCAAGCGTGATCAAACTGTCAGCGCACTGTCACCCGGCCCGGTCAGTCTTGCCTCGAGCCTGGCCTGCGGACCGCTGCCGTGACCGATGTTCAAGACCTGAATCTGTTATCCCTGGAAACCGGCGATGTGCTGTTGTTCTCCGGACGCGGGCCGGTCAGCGCGGTGATCCGGGTGTTCACCCGCAGCCCCTGGAGCCACATCGGTCTGGTGGTGCGGCTGCCCGGCTACCCCGAGCCGCTGGTGCTGGAAGCCGCCGGCGGCGGCGATTCCGCCGACCTGCATCTGGGCCGGCCGGTGGCGGGCGTCACCCTGGTGCCCCTGGCGCGCAAGCTGGCCAACTACGCCGGTGACGTGGCGGTGCGCCGCCGCCTGGGTCCGCCGCTGAGCGAGGCCCGCCAGCGACTCGCCCGGCGCCTGGTGGCGCGCCTGCTGCACCGTCCCTATAAGAACTACCTCTGGTGCAATGTTCGGGACCTGCTCACCGGCTTCACCCGTCCGCCGGACCGGCGCGGCTGGTTCTGTTCCGAGCTGGTCGCCGAGTTCTACCGGCGGCTGGGCTGGCTGCCCCGGGACGTGCGGGTCAGCGGTTTCGTGCCCGGGCATTTCGGCTCCACCCGCCTGACCCTGCTCGACGGCACCCTGCTGCCGCCGCAATTCCTTAAACGGGGCCGGCGCGGGCCGGCCACCGAGCCGCCTAAAGCCAGCGCCGCACCCGTTGCCGATACGCTTGCCACTGCGCCCCGAACCGCTGCGCGTGAAAAGCTTCTTCCGCGGCGATCACGTGGCTATGCATAACCCACAGCACCGCCACCAGCATCAGCAGCATGCCCGGGCTGCCCAGGCTCAGCGCGCAGGCCAGATGCAGCAGCGCGAACGCCAGGTAAATCGGATTGCGGCTGAGCCGGAACACACCGCCGGTGATCAGCGTCCGGGCGGCGCGGTGCGGCATCACCGTGGTACGGGCGCGCGCCAATTGCAGCAGGGCAGTGAGCAACACCGCGATCGCGATCAGCGCCAGGGTGGCGGCAATGCCCTGGCGGCCGGCAAATGCCGGCAGCGACCAGTTCAGCGCCTGATCCAGGCCGTAGCCGACCAGCAGGCCGCCCAGGTGGAGGAGGGGTGGCGGCATACGGACTTCGGGATGTTCCAATGGCATGACGATCTCTCGTTAATTCGTTGACGACTCTCTATCAATTCGTTGACGACTCTCGTTGTCAGGTCTGAAAAGCTGGGTTATGGTAATTTACATCCCGCCCTTGCGGGAGTGATCGCGATCCGAAGCTGAAAGCTAACCAGCAACCGCCGGTAGCACTGTAAACGGCGGCAGGAGCAGGCGTCACTCTCGTGCCCGTATCCCGCCGCCCTAACGTCACGCAAATAGGGGATACGCATGGAAGAGCGAGCGGCCACCTTGCATTCCGTTTCCGCCACATCCGACAGCCACTCATCCGACCAGCGCTTTGGGCAACCCGATACCACTCCGAAAACCTACGTTCTTGATACCAATGTTCTGATCCACGATCCCAACTCGTTGCTTAATTTCGAAGAGCACCGGGTGGCGATTCCGATGACCGTACTGGAGGAACTGGACCGCCTGAAAACCGGCAAGTCGCACACCGCCGCGGATTGCCGCGCCGCCATTCGCCAGATCGACCGGGTGCTGGGGCAGGCGACGCCGGCGGAAGTGGAGGCCGGCATCCCCATCGGCCGGGGCAACTACACCCAGGGCACGCTCACCGTGCTGATGCCGCGCGGCAGCGCCGGCGGCTCCGCGTTGCCCGACCACCTCAACGACAACCGCATCATCAACGATGTGATGGCCATGAAGATGGCCGACCCGGACACCCGCTACGTGCTGGTGACCAAGGACATCAACATGCGCCTCAAGGCGCGCGCCTGCGGCATCGATTCGGAGGACTACCACAACGACCAGCTGGTGTCGGACATCAAGCAGCTCACGCGCGGCTACTTTGAAGTGCCCGGTTCGTTCTGGGATCAGGTCACCGAGGTGGACACCGAGCAGGTGGGCGCCGAAACCCTGCACCGGCTGCCCCACGGCCTGGTGGTGGGCGATATCCTCGGCGAGGAAGTGTATCCCAACCAGTACATACTCGATGAGCACGGCTTCGTCGGCCGCATTCTCAGTGTCGAGGGCGGCGTGGTCACGCTGCGCCACCACAAGGCGGAAACGCTGATGGAGCAGCAGGCCTGGGGCCTGCGGCCGATGAACATTCAGCAGGCGGTGGCGCTGCAACTGTTGCTGGATCCGGATATCCACCTGGTGACGCTCACCGGCGCGGCGGGCTCGGGGAAAACCATCCTGGCGCTGGCGGCGGCCATCGAGATGACGGTGGAGCAGAAGCGTTTCAACAAGATCATCGCCACCCGCTCCACGCCGCCCCTGGCGGAGGAGCACGGCTTTCTGCCCGGCACCGAGGAAGAGAAGATGGACCCCTGGCTGGGCGCCATCAACGACAACATCGAGGCGCTGCACCTCAACGACGAGAACCCCTCCGGCAGCATTCTGTACGTCAAGGAGCGCGCCAATATTCAGTTCAAGGCGCTCAACTACATCCGTGGCCGCAGTTTCCAGAAATCCCTGATTCTGATCGACGAGAGCCAGAACCTGACCCCGCATCAGATGAAGGCGATCATCACCCGGGCGGGGGAGGGCTCGAAGGTGGTGTGCCTGGGCAACCTGGCGCAGATCGATACGCCCTATCTGTCCCCCACCAGTTCCGGGCTGACCTATATGACGGAGCGCTTCAAGGGGTTCGTCTATGGCGGCTCGGTGAAGCTTAACGGGGTGCCGCGCTCGCTGCTGGCGGAGTACGCGGAAACCTGGTTGTAGGAGGTATGCGGCGGGCTCTGGGTGGCGAATCCTGTGGGAGCGGGCCTCGCCCGCGAAAGGGAGCGAAGCTCCCGGCAGGATTCCAGAGCCTTATCTAACGGCAGCACCAACAGCGTCTCTGGAATCCCGCCGGGTGGCTAAAGCCACCCTTTCGCGGGCGGGGCCCGCTCCCACAAGGCTCGCTCCGGCCAAACCATCTGCGATCAGCTCAGGGCTTTCTCGAGGACGTTCTTGCAGGCGTCGCTGTCGTAGAAGTCGCCGAGGGCTTGCTCGATCCAGGGGGTGAGGACGCCCTGCTGGTCGAGCACGGCGGCGCCGGTGGCGAGGGCGGGGGCCAGGGCCTGGCTGCGTTTTTTGGGGGTGGTGCCCATGGCTTTGAGCAGGGCGGGCAGGTCTTTTTCCAGCAGCGATTGCACCGCCGCCTGGATGCCGGCGGCCACCAGGCGGCGGCTGTAGTCCAGGCGCGCGGCTTCGTCGGCGATCACGCAGGCGTGGGTGGCGACGTCGCCGGCCAGGCCCTTGGGCGCGGTCTTGATGACGTCCGCCGGCTTGAGCGGCGCCAGGCGCCGGTAGCCGTCGCGGGCCAGTTCGGCGATGCGCTGGTCGGTGAGCTGGCGTTTAAGCCACTGCTCGCCGGTTTTCAGGGTGGCGCGGGTGTTGTGGCGCAGGTAGTCGCGGATGCTGTCTTCCAGGCCGCCCATGGCCTTGCCGACGCTTTTGCGGCCCAGCTTCATCATGCTGCTGACGCCGGGCAGCTTGGCGAGCACGTTCTCTTCCAGCAGGAAGTTCTTGATGCCGGTGTAGAGCATCTCGCTGACCATGTCGCTGACCAGCGGATGGTTGAGACAGGCGTGGATGGCTTTTTCGCGCAGGGTTTTCAGGCGCAGGGCCTGCTCCAGGATGGCTTCGAAGTGCGCCTCGTTCAGCAGCTCCCCCACCGTGGCCGGGTCGTCGCCGGCCTGTTCCAGAATCGCTTCGCTCACCTCAATGATCACCGGCCGCAGCCCCTGGGCGGTGTTCACGCTGGCCAGCCAGTCGTCCACCACCTTGGCCAGGGCGTCCGGGTCCACCAGGGCGCCCACCGGGGTTTTGCCCAGCGCTTTAACGCCGTCGTCCAGTTGTTGCTGCCAGTAGCGCTTTTCCTGCAGGCGCAGGCGGGCGTGTTCCACATGGGCGTTTTTGAGCGCGTCGGCCAGTTGGGCTGCGTTCATGGCGTTCCTCTTATTATCGCGGGATGTCATGGACGCCCATGATGGGCCAGTCGACGGGGTTCGGGCGCAGCCATCGCGCCGGCGGGGGCCGGCGCTGGTGCTACTCGCTGTCCACGTGTTCCGGGTGGGCCTGGCGCCAGTGTTCAAAGCCGCCGTCGAGACTGACCACGGAATGGAAGCCCTGCTCCGCCAGGTAGTCGCTGGCGCCCTGGCTGGAGTGCCCGTGGTAGCAGTACACCACCAGCGGTTGCTGGCGGTCGGTGGCGGCGAGGAAATCTTCCAGGTTGCTCTGGTTGAGCAGCAGGGAGCCGGGGATGCGGGCTTCCTGGTGGCTGGCCGGGTCGCGTACGTCGACGAACAGGGTGTCGCCGCTTTGCAGTTTGATGACCCCGTCTTCCGGGCTGATACGTTCCGCCATGGTTTTTCCTTCCCGGGCTACTGGTCGGCGACCAGCGCGGTCTCCGGGTGCACGCAGTTGAGTTTCATGCCGATGGCCTGCTCCAGCTGGGGCAGCAGGAAGGCGTCGTCTTCGCAGGCGAAGCTGATCGATACGCCGCTGGCGCCGGCGCGGCCGGTGCGGCCGATGCGGTGGACGTAATCCTCCGGGTCTTCCGGCAGGTTGTAGTTGATCACGTGGGACACGCCTTCGATGTGAATGCCGCGCCCGGCCACGTCGGTGGCGATCAGCACCTGCAGGTCGCCGGCGCGGAACCGCTCCAGGGTCTTCATGCGCTGGTTCTGGGGCACGTCGCCGGAGATCAGCGACACGTTCAGGCCCTTCTTATGCAGCCGGTCGTTGAGCCGCCGGGTAATGTCGCGGCGGTTGGCGAACACGATCACCTTCGACATGTTCTCCCGGGTGATCAGGTTGTAGAGCAGGTTGAACTTGTCCTGGGTGGCGGTGATGTACACCTTCTGGTCGACGGTGTCGGTGGTCACCTGGGTGGGCTCGATCTCCACCACCTGGGCGTCCTCGGTCCAGCGGCCGGCCAGATTCATCACGTCGTCGTTGAAGGTGGCGGAGAACAGCTGGGTCTGCCGGTAGCGGGTGCTCGGGGTCATGTTGACGATGCGTTTGACGTCGGGGATGAAGCCCATGTCCAGCATCCGGTCGGCCTCGTCGAGCACCAGGGCTTCCACCCGGTCCAGCCAGAGGTCGCGGCGTTTGGCGAAATCCAGCAGGCGCCCGGGCGTGGCCACCAGAATGTCGATCAGCCGGGTTTGCAGGCGTTCCTGCTGGCGGTTGAAGTTCATGCCGCCGACCACGCTCATCACCTGCAGGTCGGTGTGGTGGGCCAGCAGTTTGGCGTCTTTTTCGATCTGCATCGCCAGCTCCCGGGTGGGCGCGACGATCAGGGCCCGCGGTTCGCCGGCGTAGCGCGGCACCGTGATCGGGTGGCGCAGGAGGTCGTTGATGATGGTGATCAGGAAGGCGGCGGTCTTGCCGGTGCCGGTCTGCGCCCGACCGATGGTGTCGGCGCCGGCCAGCGCGTGGGTCAGCACCTGGGCCTGGATCGGCGTGCAATACTGAAAACCGGCGTCCGCGATGCCGTGCATCAGCGCCGGCTCCAGGTCAAAGTCGTGGAAGCGGGTTTCGCCTTCTTTTTCCGGGACCTGGAACTGCTCCAGGCTCCATTCGCTGGTGGTTTCGTTTTGCATGGATTCGCTCGGTTTGGGTGCTGCGGAAAACGGCCCGGCCATGGGAACGGGAACCTAGTGTATAAAAAGCGGGCAGCACTGTCAGAGGAATCTCGGGTTGTGTCTCAGCCAAACACGAGAATGCGGTTATTCGCCGGCATGGCGTGGTCGTGGATCAGCTCGCGGCCGTGTTCGGCGAAGCGTTCCACCACCCACTCCTGGTCGCGGATGCCCATGGCAATGTCGCGGGCTTTCAGCGACAGGTCGAACTCCCGGTTGCTGTCGCTGGTGTAGGTGCCGTGATAATTGAACGGGCCGTACACCAGGAAGCGACCGTCCGGCAGTAACGTCTCGCACACCCGGCGGATGCAAAGCTCGACCTGCGGACGGGAGACGATATGAAAGGTGTTGGCGGTGAAGATGTAGCGGTAGGCCTGCGCCGGCCAGTCGCCTTCCACGTCCAGCGCCAGCGGTTCGGCCAGGTTGTCGCTGGGGGCGTCGGCCAGCCACTGGGACAGGCCGTCCAGGTTTTCCGGCAGCTCGGTGGGCGTCCAGAGCACCTGGGGGAAGTGCGGCGCCAGCCATACCGCGTGCTGGCCTGTGCCGGCGCCGATTTCCAGCAGATCACCCGGGGCAGTGAGATAGTCACGCAATACATCAAGGATCGGACCCTTGTTGTTTTCGGCTGCCTGGGAGAAAGGTTTCATGGTTATTTCCGCATCATTTTCTGTCCGGCCACCATAATACGCTGATAGGCGGTCGGCATCAGGCGCTGCATGCTGTCGATGGCGCGGGCGTCGGAGCCGATCAGCACCCGGCGCTTATTGCCTTTCACGCCCTTGAGGATGGTTTGGGAGGCCTCTTCCGGCGTGGTGCGGAACATCTTCTCGAAATCGCGGCGCGCTTTATCCACGTCACCACCGGTGATCTTCTCGACGCCGGCGCCCATGCGCGCGTTGCGGGCGATATTGGTCTTGATGCCGCCCGGATGCACCGAGGTGCAGGACACCCGGCCGCCTTCCATTTCCAGCTCCTGGCGCAGGGCCTCGGTGAAGCCGCGCACCGCGAATTTGGCGGCGTTGTAGGCGGACTGGGTGGGCACGCCGATCAGGCCGAACACGCTGGACACATTGACGATGTGCCCTTCGCCGGCGGCTTTCAGGTGGGGCAGGAACGCCTTGGTGCCGTGCACCACGCCCCAGAAGTTGATGCCCATGAGCCATTCGAAGTCCTCGTAGCTCATCTCTTCCACGGTGGCGCCCAGGGCCACGCCGGCGTTGTTGAACACCAGATGGGCGGCGCCGAAGTGGCCGGTGACCCGCTCGGCGAAAGCGTAGAAGGCGTCCCGGTCGGCCACGTCGAAGGCTTCGGTGATCAGGCGGTCGCTGTCCAGCCCCAGGCTGTCGGCGGTTTCCTGCAGGCCGACCTGATTCACGTCGCTAAGGGCGAGCCGGGCGCCGGCGGCGGCCAGATCCCGGGCCAGGGCCCGGCCGATGCCCGAGCCGGCGCCGGTGATCACTGCTACTTTATTCTGGAAGTCTTTCATAGTTGCTGTTCCGATTCCGTCTGAATGGCCGGAGTGTAGCGGCATCGGACATGCAAAAGGGGCCAATTCCAACGTCGAAGCTGGCCACGCCGCCGGCGCCGGGCGACGCCAGGGTAACAGAGCGGCGTCAGGTCAACTCCAGGTAGCCTTCGCCGACGCTGGCGATGGCGGCACGGCTGCGCGCCATGGCGTCTTCCACGGCGGCGTCGTCCTTGCCGGTGACGGCCACCGGGGCGTGCACGGTCAGGTCCACGGTGCCCGGGTGCATGCGCAGGGAATCCGCCGGCAGAATTTCCCGGGTGCCGATAATGGTGACCGGCAGAATCGGCAGGTCCAGGTCCTGGGCCATGCGGAAGGCGCCCTTCTTGAACGGGCGCAGCTCACCGCTGCGGCTGCGGGTGCCTTCCGGGAAAAACAGGATGCTGGTGCCGCCGGTGAGGCGTCGCTTGGCCTGCTCCAGGCTGGCCAGGGCGGAGGCCCGGTCGCGGCGGTCGATGAACACATGGCCGAGCAGGGCGCAGCACACGCCGATCACCGGCACGCGCCGCAGTTCCTGTTTCATCACCCAGCGGAAATCCTGTTCCAGGTGCCCGTAGAGCACCCAGATGTCGTACTGGCTGAGGTGGTTGGCGACGATCACGTAGCTGCGCGTCGGGTCCAAGTTTTCCAGGCCGTGCACGCGCACCTGCACGCCGCTGAGCAGCAGCCCCAGGCGCGCCCAGGGCACGGCGCTCAGGCGCGCCACCCGGCGCGGGCCCAGAAACGGCACCAGGCACAGGCACACGGCGCCGGCCACCAGCGTGGCCAGCAGCATCAGTGGTACGAAAATAAACCAGGAGTAGATAAAGAAAAGCGCGTTCACCATGCCAGTGGCCTCCGCCTGGTCGGCATCGAAAAAAACCACGTCAATGGTAGCGAAAAGGGCCGAATATGACAGGTGTCAGGGGTTTTTTGTTACGTTTTTCGCCGGCTCCGGACGGCCCGGCCCGCGCAGGTCCAGCCAGTCGTAATAGTGCCCCTGGTATTCGGCGCGGTGCACCACCCGGCGCAGCCGCTCCAGGGTGAAATAGGGCGCGTCGCGCAGCAGAATATTGGCCAGCCAGGCGGGGATGTAGCCGCCGGGGTTCAATTCCAGCTGGTAGACCACTTCCACCTCGCCCGGCGCCACGCGGCGGAAGCGCAGCATCCCTTCCATATGCGGGAAGCGCACGTAATCCGGGTCGGGGGGCAGCAGGTTCGGGCGGTTGCTGAGGTCCACCACCACTTCTTCATTGCTCGGGTCGCTGGCCTGTATCACCCGGGTCTGCAGCACCGCCTCGCGGTCGGCCAGCGGCCAGGGCAGCAGCGTGGTGAAGTGCAGCTGGCGCACCTGTTCGTTGCTGCGGCCCAGCTCCCGGGCGCTGTCCACGAAGTGCAGCCAGTCCGGGTAGGCCTGGTAATCGTTGAGCAGGGCCACCATGGCGTACTCATCGGCGAGCGGGAAGCGGGTCACGCCGCGGAACGTTTTCAACGGCGTCCGGTCTCCATGTTGCATGTAGACCTGAATGCCGTTGCGGTCACTGACCAGTTGCCAGGCGCCGGGCTGGGCGGGCAGCCGCCCGGCGGCCAGCAAGGCCGCCAGCAGGACCAGGTAGGGGATTGCCCGGAGAGAGGTTTGCATATAAAAGTCACCCGAAAGTCGTAGATGCATTATGCCATCATCGATGTCGCTTGTCTTCGCCGGGTAGGGGCAATCCCCGTACGCCGGTGTTAGACTTCGTGCCTTTCCTCGCACCTTGACAAACGGATGCCGAATGCCCATGGCAAGACGTGGTTTTCACTGGTTGCTTGGCGCTTTATTGCTGGTGAGTTTCGTGGCGGTGCTGCCGGAACACCAGGAACGGGTTTCCAAGCCTGAATTCAAGCCGGATTACGTGCCCGGCCACGACCGGCTGAACGGTCAATGGCAGATGCGCTTCGCCTCCGACGGTGAGACGCCGCTGGTACACGCGCCGTCCATGGTGGCGCTGCCGGACGGCCGCCTGCGTGCGTTCTGGTTCGCCGGCAAGCGTGAAGGCGGCCCGGACGTGGCCATTCACTCGGCGATTTTCGACCCGCAACAGGGTGCCTGGAGCGAGGAAGAGCGGGTTGTCACCCGCGAGCAGATCCGCCTGCAGTGGGGCCGGCACGTGCGCAAGCTGGGCAACGCCGTGCCGGTGCTGGACGAGGACGGCCGCATGCGGCTGTTCGTGGTGGCGGTGAGTTTCGGCGGCTGGGCGGCGAGCCGCCTGGTGGTGCTGGAGTCCGACGACATGGGCGCCAGCTGGCGGTTCGACGAGGCGCTGGTCACCTCTCCGTTTCTGAACATCAGCACCCTGGTGAAAACCCCGCCGATCCGCTACCAGGACGGCACCGTGGGCCTGCCGGTGTACCACGAAATGGTGGGTAAATTCGGCGAAATACTGCGCCTGGACGACCACAACCGGATCGTCGACAAGGAGCGTATCGGCCACGGCCGCAAGGCGATTCAGCCGCTGGTGCTGGTGGACGGGCCGAAACGGGCCACCGCCTTCCTGCGTAATGAAACCGATACCCACCCCGGCTTCCTGTACCGCAGTGAGACCCGCGACGGCGGCGGTGACTGGTCGCCGCTGCGCCCGTCGCAGCTGCAGAACCCGTCATCGGCGGTGGGTGGCGTGGTGCTGTCGCCGGGGCACTGGCTGCTGGTGGCCAACTGCAACCCGATGGAGCGCGACGATCTCTGCATGCGCGAAACCCATGATGGCGGCAAGACCTGGTCCGGGCGTTATTTCTTCCATAACCGGGCGCAATGGCGCGAAGGCAACGTGCCGCAGACCGAGTACATGGAAATGATTTCCGAGGAGGTGGCCGGCACCCTGGAAACCGAAAGCCCGGCGTTGCTGCGTCAGCGCGTGGAGCGCAACAAGTGCGAGGAACAGGGCTGCGAGTTTCAGTACGACTATCCGTATGTGATCCAAGCCGCCAACGGTGACGTGCATATCCTCTACACTTGGAACAAGTCGGCGATTCGACACGCCTGGCTTCCTGAGGATCAGCCGCTATTGGGGGGGATGGCCGGTGATTTCTAGTCTTATTTGTGCCTTGGTGCTGGCGGCCATCTGGCTGCGTTTGAGCGCTCGTCTGCCGTTGCCGGTGCGCGGCGGGCTGGCGGTCGCGCTGGTGGTCTGGTCGTTGCTGCCGTTTCCGGTCGGGCTGGCCGGCTGGGTGATGAGTTATTTGAGCCACCTGAGCATTACCTCGGGCCTGCTGGCGGTGGCCGCCATTCACCACCGCCTGCGCGGCCGTTACTGGTTGCCGGTGGGACAGCTGCGGGCGGTGTGCGTGATGCTGGTGGGGCTGGCGCTGTTCTTCTACCCCATGAGCCTCGGGTCCAGCTACGCCGATCCCTATGCGCTGGGCTTCGGCGACATCCTGTTCAGCAGCGTGTTGCTGCTGATCGGCCTGTTCGCCTGGATGAACCGGGCCTACGCGCCCTGCGTGGTGTTGATCGCGGCCCAGGGGGCGTTCTACTTCAACCTGCTGCACTCGGACAATCTCTGGGATTATCTGATCGATCCCTGGCTGGTGTTCTGGGCCACCGGCTGGTTGGTGCGTGATCGCCTGGTGGTGCGCCGCGACGTGCGCGCCGCGCGCCGCCAGGCCACGACCCGCGCCGGCGAGGCGCCCCGCCCCGCATCCGAGCCCGCCGGTTCCCGCTCCTGAGCCTTCCGGTGGCGCCTCAGGCCGCCGCCACCGGGCGGCGGTCGAACAGGCGGGCCATGCCGTAGCCCACCAGGAACATCACCAGATTGCCGATCAGGCCGGTGTAGTAGAGATCGAACGGCGCGCTCAGCGCCGCCGGCATCAGCCCTTTGTTGGTGAGCACCGTCCAGCCGGTGAACAGCAGCGTCATGCCGATGCCGCACCAGGCGGCGCGTGCGTCCCCGACGCGGGTCAGGAAGCCGAGCAGATACAACCCCAGCATGCCGCCGCCGAACAACGACACCAGAATCGTGGAGGTGTCCTGCAGGGTGTGGGTGCTGGCGCCGTTGAGCCAGAGCGCGCCGAGGATCATCAGCACCGTCACCAGAGCCGCCACGGTGCGCGCCACCGTCAGGTAGTGTTTATCGCTGAGCCCGGTGCGCAGGTGGCGCCGGTAGAGATCGACGATCGACACCGTGCTCACCGAGTTGATGCTGGAGTCCAGCGAGCTCATCGCCGCCGCCAGCGCCGCCGCCACCACCAGGCCGGCGATGCCGGACGGCAGATACTCGGTGATGAACCAGGGCATGATCGATTCGGCCCGGGCCTCGCCGGTAAGCACCGCCGCGGCGGTGGGGTCCGGGTAGTGCTGGAAGAACACCCACAGGGCGGTGCCCAGCAACATATAGAACGCCCACACCGGCAGCGCGGTGAACAGGTACACCCACAGGCCCCGGCGCGCCTCTTTCATGGAGCGCGAGGCGCAGTAGCGCTGCACGGTGTTCTGGTTGCTGGAGTATTCCGTCAGCCAGTTGGTCAGGCCGATCAGCAGCATCATGGTGACGGTCTTCTCACTCAGCGACGGCTGCCAGCGCACCGGCTGCGGCGTGCCGTCGTCGAACTCCGCGAGCGCGAACTTGCCCGCCGCCGAGGCTTCCCGGAACACCTGCCCCAGGCCGCCGGGCAGCGCTTCCACCACCACCCAGATGCACAGCAGCCCGCCGATCATCAACACCACGGTCTGCAGCACGTCGGTCCAGATCACCGCGTCGATGCCGCCGATAATGGTGTACAGGCCGACGAACAGGCCGGCGCCGACGATCGCGGTGGTCGGCGTCACGTCCACCAGCTGCTGGATCAGCAACGACAGCAGCCACAGGATCATCGCCAGGCGCACCAGCTGGGCGACGATGAACGCCAGGGCGCCGTACACCCGCACGCTGGGGCCGAAGCGCTGTTCCAGAAACTCGTAGGCGCTGGTCATGTTGCCGCGCCGGAAAAACGGCAGGAACACATAGGCGGCCACGAACAGCGCCACCGGCAGCGCCAGGTTGGGCAGATAACGCAGCCAGCCGGTCTTGAACGCGTCCGCCGGGTAGGCCAGGAAGGTGATCGAGCTGATCGAGGTGCCCACCAGGGACAGGCCGATCACCCAGCCCCGGAAGCGCCGCCCGCCGACGAAATACTCCTCGGTGCTGGTATTGCGGCGGGCGAAGTAAAACCCGATCAGCAGCACCACCGCCAGATAGGCCAACAGCACCGCCCAGTCGAGCAGCGACAGGGTCATTGCTGAATGTACACGTCGTCGGCCTGGTCGCCGCGCTCGGACTCGCGAATCACGAAGCGCACCCGGGTGCCGGTGCGCAGGCTGCGGCGGCCGCCGTTCCGCACCGCCTTGAAGTGGACGAAAATCTCTTCGCCGCTATCGTCGAGAATAAAGCCGAAGCCTTTATTGGGGTTGAACCACTTCACCTCGCCCTGTCGGCGGCCGTCCCGGGCGAGACGGCCCCAGGGCGCCAGCGGCAGCAGGTACACCAGCACCGGGGCCCACAACCAGGCGCCGTCCAGCGTGAACACCGGCGCCCCGTGGCTGGCCACCAGCCCGGCCAGATAGAAGAACACCGCCACGTGCAGGGCGGTGCGCGTGCGGCCGCCGGCCAGGCAGACCAGATTCACCGCCGCCGCCAGCAGCAGGCCCAGGCCGGTTTGCTGGCTGAGCAGGGGAGAGACCAGCAATGTTTGATCGCCGCCGTGTACGAAAAGAATAAAGGCGTGCGGGGCGAACAGCAGCCAGGCACCGGGTAACGCAAGCAAAAGGGCGGCCAGGACGTAGAACGCCGCCAGGGGTTTGGAAACTTTCATTGATCGACGAACCTTGTTGGTGACTCGAAAAAAGGAAACAAATCGCCGTGCAAAGAGGCGAGCGGCTTCGGGAGGCTCCCGCATTATCGTTATCGCCGCGCCGCCATTGTAACGAAGCGGCACGGTAATCTCATGTTCACGTTGGCCTCGCCTGGCCGCCCCGGGGTCAGTATCCTGTCGCCATGGAGTTTCCCTTTCTCACCGACGCCTTTCTCAACGCCCTGCAAGACACCGGCGCCGCCACGCCGAGCCGTGGTTGGGGGCCCTGTCACCTGCGTGACGGCGACGCCCTGATGCCGATCTACGCCCGCGACGGCTCGCGCGGCGAGTACGTGTTCGATTTCGCCTGGGCGGACGCCTACCAGCGTAACGGGCTGGCCTATTACCCCAAGCTGGTCACCGCGATTCCGTTTACGCCGGTGGTCGGCCCGCGCTGGCGTGGCGACTGGCGGCCCCAGCAACTGTGGGAAGGGGTGCGCGAGCGGATCCGCGAGCAGGGCGCCAGCGGCTGGCACCTGCTGTTCCCGGATCAGGCCGCGCGGGAAGCCCTGCAAGAGCTGCCCCTGGTGGAGCGGCAGGCCTGCCACTTCCGCTGGTTCAACCGGGGCTATCGTGATTTCGACGAGTTCCTGGCCGGCTTTAACTCCCGCAAGCGCAAAAGCGTGCGCCGCGAACGGCGGCGGGTGGCCGAACAGGGGCTCACCGTCACGCGCCTCACCGGCGCCGACATCGACCCGCAAAGCTGGCGTTTCTTTTTCCACTGCTACGCCAACACCTATCTGGTGCGCGGACAGCTGCCCTATCTCAGCGAGGCGTTCTTCCGGCGCCTGGCCGAACAGCTTGGGGATCAGGTGCTGCTGGTGGTGGCCAGCGACGGCGACGAACCGGTGGCCGCCGGCCTCTATCTGTTCGACGACCGGGCGCTGTACGGCCGCTACTGGGGCAGCGTGCGTGAGTACGACGCGCTGCACTTCGAGGTCTGCTACTACCAGGGCATTGAGTTTGCCATCGAGCGGGGCCTGGCGGAATTCGACCCGGGCGTGCAGGGCGAGCACAAGATTCTGCGCGGCTTCGAGCCGGTGCTCACCTACTCTTTGCACTGGCTGGCGGAGCCCGCCTTTCAGGATGCGGTGGCGGACTTTTGCCAGCGCGAGGCGCGCCACGTGCACGCCTACCGGGAGGAGGCGCGCGGCTTGCTGCCGTACCGGACGGGCGTCCTCTAAGCGGGCTGGGCGGCGAGCGCCGGCGCCTGGCCGCGCTGGATCATCAACGCCATGGTGACCGGATCGCAGGGATCGTGGCGGTGGTGGTAGGAGCACTTGGGGCCCAGCTCGGCGGTGACGTCGTCCAGGGCGTCGTCCTCCGGCAGGTCCAGGTTGGCCAGGTATTCCAGCACCCGGCCTTTCTCGTCCACCAGGGTGCCCATGTAAAGACGCTGGTCGCATTGACGCACGCTGGCGAACAGGGCGGTTTCCACACGCACGCCTTGCCGGCTCAGCCAATCGGTAAGCGCCGGGTCCAGGCGGCCTTCGCGGATAGCCAGGGTGGTTTCATGAACCGCTTGCCAGGTGTTGCGGTGGCTGTTCTTGGTGATCTCCATGGATGTGTGTCTCCCAGTGTCCCTCGTGACGGTTCCCCCGAACCGTCGTCCCCCGGCTCCCCCAGAGCCGACAATGCGAACTCTATCACAGTTTAAAAACTAGCCAACCCTGGGAGATAGGCCCCTTTCTAGCGGCTATCGTCGGGTTTGGGTATCAGCCTTTCGATGGAAAAAGCGGCGGCATGGGGCTGTCGAGCAGGGTGCACAGGGCACGCAGCAGCTCGGCCTCCGCCACCTGCACCTGGCCGTCGGCGAGCACCAGGTCGGCGGCGGCGTCGATCAGCGGCGCTTTGAGCAGGGGGGTCAGGCGCGCCAGCCGCGCGATGGCTGGGTCCAGACGGTTGGGCGTGCAGCGCTCCGGCGCCAGCAGCAGGCGGCCGGCCGGGAGGAGACCATGGGTGGCACGCTGGAAGCCGCTCAGGGCGGTGCCCCGGGCCGAGTCGCCGGCCCAGGCCAGGGCGGAAAATACCACCTGGATGTCGTTGGCCACCGCCGCCAGGCGGTGGATGTCCGGGCGCGGCAGGGCACGGCGCGGTGCCCCCAGATGGCGCTCGGCGATGGCGGTCAGCGCCCAGCACAGCAGGTCCTGGTCGCGCCGCCGCGCGGTGAGCGTCCGCAGCTGCTTGAGGATCACCGGGCGGCGCTCCGGTGGGGCCTGGCGCAGGGTGGCCAGGGCCAGATCGAGCAGCGGCAGGCGCAGCCGGGTGCCCAGTGCCGAGACCTGATCGACCAGCGCGGCGCGGCGGCCACGGCGCAGTGCCGGTGGCGGGCGAACGTCGCCCAGCGCCAGGGCGTAGAGCACGCATTCCGCCCCTTCCTGGGCGTGCAGGGCCTGGTACAGGCCGGCGGGCAGGGTGTCCACCAGCGTCCGGGCGTAGCCCAGGTTGTCGTCGTCCAGGCGGCCGATGCGTTCCGAGGGAACGGGCGCGGGTGACGGCGATGAGTCGGTTCGGGCGCGCACCCGGGCGCGGGCCGCCCAGTGGGCGCCCAGGGCATGCAGCCGCTGGTCCAGGGTGGGGTGGGTGGCGAGCAGGCGGCGCAGGCGGAACGCCAGGGTTTCCGCGAAGCCCATGTGGCTGAGGTCCTCGGCGTGCACGCTGCGCAGGTGCGAGCCGTTGCCGTTACGGATCTTGATCAGGGCGCCGGCCAGGCCCGCCGGCTGCCGGGTGAACTGCACCGCGCTGGCGTCCGCCAGCCGCTCCCGCTGGCGGGAAATGGCCGCCTTGATCAGGCGCCCGAAAAACAGCCCCGCGTAGCCGATGGCCATCAGCACCAGGCCGGCGAGAGTTAGCAGGCCGCCGTTTCGGCGACGGTCGCTGGTGGGCGACATATGAAGCAGGAACTCGCCCAGCTTGCCGACCGTGAGAATGCCGGCCAGTGCCGCCATCAGCCGCAGGTTGATGCGCACATCGCCGTTCAGAATATGGCTGAATTCATGGGCCACCACACCCTGAAGCTCGTCCCGGTCCAGTTGCGCCAGGGCGCCCTCGGTGACCACCAGCACCGCCCGCGACGGCGTGGGCCCGGCCACGAACGCATTGATGCCGGTCTCGCCGGGCAGCACATAGGTGCGCGGCATAATGGTGCCGGCGGCCAGGCTCATCTCCTCGACCACATTGCGCAGGCGGCGCTCCGCCGGGTCGCCGCTGTGGCTGGCGATTTCCCGGGCGCCGAGCATTGCCGCCAGGCTCTCGCCGCCGTGGCGAAGTTGCCAGGCCTTACGCAGGGAACCCGCCAACAACAGCCCCAGGGTGCCCAGCGTGACCCACCAGAAGGCGTCGCCCGCGAACCAGCCGCCGGCGGCCGCCCCCGGCCGCGGCCACCATTGCCAGGCCAGCCAGCAGGCCAGGTTCACCGCCGCCACCACGGCGGCCAGGGCGAGCAGGAAGTAGAGCGCCAGCAGCAGCGTGCGCCGCCGGGCCCGTTCCTGATGTTGGAAGAAGTTCATTGGCGTGGCGTCAGAAAGTGACGTTCACCGCCTGACGTGCCCGCGGGTCGTCGATTTCCAGCAGCTCGGCGGCACGGAATGGCCCGAACAGGCCGCTGACCAGGTTGTTGGGAAACTGTTCCCGGTAGGTGTTGTAGTGCATCACCGCGTCGTTGAAGGCCTGACGGGCGAAGCCGATGCGGTTTTCCGTGCTGCTCAGTTCTTCCATCAGCTCGGCCATGGTCTGGTTGGCCTTGAGGTCCGGGTAGCTTTCGCTGACCGCCAGCAGCCGCGACAGGCTGCCGGAAAGCAGGGATTCGGCCCGCCCGAGGCGGCCGATGGCGGCGCCGTCCTCGGGGTCGGCGGCGGCGTCGCGGCGCGCGCCCTCCGCCTGGTTGCGGGCCTCGGTGACCCGCGACAGGGTTTCCCGCTCATGGTCCATGTAGGCCTTGGCGGTTTCCACCAGGTTGGGTATCAGATCGTGGCGCCGTTGCAGCTGCACGTCGATCTGCGCGAAGGCGTTCTTGAAGCGGTTCTTAAGGCTCACCAGCCGGTTGTAAATAACCACCAGCCCGACGCCGATGGCGATCAGTACGCCGAAAAACAGCCAGGTCCCCATGGTTCCCTTCCCCTTTATTTATTAGCCATGGGATTGGATACCGGGGCGGGTTTCCCGTCAAGCGACCAAGGCGCGTCTCAGAAACTCCCCGGGTGAACCGGGATGTAGTGGTCCACCAGCAGGGCGGTGAACAGCACGAACAGGTAGACGATGGAATAGCCGAAGGTTTTCATCGGCAGCTTCGGGTCCTTGCTGAAGCGCAAGCGCACCGCGTGAACCAGGAAGATGCCGCTGAGAATCACCGCGCTGACCAGATAGATCAGCCCGCTCATGCCGGTGAGGTAGGGCAGCAGCGAGCAGATGAACAGCAGAATGGTGTAATAGAGCACCGATTCCCGGGTGAAGGGAATGCCGTGGGTCACCGGCAGCATCGGCACGTCGGCCTTGGCGTATTCGTCGGCGCGGTGGATCGCCAAGGCCCAGAAATGCGGCGGCGTCCACACGAAGATAATCAGCACCAGCAGCCAGGCGTAGGGGTGCAGTTCGTTGGTGACCGCGGTCCAGCCCAGCAGCGGCGGAATGGCGCCGGCGATGCCGCCGATCACGATGTTCTGCGGAGTGGCCCGCTTCAGGTACAGGGTGTAAACGAAGGCGTAGCCGACGAAGCCGAACAGGGTGAGCCCGGCGGTGAGCGGGTTGACCAGAAAATAGAGCATCGCCATGGACGCCAGCGCCAGCGCCACCGCGAAGGTGATCGCCGCCTTCGGCGACAGCTTGCCGGCCACCAGCGGCCGCTTCTCGGTGCGCTTCATGATCGCGTCGATCTTCTGATCCATGATCTGGTTGATCGCCGCGGACGCCATCATCGCCAGGTAGAGCCCGGCAAAGGCGGGAATAAAGGTGGACAGCGGCACCATGCCCGGCGGGTCCGTGGCCAGGAACATGCCGGCCACCGCGGTGACCATCAGCAGCATCACCACGCCGGGCTTGGTCAGCGCCAGATAGTCACGCCAGTGGGGCGTGCCGGTGCCGTTGTTCTGTTCGCTTACGGCGGATTTCTCGCTCAAAGCGCACTCTCCTCGGATTGCGGGTGGCGTGCGGCGCACTTCACGTTGATGGCACGGATAAACAACACCAGCGACACCAGCAACACCACGGCGCCGAAGTTGTGGGCCACGGCCACCGCCAGCGGTACCGCGAACACCACATTACTGATTCCCAGGCCGATCTGCACGGTCAGCAGCCCGAGTATGGTGAGCGCGAAGTTGCGGAAGAACACGCTGCGCGCGCGCAGCAGGATGCGGCCCACCAGCAGCAGCCCCAGCACCGTGACCAGCAGCGCGCCGAAGCGATGCATCACATGGATGGTGGTGCGGGCGTCATTCTGTAGCACGCCGAACTCATAGTCCGGTTTGTCGTGCTCGTGGCCCCAGAACACAAAGGCGTCCTCGAAATTGAGGTGCTCGGTCCAGCCGTCCTCGCACACCGGCAGCTCGGTGCACACCACGGCCGCGTAGTTGGCGGTGGTCCAGCCGCCCAGGGCGATCTGCAGCACCAGCGCCGCCAGTGTGATCGAGGCTAGCGGCTTCATGCTGCGCACGTCGCAGTCGTTGAGGAAGCTGGGCCAGCGGTACAGACGCGCCGCCAACAGCGCCAGCAGGGTGAAGGTGGTGAAGCCGCCGAGCAGGTGCAGCATCACGATGGTGGGCTGCAGCCCCATGGTCACCGTCCACATGCCGAGAATGCCCTGGAAGATCACCAGCGCCACCAGGAACAGCGGCAGCTTCACCGGCTGTTTGACGCGCTTGCGGTTGGCCACCCCGAGCGCGGCGATGATCAGAATCATCAGGCCCAGGGCGGAGGCGAAATAGCGGTGCACCATTTCCGGCACGGTTTTGTGGGCCTCGCGCAGGGCGCCCGGGGCGATCTCATTCTGTTCGTTAACGTGGGAAATGGCCTTGCGCACGTCCAGATGGCCGTAGCAGCCGGGCCAGTCCGGGCAGCCCAGGCCGGCGTCGGAGAGCCGGGTCCAGGCGCCCAGGATAATCACGCCGGCGGCCATCAGCAGGGCCAGAACGGTCAGGCGGCGCATCCAGATTTGCGAGCGCGTCGGCGCGTCGTTGAGGTCGGAACGGTGTGCGTTGAGATGCATGGTTATCGGGACCTTAGATCAGGGAGCCTTTGAGGGTGCGCTCAAGATCCAGGCGGATGTTCTCCGCCTCTTCCAGGGTGGCATCCATGCTCTCGTGGGTGGGGTAGCGCAGGAAGATCTGGCCGTCCGGGCTGACCACGAAAATATCCCCCACCGGTGCGTCCGTGGCCGGCGCCAGCGCCTCGCGGACGGTTTGCGGGTCGCCGTCCACTTCCACGGTGCCGGCCACGTTATCCTCCAGGAAAGCGCTCAACTCGGGATTGGCCGGGGCGGTGTGAACGATCACACGGCGCAGCCGTTCCATGTTTTCGCCCAGCGTCTGCTGGACCTGGCGCATCTGGTAGTAGAGGCCGTTCTTGCAGGCCTTGCCGCATTCGGCGCCGGCCACGTACATCAGCGTCCAGAGGCCGGCGGTGTCCTCGCCGTCGTAGGGTTCGCCACTGTCGTCACGCAGCGCCAGGGTGTCCAGCTGGATATGCGGAATCAGCAGCTCGCCCTTGTTTTCGCGGGGCAGTTCCCAGGGGTCGACGAAATAGCGACCGGCGATGAAGAACAGTACAAAGGGACCGACGATGGCCAGCAAGGTCAGCCTGTTTTTGTTGCGTGGAGACATCAGTTCAAGCGTCCGGTTGGTGCCGACGGCGCCCGCGCAGGCGCGCGATCAGATACATGATCAGGGCGGCCACCGCCAAACCCAGCCACTGCAGCGCGTAGGCCTGGTGGCGTTGCGGGCTCATCACCGTGGTGACGTCCTGCCAGGGCCGCGGCAACGCCGCGGCGTCGCCGAGCGGTTGATCGGGGGCCACCCGTATCTCGAAGGGCGCTAATTCTACCCCAAGTCGATGGCCGATGGCTGCAAAATCCACCTTTTGTACCCGCAACGGCCACTGATTCTCCGGCAGCGGGGTGTCCTTGAGCACGAAGGTCTGCGCCGAGGGCTGGTAGGCGTTGCCGGTGACGGTGACCGGCCCGTCCACCGGGGGCACGTCGGGCAGCCGTGCCCGGTCCGCGCCACGCGGCAGCCAGCCCCGGTTGACCAGCACCCAGCGGCCCTCATCGGTGCGCAGCGGGGTCAGCAGGAAATAGCCGGCCACACCCTGCCAGGTGCGGTTGTCCAGCAGCACCGAGCGGCGGTTATCCAGCTCGCCACTGACCCGTATCGGGCGGTGTTGCGGGTCATCCAGATCGAGCGCGCGCTCCAGGGTGACCGGGGCCGCGCGGGCCTTTTCCGCCTGGTCGGCCAGCCATTCGCGTTTCTCCCCGGCGCGCTGCCACTGCCACCAGGAGAGGCTCAGGCAGAGGCCGACGACCAGCAGAGTCAGAACCAGTCCCAGCAACGACCGGCGCGCATTGCGGTTTGGCATATCTTTACGTGCACTCACGGGGGCGGTGGCTACAATGGGCGCGTATTGTAACCGACAACCGTATTCCGTCGAGGTGAATTATGTGGTGGGTCAAGCTGATCGTAATCGTTCTTCTTATCGCGGCGGTGGTGTCGCTGGCGCGCGCCCTGATGTCCCTGGTGCGCAACGAAGGCAAAAGCGGTAAGACCATGCGTGCGCTGGCCTGGCGGGTGGGGTTCTCGGTGATGGTGTTCGTGTTCATTCTGGTAAGCATGCTGATGGGCTGGATCCAGCCCCACGATGTGAACCCCACCACCCGTGAAGGTGCCCCCATCGAGCAGCAATAACGGCCCGCCACAAAACAAAAAGCCCCGGCTTGTGACCGGGGCTTTTCGTTTCCAGGGTGGTGTGGCGCGGGTTACAGCCAGTACACCACCACGAACAGGAACAGCCATACCACGTCCACGAAGTGCCAGTACCAGGCCCCCGCTTCCCAGGCAAAATTGTTTTCTTCGTCGAAGTGGCCCTTGATCACGCGCAGCAGGGTCACGAGAAGGAAGATAGTGCCGATGGTCACATGGGCACCGTGGAAACCGGTCAGCATGAAGAACAGGCTGCCGTAGATGCCGGCATCCAGGGTCAGGCCCATCTCGGTGTAAGCGTGAATATACTCTTCCACCTGCAGACCCATGAAGATCATGCCCAACAGCACGGTGGCGGCCTGGAAGCCGATCAGCTTGCCGCGCTTGCCTTCCAGCAGCGCGTGGTGGGCAATGGTCAGCGTGATCGAGCTGGTCAGCAGGATGGCGGTGTTGATCGCCGGCAGGCCCCAGGCGCCCATGGCCTGGGTGGTGGTGCCGTCCGGGGTCTTCACCAGCGGCCACATGGCCTGGAAGCTCGGCCACAGCAGCTCGTGGGTCATGGCGTTGCTGCCGGCGCCGCCCAGCCAGGGCACGATCAGCCAGCGGGTGTAGAACAGGGCCCCGAAGAAGGCGCCGAAGAACATCACCTCTGAGAAGATGAACCACAGCATGCCCTGGCGGTAGGAGATGCCCAGCTGGTTGCTGTGCAGGCCGCCCACGGACTCTTTGATGGTGTCGCGCCACCAGATGGCGATGATGAACAGCAGGGTGGCCAGGCCGACGAAGAACAGCGGCATGCCCCAGCTGCCCTGGAAGGTATCCGGGTCAGTGGCCTGCTGAATGAAGTTGGCACCGCCCACGGCGGTGAGGAACAGGCCCACGGAGGCCGCCAGGGGCCAGGGGCTGCTCTCGGGTACGTAATACTTTTCCGTTGCCATGTTGAAAATGTCTCCTGTACAACCGGCCGTTATTTGTTCGTCGCGGCGACGCGGTCGGTAACGTCAAAAATGGTGTAGGACAGCGTCAGCGTATTGATATGACGCGGCAATTCCGGGTCCAGGTAGAAAATCATCGGCATTTCCTTGCGCTCGCCCGCCGCCAGTGACTGCTGATCGAAGCAGAAGCACTGGGTTTTGTGCAGGTAGCGCGCCGCTTCCCCGGGGGAAACCGAGGGAATGCTTTGCGTGATGATGTCGCTGGACTTGGGATTGCTGGCGAAAAAGTTCACCAGCGTGATCTCTCCGGGGTGCACTTCCACCCGGCGCGTCGCCGAAGTGAAATCACCGTTGACGCCCTCACCCCGCTGGGTGATGAATTCAACGGTGACGGTGCGGTCTTCCACCACCTGTGACGGGCCTTCGGTGCTCGCCGTTGTGGACGTTTTTCCATTCAGACCGGTGATATCGCAGATCACATCGTAAAACGGCACCATCGCGAAGGCGAAACCGAACATCGCCACCGCCCAGATAAGCAGCTTTCTGAGCGTGCGTTGGTTGCGCTGTTGCAGGTTCTGTTCGCTCATGGTGCCGTCCGAACTCCGTTACTTGACTACCGGCGGGGTGTCATAGGTGTGGAACGGCGCCGGTGACGGCACTTCCCATTCCAGACCTTCGGCGCCTTCCCAGGAACGGGCCGGCGCTTTCTCGCCTTTCTTCATGGCGCACAGCACGCACACCGCCAGGAACAGCAGCTGCGACAGACCGAACCAGAACCCGCCAATGGAGATCCAGAAGTTGTAGTCCGCGAACTGCAGCGCGTAGTCGGCGTAGCGGCGCGGCATGCCGGCCAGGCCCACGAAGTGCATCGGGAAGAACAGCAGGTTCACGGAGATCAGGGAACTCCAGAAGTGCAGCTCGCCGAGCAGCTTGTTGGGCATCACGCCGGACCACTTGGGCAGCCAGTAGTAGGCGGCGGCGAACATGCTGAACACCGCGCCGGACACCAACACATAGTGGAAGTGCGCGACCACGAAGTAGGTGTCGTGGTACTGGAAGTCCACCGGGGTGATCGCCAGCATCAGGCCGGACAGGCCGCCGCAGGTGAACAGGATCACGAAGGCGATGGCCCACTTCATCGGCAGTTCGAAGGTCATCGAGCCGCGCCACATGGTGGCCACCCAGTTGAACACTTTCACGCCGGTCGGTACCGAGATCAGCATGGTCATGTACATGAAGAACAGGGTGCCGGCCAGGGGCATGCCCACGGTGAACATGTGGTGGGCCCAGACCACGAAGCTGAGCAGCGCGATGGAGGCGGTGGCGTAGACCATGGAGGCGTAACCGAACAGCGGCTTGCGCGCGAAGGTCGGAATGATCGCCGAGATAATGCCGAACGCCGGCAGAATCATGATGTACACCTCGGGGTGCCCGAAGAACCAGAACACGTGCTGGAACAGTACCGGGTCACCGCCGCCGGCGGCGTTGAAGAAGCTGGTGCCGAAGTGGCGGTCGGTGAGCATCATGGTCACCGCGCCGGCCAGAACCGGCATTACCGCGATCAGCAGGAAGGCGGTGATCAGCCAGGTCCATACGAACAGCGGCATCTTCATCAGGGTCATGCCGGGCGCACGCAGGTTGAACACGGTCACGATCACGTTGATGGCGCCCATGATGGAGGAGATACCCATCATGTGAACCGACAGAATGAACAGGTCGGTGGAAGCCGGGCCGTACTCGGTGGAGAGCGGCGCGTAGAAGGTCCAGCCGAAGTTCGGCGCGGCCGGGTTGCCGGCGCCGAAGGCGCTCATGAACACCGAGCTGAGCAGGATCAGGAACGCGAACGGCAGGATCCAGAAGGACCAGTTGTTCATGCGCGGCAACGCCATGTCCGGCGCGCCGATCATCAGCGGAATCATCCAGTTGGCCAGACCCACGAAGCCCGGCATAACGGCGCCGAACACCATGGCGAGACCGTGAACCGTGGTCATCTGGTTAAAGAATTCCGGGTCCACGAACTGCATGCCCGGTTCCAGCAATTCGGTACGGATCACCATGGCCAGAAGGCCGCCGGCCAGGAACATGGCGAAGCTGAACCACAGGTACAGGGTGCCGATGTCCTTATGGTTGGTGCTGAACAGCCATCGCTTCAGGCCTGTGGGGGCGTGGTGATGATGGTCATCGTGTGCTGCGGCGGTACTCATCGCTCTCCCCTCCCTACTCGTGGTCTTGAACGTCTTGGGGTTGAATCAAATCACCGGTGTCGTTACCCCAAGCGTTACGCTCATAAGTAACCACGGCGGCGATTTCCCTTGGCGACAGCTGGGCGCCGAAAGCGGGCATGGCTGCGCGACCGTTGATCAGCACGTCGATGTGCTCATCAAGGTGTTCTTCGTTGGTGGCGAAGTCGCTGCCCGCGAAGGCAACGCCGACACCGCCTTCACCGTTGTTGCCGTGGCAAACGGCACAGGCGCCGGCGTAGGTCTGCTCACCCAGTTCCATGGCCTCGTCGAGGTCGGCGAACGGGGTCAGGTCCGGAGCCGCGGCGGCTTCTTCCTTCTTCTCGGCCAGCCAGGTCTTGAACTCTTCCTGGCTTACCACCTCGGCCTCGATGGGCATGAAGGCGTGGTTCTTGCCGCACAGCTCGGCGCACTGACCATAGTAAGTGCCTTCCTTGCCCTCGGGTACCACGGTCCAGGTTTCGTTGACGAAGCCCGGGATGGCGTCTTTCTTGCCGCCGAAGTCGGGGACCCAGAACGAGTGGATCACGTCCGCGGCGGTGATCAGGAAGCGCACCTTCTGGCCTGACGGCAGCACCAGCGGCTTGTCCGCTTCCAGGTTGTAGTTCTTGTCTTTCTCCGGGAACTCGCTGCCCACGGCGTCCTGCGCGGTGCCGTAGGGGAACAGACCGCCGGCCAGGACCGGGTTGTTGATCTGTTCGGCGGGCGTGGCCAGGTTGGACATATAGGACACGCCGATGTTGTTGTCGTCCTCGTAGGTGAGGTACTCGTATTCCCACTTCCAGCGGTGGCCGGTGACCTTCACCGTGAGCTCCGCTTTCGAGGAGTCATCCAGCTCGATCAGCACCCGGGTGGCGGGCACCGCCATCGCGATCAGGATCACGAAGGGCACCACCGTCCACAGCACTTCCAGGAACACGTTCTCGTGGAAGGTGGAAGGGTTGGGGTTCTTGGACCGGCGGTGGCGGATCATGGAAACCAGGATGAGCCCGAATACCAGCAGACCAATAATGGTCACAATCCACAAAATAGTGGTATGAAGGTCGTAGACTTCCTGGCTGACGCCGGTGACACCGGGTCGCAGGTTTTCGTTGGAACGTTCAGTCCAATCGCTGGCCACGGCCATTCCGCTGATCATCAGCGAAGTGAGGCCGACCGCCGCGCGGTGGAACAGAGTTGACTGCATGCGTTAGCTCCCTGTTTTCCCCAGCGTGAACCCCCCGGAAGAAGGGGCCGCGCCTATTCTTGCCGTCACCGGCACCTGGAAAGCGAGTTTCAGGAATAGGGCTAGGTAACCCTGGTGATGCCGTGGTGCCCCGCCGGGTCCCTCCCGAGACGAGCGGGCGGCCAAGGGGGTGGCCTTGAGCCCGCCTAGCTTTTCAGGGAAATACCCGCCAAAACAATCACTTACAGTAAGTAAGGGAAAGGAAGGCGTGTCTCCGGACTGCGGCAAAATGCCCCACGGCATTGTGGGCGGTAACTCTAGTCATTCAAGGGGGCAAAGTCCAGCCGGAAAGCCGCCTGGAACGGGCCTTTCGGGAGATACCGCCGAGCCGAATTGTGCTAGACTGCGCGCCCTTTCAGCTCTTGGTTATATCCTCGGTCATGTCGAAAAGCCGTCAAATCTACAGGGTTATTTTCCTCAATCAGGGCCAGATCTACGAAATCTACGTGGGTGAGATCTTCCAAAGTGATCTGTACGGCTTCCTGGAGGTGGAGGAGTTTTTGTTCGGCGAGCGGGCCCAGGTGGTGGTGGATCCTTCCGAGGAGAAGCTCAAGAACCAGTTCGCCGGCGTGCACCGCTCGTTCATCCCGGTCAATGCCATCATCCGGATTGACGAGGTGGAGAAAGAGGGGGTAGGTAAAATTACTGAGGCGGGCAGCAATGTGACCGCGTTCCCGCTGCCTTTCGGCCCCGGTGGCAAGAAATAGCCAAGGCTCTTCCGGCGACGTCCGGCCAGGTCTCTGGAATCCCGCCGGCCGGCTTTGCCGGCCTTTCGCGGGCAGGCCCGCTCGCACGGGCAAAAAGAAGGGCGTCCGCTTGCCGCTGAACGCCCTGAGGGTTGCCTGATTGTACTGGGAGACTTCAGAGGTTTAGTGTTCCGCCATGCAGGAAAGTTCCCGCGCTGTTCCGAATTCGAGGGGCGATCAGCGTCCTTGCGCTATTCAGCCGTCATCCTGTGGCATTCTCGCCCTGGCGAAGCGCATCCTGCTTCCCTGGCCGCTCCTGGTCGGCCCTTCGCCCTTGACGAAGTGCATCCTTGCTCCCTGGCCCTCCTGTTGGGCCCTTCGTCCGCTACCGACGAGTGAATCGCCGTTAACGTGAAGTATGAGTGGAAAGGGCCGCCCGCGTTCACCCTCTGAAAGTACGGCTGTGAACCAGCGCACGCGGGTTTTTCGTATTTAACACAATCAGCGCGAATCCCCGGGTTCCGGGCGGGTGGGGAGCAGCACGCTGCTGTTTTCCGCGACGCTGTCGCCGCTGTCGTCGTGGCGGTTTTCCTTCTGGCTTTCGGGCAACCAGGGCGCGGTGTTGCCGGCCCCGTGGGCGGGCAGCCACAGGGCGGTGGTGATGGCGAGCAGGCCTTTAATAGCAAGCTTGGTCATGGTGTCGGCTCCCTGAATCGGCGTGACGGGGCGGTGCTTCCCCATTTTGAGAACCGAATGCTGGCAGGGTTCCGCGAAACATCCATGAAAGCCGGCTCAGTTATTGAGCTGGAACACGTCCATGATGGTCTGGGTGGCGTCCAGGATGCGCACCACCTCGTTGTCGATCACCACATCGGAATAGCCGCCCGGCGTGCGCAGCACCGAATCCGGCAGCGGGTAGCCCTGGTAGTAAAGGTCGTCCGGCAGGCGCCGCCCCTCGTTGAGCTTTTTCTGCCAGCCCGGCGGCAGGGACTGTCCGCGCGCCACTTTCTTCTGCAGCCCCGGTGGCAGGTCGCCGGCGCGGTAGCGGCTGCCGAATTCCCGCAGTGCCCGCCGTTCTTCGTCGTTGAACTGCCGGTATTGCCGGTGCTGTTCGCCGCCGGCGGCGTTCTGGGAGGTTTTCGCGCCGCCGGCCCAGGGCGGCGGGGCCGCGATGGTGGACAGCGGGGTGAGTGCCAGGGCACCGATCATCAGCGCTAACGGGCGATAGTTCATAAAAGTCCCTCTTTACTGGTGTGATCCTCAGTAGACCACGGTTGGCGGCGCGGATTCCGTGATGTTATCGCGTTCGTCGCTTGCCATCTGTAACCGGACCTATACGGTAAAGGGCGCTGTTTTGATGCGTTTTCGGGACCGTAACGGAGAGTATGGGAGAGCAACCATGAGCGAAGTGATCAATACAACGGTGGACTACCAGGTGGACGGCAAGGCCTTTCAGGGCCATCTGCTGTACCGGCGCGGCGCCACGCCCGGCCGGGGTCTGCTGATGGCGCCCAATTTCTTCGGGGTCACCGAGCGGGCGCTGGACCAGGCCGAGCAGCTGCTCGACGACGATAGCGTGATTTTTGTTTTCGACCCGTTCGGCGTGGAGGGTCGGCCCCAGACACCGGAGCAGGCCATGGCCGCCATGGGCGCCCTGCGCGAGGACAACGATGCCCTGCGCGCCCGGCTCGCCGAGGCGCTGGCGGTGCTGACCCGGGAAGCCGGTGCCCTGGGCGTGCCCGCCGACCGTCTGGCGGCGTTCGGTTTCTGCTTCGGCGGCGCCTGCGTGCTGGAGCTGGCCCGCGCCGGCGCGGACCTGCGCGCCTTCGTCAGCTTCCACGGCCTGCTCGACACCCCGAGACCCGCCGCCGGCCCGATCAAGGGCGCGGTGCTGGTGCTCAACGGCGCCGACGACCCCATGGTCAGCGACGAATCCCTGGTGGCGTTCAAGAAGGAAATGGATGCGGTGAACGCGGATTGGCAGCTCACCCACTTCGGCGGGGCGGTGCACTCCTTTACCGCGCCCAATGCGGACATGCCCGGGCGGGCGATGTACGACGCCAAGGTCGCCCGCCGCGCGTTCGCGGCCATGGACGACCTGTTCGACGAGGTGTTCGGCTAGCCCTCAGGTTTCTAGGTGCTGAGGGTCGCCATGTCGATCACGAAGCGGTACTTCACGTCGCCGTCTTTCATGCGCTGGTAGGCCTCGTTGATGTTGTGGATGTCGAGCATCTCCACATCGCAGCTGATGTCGTGCTCGGCGCAGAAATCCAGCACTTCCTGGGTTTCCGGCATGCCGCCGATCAGCGAGCCGGCCAGGATGCGCCGCTTGCCGATCAGGGCACCGGCGTGCACCGGCGGCTCCACCGTGTCCAGCAGCCCCACCAGGATGTGCTTGCCGTCGTAGGTGAGGGCGTTCAGGTAGGGGTTGAGGTCGTGGCGCACCGGCACGGTGTCGAGGATGAAATCCAGCTTGCCGGTCATTGCCGCCATCTGCTCCGCGTCGGTGGACACCACCACGTGGTCGGCGCCCTGTTTCTTCGCTTCGCCCACCTTGCTTTCGGAGCGGGTAAACAGGGTCACTTCGGCGCCCAGCGCCTTGGCGAATTTGACGCCCATATGGCCAAGGCCGCCCATGCCCACCACGCCCACTTTATCGCCGGCTTTAACGCCATAGTGGCGCAGCGGTGAGTAGGTGGTGATGCCGGCGCACAGAATCGGCGCGGCGGCGGCCGGGTCCAGTTTTTCCGGCACCCGCACCACGAAACGTTCGCTGACCACCACGGATTCGGAATAGCCGCCGAAGGTGACGCTCTTGTCGTGGCGGTCGCGGCCGTTGTAGGTGCCGGTCATGCCTTCCACGCAATACTGTTCCAGGCCGTCCTCGCAGGCGGCGCAGTGGCGGCAGGAATCCACCATGCAGCCGACACCCACCACATCACCGACTTTGAAACCGCTGACATCGTCGCCCACGGCGGTGACGCGGCCGATGATTTCATGGCCGGGCACCACCGGGTACAGGGTGCGGCCCCAGTCGTTTTCGGCGAAATGAATATCGGTGTGGCAGACGCCGCAGTAGTCGATCTTGATCGCCACGTCATCCGGGCGCGGTGCGCGCCGCTGGATGGACATGGGGTGGACGCCGGAATCGGCGCTTTGCGCGCCGTAGGCTTTAATCTCGCTCATGGTTCTGTCCCTCATTACTTTCTATGAAGCCCGGTTTGTGGGAGCGGGCCTCGCCCGCGAAAGGGAGCGACGCTTCCGGCAGGATACCAGAAACCTTTCTAATACCAGCCCTGAAAAGCTCTCTGGAATCCTGCCGGCCGGCTTTGCCGGCCTTTCGCTTGCAGGGCAAGCTCCCACAAACCGGGCTTCGTAGAAAGGCCCGGTAAGGAGACCCGGGCGTTTCAGGCGAGCACCTGCTTCAGGAAAGCGGCGATGTCCTGAATTTCCTCCAGGCATACCGCGTGCTCCATGGGGTAGGTCTTGTAGGCCGGCTGATAGCCCTTGCCTTCCAGGGCCTGGGCCGCCTGGCTGCCGCCGGCTTCGGGCACCATCGGGTCGAACTGGCCGTGGGCGATGAACACCGGCAGCCCCTGATTGGCCTCGCTCAGGGCGACGCTGTCCTGGGTGGCGAAATAGGTGGACAGCGCCATCAGGCCGGCCAGCTTTTTCGGGTGGCGCAGGGCCACTTCGTAGGCCACCGCGCCGCCCTGGGAAAAGCCGGCGATGACGATGCGCTCGCTGGGCACGCCACGCTCGATTTCCCGTTCGATCAGGGCGTCGATCTGGTCGGCGGAGCGGCGGATGCCGTCCACGTCGGTGGGGCCTTCACCGCCCAGGCCGACGATGTCGTACCAGGCCGGCATCACCATGCCGCCGTTGATGGTCACCGGAATCTGCGGCGCGTGCGGAAACACGAAGCGCGTCGGCAGGTCCGCCGGCAGGCCCAGCTCCGGCACCACCGGCTCGAAGTCGTGGCCGCTGGCGCCCAGGCCGTGCAGCCAGATTACGCTGGCGACGGCGGGCTGTTGCGGTTCGATTTCCACACAGGGCAAATAACTCATTCTAGTCTCCGGCTACGATCACCCGCACCGCCTCCAGGCGGTAGCGGGCGTCCTGCAAGTGGGTTTCCAGGGCGGCGGTCTGCCGCTCCAGGAAGTCGATCTCTTCGTCGCGCACCAGCGGGTTCTTTTCCCGCAGTGCTTTCAGGCGGCGCAGTTCCAGGTCCTGCTGTTCGCGCATGGCGGCCAGGGCGGTCTGGATGATCTCGTCCGCTTCGCCGCGCGCCTTGTTCTCGTCGTCCTTGAGCAGCTGTTCCAGCAGGGCTTTCTGGCTGGCGACGATCTTGCGCGCCAGCGGCTTTTCCAGCTTGTGGCACTGCTTGCACAGCGCCTCATGGCTGATCGCCGCGGACAGATCCCGGCCGCGGCCGTCCACCAGCCGGCGGATGGTGGTCACCGGCAGAAAGCGGTCCGCCTGCAGGTGCTTGGGCGCCACCGTTTCCACCGTGTAGGCCAGCTCCAGCAGCAGGGTGCCGGCTTTCACCTTGGGGTTCTTGAGCAGGCTCACCGACGCCTTGCCCCGGTGGGAGCCGAGGATCATATCCAGGGCGCCGGTCACCAGCGGGTGTTCCCAGGTGAGGAACTGCATGTCGTCGCGGGCCAGGGCGGTGGCGCGGTCATCGGTGACCGTCACGCCGTCATCGGGCAGCTCGGGGAACGGCTCGCGCATGTGGTTGCCGGGCTTGAGAATCCACGCCTGTTCGGAGTGCTCTTCCTGATCCACGCCGTAGTGGTCGAACAAACGGCCCAGGAACGGCCAGGGGCTGTGGGCGTCCGCCTCGCGGAGTTTGTCCTTGAGGGTTTCCGCCCGTTCGGCGTCGAACGACGCCAGCTCCAGCAGGCGGTCGCGGCCGCTCTCCAGCAGCTCGCGCAGGCGCGCCGCCTCGGCGCGGGTGGCCTCGATCAGGCGCTGTCGGGTGTCGGCGTCGCCGGGCATGGCCAGCGCCGCCTCCAGGGTGTCCTGGGTGCGCAGGCGGATTTCGTGGCCCGCCGGGTTGGTCTGCTCGAAGGCGTTCATGCCCTGGTGGTACCAGTGGAACAGCACCTCCTGGCCATGGTTCTCGAAGTAGGGCACATGGATGCGGATCTCCTCGCTCTGGCCGATCCGGTCCAGGCGACCGATACGCTGCTCAAGCAGGTCCGGGTTCAGCGGCAGGTCCAGCAGCACCAGGTGGTGGGCGAACTGGAAGTTACGGCCCTCGGAACCGATCTCGGAGCAGATCAGCGCCTGGGCGCCGTCTTCGCTGTCGGCGAAGTAGGCCGCCGCCCGGTCCCGCTCGATCAGATCCATGCCTTCGTGGAACACCGCCACGCTCATGCCCAGCTTGTAACCGCAGTAGGCGTGCAGGTCGATGGCGGTGTCGCGGCGCGCGCAGATCACCAGCACTTTCTCGCCGCGCTGCGCCTTGAGGAATTTTTCCAGCCAGTTGACGCGCGGGTCCTCGGCGCACCAACGATCGTCCGGGAAGCCCGCCTCCGGGTACAGACGCAGCTCCGCTTCGTCGTCGTCCACTTCGTAGTTGCCGGGCAAGGGCAGGGGATAGCCCTCGACCTTGCGCGCCGGGAAGCCGGCGATGTTGTGGCGGGTATTGCGGAACAGAACCCGGCCCGGGCCGAAGCGGTCCAGCAGCTCCGCCAGCACGGTGTCGCGGTGGTCTTCGTCCACGGTCTCGCCGGGCAGCAGGGCGGCGGCCCGGTCTTTCAGCGCCGCCGGCCAGGTGTCCCGGTCGTGCAGCTCGCCGGCCAGTTCCGCCACTTCCCGGTACTGGCCCTGTTCCTCGACGAAGGCGTCCAGGCTCGGGTAGCGGTCCGGGTCCAGCAGCCGCAGGCGCGCGAAGTGGCTCTCCACGCCCAGCTGTTCCGGCGTGGCGGTGAGCAGCAACAGGCCGGGGCTGGTGCGCGCCAGCCGCTCGACGCGCTGATAGGCTTCCGACGGCGCGTCCTCGGACCACTCCAGATGGTGGGCTTCATCCACCACCACCAGGTCCCACTCGGCGGCGGCCAGGGTGTCGATGTCGCAGCCTTCCAGGAAGGCGGTGCTGCACAGAATCAACTGCTCGGACAGGAAGGGGTTGTCCACCACTTCCGGCGCGTCCGCCTCGCCCAGCTCTTCGGCGATCAGATCGGCGAGCATGTCCTTGACGCTTTCCGCGCTGGGTTTGCCCAGGGCTTCCAGGCGCTCTTCGTCGAAGATCGAGAAACGCAGGTTGAAGCGCCGTGCCATCTCCACGAACCACTGGTGTACCAGGGCGTCCGGCACCACGATCAGCACCCGGCCGGCGCGGCCGGTCTGCAGCTGTTGATGGAGAATCAGGCCCGCTTCGATGGTCTTGCCCAGGCCCACTTCGTCGGCCAGCAACACCCGGGGCGCGTAGCGCCGCGCCACCTGGTCGGCGATGTACAGCTGGTGGCCGATCAGGTCGATGCGCGGGCCGCGCAGGCCCTCGATCTCGGAGCCTTCGCGCTGGGCCCGCGCGCGCAGCGCCGACAGCCGCAGCTCGAACCAGCGGTTCGACGACAATTGATTGGTGAGCAAACGGTCCATGGCGCCGCTGAGGCGCAACTGATGGCCCAGCAGGGATTCCGGCACCGGCTGCACATTGTCCGGTTCGCCGGCGGGGTGGGCGTGGTACACCATCAACCCGTTGTGATCCTCGGCGCTTTGCACCACCAGCTCCAGGCCGTCGCCGGTGGTCAGGGTGTCGCCCTCGTCGAAGGTGATGCGTGACAGGGGCGCGTTGTTCTTGGCGTAGGTCCGCTCTTCTTCCACGGCCGGATAGAGCACCGTGACCAGACGGTAATCCACCTCTTTGATCAGGCCGAGGCCCAGTTCGGTCTCGGATTCACTGAGCCAGCGCTGGCCGGGGGTAAAGTCGGTCATAGATATCCTGTGGCCGGTGGATTCGGGAGCGGAATTATACGGATTCGGGGCCGTCAGTGCGATCAAAGCCGCCCGCTTCCTCGAAGAACGCCCGGGTGGCGTCGTCGGCGGGGAAGTAATGTTCGATGCGCAGCTCCTCCACCACCACGTCCACCGCGGTGCCGAAACAGGCCAGGGTGGAAAAGGTGCGCAGGCGCCGGCCGGCGATATCCAGCTCCAGGGTGAGCATCGGCTCCACGCTGGCCGGCGTGTGTTCCAGCAGGGCGTCCACGTCCGCCAGCTCGCTCAGCCGTTGATAGAGCGCGCGCAACACCGTATCCGGGCGGGTATCCAGATCCCGCCGCAGACGCCGCAGCAGGAAGCCGGCCACCGTCTCCCAGTTAGCGATGAACGGGCGGAACCCCTCTGGATGGAACACCAGCTCGACCATGTTACCGGTCTGCGGCAGCGGACCGCCCTCGGCCACCACCGCCTGGATCAGCGCCTGCTGCGCCGGGTTGGCGAGCAGCAGATTCCAGTGCGCGTCCAGCACCGCCGCCGGATAGGGCGAATGGTTTTCCAGCATCACCTCCAGGGCCCGGCGCACCGGCGCCATGGCCGGATCGTCCAGCCGCGTTTCCGAGAAGCGCGGCGGATGGCCGGCGGCCACCAGCAGGTGATTGGTATCGCGGCAACTGAGATCGAGCGCCTCCGCCAGCCGCTGCAGCAAACCGGCGCTGGGCTGCGCCCGGCCGGTTTCCACGAAGCTCAGATGGCGGCTCGACACCTCCGCCCGCATCGCCAGATCCAGCTGGCTCAAACGCCGGTTGCGGCGCCACTCCGATAACAAATGTCCCGCCTGCACGTCCGCCTCCCATTACCTCACGGGTAATTGTTTCGCTTCCCCTCAACAGGGATTCTGACTTTATCAGAAACCTGAAGGAGAAAGACCATGCCCTGGAAATCACTCAAGCACGCTTTGCTCTTCAACGCCTTCGGCACCGCCCTGCTGGGCCTGCTGATGATCGTCGACGCGGGTATCATCGCCGGCCTGCTCGGCGCCCACGCCGGCGCCATCCCGCCGCTGGTCTGCACCGTGGCCGGCGTCGTCTGCCTGCTGTTCGCCGCCGACCTGGCCTTCGTCGGCACCCGCAAGCCGATCCCCCAAGGACTGGCCAAGCTGCTCACCCTGGCCGACGCCGCCTTCGTGGTCGCCATCCCCGTGGCGATGATCGCGGCGGCGCCGCTGCTCTCCACCCTCGGCCAGTTCCTGCTCGCCGACCTGGCCCTGCTCACCGCCTTCCTGGTCTGGTGCCAGTGGCGCGGCCTGCGCCAGCCCCAACCCGCCCCGGCCAGCTCCTGACCTTGGCGCCGGTTTGTGGGAGCGGGCCCAGCCCGCGAAAGGGAGCGAAGCTCCCGGCAGGATCCCAGAGACCTTTCTCTCCAGAAAGCCCGCGCCGGGATCGGGTGGGCCCGTCCAGGACACGCCACGAGTACATCCATGTAGGCTCGACGTTTGGCCAGGGAGGGCCAAACTAACAGCGGCCATGGATGGCTTGAGCGGTCCCGGAAGGCACCACCATTGCCCCGCGTCTCCGATACGGAGCACCACAGCCCGCAAAACCGAATTGACACCACCCGGGAAAAATTCGAGTAACCTGTACCGGTCCTCAGACACACAAGGGTATTACCATGGGCGACGTGGTCCCCTTCCAGAAACCGGCCAAAAAGAAACCCAAAAAGGGCCTGTGCCAGCACGGCTTCCACAAATGGAAAGTGGTCAAGAACACCCGGTTCGACAGCCAGCAGGGCAAACTGGTCACCCGTTACCAGTGCGAGCGCTGTGGCAAACAGAAAGTCGAAGCGCGCTAGGAGATACACCGACATGTTGGAAATGAAAACCGAGTGCGAACATTGCCACGACGCGCTGATCGAGCAGGGCGAAGTCTATATCTGTTCCTACGAGTGCACCTTCTGCGTGGACTGTTGCACCGCCCTGGGCGGGTTGTGCCCGAACTGCGGCGGCGAGCTGGTGCGCCGGCCGCGCCGTCCGGAAGGGGCGGAAACCGCGTGAGCGGGGCGGCCGCGGCCGGCGCCGGCCATCAGGTCGATACCGCCAGCGGTTACCGGGTGCCGGTGACCTGGTACGCGGGCGCGCCGGACACACCGACGGTGGTGCTGCTGCCGGCGCTGGGCGTGGCGGCGCGCTTTTACGACAAGCTCGCCGCCACCCTGGCCGGGAGCGGGCTCAACGTGGCGGTGATGGAGCAGCGCGGCCAGGGCGACAGTGCGTCGCGGCCCGGCCGGCGCCACAACTGGGGCTTCGCCGAGGTGCTCGACAACGACCTGCCGGCGCTGCTGGATTGGGCCGAAGCGCGGCGGCCCGGCCCGCCGCTCTACCTGATGGGCCACAGCCTGGGCGGCCATTTCGCCGCCATCACCGCCGGGCGCTTCGCCGAACGCATCCACGGTTTAATTCTGGTGGCCACCGGCAGCCCCTGGTGGAAAGCCTTCGAGGGCGCGCGCACCCGGCCCGACGCCAAAAGCGTGCGCCGGTTGATCCGGCTGATTCCCGCCGCCGGCCTGCTGTTCGGTTACTTCCCCGGCGAGCGCATCGGCTTCGGCGGCAACGAGGCGCGCGGCGTCATGAACGACTGGCGCACCCTGGCGCAGCACAACCGCTACCAAGCCCGGGGCCTGGACGAAGACCTGGACGCCGCCGTCGCCACCTATACCGGGCCGGTGCTGGCGGTGCGGCTGGCGGACGACGCCCTGGCCCCGGAAGCGTCAGTGAAAGCGGTGACGGACAAATTCCGCAACGCCCCGCTCCGCCAGCAGGTGATTACCGCCGACCAGCTCGACGACCGCGCCGATCATTTCCGCTGGGCCCGTCAGGCCCGGCTGGTGGCCGATCTGGTCACGCCCTTTGTTGCCGGCCCGCGATAGCGGTAATCTTGCCCCTTCGCCCGGCAACCACCCGACCGTAACCGTATGGCCCGCCATTCCGCTGTCACCACAACCGTCCCACCCGGAGCCCGCCCGTGAGCGGCCCCATTCTGATCTTCGATTCCGGGGTCGGCGGCCTGTCCGTGGTCAAGGCGCTGCGCGAGCAGATGCCGGGCGCGCCGCTGGCCTACGTGTGCGACAACGCGGCGCTGCCCTACGGCACCAAGGCGGACGCCTGGCTGGTGCGGCGCATCGTCCAGGTGTGCCGGGCGGCGGTGGCCGCCAGCGGCGCCCGGGTGCTGGTGGTGGCCTGCAACACCGCCAGCACCCTGGCGCTGGACGCGCTGCGCGACGCCCTGGCCATCCCGGTGGTGGGCACCGTGCCCGCCATCAAGCCCGCCGCCGCGCTCAGCCGCAGCGGCGTGATCGGCCTGCTGGCCACCTCCGCCACCGTCACCCGCCCCTACACCGACAAGCTGATCCACGACTTCGCCGGCCACTGCACCGTGGTGCGGGTGGCCGCCGACGGCCTGGTGGAGCAGGCCGAGCGGCTGCTCGCCGGCGAGCCGGTGGACGACGCCGTCATCGACGCCGGGCTGGCGCCGCTGTGGTGCGCGCCGACCCTGGACACCGTGGTGCTCGGCTGCACCCACTTCCCGCTGCTGCGCGACCGGCTCAATGCCCGCGCCCCGCGCCCGCTGCAATGGGTGGACTCCGGCAGCGCCATCGCCCGCCGCGTGGCCCAGGTGGCCGGCGCGCCGCTGGAAAGCCAGCCTGAACATCTCGCTCCGGCCTGGGCCACCGACCCGCGCCCCGCGGGGCTGACCCACGGTTTCCGCGCCTTCGGCTTCGCGCCGCCGGTCGCTCTGTCGGTACCGCTGCCCCAGCCGGTCTGATCGCTTCCCGGTTGCGCCATCTTGTGCGCAAGGGTGCTTTTGAATACTGTCCAAAAGAACAGTTTTTAAAGTGGAGAGGTATCGTGAAACCAAGAATGAGTTTATTGACGCTCGGTGTGCGGGATCTGGCGCGTTCGGTGCGGTTCTACGAGCAGGGTTTGGGGTTGCCGCGCATGCCGTCGCCGCCGGAAGTGGCGTTCTTTACGCTGAACGGCACCTGGCTGGGCCTCTACGGCCGTCAGGCGATGGCCGAGGAAGCCGGCGTGGCCGATGACGGCGGCGGCTTCGCCGGCTTTACCATCGCCCACAATGTGCATTCGGAGCAGGAGGTGGATCAGGTGCTGGCGCAGGCCGAGGCGGCCGGCGCCACCCTGGTGAAACCCGGGCACAGAGCCCATTGGGGCGGCTACCTGGGCTACTTTTCCGACCCGGACGGCTTCCTGTGGGAGGTGGCCCATAACCCGGAGTTCTGGGTCGGTCCGGAAGACAACTAATCCGCTACCTCAATATCAGTCACGCCGCACGGGGCCGGTCAGCCATTGCTGGATCGCGCCGCGCGTGTCGGCGCTTTTGATGAGGCCCAGGTGGCCGACCCCTTCCAGCACCTTTACTTCGGCGTGGTCGGTGTGCTCGCGGAACAGGGGCGCGTAGGCGTCGCTGTTGAAGCTGCTGTCGGCGCTGCCGGCCAGCACCAGGGTGGGCGCGTTCAGCGCGGCGATGTCGGTGCCGTAGTCGTCGCGCGGGTGCATCGACGTCTGCATACGGTAGCTGTAGGCCAGGGTCTCGGTGCCGTCGCGCACGGCTTCCGGCATGTTGAATTCGATCACCGTGAGGTCGTTCAGGCCGGTGATGCCGACGCCGTTGAGCAGGCCCAGCAGGATCAGCCGGAGTACTTTCGGGTCGGCCCAGTCCGAATTGCTTTCCGCGCTGGTGGGGGCACTGTGGTGGATATAGGGCGCCAGCAGGATGTAGCCGTCCACCGGCACCTGCGGGTCGCCGCCGGCATGGCGTATCGCCAGGCCGCCGCCGCTGGAATGGCCGGCCAGCAACAACGCCGCCTCGGGGTGCGCCCGGCGTACCAGGCCCAGGAAGTCGTCGAGGTCGTCCTCAAGCTGGCCGATGTAGTCCACGTCGCCGCGCCGCACCGGGTCCGGGCCGTGGCCGCGCAGGTCCGGTGTGTAAACGCGCACGTCGTCGCTTTCCGCCAGGCCGGAGGCCAGCGGTTGCAGGTAGCCGCTGTGGTAGCCGGAGCCGTGCAGCAGCACGATCACCCGCGCCGCGTCGCCGCTGCCGGCGTATTCCCGGTAGTGCAAGGGCGTGCCGTCGCGGGCCTGGTACTTGTGCAGCGCCGGCGGCGGTGCGCCGCCGGTGACCTGATCGAAATCCATGCCGCCGTCCTGCTGACTCCAGAGCGGCGTGGCGAGCAAGAGGAGCAGGGCGCCGGCCAGTGCCGGCGCCCATGGAGGGGTGCGGCCGGTGCGCCACATAAGAGCCTCGTCGTCGTGCGTCTGGTGTCCGCACTGTGCGTTGTCATCGCGGTGGTCGCAAGGCCCGGGCCGTTCAACCCAGGATCATCACCGCCTGGCCGGCGTTGATCTGCTGGCCCTCCTGGCGGGCGATGTGCACCACCTTGCCGGCTTCCGGCGCGGCCACTTCGATTTCCATCTTCATGGACTCCAGCACCGCCACCACCTGGCCTTCTTCCACGCGGTCGCCTTCGGCCACGGTGAGCTTCCAGATGTTGCCGGCGGTGGGGGATTCCACCGGGGTGCCCTCGGGCAGGCTGTCCGCTTCCTCGGCGTTCAGGTCCTGCTGGGATTCGAAGTTGATCTGGCCGCTTGCCACCCAGCGCTGCAATTCCTCGTCGAAGGCCCGGTTGCGGGCGTCGGTGAAGGCGCGGATGTCGGCGTCGTTGTCTTCCAGGAAGCGCTGGTACTCGCCCAGGTTGAAGGTGGTCTCCTCGACCCGGAACGGATAGCGGCCCTTGGGGAAGTCGCGGCGGATCCGTTGCAGCTCCTCGGCACTCACTTCATAGAAGCGGATCTGGTCGAAGAAGCGCAGCAGCCAGGGTTGGGTGAACGCCTCGGTGCGGTGGAAGCGGTTCCACATCTGCATGGTGCGGCCCACGAACTGGTAGCCGCCGGGGCCTTCCATGCCGTACACGCACAGATAGGAGCCGCCGATGCCCACCGAGTTTTCCGCGGTCCAGGTGCGGGCCGGGTTGTACTTGGTGGTCACCAGCCGGTGGCGCGGGTCGTAGGGGGTGGCCACCGGCGCGCCCAGGTAGACGTCGCCCAGGCCCATCACCACATAGCTGGCGTCGAACAGGATCTTCTTCACCTCGTCGATGCTGTCCAGGCCGTTGATGCGGCGGATGAACTCGATGTTGCTGGGGCACCAGGGGGCGTCCTTGCGCACCGACTGCATGTATTTCTCGATCGCCAGGCGGCAGGCTTCGTCGTCCCAGCTCAGCGGCAGGTGGACGATGCGCGAGGGCACTTCCAGGTCGTCCTGCTTGTCCAGGGTCAGCTCGGCCCGTTTGAGCATGTCGAGCAGGTCCCGGCGCGGCAATACGGACGGCTCGAAGTGCACCTGCAGGGAGCGGATGCCCGGGGTCAGCTCGAGAATGCCGTCGGGCTTTTCCTCTTCCAGCCACAGCATCAGCGCGTGGGCGCGGAACCGCAGCCGCAGGTCCAGCTCCAGCGGGCCGTATTCCACCAGCAGGTAGCGGTCGCCGGCGGCGCGGTAGACCACCTCCGGGCCGTCTTCCTTTTCTTCCAGCCGGTCCAGGATCGGCGTGGTGACCGGCGCTGCCGCCGGGGAAAGCGTCGGCGCGCTCAGGCCGGCCAGGCAGGCGTCCTGTTCCGCCGCCAGGCGGTCGGCGTCCTCCAGGCTGAGCGGCACGAAGCGCAGGCGGTCGCCGGCCTTGAGCTGGCCCAGTTTCCAGCGGTCCGCCGAGATCACCGTGGCCGGGCACACGAAGCCGCCCAGCGACGGCCCGTCCGGCCCCAGGATCACCGGCATGTCGCCGGTGAAGTCCACGGTGCCCACGGCGTAGGCGTTGTCGTGAATGTTGGACGGGTGCATGCCCGCTTCGCCGCCGTCGCTGCGCGCCCACTCCGGCTTCGGGCCCACCAGGCGGATGCCGGTGCGGCTGGAGTTGTAGTGCACCTGCCAGTCGGCGCTGAAGAAGGTGGCCATGTCGTCGTCGGTGAAAAAGTCCGGCGCGCCGTGGGGGCCGTAGATCACGCGCAGCTCCCAGGTGTCGCCCAGCGCCGGTTTCAGGCTGTCGGGCACCGCCACCGGGGCCGGGTCCGCCGCCTGGGGGCCGAAATGCAGCACGTCGCCGGTGCGGATGGCGCGCCCGCCGTGGCCGCCGAACTGCCCCAGGGTGAAGGTGCTGCGCGAGCCCAGGTAGGGCTGGCACTGCAGGCCGCCGGCGAGGGTCAGGTAGGCGCGGGCGCCGTCGCCGCGCACCTTGCCCAGCTTGAGGGTCTGGCCGGCGGCGACGGAAACCGCCTGGTAGTTGGGCACCGGCTCGCCGTCCAGGGTGGCGCCCATGTCGGCGCCGGTAAGGGCGATGCGGGTGCCGTGGTTGAAGCGCAGGGTGGGGCCGTTGAGGGTGAACTCCAGGCCGGCGGCGTCCTCGTCGTTGCCCAGCAGGCGGTTGCCGAGCCGGAAGCTGAGCGCGTCGAAGGGGCCGGACGGCGGCACGCCGATCGGCCAGTAGCCGCGCCGGCCCGGGTAGTCCTGCACCGTGGTCAGGGTGCCGCCGGCGAGCACGTCCAGGGTGGTGGGGTGGTAGTCGAAATCGTTCAGGTAGCGGGTGGTCATTTCGCCGTTCTGGAACGCCCGGTCGGCGAGGATCGCCAGCACATAGTCGCGGTTGGTCTCGATGCCCTCCACGCAGGTGTGTTCCAGGGTGCGTTGCAGGGCGGCCAGCGCCGCGTCGCGATCCGCTTCGAAGACGATCAGCTTGGCCAGCATTGGGTCGTACAGCGGCGAGACCGTCAGGCCCGGTTCGATCCAGTGGTCGATGCGCAGCTTCTCGCCGTCGGCCTCGGGGAACTCGGCGGTGGTGAGCAGGCCGGCGCTGGGCTGGAAGTCCTTGTTGGGGTCTTCCGCGTACAGGCGCGCCTGCAGCGCGTGGCCGCGTGGCGTGAGACCTTCGCCCAGGCCCGCCAGCGGCGGCAGCTCGCCGGCGGCCAGCTGCACCATCCAGCGCACCAGGTCGATGCCGAACACCTGCTCGGTGACGCCGTGCTCCACCTGCAGGCGGGTGTTCACCTCCAGAAAGTAGAAACGGTTGCTGTCCTGGTCGAGGATGAATTCCACCGTGCCGGCGTTGCGGTAATCCACCGCCGCCACCAGGCGGCGGGCGGTGTCGTGCAGGGTGGCGCGCACCTCGTCGGGCAGGTTGGGCGCCGGGGTTTCTTCCAGCACTTTCTGGTGGCGGCGCTGGGCGGAGCAGTCCCGCTCGCCCAGGGCCAGTGCGCCGCCGGCGCCGTCGCCGAACACCTGCACTTCGATGTGGCGGGCGCGTTCAATGTATTTTTCCAGGAACACGCCGTCGTTGGAGAAGTTGTTGGCGCTCAGCCGGCGCACGCTGTCCCAGGCTTTTTCCAGGCCGGCGTCGTCATGGCAGATCTGCATGCCGATGCCGCCGCCGCCGGCGGTGCTTTTGAGCATCACCGGGTAGCCGATCTCGGCGGCGGCTTTGAGCGCCGCCGCCGGGTCATCCAGCAGGCCGGTGCCGGGCAGCAGCGGCACGTCGTTGTCCTCGGCCAGGGCGCGGGCGGTGTGTTTCAGGCCGAAGTCGCGCATCTGTTGCGCGGTGGGCCCGATGAAAGCGATGCCGTTGCTTTCGCACCGCTCGACGAATTCGGGGTTTTCACTGAGAAAGCCGTAGCCGGGGTGCACCGCGTCGATGCCGTGCTCGGCCATCAGCGCGAACAGCTTGTCCTGGTTCAGGTAGGTCTGCGCGGCGTTGCCGTCGCCCAGGTACAGCGCCTGGTCCGCCAGGGCCACGTGTCGGGATTCGGTGTCCGCGTCGGCGTAGATCGCCACGCTGGTGACGTCCAGATCCTTGAGGGTACGGATGATGCGGGTGGCGATGGCGCCGCGGTTGGCGATCAAAACCTTGTTGAACATGACGTCGGCTCTCTTGCGAGGGCGGGCCGTCCCGCCGTTGTGTTTCCTTGCGCCGGGGTCGTCCCCGGGGGCGTTTTCGGTGAACGCCGTTACCAGATCAGCACTTCAATGGGGGTCGGGTTGTAGCCGTTGCACGGGTTGTTGAGCTGCGGGCAGTTGGAAATCAGCACGGTGGTGTTCATCAGGGCTTTCAGTTCCACGTATTTGCCCGGCGCGGAGATGCCGTCCTCGAAGGTGAGCCCGCCGTCGGCGGTCACCGGCACATTCATAAAGAAATTGATGTTGTGGGTGATGTCCCGTTTGCCGAGGCCGAACTCTTCGTGCTCGTTGACCGCCAACATCCAGCTGTCGCGGCAGGCGTGCATGCAGCGCTTTTCCAGGTCGTAGCGCACGGTGTTGCTCTCGGTGGCGCAGGCGCCGCCCAGGGTGTCGTGCCGGCCGCAGGTGTCGGCGGTGATTTCCAGCATCGGGTTGTTGCGGTTGGAGCGCAGCACCGTGCCGGCGGTGAGGTAGACGTTGCCCTGTTCGCGGATGGTGTCCATGGCGCTGTAACGCTCGGCGCTGTCGTCGGCGTTGAAGAACAGGGTGTCGGCGGCCTGGTTGCCTTCCAGATCCAGAATCCGGACCGTCTCGCCTTTTTTCACCACTTTCAGAAAGTAGTCGCCGGCGGGGACGGTCTCCCGGAAGGTGGCGTCTTCGGGTTTCAGAATGCTTTCTTTGATCATCTTGTCCTCCTTACGGCTCAGGCTTCGTCCAGGTAGTACAGCCGGTTGTTTTCGAAGGCGCGGCCGTTCTCCGGGCGGAAGTTCAGGCAGTAGTCGTCCGCCGTCACCGGGTCGGCCTTGAGCATTTCCACGTGCACCGGCTTCTTCGGGTATTCCGTGGCCGGGTTGAGCGGGTGCGGGCAGGTGTGCATCACCACCAGGGTTTCCATCTCGAAACGCAGCGTGACCTGGGCGCCGGGCTTCGCCGCGGACGGGTCGAAGAACATCTTGCCGTCGTCGTCGGTGGCCACCTTGCTGAACAGGTTGAGGTTGGCGGCCAGGTCCCGTTCGGTGAGGCCGTACTTGGCCAGCTCGGTGAGGAAGCTGGTGTGGCCGCTCAGGTACCAGTCGTTGTGGTGGTCCTGGTAGCGGTGCTCGCCGTACTTCTCCTTCACCTGTTGCGGGTGCAGGTTGCCGCACACGGTGTCGTGCCAGCCGAAGCTGTCCTCGACGATGGAGGCGAACACCCGGCCCATGTCCGAGTACAGGCAGTTGCCGCGGGTGAGCTTGAAGGTGTGCTGGCCCTTGAGGCTGTCCGGGGCGTTGTAGCGCTCCAGCTTTTCCTCCGGGTTGTAGAACAGCATGCCCACGTTGGCGCCGCCTTCCACGTCGGTGAGACGCAGGGCGGTGCCGCGCCGCATCCGGAAGGACCAGTGCGCGCCGCCGGGCAGGGTGTATTGGTAGAGCGGGGTTTGCATGGGGTTGCTCCTCGTTCTCTGGTTACGGGGTCGGTATCAGGCGCCCAGCACCCGGGCGGTGGAATCCACGCTCTGGGTGATCGACTGCAGGGTGCCTTTGTCGCTGTTGCCCACCGGCAGGTCGTAGGTAATGCGCGCGCCGTAGCTGCCGGGGGTCTGCGGGTCCAGCCGCTCCTTGTCGAACACCCACATGCGGGTGCCGAGGAAAAAGCCCTCCGCCAGGTCGTGGGTGATCATGAACACGGTCAGGTCCTGTTTGCGCCACAGGTCCAGCACCAGCTCGTGCATGTCCCGGCGGATGCCCGGGTCCAGGGCGCCGAAGGGTTCGTCCAGCAGCAGAATGCGCGGCTTCTTGATCAGCGCCTGGGCCAGCGCCAGGCGTTGCTGCATGCCGCCGGACAGCTCGTGGGGGTATTTGCCCAGGGCCTGGTCCAGCCCCACGGAGGCGAGCATTTCCTCGGCCTGCTCGCGCAGGGCGCGGCGCTTGCCGCCGAACACCCGGCCCAGCCAGCGGCTGCTTTCCAGTTCGCCGGCCAGCATCACGTTTTCCACCGCGGTGAGGTGGGGCAGCACGGAATAGCGCTGGAACACGATGCCCCGGGTCTCGTCCGGCTCGTCGGGGATCGGTTTGCCGTCCAGCAGCAGTTGGCCCCGGGTCGGGCTTTCGGTGCCCAGCATCATTTTCAGGAAGGTGGTCTTACCGCAGCCGGAGGCGCCCACCACGGTGACGAACTCGCCTTCTTCCACCTTGGCGTTCAGGCGCTCCAGGACCACGTCCTGGCCGTACTCCTTCCAAAGATTCTTGATCTCGATGGCAGCCATATCGGTCTCCTTATTGCGCGCCGTGGAACCAGGGGTAGCGCCACTGGGAGTAACGCTTGAGGGCGAAGTCGAGGGCGAACGCCAGGAAAGTGATCCAGGCCACGTAGGGCAGAATCACGTCCATGGCCAGGTAGCGGCGCACCAGAAAGATGCGGTAGCCCAGGCCTTCGGTGGCGGCGATGGCTTCCGCGGCGATCAGGAACAGCCAGGCGGAGCCCAGGGACAGACGCACGGAACTGAGCAGGCGCGGCATGATCTGCGGCCACACCAGCCGGGTGATGATCTGCCAGGTGTTGGCGCCCAGGGTCTGCATCTTGATGATCTGTTCGGTGGGGATTTCCTCCGCCCGCTGCTGCAGGTCGCGGATCAGAAAGGGGGTGATGCCGATGATGATCAACATCACCTTGGCCAGCTCGCCGAGCCCGAAAATGATGAACAGGATCGGCAGAATCGCCAGCGGCGGCACCAGCGACATACCGGTGACCAGCGGCGAGATGCCGGCCCGGAACAGCGGCAGCGAGCCGGTGGCGATGCCCACCACCAGGCCGATCAGAGCACTGACCGCCACGCCGATGCCGAGCCGCTGCAGGCTGGCCAGGGTGTCCACCAGCAGGGTGTACTCGCCGCTGCGTTTGCTGGGCTCGAAGGCCATGCGCTCGATGGCGTCGGAGAAGCTGCTCAGGGAAGGCAGCAGTTTGTCGTTGGGGTTCGCGTCCAGTCGTGCGTCGGAGGCGACCAGGTACAACACCGCCAGGATCACGAAGGGCAGCAGCCCGAGGGCCCAGCGGCCCACCGGTCCGGCCTGGCGGTTGATCAGTTTCTTCATGGCGACCTCCTTGGTTACAGGCGATGAGGAATCCAATGACAGGGCGTCATCATGTCCTCCCGGGCTTTTGTCCCGCCGTGTAACCTCCCCGGCGCGCCGGGCGAAGGTCGACCGCTCTCGGACCAGGCATCGGCGTTGCCGACCGGAACCCTAGCGATCCATTGATAGCAAATTGTCGAGTCGTGATGGCAAAACCGGCCATTCGATTCCTGACTTCGATACAGCAAAACCGATGCCAGGGTGGCCAAGGTGTTGTTTTGTAAGGGCTGGCGCCCGGAGGCGGGGCGTGGCGGGGTCGTTTTGGGGCAGCGGTGTGCGCTTTATTGGTGCCCGGCGCCCCAGGGTGGGGCGCCGGGGTGGGAATCAGGGCTGCTCGATCAAGTCCATCAGGGCTTCCCAGCTCACCAGATCGGCCTCTTTGTCGTAGGCCAGCGGCAGCTCGAACCGTTTGCCGGTTTCGTCCGCCTTGGGGTTGGTGAAACCGTGCTGCACGCCCGGGAAGCTGAGCAGCTGGAACTGGGCGCCGGCCTGGGTGAGCTCTTCCACCAGGGCGCTCACCTGGTCCGCCGGCACCATCGGGTCGGCCTGGCCGGTGGCCACCAGCACGCGGGCGTCGATGTCGCCTTCGCCGGCGCGCTGGTTGGTGCCCAGGGTGCCGTGGAAGCTGGCCACGCCCGCCAGGTCGTTGCCCTTGCGCGCCTGTTCCAGCACCACGCCGCCGCCGAAGCAGTAACCCACCGCGAAGATGCGCTCGTCGTCCACGTACTGCTGATCACGCAGTATGGTTTTGGCGGCGTTGAAGCGCGCGGTCAGTTTTTCCGGTTCCGACAACGCCTGCTCCATGAACGCCTTGGCGTCCTTGGGGTGGCTGGCCACCTGGCCGTCGCCGTACATGTCCACCGCCAGGGCCACATAGCCCTCCTCGGCGAGCAGGCGGGCGCGGTTGCGGGCGTAGTCGTTAAGGCCCCACCATTCGTGCACCACGATCACGCCGGCGGTGGTGCGGTCCAGGTCCTCGTCCATGAACAGCACGCCCTTGCCCAGACCACCGGGCAGTTTCACGGTCTTTTCCGCCACGTCCGCGATGGCGATACCGCTCAGCATCAGCAGGCCCAGCACAATACTCAGTCGTTTCATGGTCGCATCCTTCTTGGTTGGTGGTGATCTCACTCGTCCCACACCCAGCGCAACGGTTCGCCGAAATCGTCATAGATCAGTTTGCGCCGTGGCCGGCGCTTGTGCGTGGGGCGGGTGGTTTTGCGTTTGCGCGCGTCAATCGCCGCCGCCACCGCTGAAATGTCCGTGCGGGTGGCGCGTGGCGCCTGGGAAAACGGAAAAGCACGCTTTCCCTGGGGCTGCGCCGGGTCATTGCCGGAAACGCCGTGCGGCACTTCCTTAATGCGTCCGCCGTGGGAGAGGAAACGCTCCATATCCCGTTGCAGGCGCCGGCGCTGCTGTTCCTTACTATTGCGGACTTTCATCGGGTCGGGGGGATCGGGCAAGTAGCCTTCCACCATAGCAGTGCAAGGCAGGGGCGAGAAGACGCCGGGCCCCGATGGGCCTAAAAGGTATAGACAGTGGCGCCGGCGGCATCGGGAAGGGGCAGGCCCTGGTTGGCGCGGATGCCGGTGGGAACATTCCGGCCGGAGGGCCAACTGTCCTGGGACTCGGTTTCTTCATCGGCGGCGTCCAGGGAGGGCAGCCGCGGCGGCTCGCCGGCGCTTGCCATGCCCGCCACCAGCATAAGCAGCCCCAGCACTGAATATCGGATCATAACCACCTCCCCCTTGATGTGTGCGGGAATAGTGGTCGGCGCCGGGTCAAGGCGGCGCGAAGGCGGCCGCCGCCGGCGTTTTCAGCGGGGTCGCCTCGCGCCCGGGGAGGCTTACAGGCCCTTGCCGAGGGTCTCCGAAGGTGCGGGCGTATCGCCGGCGCGCAGCGGGTTGCAGTTCTTGATCACCACCTTGCCTTCCAGCACGTTACCCCGTGAATATTCCTGGAAGATGCAGCGGTTGGTCTCCGGGTCGTAGTTTTCGATCCACAGGTTGTCGCCTTTCCAGGTGGCCGCCACGTGCTGGTGCCCTTCTTCCACGGTCACGTTCATGGTGCCGCCAAGGCGCTTGACGAAAATCTGTTCCAGCCAAAAATAGTAGAGCAGGGTGCTGAGCAGCCAGATCACCACGGCGGTGATGAGCGCCGGTTTCCACTTGCCCATGCGGACGCCGATGCCGAACAGGGCCAGGAAGATAGCGGCCGCCACCAGCAGCCAATAAAGGTAGGTGATCATGCGAAGCTCCTTGTTTCAGGCTATTGTTGTTTCAATGCAAAGATATCCATTGATGATAGCAACTCCCGGGAAAACAGGTGTAAAACCGTGAAACAGAGCACGGCGCCGGCGGCCGGCGACTGGTGGGTGTACATGCTGCGCTGCGCCGACGGCTCCCTGTACACCGGCGTCACCACCGACGTGCTGCGCCGCTGGCAGGAACACAACGACGGCCCGCGCGGCGCCCGCTACACCCGCGCCCGGCGGCCGGTGGCCCTGGTGATGTGCGTGGCGGTGCCCGGGCGGGCCGCCGCCGGCCGCCTGGAGGTGCGCCTCAAGGCCCTGTCCCGCCCGCGCAAGGAAAAACTGATTCAGGCGGTCACCGGGGTTTCGGTTGCTAATCCACCGGGGAATTGCTTGACTGCGTCCACTTCTGAATTGGAGAACCCGGAATGAACTTTTGGCGTGCTTTCATGCTGATGTGGCTGGCGGTATCGCTGGCCGGCTGCGGCATCAACAATATTCCCACCTACGACGAGCAGGTGAAGGCCGCCTGGTCCCAGGTGCAGAACCAGTACCAGCGCCGCGCCGACCTGGTGCCCAATCTGGTCAACACCGTGCAGGGCTTCGCCGACCAGGAGCGCGAAGTGCTGGTGGAGGTCACCGAGGCCCGCTCCAAGGTGGGCTCCATTCAAATGGACGAGAGCATTCTCGACGACCCGGAGAAATTCCAGCAGTTCGAGCAGGCGCAGAGCCAGCTCGGCTCCGCGCTGCAGCGGCTGATGGTGGTGGTGGAGCGCTACCCGGACCTGAAATCCAACCAGAACTTCCTGACCCTGCAGGCTCAGCTGGAAGGCACCGAGAACCGCATCGCGGTGGCGCGCCGGGATTACATCCAGGCGGTGCAGCAGTACAACACCGAGATCCGCACCTTCCCGGGCCGCCTCTGGCACAGCGTGCTGTACAGCGAACTGGAACAGCGCGAAAACTTCGAAGCCACCACGGAGAACGCCGACCAGGCGCCCTCCGTTAACTTCGAATGAGTACCGCGCTGACCCCCAACCGTCTCGGCGCCGCGCTGCGGCTCGGCGCCCTGCTGATGCTGGCGGCGCTGGCGCTGCCGGTGTCCGCCGCCCCGGACTTCCCGGAACTCACCGGGCGCGTGGTCGACAACGCCGAGCTGCTGTCGCCGGCCCAGGAACAGGCGCTCACCGAGCGGCTGGCCGCCGAAGAGCAACAAAGCTCCAACCAGATCGTGGTGGTCACCCTGGCGGACCTGCAGGGCTATGACATCGCCGATTACGGCGTGCGGCTGGGCCGCGAGTGGGGCATCGGCCAGGAGGGTACCGACAACGGCGCCTTGCTGATCATCGCGCCCAACGAGCGCAAGGTGCGTATCGAAGTGGGCTACGGCCTGGAAGGGGCGCTCACCGACGCCACCTCTTCCAGCATCATCCGCAACGACATCCAGCCCGCCTTCCGGCAAGGGGATTTCGCCGGCGGCATCAACGCGGCGCTCACCTCGATCTTCGCCGCCATCAAGGGCGAGTATCAGGCCCCGGCCGGCGGCGGCGACGCCGACCGGAAAGAAGCGTCCAGCCTGCAGGCGCTGCTCTACCTGATCGGCCTGGTGGTGTTCACCTTCTTTCTGTCGTTCGGTGGCCTGGGCCGTAAAGGCGGCCGCCGCGGCGCCGCCGGCCTGATGTTCCTGCCCATGGGCATGGGCGGCTTCGGCGGCGGAGGCGGCGGTGGTTTCGGTGGCGGCGGTGGCGGTTTCGGAGGCGGTGGCGCCTCGGGAGGTTGGTAATGTTATTGAATGAAGAGAACCAGAAACGGGTCGCCCGGGCGATTGCCGCCATTGAAAGAGACACCGACGCCGAGGTGGTCACCGTGCTGGCCCGCCAGGCCGACGACTACCGCTACATCCCGATGATGTGGGCGGCGCTGCTGTCGCTGCTGGTGCCCCTGGCGCTGGCGTTCATGCCGGTGGGCCTGGACGCCCTGGAAACCCTGCTCGCCCAGTGGACCGTGCTGGTGGTGCTGGCGGTGCTGTTTCGCTGGCCGCCGCTGATGATGAAGCTGGTGCCCAAGCGCGTGAAGCACTGGCGCGCCGCCAACCTGGCCCGGCGCACCTTCCTCGACCAGGGCCTGCACCACACCCGTGGCGGCCACGGCGTGCTGATCTTCGTCAGCGAAGCGGAGCACTACGTGGAGATCCTCGTCGACCGGGGCGTGGCCCAGCATGTGCCGGACGAAACCTGGAAGAAGATCGTCGACACCTTCACCGCCCACGTCCAGCAGGGCGAGGTGCTCAACGGCTTCCTGGAGTGCATCGCCTCCTGCGGCGACCAGCTGATCATCAAGGTGCCCGCCACCGAAAAGAAAAACGAGCTGCCCAATCACCTGGTTATCCTTTAACCGGCTGCCCCTAACCGGGCACCCTGGTGCGGGTGGGCCTTGTGGGAGCGGCCCCCGTCCGCGAAAGGGAACGAAGCTCCCGGCAGGATCCCAGAGATGTCTTACAGCAGCACCATCAGCCTCTGGGATCCAGCCGGCCGGCAAGCCGGCCTTTCGCTTGCAAGGCAAGCTCCTACAATCCGAGCTTCGTAGAAAGGTCCGGGCGCTCTCTCTGAAAGGGTGGAGCTGACCCGTGGCGGTTCCGCTGTCAAGTGAGCGGGGCAATGGTGGTGCCTGGAGGGAGCTGTTTGGCCAGGGAGGGCCAAACTAACAGCGGCCATGGATGGCTTGAGCGGTCCCGGAAGGCACCACCATTGCACCGCGTCTCCGATACGGAGCGCCGGACACTGGAAAAAGAGGCCTCTGGTATCCTGCCGGGTGGCTCAAAGCCACCCTTTCGCGGGCTGGGCCCGCTCCCACAAGATCTGATCCCAGAAGAGGGGCGCACAAAAAAGGCCGCCCGTTTGGGCGGCCTTCTTCGTAGATGGTAGCAAGGGGCGGACTTGAACCGCCGACCCCAGCATTATGAGTGCTGTGCTCTAACCAGCTGAGCTACCTTGCCATCAAACTCTGGAACCCAGGGTTCCTTCAAGGCCGCGAATTGTCCGCGAGCGCCCCGGCGCTGTCAAGAATGCAGAGCCCGTTTCCCCGGCGCGGCCGGTCCGGCCGACGAATTATTGTGCAGCCGGCGGTTCGGCCGTCGGTCCGGGCAACATTTACATGAGAATAATTATCAATTATTGTTGAGATAATACTTGACCGATTTAGTCGGTTTTTACTACGCTAACGAACTATTCACGTACCAAAGGTGTGGGTATGCGTCTGACCACCAAAGGCCGCTACGCGGTCACCGCGATGCTGGATCTGGCTCTGCACGCGGATACCGGCCCAGTATCCCTGGCGGACATTTCCGAGCGCCAGGGCATTTCCATTTCGTATCTGGAGCAGCTGTTCGCCAAGCTGCGCCGGCGCCAGCTGGTGACCAGTGTGCGCGGCCCGGGCGGCGGCTACCGTCTCAGCCGGCCGGGTGGCCAGATTGACGTGGCGGCGGTGATCGAGGCGGTGGACGAATCCGTGGACGCCACCCGCTGCGGCGGCCAGGGCGATTGCCAGGAAGGGCACACCTGCCTGACCCACCATCTGTGGTGCGATCTGTCCGATCAGATCCAGGACTTCCTGTCCGGCATCAGCCTGGGCGAGCTGGTCGCCCGCCATGAGGTGAAAGCGGTGGCCCAGCGTCAGGACGCGCACCAGAGCGCGTACCAGAACCGGGTACCGATCAGCACGCTTTAACCTACCTTTCGAGAAGCAGTCACCGACCATGTCGCAAGCGGTTTATCTGGATTACGCCGCCACCACCCCGGTGGACCCCCGGGTGGTGGAGGTGATGATGCGCCACCTGGGCCCGGAGGGCACCTTCGCCAATCCGGCATCACGCAGCCATCTGTACGGCTGGCTGGCGGAAGAGGCGGTGGAGAACGCCCGCCGCCAGGTGGCGGACGCGCTCAACGCGGACCCCCGTGAAATCGTCTGGACCAGCGGCGCCACCGAGGCCGACAACCTGGCCATCAAGGGCGTGGTGGAGCAGCGCGGCGGCGGCCATGTGATCACCGCCGCCAGCGAACATAAGGCGGTGCTCGACCCCTGCGGCTGGCTGGAGCGTTCCGGTGTGCCGGTGACCTACCTGGCGCCGGGCGCGGACGGCCGCATCGACCCCCGGGCGGTGGCGGACGCCCTGCGCGAGGACACCGTGCTGGTGTCGATCATGCACGCCAATAACGAGACCGGGGTGATCAACGATATCGACGCGATCGGCGCGATTTGCCGCGAGGCCGGCGTGCTGTTCCACAGCGACGCCGCCCAGACCGCCGGCAAGCTGCCCCTGGACGTGCGCGCCACGCCGGTGGACATGCTGTCGCTGAGCGCGCACAAGTTCTACGGCCCCAAGGGCATGGGTGCGCTGTACGTGCGCCGGCATCCGGACGTGCGCCTGAGCGCGCAGATCCACGGCGGCGGCCACGAGCGCAACATGCGCTCCGGCACCCTGGCCACCCATCAGATCGTCGGCATGGGCGAAGCCCTGGCGCTGGCCGTGGCCGAGCGCGACGCCGAGCAGACGCGCCTGGCGGGGCTGCGTGACCGGCTCTGGGACCGGATCGCGACGCTGCCCGGCGTGCATCTCAACGGGCGCGACGCGCCGCGCCTGGCCGGCCATCTGAACGTGGCGTTCGAGGGCGTGGACGGCGAGATGCTGCTCACCGCGCTCACCGAGGTGGCCGTCTCCACCGGTTCCGCCTGCACCTCCGCCTCCCTGGAGCCGTCCTATGTGCTCAAGGCCATGGGGCTGGCCGACGACCTGGCCCATGGCGCGATCCGGCTCTCCCTGGGCCGGTTCACCGGCGAGGACGAGGTGGACCGGGCCGGGCAGAATGTGACGGAGGCCGTCACCCGGCTCCGTGACGCGGCCCGCAGCCGCGCCTGAAACGCCCGCCTGTCGGGGCGCCGGGGCGCTCCGTCCCACCCCGGGGGCTGGCCCGCCCCTTGCTTTGTCTACGTGAAGACTCTCTGTAAAGACTCTCTGTAAAAAAAGCGAAAAAGGTACAGGAGCAACGCATGCATGGGGTGATTCTTTATCACCTGCGGCAATTCGCCGTGGATCGGTTCGGTCCGGATTGCTGGGACAACGCCCAGGCCGCCGCCGGACTGGAAGACCAGGTCTACGTGCCGGTGCGGCTCTATCCGGACGGTGACATGGACGCCCTGGTGGCGGCCCTGGAGGACGAGACCGCGCTGCACCGCAACGACCTGCTCGAAGCGTTCGGCAAATGGGTGATCCCGCCGCTGATCAATATGTACCGGGCGCTGATCCCGCGCCACTGGAACGCCCGGGATTTCCTGCTCAACGTGGAAGAACAGGTGCATCAGAAGGTAGTGCGTCTGAAAGATCCGGAAGCCCGGCCGCCGCGCATCGAGGTGCGGGAGCTGGCCCCCGGCGTGCTGGAGATCGGCTACCGGTCACACCGGGACATGAGCGCGCTGGCGCTCGGCGCGGTGCACGGCGTGGCCGGGTATTTCGGGGAAACCGCGGAGCTGATGGAAGACGCTTCCGGGGACGGGCAGCGCCGTTTCGTGGTGCGTCTGGTGCCGGCGCAGCGCAAGGCGTCGCTGTCGGCGGTCTAGTCAGGCCGCCAGGGCGGCGGCCTCCTGCTTGATGCGCCCGACCATGGCCAGCAGACCGTTGCCGCGGGTGGGGCTCAGGTGGCGCAGCAGGTCGAGCTGCTGGAAGAAGTCGTCCATGTCGTAGGCGGCCACTTCCGACGGGGTCTTGCGGTTGAGCGCCGCCAGGATGATCGCCGCCAGGCCGCGCACGATCACCGCGTCGGATTCCACCGCCAGGTACAGCCGGTCCTGATCTTCGTCGTAGTCGGTGAGCAGCCACACCTGGCTCTGGCAGCCGCGCACGAAGCGCTCTTCGGTGCGCAGATCCTCGGGCATCGCCGGCAACTGCTTGCCCAGGTCGATGATATAGCGGTAGCGCTCTTCCCAGTCGTCCAGAAATTCCAGGTCTTCGTGGATCGCCTCGGCGGTCACGTCTTCACCCAGTTTGATCTGGCGGATATCGAATTCACTCATTAAAACAATCCCAATTCGAGTTGGGCTTCCTCGGTCATCATGTCGCGGCTCCAGGGCGGGTCGAACAGCAGCGCCACTTCCACCTCATCCACGTTGGGCACCTTGGCGAGCCGGTCTTCCACGTCGCCGACCAGCACCGGGCCCATGCCGCAGTTGGGCGCGGTGAGGGTCATGCGCACCTGCACCACGTTTTTGTCCTCGCGGCGGATCACGTCGCAGCCGTATACCAGACCGAGGTCGAGAATATTCACCGGGATTTCCGGGTCGAAAATGGTGCCCAGCGCGGTGTTCAGGTCCGCCTCGCGCACGCTGCCGTCCGCCTCCGGCGGATCGAAGTCCAGCTCCAGCGGCGCCTGGCCGATGGCGTCGGCGTCGGTGCCGTCGATGCGCGCCATATTGCCGTTCAGGGTCACCGTGTAGGTGCCGCCGAGCGCCTGGCGCAGGTTGACGAAGCTGTTCTTGTGGATGGTGATGCGCGTGCCGTCCGGCACCAGGCGCGCCGGCACGTCGCGGCTCACCACCACGGTGCGCTGTTCAGTGGATGCGTTGGCCAAATCAGACCTCGTCCATGTCTTCGATGGTGAAGCTCTCGCCGCAGCCGCATTCGCCGGTGGCGTTGGGGTTGCGGAACTTGAACAGGCTGTTGACGCCTTCCTTCACGTAGTCGATTTCCAGGCCGTTGAGCATTGCCAGCCATTTCTCCGGCACGTACAGCGGCACGCCTTCCACGTCGAAGTGCTTGTCGCCGGCCACCGGCTGGTCGACGAATTCCAGCTCGTACATGTAGCCGGAGCAGCCGGATTCATCCAGGTCGAGACGAATGCCGCCGGCCGCCGCGCGCTCGAGTTCGCGCTGCGCCTGCTTGCGGGCGGCCTCGGTCATCTTGATCTCGACCTGGCCGGGTACGAATGTCTGTACCGTCATAGTGATCGCCTCCGGAGAGTTCTGAATAACGCCCCTATAAAAAGGAGCGGACCTTGTGCAGTGCCTGGAACAGCTGGTCCACCTCTTCCAGGGTATTATAAATCGAGAACGACGCCCGCGTGGTGCCGGGGATGCCGAGCCGGTCCATCAGCGGCATGCAGCAGTGATGGCCGGTACGCACCGCCACGCCCTGCTGGTCGAGCAGGGTGCCGACGTCCGCCGGGTGGGCGCCGTCCAGCAAGAAGGAAAGTACACCCACCTTGGTGGCGGCGTCGCCGATGATTTTCAAGCCGTCGAAGGCCCGCGCCTGCTCGCTGGCGGAGGCCAGCAGCGCGTCCTCGTGGGTGGCCAGGGCGGTGCGGTCCTGCTGCTGCAGCCAGCGGGTGGCGGCGCCCAGGCCGATCACGCCGGCGATATTGGGCGTGCCCGGCTCGAATTTGTAGGGCAGCTGGTTCCAGGTGCTCTTTTCGAAGCTCACCGTCTCGATCATCTCGCCGCCGGTCTGGTAGGGCGGCATCGCGTCGAGCAGCTCGCGGCGGCCGAACAGCACGCCCACGCCGGTGGGGCCGAACATCTTGTGGCCGGAAAACGCGTAGAAATCGCAGCCGATCTGCTGCACGTCCACCGGGTAATGGCCCACCGCCTGGGCGCCGTCCACCAGGGTCCTGGCGCCGGCTTCGCGGGCCGCCTTGACCAGTTCCGCCACCGGGGTCACCGAGCCCAGGCTGTTGGACACCTGGGACAGCGCCACGATGCGGGTGCGCTCGCTGAGCAGCTGGTGGAAGGCGTCGGTGTCGACGCTGCCGTCCTCGCGCAGCGGCGTCACCTGAAGGGTGGCGCCGGTGCGCTCGCACACCTGCTGCCAGGGCACAATATTGGCGTGGTGCTCCAGCGCCGTGATCAGAATCTCGTCGCCGGCCTGCAGCCGTTCGCGGCCCAGGCACTGCGCCACCAGGTTGATGCCTTCGGTGGTGCCCTTGGTGAGGATCACTTCCTCGCGGGCGGCGTTGATGAACGCCGCCAGGTCCGCGCGGGCCGCCTCGAAGCTCGCCGTGGCGTGGTCGCTGAGATAGTGCGCCGCCCGGTGCACGTTGCTGTTCACGGTGCGGTAGTACTCACTCACCGCGTCGATCACCACCTGCGGTTTCTGGGTGGTGGCGGCGTTATCCAGGTAAACCAGCGGCTTGCCGTTGACCTCCTGGTGCAGCACCGGGAACTGCGCGCGCAGGGCGTTCACGTCCAGGCTCATGCGGCCTCCTCGTCGGCGCCCCGGCTCTGGCCCAGCTCGCCGGCCAGCCAGGGCTGGGCCCAGTCGGCCACGGTCTGGTCGGGCAGGCCCATCACCAGCTCGTTGACGAAGCCCAGGCTGAGCATGCGCTTGGCTTCCGCCAGCGGCACGCCGCGCGCCTGCAGGTAGAACTGCTGGCCGGCGTCCAGCTGGCCGACGGTGGCGCCGTGGGCGCACTTGACGTCGTCGTTGTAGATTTCCAGCTCCGGCTTGGTGTAGATCTCGGCGCCCGGGTTGAGCAACAGGTTCTTGTTGCTCAGCTCCGCCAGGGTGCCGCTGGCACCGGGGTGGATATGGATGCGGCCGTTGAGGATCGCCTTGCCTTTCTCGCCGGCGAGGCCCCGGTACACCTGGTTGGAGGTGCAGTCCGGCACCCGGTGCTCGACACACAGCTGGTTGTCGATGTGGGTGCGGTCGCGGGCCACGAAAATGCCGTTCATGTTCAGTTCAGCGCCGCTCTTGTCGATAAAGGCGCGCACGTCGTTGCGGCGCAGCCGGTTGCCGGCCATCAGCTGGTAGCTGTCGATGCGGCTGATGCCGCTCTGGCGCAGCAGCAGGGTGCCGATGTGCAGGCTGTCGCGGGCCTCGCTCTGCAGCCGGTAGTGGCTGAGGTGGGCGTTGTCGCGGGTTTCGATGGCGGTCACCGCGTTGGTGAGCACCGGGCCCCGGCCCAGGTACTGCTCGATCAGCGTCATGCGGCTGCCGGTGCCGAGCACCACTTCCAGGCGCGTGTTGCAGTGCGCCGGCTGGTCGCCGTCGGCGTAGTGGATCACCTGCACGGTGCCGGCCACGTCGGTGTTGGCGGCCACTTCCAGGGTAATGGCGTCGTCCAGCGCCGCGCCGTTGTAGAGCGCGAACGGCGTGGTCAGGCCCTCCAGCCGGGACGCTTCCCGCTTCAGGGTGACGCCGTCGGGCAGGGCGCTGGTGCTTTCATCCAGCCGGCCATTGACCAGCACCAGGCGGTAGTCGCCCAGCTCGGGCAGATCCGCCGGGGTGGCGGCGGCCGCGGCGCGCCGGTTCAGGTGGCCGTCGGCGAGCGGCTGCAGCGAGGTGTATTTCCACTGCTCGGTCTTGCGGCCGGGGAACACCGCCGCCTTCAGCGCCGCCAGGCTGCTGTCGCGCAACGCCGTCAACGCCGGGTTTTCCGCGTTGCTCTCCGTGGCGTCCTGGACATTCGCCAGCGCTTGGCGTTTGAGGTCCTCCGGGGAAAGCAATGCACTCATGCGCTTTGGTCCTTACCGTCGTTGCGGTCGCCGGTGAGCCAGCCGTAGCCGTGTTCTTCTAGCTCGTGGGCCAGCTCCTTGCCGCCGGACTTGATGATCCGGCCGTTGGAGAGCACATGCACGAAGTCCGGCACGATGTAGTCCAGCAGGCGCTGGTAGTGGGTCACCAGCACGATGCCGCGCTCCGGGCTGCGCAGGGAGTTGACCCCCCGGGCCACGGTTTGCAGGGCGTCGATGTCCAGGCCGGAGTCGGTCTCGTCGAGCAGCGCCAGTTTCGGCTCCATCAGCAGCATCTGCATGATTTCGTTGCGCTTTTTCTCGCCGCCGGAAAAGCCTTCGTTGACGCCGCGCTTAAGGAATTGCGGGTCCAGGTCCACCTGCTTGCAGGTTTCGCGGGCCTTGCGCAGCAGGGTCACCGAATCCCACTCTTCCTTGCCCTGGGCCTTGCGGGTGGCTTCCAGCGCCGCCTTGAGGAATTCCATGTTGGACACACCGGGGATTTCCACCGGGTACTGGAACGCCAGGAACAGCCCCAGCTGGGCGCGCTCCTCGGGCTCCAGATCGGCCAGGCTCTTGCCCTCGAACAGGGCGTCGCCGCCGGTGATCTCGTAGTTGTCCTTGCCGGCCAGCACATTGGCCAGCGTCGATTTGCCGGAGCCGTTCGGGCCCATGATGGCGTGCACCTCACCGGCGTTCACGGTCAGGTTCAGGCCCTTGAGAATGGGTTCGCCGGCTACGGCGGCGTGCAGATCACGAATTTCCAGCATGTAAATAACGCCTATGTATTCTGTCTAAGACTTTCCCGCGATGCTTTGCCGCGAAGGGCAAAGCCCGAGCCCGGCTTTCGCTGTTAACTGTCAACTGTTCACTGTTAACTAGCCCACCGCGCCTTCCAGGCTAACTTCCAGCAACTTCCCGGCTTCCACCGCGAACTCCATGGGCAGTTCCTTGAACACTTCCTTGCAGAAGCCGTTCACGATCATGGAGATCGCTTTCTCCGGGTCGATGCCCCGCTGCCGGCACAGGAACAGCTGGTCGTCACTCACCTTGGAGGTGGTGGCCTCGTGCTCGACGGTGGCGCTGGGATGCTTGGACTCGATGTACGGAAAGGTGTGCGCGCCGCAGGTGTCGCCCAGCAGCAGAGAGTCGCACTGGGTGAAGTTGCGGGCGTTTTCCGCGCGCGGGCCCATGCGCACCAGGCCCCGGTAGGCGTTGGAGCTTTTGCCCGCCGAGATACCCTTGGAAACGATGGTGCTGCGGGTGTTCTTGCCCAGGTGGATCATCTTGGTGCCGGTGTCCGCCTGCTGGGCGTGGCGGGTCAGCGCCACCGAGTAGAACTCGCCCACGGAGTTGTCGCCGCGCAGCACCACGGACGGGTACTTCCAGGTGATCGCCGAGCCGGTTTCCACCTGGGTCCAGCTGATCTTGGCGTTGTCGTGGGCGACGCCGCGCTTGGTGACGAAGTTGTAGATGCCGCCCTTGCCGTCCTTGTCGCCGGGGTACCAGTTCTGCACCGTGGAATACTTGATTTCGGCGCCGGGCAGGGCCACCAGCTCCACCACCGCCGCGTGCAGCTGGTTCTCATCGCGCTGCGGCGCGGTGCAGCCTTCCAGGTAGCTCACGTAGCTGCCCTCGTCGGCGACGATCAGGGTGCGCTCGAACTGGCCGGTGTTGGCCTCGTTGATGCGGAAGTAGGTGGACAGCTCCATGGGGCAGCGTACGCCCTTGGGGATGTAAACAAAGGAGCCGTCGGTGAATACCGCCGAGTTGAGGCCGGCGAAGAAGTTGTCGCCCTTGGGCACCACGGAGCCCAGGTACTTCTTGACCAGCTCCGGGTGCTCGTGGACCGCCTCGGAGATCGAGCAGAAGATCACGCCCGCCTCCGCCAGCTTGGCCTTGAAGGTGGTGCCCACGGAGACCGAGTCGAACACCGCGTCCACGGCCACCCCGGCGAGCATTTCCTGCTCGTGCAGGGGGATGCCCAGCTTCTTGTAGGTGTCCAGCAGTTCCGGGTCCACCTCGTCCAGGCTCTGGGGCCGGTCCTCCATGCTCTTGGGCGCGGAGTAGTACGAGATGGCGTTCAGGTCCACCGGCGGGTAGGTGACGTGGGCCCAGTTGGGCTCGGCCATCTCCAGCCAGTTGCGATAGGCGTCCAGACGCCACTCCAGCAGCCATTCCGGTTCGCCTTTCTTGGCGGAAATGACGCGGATCACGTCCTCGTTCAGGCCCGGAGGCAAGGTGTCGGACTCCACCAGGGTGGTGAAACCCGCCTCGTACTCGGAGCTGATCACTTTGTCGAGTTCGGCTTGCGTGCTCATAATTAGCGGAATACCAGAGTAAATTACTCAGGTATTATACGGTATATGACGGCGAGGGGGAATCCGGGGTGTGAAAGCGCGGCCCATGGCCCCGATAGGGCCGGCAACGGTATCATATTTCGCCCTTCGTGCGTATAATCCGCCGGTTTCAGGAACCCCCAACTGGAGTGATCAGACAGATGGCTGTTGAGCGTACCCTCTCTATTATCAAGCCTGATGCCGTGGGCAAGAACGCGATCGGCGAGATCGTTGGCCGTTTCGAAAAGGCCGGCCTGAACGTGGTGGCCATGAAGATGTTGCACCTGAGCAAAGAGCAGGCCGAAGGCTTTTACGCCGAGCACAAAGAGCGTCCCTTCTTCGGCGACCTGGTCGGTTTCATGACCAGCGGCCCCGTGGTAGTACAGGTGCTGGAAGGCGAAGACGCGGTCAAGAAAAACCGTGATCTGATGGGTGCCACCAACCCGAAAGACGCCGAAGCCGGCACCATCCGTGCCGATTTCGCGGAAACCATCGACGAAAACGCTGTCCATGGTTCTGATTCCACCGAATCCGCCGCCCGTGAAGTGGACTACTTCTTCGCCGACGAGGAAGTCTGCCCGCGCACCCGCTAAGGGCTGCAAGGAGCGAAGCAATGAGTGCCCCCGACAAGGTAAATCTGCTCGGTCTCACCTATCCCGAGATGGAAGCCTTCTTCCTGGACATGGGCGAGAAGAAATTCCGCGCCCAGCAGGTGATGAAGTGGATCCACCACCACCAGGTGGATTCGTTCGAGCAGATGACCGACGTGGGCAAGGCCCTGCGTGAAAAACTCGTCCGTGTGGCGGAAATTCGCGGCCCGGAGGTGCTCCACGAGGGCATCTCCCGGGACGGCACCCGTAAATGGGTGTTCGAGGCCGACAACGGCGGCGCCGTGGAGACCGTCTTTATTCCCGACGGTCGCCGCGGCACCCTGTGTGTCTCTTCCCAGGTGGGTTGCGCCGTGGACTGCAGTTTCTGCTCCACCGGCAAGCAAGGCTTCCAGCGCGACCTCACCAGCTCGGAAATCATCGGCCAGGTGTGGCAGGCGAGCCGTTCGTTCGGCCCGCGCAAGAACCTGGGCGAGCACCCGATCACCAATGTGGTGATGATGGGCATGGGCGAGCCGCTGCTGAACTATAAGCCGGTGCTGGCCGCCATGCGCCTGATGCGTGACGACCTGGGCTACGGCATCAGCAAGCGCCGCATCACGCTGTCCACCTCCGGGGTGATTCCCAAGATTGATCAGCTCAGCGCCGACCTGGACGTGTCCCTGGCGGTGAGTCTGCACGCCCCCAACGACGAGCTGCGCAACGAACTGGTGCCGCTCAACCGCAAATATCCGCTCAAGGAGCTGATGGCGGCGTGCAAGCGTTACAGCGACAACATCACCCATCGCCACAACACCATCACCATGGAATACGTGATGCTGCGCGATGTGAACGACAAGCCGGAGCACGCCCGCCAGCTGGTCAAGCTGCTGCGCGGCATTCCGGTGAAGGTGAACCTGATTCCCTTCAACCCGTTTCCCCACGCGGGCTATGAACGCTCGCGCAAAAGCGACATTCTGGCATTCCACAAATTCCTGAATGACAATGGCGTCATGACCACCGTGCGCACCACCCGCGGCGACGATATCGACGCCGCCTGCGGCCAGTTGGTGGGCGAAGTGAAAGACCGTACCCGTCGCAGCGAACGATGGAAGGAATCCATTTTCCATCGCTCGGAACAGCCCGACAGCAAAACAGCATCCGTGCAATGAACCCAATGCTTCGACAGCTCGTTCTGATTCTGGTGGCCACCGTCGCGGTGGCCGGCTGCACCACCACGACCACCGGCGGCGGGCCCGCCGCCGACCCCAAGGAAGCGGTGCGCACCCGGGTCGCCGCCGGTTTGCAGTATCTGCAGATGGGCGACCCGTCCGAAGCCCGCCGCCATTTCTCCCGCGCGCTCTCCATCGACGACGACAGCGCCGCCGCCCACAATGCCATGGCGCTGCTGTACAACTACGAGCGCGACGCGGAGAAAGAGGAATACCACTACCGCAAGGCGCTGTCCGCCGACCGCAACTACGCCCCGGCACTGAACAATTACGGCACCTTGCTGTACACCCAGCGGCGCTACGAAGAGGCCCTGGAGAAATTCAAGCGCGCCGCCAACGACCCCAACTATGAAGGCCGCGCCAGCGCCTTCAGCAACATGGGGCAAAGCTACGCGGCGCTGGACCGGCCCGGCGACGCCAAGGACGCGTTCATCCGTGCCCTGCGCCTCAACGGCCGCTCCACCCACGCCACCCTGCAACTGGCCAAGCTCTATCATGAGGAAGGCCGTCACCAGATGGGCTGGGATTACTACAAACAGTACGAGCGCCGCATCGGCCGGCAGAGCGCCGAAGGGCTGTGGACCGGCATTCAACTGGCCGCCGCCCTCGGCTTACAGGATCAGCAGTCCAGCTATGAGCTGGCCCTGCAGAATCTCTATCCCGGTACCCGGGAGCACAAGCTCTGGCAGGAATGGCGGAGCGCGCAGGAGGGACGTCAATGAGCGCCAACGAGACCGTATTACCCGGCGAGAGACTGCGCCGGGCCCGGGAAGAGAAGGGTCTCAGCCAGGAGGAAGCCTGCAAGCATCTGCGGCTGTCCACTTCCTATATGCGGGCCCTGGAACAAGACGACTACGAGCGCCTGCCCGAAGCCCCCTTCATCAAGGGCTATCTGCGTAACTACGCCCGTTTTCTGGGCCTACCGGCGGAAGAGCTGGCCCGGCAATTCCAGCAGCGCGTGGACGAAATGCGCCAGGATGAGCGCGAGCGTGAGCAGGCGGCCCTGGACGAAGCCCCCAGCAACCGCGAATGGCGCCTGCCGGCCCTGGCGGTGCTGGTGGTGGTGCTGCTGGTGGCCGTGGGCTGGTGGCTGTGGCCCCGCGACGACATGAGCGCGCCGGAACCGTCCGTGGACGACGGCGGCCGTGGCGGCGAGGAAACCTTCGACAGCCCGGCGCCGCCGCAGGCCCCGGAGCCGGCCATGCCGGAAACCATCGAACCCACCGACCCGGTGGACGACAGCCTGCAGCCGTTGCCTGAAAATGGCGGCAGCGAGCAAGGCTCCGAGCCACCGTCCGACCAGTCCAACGACGGCTCCTCCGGCGGCGAACCCGCTTCCCGCCCGGAGCTTGCCGGACAAACACCGCAAAACCAGGCCTCGCAAACCGAGCTGGCCGCCGCCCCCGGCGAAGACGGCATCGACAGCCTGACCCTGGAATTTTCCCGCGTTTGCTGGATCAAAGTCGTGGACGCCACCGGCGCCACGCTCACCCAGGGCCAACAAAACGCCGGCGGCAGCGTCAACCTGGACGGCGAGGCGCCGTTCCGCGTTACCCTGGGCGACGCGGCGGCAGTGAGCGCGGTACGCATCAACGGCTCCGCGATCAGCCTGCCCAGCCAACGCTCCGGTGACGTGGTCCGCGTCACGCTGCCCTAGTCGTTTCAGGAGTTAGCATGGAACCGGAAGTCACCATCAAGCGCCGTAAATCCCGTCAGATTCACGTCGGCTCCGTGCCGGTGGGCGGCGATGCGCCGATCTCCGTGCAGAGCATGACCAACACCGACACCTGCGATGTGGACGCCACCGTCGCCCAGATCCGGGCTCTGGAAGGTGTGGGCGCGGATATCGTGCGCGTTTCGGTGCCCACCATGGATGCTGCCGAGGCCTTCGGCAAAATCCGCAAGCAGGTGAGCCTGCCGCTGGTGGCGGACATCCACTACGACTACAAGATCGCCCTGAAAGTGGCCGACGAAGGCGCCGACTGCCTGCGCATCAACCCGGGCAATATCGGCCGCGAGGACCGGGTGCGCGCGGTGATCGAATCCGCCCGCGACCACGGTGTGCCGATCCGCATCGGCGTCAACGCCGGCTCGCTGGAAAAAGAGCTGCAGCGCAAGTACGGCGAACCGACCAGCGACGCGCTGGTGGAATCCGCCCTGCGCCACGCCGAGATCCTCGACCGCTACGACTTCCAGGACTTCAAGGTCAGCGTCAAGGCGTCCAACGTCTTCATGACCCTGCAGGCCTACCGCAAGCTGGCCAGCCAGATCGAGCAGCCCCTGCACCTGGGCGTCACCGAGGCCGGCACCTTCCGCTCCGGCACGGTGAAATCCTCGGTGGCCCTGGGCGGGCTGCTGATGGAAGGCATCGGCGACACCATCCGCGTGTCCCTGGCCGCCGACCCGGTGGAGGAAATCCGCGTCGGCTTCGACATTCTGAAAAGCCTGAACCTGCGCAAGAAGGGCGTGAACATCATCGCCTGCCCGAGCTGTTCACGGCAGAACTTCGACGTCATCAAGACCGTCAACGAGCTGGAAGCGCGCCTCGAGGACATCAACGAATCCGTGGACCTGGCGGTGATCGGCTGCCTGGTCAACGGCCCCGGCGAAGCCCGCGAAGTCGATGTCGGCCTCACCGGCGGCACGCCCAATAACCTGTCCTACGCGGACGGCCAGAAGAGCCACCACATCAAGTCCGAGAACCTGGTCGACGAGCTGGAGCGCATGGTGCGCGCCAAGGTGGCCCGCCAGCGCGAGGACGAAGAGAAAGGCGTGATCCTGCGAAGCGAATAACGCCCCGCAAGACGTTAAATAAGGAGAACCGGTGAGCAACAAGATCACGTCGATTCGTGGCATGAACGACGTTCTGCCCGAGCAGACGCCCCTGTGGCAGTGGCTGGAGCAGCGCGCCCGGGCGGTGCTGGCAGCCTACGGCTACCAGGAGATTCGTCTTCCCATCGTCGAGCGCACCGAGCTGTTCGCGCGCGGCATCGGCGAAGTGACCGACATCGTCGAGAAGGAGATGTACACCTTCGCCGACCGCAACGACGACAGCCTCACCCTGCGCCCGGAAGGCACCGCCGGCTGCGTGCGCGCCGCCGAGCAGCACGGGCTGCTCTATAACCAGACCCAGCGGCTCTGGTACACCGGCCCCATGTTCCGCTACGAGCGGCCCCAGGCCGGCCGCAGCCGCCAGTTCCACCAGATCGGCGTGGAAACCTTCGGCATCGCCACCCCGGACATCGACGCGGAAGTGATCCTGCTCACCGCCCGGCTGTGGAAAGAGCTGGGCCTGAGCGACCAGGTCACCCTGGAGCTCAACACCCTGGGCGACAACGACGACCGGGCCCGCTACCGCGAGGCGCTGGTGGCGTTTCTGCGCGAGCACCGCGAGCGGCTCGACGAGGATTCGCAAAACCGCCTGGAGCGCAACCCGCTGCGCGTGCTCGACAGCAAGGACCCGGGCACCCGCGAGGTGCTGGAAAACGCGCCGCGCCTGGCCGACCATCTGGGCGACGAGGCGCGCGCCCACTTCGACGGGTTGCGCGCGTTGCTGGACGCCGCCGGCGTGCCCTACGTGATCAACCCCAACCTGGTGCGCGGGCTGGATTACTACGGCCGAACCGTGTTTGAGTGGACCACCACTGCGCTCGGCGCCCAGGGCACGGTCTGCGCCGGCGGCCGCTACGACGGCCTGGTGCAGCAATTGGGCGGCAAGCCGACCCCGGCGGTGGGCTTTGGCATGGGCCTGGAGCGGCTGGTGTTGCTGCTCGAACAAAAGCGTCCGGAACTGCCGGCGCCGGTGGCGATCTATATTACCGCCATGGGCGACGTGCAGACCCAGGCGCTGGTGCTGGCCGAAAAACTGCGCGACGCCCTGCCCGGTGTCGGCATTCAGTGTCATTGCGGCGGCGGTGGCTTCAAAAGCCAGATGAAGAAAGCCGACCGCAGCGGCGCCCGCTTCGCCCTGATCCTGGGGGAAGACGAAGTGGCCGCCAAACAGGTGGCGGTGAAACCGCTGCGTGATCAAAGCGAACAACAGCAACTGTCCGAGGACGAGGTCGCCCAATGGCTGGCCGCGCGCCTCGCGCCAAAAAGCGAATAAGGAGACATTGGGGTGGCAGATTACATCCGGGACGAAGAAGAACAGGCGGAACGCCTCAAGGAATGGTGGCAGAAGAACGGCACCGCCACGATTGTGGTGATCGTGCTGGCGATCGGTTCCATGATCGGCTGGCGCCAGTGGCAGGAGCACAGCAGCGGCCAGGCGGCGGAAGCGTCCAAGGTGTACGAATCCCTGGTCGCCGGCCTGGGCCAGGGCGGTGACGCCGAGCAGGTGCGCAGCGCCGCCGACACCCTGCTGGAAGACTTCGAGTCCACCGCCTACGCGGATTACGCCCGCCTGGCCCTGGCCAAGCTGGCCGCCGACGAGGGCAACCTCAACGGCGCCGCCGAGCAGCTCAAAGCGGTGGCCGAAGACGCCGCCAGCAAGGAGCTCGAATACACCGCCCGGGTACGCCTGGCGCGGGTGCAGATCGAACAGGGGGATCTGGACGCCGCGGAACAGCAGATTTCGCGCACCTTCCCGGAAGCCTGGGAAGCCCAGGCGCTGGAGTTGAAAGGGGACATCGCCGGCGCCCGGGAAAAATGGGACGCGGCCCGCGACGCCTACACCGGCGCGCTGGAGGCACTGGATAACGGCGCCGCCAAGGACCGCGTGCAAATGAAACTCGACGACATGAAGTCCCTATAGTGAACCCTATGTTGAAAGCCTTCACGGCCCCGTTTTTGCTCGGTCTGGTGGCGCTGGCCGGTTGCAGCAGCAACCCCAACGCCATCGAACCCAACCCGCTGCCGGAGTTCGCGGCCCGCTACGACGTCGACCGTCTGTGGCGCTCCGGCGCCGGTGACGGCGTCGACGAAACCGCCATGACGCTGACCCCGGCGGTGACCAACCAGCAGGTGTTCGCCGCCGACATCCACGGCCGCGTCTACGCCTTCGACCGGGAAAACGGCAAACGCCAGTGGCGCAGCAAAACCGAGGACCGCATCTCCGGCGGCCTCTACGCCGGCTACGGCCAGGTGCTCTACGGCACCCGCGAAGGTGAAGTGGTGGCCCTGGACAGCGACGACGGCGAAACGCTGTGGCGCGCCGAAGTGAGCAGCGAAGTGCTGGCCGCGCCCACCAGCAACGGCACCCTGGTGGTGGCGCAGACCATCGACGGCCATGTGCTGGGCCTGGACGGCAGCAGCGGCGAGCAACTCTGGGACTACGAAACCACGGTGCCCAACCTGACCCTGCTCGGCGGCGCCCAGCCGGTGATCGTCAACGGCCGGGTCTACGCCGGCTTCGCCAGCGGCAAGGTGGCCGCCATCGAAGCGGACACCGGCGCGCCCCTGTGGGAACGCCGCGTGGCGGAACCCTCCGGCCGCTCCGAACTGGACCGCCTGGTGGACGTGAACGCCAACATGCTGGTGGAAAACGGCGGCGTCTTCACCGCCACCTTCCAGGGCCAGCTGTCGGTGCTCGACTGGGAAAACGGCCGCCCCTACTGGAGCAAGGACCTGTCCAGCCACCAGGCCATCAGCTCCTACCTGGGCACCCTGTTCGTGGCCGACGACGAAGGCCTGGTGCGCGCCGCCGAGCAGCGCAGCGGCAGCTTCCTGTGGCAGCAGGACAAGCTCTACGGCCGCCGCCTCACCGGCACCGCCGTCCAGGACGGCCTGGTGGTGGTCGGCGACTTCGAAGGCTACCTGCACTGGATGGACGCCGACACCGGCGAGCTGGTGGCCCGCTACCGCCACGACCGCGACGGCTTCTCGTCCACGCCGGTGGTGGTCGACGACGTGCTCTACGCGCTCAGCGCCGACGGCAAGCTCGCCGCCTACAGAATCGAAGCGGAAGATTAGCCCAAGCCCCGAGCTACAAGCCCCGCGCATCGCCGGGCTTGTAGCTTGCCATTTGTAGCTAGAAACCCCGCACGCCTGTATCCTGCCCCCTAAATCACCACAGCCACTCCGACCGAGCCCCAATGAAACCCGTGATCGCCCTGGTGGGCCGCCCCAATGTGGGCAAATCCACGCTGTTCAACCGCCTTACCCGCACCCGTGACGCCATCGTGGCGGACTTCCCCGGCCTCACCCGGGACCGCCAGTACGGCGACGGCCGCCTGGGCGACCGCCCCTACACGGTGGTCGACACCGGCGGCATCGGCGAAAGCGAAGAGGGCATCGACCGGCCGATGACCGACCAAGCCCTGCAGGCGGTGGGCGAAGCGGACGTGGTGCTGTTCCTGGTGGACGGCCGCGCCGGCCTCACCGCCGCCGACGAGCAGGTGGCCTCGGAGTTGCGCAAGCTGCCCAAGCCGGTCTACCTGGCGGTCAACAAAACCGACGGCCTGGACCCGGACACCGCTCTGGCGGACTTCTACGGCCTGGGCCTCACCGAGCTGTTCCCGATCGCCGCCGCCCACGGGCGTGGCGTGCGCGGCATGATCACCGAGGTGCTCAAAGAGTTTCCCGAAGCGGACGAGGACGACGGCGAGCCCGCCGATCCGGACACCGTGCGCGTGGCGGTGCTGGGGCGTCCCAATGTGGGCAAATCCACCCTGATCAACCGCATCCTCGGCGAGGAGCGGGTGGTGGTGTTTGACCAGGCCGGCACCACCCGCGACACCATCGAGGTGCCGTTCGTGCGCCAGGACCGCAACGGCGACGGCGAGCGCAACTACGTGCTGATCGACACCGCCGGCATCCGCCGCCGCGGCAAGGTCCACGAGACCATCGAAAAATTCTCCGTGATCAAGGCGCTGCAGGCGGTCGACGCCGCCCAGGTGGTGATGGTGGTGATCGACGCCCGCGACGGCATCACCGACCAGGACCTGCACCTGCTCGGCTATGTGCTGGAAACCGGCCGCGCCCTGGTGATCGCGGTGAACAAATGGGACGGCCTGGAGGCCGACCACCGCCAGTGGGTCAAGCGCGAGCTGGAACGGCGCTTGCATTTCGCCCCCTGGGTGAAGGTGCACTTTATTTCCGCGCTGCACGGCACCGGCGTCGGCGACCTGTTCGGCTTTATCGAGCGCGCCTGGGATTCCGCGTTCATCAAGCTGGGCAGCAACGCGCTCACCCGCATGCTGCAGGACATCACCCACTCGCACCCGCCGCCGCGCGCCGGGCGCTTCCGGGCCAAGCTGCGCTACGCGCATCTGGGCGGCTCCAACCCGCCCACGGTGGTGATCCACGGCAACCGTACCGAGTCGTTACCGAACAGCTACCAGCGCTACCTGGAGAACCGCTTCCGGGAGCTGCTAAAGATTGAAGGCTCGCCGATCCGGCTGGAGCTGAAGTCCGGCGACAACCCCTACGAGGGCCGCAAGACCCAGCTCACCGAACGGCAAATCAAACGCAAACGCCGCATGATGAAGCACGTTAAGAAATAAACCGCGGGGTCGCGGGGTTTGTAGGAGCGGGCCCAGCCCGCGAAAGGCAAGCAAAGCTTGCCGGCAGGATTCCAGAGACCTGATTTAATCTCACTGAATCAGGCCTCTGGGATCCTGCCGGGTGGCCGGCGCCACCCTTTCGCGGGCAAGGCCCGCTCCCACAAGAACGACACAATTTGGGGGATGGAAGTGCGGGGGCACAAGACCTTAATACTGGCGTTTCTGCCATGGCTGGCGCTGTCCGCCCGGGCGGACGCGCCGTTCGATGATCAAAGCGAGGTGCCCCGGGTGCTGACCCCGGCGCGCCTGGACCAGCCCATTTCCGAAGTGCCCGCCAGCGTTACTATCATCGACCGCGAACTGATCCGCATCAGCGGCGCCCGGGAGCTGCACGAGGTGTTGCGTCTGGTGCCGGGCATGGCGGTGGCCAAGGCCGACGGCAACGTGCCCACCGTTTCCTACCACGGCACCCAGGCCCGCGACACCCGCCGCATGCTGGTGCTGATCGACGGGCGCAGCGTTTACCAGCCCGGCTTCGCCCGGGTCAGCTGGAACGATCTGGCGGTCAGCCTGGAAGACGTGGAACGCATCGAAGTCACCCGTGGCCCGGCCTCCGCCGCCTACGGCGCCAACGCTTTCACCGGGGTGATCAACATCATCACCCGCGACCCCCGCGACAGTGTCGGCCAGCGGGTCAGCGTGCGTGCCGGCAACAACGGCATCCGCGACGCGCGCCTGGGCGCCAGCCACCAGTTCGAAAACGGCGCCTTCCGCGTCAGCGTCAGCAGCCAGCGCGACGACGGCTACGACGCCGGCATCACACCGCTGGAAAACGGCGACGCCAAGCGCGTCGACAAGCTCAACAGCCGCACCGTGTTCGAGCTGTCGCCGCGCGACACCCTCACCGTGCACGCCGGCGGCAGCCGCTCGCGGCTGGACCGGCCGCCGGAATCCGGCCTTCAGGAACTGGCCGACTACTACGACGACACCCACCAGGTGGGCGAGCGCGCCTTCTTCGGCCTCGACTGGCAGCGCCAGTTTTCCCCGCGCCACCAGCTCAAGGTGAGCGCCTACGGCCAGTACACCAACGAAGACAACAACCTGGACCTGTGCTTCCGCGACCCGCTCACCGGCGCCCAGGGGCCCGGCGGCGGGCTGTTTTTCTCCCAGGAGTTGCGCGACCTGTACCTGGCCAACAACAGCGACATCGGCCAGACCCTGGCCGCCGCCGGCGCCGACCCGGGCATCCAGAACCGCTACGCCACCCTGCAGGCCAGCGGCGCCCAGGCGTTCTGCGGGCGCGCCTGGCTGGACACCCAGGAAACCCGCTACGACCTGGAAATCCAGGACACCCTGCAGGTCACCGACTGGGCGCGGCTGGTGGCCGGCGCCAACCTGCGCCACGACCGGGGCGAATCCCAGGCGTTCCTGTCCGGCACCGGTGAGAACGTCAGCCGGCGCCTGTTCGCCAACCTGGCGGTGAAGCCGGTGGCGCCGGTGACCATCAGCTTGGGCGGCTTCTGGGAACACGACGACATCAACGGCGAACACTTCAGCCCGCGCGCCGGCATCAACTGGCAGGTGGTGCGCGGCCACACCCTGCGCGCCTCCTACGCCCGCGCGCTGCGCACCCCGGACATCTACGAAGACCAGGCGCGCATCAATCTGCCGATCACCGACCTGAACGCGCCCTTCGCCGGCAACCAGCAGGCGCTGCTGGGCTGGAACCCGGCCTACTTCTTCGTCACCCAGCAGAGCCCCGGCATGCTCAAGCCGGAGCGCATCCGCTCCCGCGAGCTGGGCTACTACGGGCGCTTCTTCGCCGGTGCCCTGGGCGGCTTCGAGCTGGACATCCGTTACTTCCGCGAAGAGCTCTGGGACCTGGTCAGCGGCGCCCTCAACCCGTTCGAGTTCGATACGGCCAACGACGGTGAGGTGGAGCACCGCGGCACCGAGGCGCAGCTGAGCTGGCGGCCCAATGCCCGTCATCTCCTACGGCTCACCGGCGCCCATGTGCACACCGAAGCCAACATAGCCACCGAGCAGCGCTTCGCCGCCCGCGACAGCGCCAGCGCCCTGTGGCACTGGCGCCTGGGCGGCGGTTGGTCCTGGTCCACCGCCTATTACCTGGCCCGCGATTACAACGACTACCCTTTCGAGCGGCTGGATGCGCAGCTCGGTTTCCGGCACCGTCTGCATCAGACAGAAGTGGAATGGAATTTCGTGGTCCAACACCCGCTCAATAAAGAACCGGTGGTTTTTGTCGAAAACCAGTACCAGGACGACCAGCGCTATTGGATCGGCGCCACGGTCACTTTCTAGGGATCAGAAGCGGGGGTCGCAGCCGATGAGGCACGATAACAGCAACACCAAAGGCGCCTGGAGGCGTGGCGGCTAGGATGCGTCGCGCCTGGGGGATCGCTTTACTGCTGCTTGGCGTGGCGGCCGGTGCCGCCGCCCTGGGCGCCCCTGTGCTCGCCGCCGAGCCGTCGGCCGGCCGCGGCCCGGAGGCTCCGGTGCGGCTGTCGGTGCGCGCGCCCTCCACGGAAGCCGCCGACGAGTTCGCCGACGCCCTGCGCGCCCTGGCCGGCGACACCCTGCGCCTGGTGGACGACGACGCCGACCTGGTGCTGGCCCTGGGCGAGCAGGCGTTCCGCGACGCCCTCGCCGCCGAGGGGCCGCCGGTGCTGGGCCTGGCGGTGCCACGCCGCGCCGCCGACCAATTGATCACCGACGATTGCCAGTGCAGCGCCATCTGGCAGGGCGTGCCGCTGGACACCCAGCTGGCCTTGTTGCGCGCCCTGCTGCCGGAGGCCCGCCGCATCGGCATTCTGCGCGCCCCGCACAGCGTCTGGCGCGCGGTACCGCCGGCGCCACCGGGTCTTACGTTGGAAGCGGTCACCGTGCCGGAGCCGGGCCGGCTGGGCGCGTTGCTGCGCCGCCACCTGCCGGACTGGGACGCGTTGCTGCTGCCCGAGGACGGCGCCCTGTTCGACGGCGGCGCCGCCCGGCTGGTGCTGCTCACCAGCTACCGCCAGCGGGTGCCGGTGGTGGGGCCGGACGGCGCCTATGTGCGCGCCGGCAGCGTCGCCAGCGCCCGTGTGTTGCTCAAGGATCTGGCCGGCGCCGCGCTCGACGCGGTGCACGCCCACCGGCGGCTCGGCCATTGGCCCGCGCCGGGCTTCGCCGGTCATTATTCCCTGGCCATCAACGAGCATGTGGCCGGCGCCTATGACCTGAGCCCCGTGGATCGGGCGCCCCTGGAACGGATTTTGGAGGCTACGCCATGACACGTCGCGGCGGCATTCGCCGGCAACTGCAATGGCTGGGGGTAATCCCGGCGCTGATCATGCTGATTCTGGTGCTGGTGTCGCTCACCTGGCAGCGCTTTCAGGACGCCGACAACGAAGTGCGCCAGCTGGGCGGCTTCCTCGCCCAGCAACTGGCCGGCAGCGCCGAATACGGCGTGCTCAGCGGTAATCTGTCCGACCTGCGCCGCCAGGCCAACATGGTGCTGGCGCGGCCGGACGTGCAGTACGTGCAGTTCCGCGACCAGGACGGCGAGCCGCTGCTGCGCGCCGGCCTGGAGGCCGACCGGGTGGTGGGCGAGGACGTGCTGGAATTCCACGCCGGCATCTACCGCCAGCCGGTGGCCCTGGACCCGGCCTTCGGCGAAGGCCGCTCGGCGCGGCCGGACCGCATCGGCGAGGTGGTGCTGGGCGTGTCCCGGGGGCGCATCCTCGCCCGCCAGAAGGAGATCATCGGCACCAGCCTGCTGCCGGCGCTGCTGGCCATGGTGGTGGGGCTGTTCAGCGCCGGTTACCTGGCGCGGCAGATCGCCGACCCGATCAGCTATTTGTCCGGGCTGGTGCGGGTGATCCGCGGCGGCGACTACCACGTGCGCGGGGTGCGCCCGCTCAGCGGCGAGCTGGGCCACCTGCAGACCGACATCAACGAACTGGCCGCCAGCCTGGACCAGGCCCGCCGCGACCAGCAGCTCGCCATGACCGAGCTGCGCGAGGCGCACCACCGCGCCGAACACGCCAGCCAGGCAAAGAGCGACTTCCTGGCGATGATGAGCCACGAGCTGCGCACCCCCATGAACGGCGTGCTCGGCATGCTGCAGCTGCTGGAAACCACCCACCAGGACGACGAGCAGCGCGAATACACCGACGCCGCCCTGGAATCCACCGGCCACCTGCTGGCGGTGATCAACGACATTCTCGACTTTTCGCGCATCGAAGCCGGGCGCATGGAGATCGACCAGAGCTACTTCGCCCCGGAACCGCTGCTGCAGAACTGTGTGGGCACCTTCCGCTACCTGGCCCGGGAAAAGGGCCTGTACCTGGACATGGAGGGCGCGGAGGCGCTGGCCGGGCTGGAGATCCGCTCCGACGCCACCCGCCTGCGCCAGATCCTCAGCAACCTGATCTCCAACGCGGTGAAATTCACCGAATCCGGCGGCATCCGCGTGCGGGTGGATGTGCGCCACGACGAACGCCACATGCTCAACCTCACCATCGACGTGCGCGACACCGGCATCGGCATCGCCGAGCACAAGCTCGACCGGCTGTTTCAGGCGTTCTCGCAGCTGGATTCGTCCAGCGCCCGGCGCTTCGGCGGCACCGGCCTGGGGTTGGTGATCGCCCGGCGCCTGGCGCAGATTCTCGGCGGCGACCTGACCGTCACCAGCGACCCGGAGCAGGGCAGCTGCTTCTCCCTGGCGCTGCGCGTACGCAGCCGCGCCGTGGAGCAGCCGGCGGTGGCGGAGCCGAAAAAGGAGGTCACCCAACTGAGCGGCCGGGTGCTGCTGGTGGAGGACAACGACGTCAACCGGCTGGTGGCCTGCCGCATGCTCGAGCACCTGGGGCTGGAAGTGGCCACCGCCGGCGACGGCGCCACCGCCCTGGCGATGTGCGCCGAGCAGCACTTCGACTGCCTGCTGATGGACGTGCAGATGCCGGTGATGGACGGTCTGGAAGCCACCCGCGCCCTGCGCCGCCGCGAGCGGGAAGCCGGCCGCGACCCGGTGCCGATCATCGCGCTCACCGCCAACGCCATGTTCGAAGAACGCCAACGCTGCCTCGCCGCCGGCATGGACGCCCACCTGGCCAAACCCTTCCGCCGCCGCCGCCTCGCCCGCCTCCTCAGCCGCTACCTGTAAACCAAACCGGGGCGGGGGAGGGCCTTATGGGGGCGGGCTGTGGAGAAGGCCTTGTGGGGAGCGGATCTTGTGGGAGCGGGCTGTGGGAGCGGGCTGTGGGAGCGGGCCTCGCCCGCGAAAGGCAAGCAAAGCTTGCCGGCAGGATCCCAGAGCCCATTCTAAAGCCAGCACAAACAGCGTTTCTGGTATCCCGCCGGGTGGCTAGCGCCACCCTTTCGCGGGCAGGGCCCGCTCCCACAAGGCTAGCTCTCACAAAGGCAGCTTCAGGATTCCGGAGGCCTTACTCCTGTGGCTTAATCCGAATCACAGTCGCCTCAAACGCCCCCTTGGCGAGCCGCGTCTCCACGGTTTGTCCTTCTTTCAGGCTGTCCACCGACCGCAGCGGTTGTCCCTCGACGAGGGTTAGCGAATAGCCCCGATCCAGGGTCGCCAACGGGCTGGCGGTGTGCAGCCGCCGCGCCGCGCCGTCCAGGCGCTGCGCCAGATGCCGTTGCTGATGCCGCAACGGCACCGGCAGGCGCCGCTGCAGTTCGTGCAGGCGTTGCGCCTGGCGCGCCACCTGCGAGGCCGGCGACTGCTGGCGCAGGCGCACGTCCAGCGGCTGCCAGCGGCCGCGCAGCAGCGCCAGCCGGTGGCTCAGGGTGCGCGCCATGCGCGCCTGCAGCTCGTCCACCTGCTGGCGGGTCTGCTCCAGCTGCCGGTTCGGGTGGCGGGCGTGCAGCCGTCGGGCCAGGCCCTCCAGCCGCTGGCGCTGGCCGCGCAGGTTCTGGACCATCAAATGCCGCTGGCGGCGGCCCAGCACCCCCAGGCGGGCGAGCAGGGCGTCGCCGTCCGGGCTGATCAGCTCCGCCGCCGCCGAGGGCGTGGGCGCGCGCACGTCGGCGGCGAAATCGCACAGCGACACGTCCACCTCGTGGCCCACCGCGCTGACCACCGGAATCGGACTGTCCGCCACCGCGCGCACCAGCGCCTCGTCGTTGAACGCCCACAAATCTTCCAGGCTGCCGCCGCCGCGCCCCAGTACCAGCACGTCGCATTCGTTGCGCTGAATCGCCAGGGCCAGCGCCCGGCGGATCTGCGCCGGCGCCTCGGCGCCCTGCACCGGGGTCGGGTAGATCAGCACCGGAATCGACGGCGCCCGGCGCTTGAGCACCTGCAGCACATCGCGGATCGCCGCGCCGCTGGGGCTGGTGATCACCCCGATACGCCTGGGCCACGCCGGTAGTGGGCGCTTACGTTCCTGGGCGAACAACCCCTCGGATTCCAGCTTCGCCTTGAGCGCCTCGAACTGGGCGCGCAACGCGCCTTCACCCGCTTCCTCCATGTGCTCGACGATGATCTGGAAACCGCCCCGGGGCACGAACACCGTCACCCGGGCGCGCACCAGAATCTGCTGGCCGTCGCGGGGCTGGAAGCGCAGCAGGCTGTTACGGTTCCGAAACATGGCGGCGTTAACCTGGGCGCGATCGTCCTTAAGGCTGAAATAGATATGCCCGGAGCGCGGCCGCGCCAGGTTGGAGATCTCGCCCTGCAGCCAGATCAGCGGGAAGCTGCCCTCCAGCAGGCCCTGGGCCTCCAGGTTCAAGCGGCTGACGGAATACGGTTCGGTGCGCGAAGAAGTCATGGCGCGCAATTTACGGCGCCAGGGCGCCAGCAGCAAGCGCCTCTGGAATCCTGCCGGCCGGCTTTCCCGGCCTTTCGCGGGCGGGGCCCGCTCCCACAGGGAGGTTTTAGCCGGTGACCCGATTGCTGCTGAGGGCGGTATTGTTCTATAATGTTCGGCTTAATTTAACGGAGCCCCTGGTTCGCCCTTGCGCCGGCTCCTACCTGCCCGACCCGGCTTCCCGGCCGGCGACAGCCCGGCGCCCCGGGGTCCAGACTCCCCTCAGTTTCTCTGTGTGCCAAGGGGTGCAACATGCTCAGAATCGCCCAAGAAGCACTGACGTTCGACGACGTTCTGCTCCTGCCCGCCCACTCCGATGTGCTGCCCAACGAGGTGTCGCTGAAGACGCGCCTGACGCGCAACATCGAGCTGAACGTCCCGCTGCTGTCCTCCGCCATGGACACCGTCACCGAACACCGTCTGGCGATCACCATGGCCCAGGAAGGCGGCATTGGCATCCTGCACAAAAGCATGCCGGTGGACGATCAGGCCCGCCAGGTGCGCGCCGTCAAGAAATACGAGTCCGGCGTGGTCAAGGACCCGATCACCATCAGCCCCAACGCCACCGTGCGCGAGCTGATCAACCTCACCGACGCCCACAACATCTCCGGCGTGCCGGTGGTGGAAGGCCAGCAGGTGGTGGGCATCGTCACCAGCCGTGACACCCGCTTCATCACCGACTACGACCAGTCCGTGGCCGACATCATGACCGGCCGCGACCGCCTGGTAACGGTGCAAGAGGGCGCCAGCGCCGACGAAGTGCAGACCCTGCTGCACAAGCACCGCATCGAGAAGATCCTGGTGGTCAACGACGCCGGCGAGCTGCGCGGCATGATCACCGTCAAGGACATCGAGAAAGCCACCCGCTACCCCAACGCCTGTAAAGACAGCCAGGGCCGCCTGCGCGTCGGCGCGGCCGTGGGCACCGGCGGCGGCACTGAAGAGCGCGTCGCCGCGCTGGTGGAAGCGGGCGTGGATGTGATCGTGGTCGACACCGCCCACGGCCACAGCCAGGGCGTGCTCAACCGCGTCGCCTGGATCAAGAAGCACTTCCCGGACGTGGACGTGATCGGCGGCAACATCGCCACCGCCGAAGCCGCCATCGCGCTGATGGAAGCCGGCGCCGACGGCGTCAAAGTAGGCATCGGCCCGGGCTCCATCTGCACCACCCGCATCGTCGCCGGCATCGGCGTCCCGCAGATCACCGCCGTCTCCGAAGTGGCCGCCGCCCTCAAGGGCACCGACGTGCCGCTGATCTCCGACGGCGGCATCCGCTTCTCCGGCGACATCGCCAAGGCCGTCGCCGCCGGCGCCCACGCCATCATGATCGGCTCGCTGCTGGCCGGCACCGAAGAAGCCCCCGGCGAAGTGGAACTGTTCCAGGGCGGCTACTACAAAGCCTACCGCGGCATGGGCTCGCTGGGCGCCATGTCCGGCAAAACCGGCTCGTCCGACCGCTACTTCCAGGACGCCGCCGCCGGCATCGAAAAACTGGTGCCCGAAGGCATCGAAGGCCGGGTGCCCTACAAAGGCCCGATGAGCGCCATCGTCCACCAGCTGATGGGCGGCCTGCGCGCCTCCATGGGCTACACCGGCTGCGCCAACATCGAAGAGATGCGCACCAAGCCCTACTTCGTGAAAGTCACCAACGCTGGCATGAAAGAATCCCATGTCCACGACGTGACGATTACGAAAGAAGCCCCGAATTACCCTGTCGGGTAAGGGCCTTGTGGGAGCGGGCCTAGCCCGCGAAAGGGCTGCGGAAGCAGCCCGGCGACAACCAAGAATCAGACTGGCCGGCCCACCCGCCGGCCTTTGCATTTAAAACACCGGCCCGAACCGGGGCCAGAGCGGACAAAGCCATGCAAGACATCCACGCCCAACGCATCCTGATCCTCGACTTCGGCTCCCAGTACACCCAGCTGATCGCCCGCCGCGTGCGCGAAATCGGCGTCTACTGCGAAATCCGCGCCTTCGACGCCACCGCCGAAGACATCGCTGAGTTCGACCCCAAGGGCATCATCCTCTCCGGCGGCCCGGAATCCGTCACCGCCGCCGAGACCCCGCGGGCCCCGCAAGCGGCGTTCGAGCAGGGCGTGCCGGTGCTGGGCATCTGCTACGGCATGCAAACCATGGCCGAGCAACTGGGCGGCACCGTGGTGGCCGGTGAAAAACACGAGTTCGGCTACGCCCGCGTCACCAAGGCCGAAGGCAACCGCCTGCTCGACGGCATCGTCGACCACGAGGAGGGCGGCCAGGAATTCCTCGATGTCTGGATGAGCCACGGCGACCGCGTCGGCAGCATCCCGGAAGGCTTCGTGGTTTCCGCCACCACCGACAGCTGCCCCATCGCCGCCATGGCCAACGACGAGAAGCGCTTCTACGGCATCCAGTTCCACCCGGAAGTCACCCACACCCTGCAAGGCGGGCGCATCCTTGAACGCTTCATCCGCGAGCTGTGCGACTGCGACGCCCTCTGGACCCCGGCCAAGATCATCGACGACGCCGTCGCCGCCATCAAAGAACAAGTGGGCGACGACGAAGTCATCCTCGGCCTCTCCGGCGGCGTCGACTCCTCCGTGGTCGCCGCGCTGCTGCACAAAGCCATCGGCGACCAGCTCACCTGCGTGTTCGTCGACAACGGCCTGCTGCGCCACGGCGAAGGCGACCAGGTGATGGAAATGTTCGCCGACCACATGGGCGTGCGCGTGATCCGCGTCGACGCCGAGGACCACTTCCTCTCCCGCCTGGCCGGCGAAGCCGACCCGGAGAAGAAGCGCAAAATCATCGGCAACACCTTCATCGACATCTTCGACGCCGAAGCCGCCAAACTCAAAAACGCCCACTGGCTCGCCCAGGGCACGATTTATCCGGACGTGATCGAATCCGCCGCCTCCAAAACCGGCGGCGCCCATGTGATCAAATCCCACCACAATGTGGGCGGCCTCCCCGAGCACATGAAACTCAAGCTCGTCGAGCCCCTGCGCGAACTCTTCAAAGACGAAGTCCGCAAAATCGGCCTCGAGCTCGGCCTGCCCTACGACATGGTCTACCGCCACCCCTTCCCCGGCCCCGGCCTGGGCGTGCGCATCCTCGGCGAAGTCAAAAAGGAATACGCCGACACCCTGCGCCTGGCGGACCACATCTTCATCCAGGAACTCCACGCCGCCGGCCTCTACCACAAAACCAGCCAGGCCTTCGCCGTCTTCCTGCCGGTCAAATCCGTCGGCGTCGTCGGCGACGCCCGCCGCTACGAATACGTGGTGGCCCTGCGCGCCGTGGAGACCATCGACTTCATGACCGCGCGCTGGGCGCATTTGCCCTACGAGTTTCTGGAGAAGGTCTCCAGCCGGATCATTAATGAGATTCCGGGGATCAGCCGGGTGACGTACGATATTTCGTCCAAGCCGCCGGCTACGATTGAGTGGGAGTGATCTACTGGTAGTAAGGGCTTACTTGAAGGCCGCCGGCGCGGGAGCGTCGGCGGCCTTTTCGGATCCGGAGAGAATGGGCAGGACATCAGGAGCGGCCTGGTCTTCAAGTTTGTAAGTGGCTGACTTTTCTGTTTTTATTCGTGGCACTGATGTTTGATAAAAGCGAAATGATTTAAGCAGGCCTGACAGCTGTATTGCGCGATTGAGCGCTAAAACAAAAAGGGGGTAGATTGGGCGTTCTTGAATTTATATTGGGGATGACGAATAGCCTTGTTTGGCCCATCACTTTGGTAATTTGTGTCATTCTTATGAGGAGCGACATTAGCTCTTTACTTAGAAAAATTCGGCGGCTGAGGCACAAGGATACAGAGCTTGATTTTGGAAGGGAGTTGGACGAGGCGATGTTATCGGTATCTTCGGAAGAGGCCTCATCCCCTTCATTAATTGGTGATGATAATTATTCCGAACTGGCAAGGCTTTCTCCCAGAGGCGCAATCATTGAATCCTGGCTGCATGTAGAGAAGGCATTGAGGAGTTACGCCGATAGGCACGGAGTTGAAATTGACGAAAGGAAGCCTTTTCGTCTCGGCCGAGGTTTCATGCAATCACTCGATTATGAGCGCCTAGGGAAGGGGATTATCGAGACTCTGAGGAAACTTCGTGTTCTGCGCAATGAAGCCGTACATCTAAAAGATTCCGACCTAGGTTACGAAGACGCTGAGAAGTATCGGCAACTCTCCAGCCGAGTAATAGAGTCAATAGACAATATATAACAAGCTCGAGTGAAGCGCCGCACAGCGGAGGTTTCTGACCACAATAACTTGCGGAACGACGTGAGGCTGTCAAGAGATTAAGGGTTTGGGGTGGGCATTAGAGACTGCTTTGCGAAATACGGTGCTCAGCTCAAAAACATCAATTGGTCAGTTTCTGCTGAGAGCGCAAAAGGGGAGTCGGTAGGCAGTTTATGGAGTCAATTCTTTATGGCGCCGAGTAAGGATAGGGTAATCCCCCCGAAAAACAGCGGTGATCAAAAGTAGAATTTTCCGTAAGCTAGACGCAGGGAGATTCTGCATGAAGAAGTCACGTTTTTCCGACAGCCAGATCCTGTCGATCCTCAAGCAAGCCGA
>Ga0310343_10000019_pt1 | contig 87713 bp, 91 predicted proteins | sample HC15DNA2025_MG_FD_203519 | JGI IMG/M metagenome (GOLD analysis project Ga0310343, IMG submission 203519) | Marine microbial communities from station ALOHA, North Pacific Subtropical Gyre - HC15-DNA-20-25_MG | ecosystem: Environmental > Aquatic > Marine > Oceanic | place: Pacific Ocean: North...
ATAGCTCACTGATCGAGCAAGCTTGCGCCGAAAATGAACGGGACTAAGTAATTTGCCGAAACTGTGAGATAATATATCGGTAGGGGAGCGTTCTGTTAGGTAGAAGTATTAGTGAGAACGGATATGGACAAAACAGAAGTGAGAATGTCGGCTTGAGTAGCGAAAACATTGGTGAGAATCCAATGCCCCGAAAACCTAAGGTTTCCTCTGGAAGGCTCGTCCGCAGAGGGTTAGTCAGGACCTAAGATGAGGTCGAAAGGCGTAGTCGATGGACAACAGGTTAATATTCCTGTACTATTAATTGTTGACAATAAGTGACGAAAAAGGCTAGTTTAGCCGGATGTTGGTTACCGGTTTAAGCGTTCGAGGTGTTGAGAAATAGAGAAAATATTTTGAGCTGAGGCGTGAGTACGAGATACATGTATCGAAGTAAATGATGTCATATTTCCAAGAAAATCTTACACTGTCATAAACATTTAATACCTGTACTGTAAACTGACACAAGTGGGTAGGTAGAGAATACTAAGGGGCGCGAGATAACTCTCTCTAAGGAACTCGGCAAAATGATCCCGTAACTTCGGAAGAAGGGATGCCTATTTAGGCTGCAATAAAAAGGTCCAAGCGACTGTTTACCAAAAACACAGGTCTCCGCAAAGTTTTAACACAATGTATGGGGGCTGACGCCTGCCCAGTGCCGGAAGGTTAAAGAAGTAGGTTAATCTTTGATGAAGCTAGCGACTGAAGCCCCGGTGAACGGCGGCCGTAACTATAACGGTCCTAAGGTAGCGAAATTCCTTGTCGGGTAAGTTCCGACCTGCACGAAAGGCGTAACGATTTGGACACTGTCTCGGAGAGAGGCTCGGTGAAATAGACTTGTCTGTGAAGATGCGGACTACCTGCACCTGGACAGAAAGACCCTATGAAGCTTTACTGTAGCTTGGAATTGACTTCAAACTTTATTTGCGTAGGATAGGTGGGAGGCTATGAAGATGATCTTCTGGGATTATTGGAGCCATCCTTGAAATACCACCCTAATAATGTGAGAATTCTAACTTTTCGCTGTGAATCCAGCTGAAGGACATTTTCAGGTGGTCAGTTTGACTGGGGCGGTCGCCTCCCAAAAGGTAACGGAGGCGTACAAAGGTTTCCTCAAATCGGTCAGAAATCGATTGTAGAGCGCAAAGGCAAAAGGAAGCTTGACTGTGAGACCTACAAGTCGAACAGGGACGAAAGTCGGTCTTAGTGATCTGACGGTACCAAGTGGAAGGGCCGTCACTCAACGGATAAAAGTTACTCTAGGGATAACAGGCTGATCTCCCCCAAGAGTTCACATCGACGGGGAGGTTTGGCACCTCGATGTCGGCTCGTCGCATCCTGGGGCGGTAGCACGTCCCAAGGGTTGGGCTGTTCGCCCATGAAAGCGGTACGCGAGCTGGGTTCAGAACGTCGTGAGACAGTTCGGTCCATATCCGGTGTAGGCGTTAGAGCATTGAGAGGATTCTTTTTTAGTACGAGAGGATCGAGAAGAACATACCTCTGGTGTACCAGTTATCGTGCCAACGGTAAACGCTGGGTAGCCAAGTGTGGTGTGGATAACCGCTGAAAGCATCTAAGCGGGAAGCCCTCCTCAAGATGAGTGCTCTTAATCTTAATAAGATATAAGGTTACGGTAAGATTAACCGTTTGATAGGTATTAAGTGTACGTGCAGTAATGCATTTAGCTGAGATATCCTAATAAACCGAACACTTGAATTTATTAATATATAACTTGGTGTTTTTAGCGTAGCGGAACCACATTGAACCATTTCGAACTCAATTGTGAAACGCTATTGCGGTGAAAATACTGGAGGGGAAACTTTTTGGGAAAATAACTCAATGCCAAGTAAAATTAAATGTAGTTGTTAATAATTAGTAGTAAATATTGTTTTATATTTTTAAAAATTTTTATAATATAGATTCTTATGTCACATACTGTAAAAATTTACGATACTTGTATTGGTTGTACGCAATGTGTACGTGCATGTCCAACAGATGTATTAGAAATGGTTCCATGGGATGGTTGTCGTGCAGGCCAAATTGCATCAGCTCCCAGAACAGAAGATTGTGTAGGTTGTAAACGTTGTGAAACAGCTTGTCCTACTGATTTTTTAAGTGTACGTGTATATTTAGGGGCTGAAACAACGCTTAGTTTAGGTTTAGCTTATTAATATATATATACGTGTTTAATTTTTCTCACTAAAAACAATTTGTTTTTAGTGGGTTTATCTTTTAAATTTTTAAATCGGGACTGACGGGACTCGAACCCGCAACTTCCGCCGTGACAGGGCGGTGCTCTAACCAATTGAACTACAGTCCCATGTTTTTGTTGCTATAATTAGGAGAGAGGGGGATTCGAACCCCCGGTATCGTGAGATACATCTGATTTCAAATCAGGCACATTCGACCAGCTCTGCCATCTCTCCAAAAGATATGCTAATAGATATTAGCATATTTTTGTTTGTTTGTCCACTAAAATTAGAAAAATTAGTAAAATTTATTATTTTCTTGTAAACGGAGACTATTTAATGGGTTAAATGTTGTAAATCCTGTACCAGATGGCATTAACTTACCCATTATAACATTTTCTTTTAAGCCTCGTAACCAGTCAATTTTTCCTTCAGTTGCCGCTTGAGTTAAAATTTTTGTTGTTTCCTGAAAACTTGCGGCGGATAAAAAGCTCTCAGTTGTTAAAGATGTACGTGTAATACCAAATAAAATTGGACGGTAGGTTAATATTGAGTAACCTTCTAGTTTTCGAGCGAAATTAATATAATTAATTTGTTGAATGGGAAGAATGGCACCGGGTAATATTTTATTTGTAAAATTTGTGGCAGTAATTTGTATTTTTGAACTCATTTGTTTAATAATGACTTCAATATGTTTATCAGAAATTGTAACCCCTTGTGATTTATAAACGTTTTGAACTGAATTAACCAATAAGATTTGAACATTTATAAAACTTCGATATGTGGCTTCATATAAGCTGAATAAGCTTTCGTAATATGTAAAGTATACATTTAATATAAGATGTGGATTTATAGAACCCATTTCTAATGGCTGGCCTACAGCTAAAAGATTTCCAACCCTTAAATCGGTACTTTTAAATGATGTTAACCAGTAACGGTTTATCTTTTTCTTCGTTAGAACAATTATTTTAGGTAATGGGTTAATTTGTGTTCTTATTAGCAAACCAGGTTCATGAATTAATTTAGTGGCTAATCTAGAAGTTCTTGATTCTAAAATTTGTTCAATTTTAGGCAGACCTTGAATAATATCACCACTTATTATTTTTTCATATACTAATAAACAAATCAGTTTATTTTTTTCGATAAAATCTCCATGATTGACATACATTAAGGTTCCTTTCGATATGAAGTAAGGTTGCCCAATCCTTTTTTTTATTATTTCTACTGAATTAGGTTTTGATATCGAATTTTCTATATACGAATTTGCTACAGTATAGAGTAATTGTTCTATTTTAACTTTGTTTCTTTTTATTTGTTTTAAGTATCTTAATTTATCCGTAAGAATATTAATTGTTGCTAAAGTTGAATGTGGTTCTATAAATTGATTATTTTTAATTAAACAATTAATGGTTATATTATTGTCTTTTGAATTACTAAATAATTGCTTGGTTAAAAAAATATTTTCTTTTCCATAAAAATAAATTTGAATAAAAAAAGGATTTAATTTATTTGAAAAATATAACATTTGTAATTTGTTTATATTTTTATTATTCTGTTTTATTTCTAAGTCTGACGAAACTAAACTAAATTTTTTTGTGGAATCTAAATAAAATATTTGATTGTGTTCAACATTTAAATTCCGTTTTAATTCAAAATTAATTTGTGAATTTTTTGTTGTTAGATATTTATTATATGGCTGTGTTTTTGCTATTGCACATTGAATAACAGGTTGACAAAATATTTCGTATTTGCAAAAATCAGTCAAATACTTAGAATTTGTCTCATTACGAATTGTTATAAGATTTGTACTATCAATTTTTGTTAAAGTATTTATTTCAATACTATTAAATAAAATTTCCCCTGGATAATAGCATTCACCGATAAACTCTTTTAAAAAATATTTATCTAAACAAATTAAATTACCCAGTCGACCGTAATAAATAAAAATATTCGTTAAAATATTATCTAATTCTGTAATTTGGACCAGCCCTTCATTTTTTGAAAATATATTTGGTATTAATTCAGTTTTACTAGATATATAAGTATTTGGTGCAACTAGGCATATATTTTTATCACGGTTTATTGCGTAGTGCTCTAATGGTAAAATAATTATTTTCCTTCCTACGCTAGAATTATTTTTATAGTTTGAAAATGATTTAAAAATTTTACCCGCAATTTTAACGACATATCTATAGGTTAGATGTTTTGCAATTTTTGTTAGTGGTACATTTGTGTCCGATTTTTGAGTGTTTAATTCAAAAAGCATATTGTTTTTAGTCAAAGCATAGAATATACTTGTTCTTTTTGTCACCTTTTTAAATGTCATAATGAATTCTAAAATTGCAAAACAATGTAAAATTGCTAAATATTTTTTTTCATATTTATAAAAAGATGATTTTGAGTTTATTTTAACGATTCCGGATGATTTATTTATTATTTTTAGAGAAATAATTCCATTATTTTTTAATAGAATTGGGAATTTTTTTAAGTTAAGTAATGAATTTTTTGGTATTTTTATTAAATTTCCACCGATGATCCATAAAATTCCATCTTTTGTCACCTTTATTTGCTTATTTTGAAATAAGGTTGTTCGAATGTTTTGAAATTTTATTTCTCCTGATAAATCAGCATTAATATTTTTGGTATCTTCAATAAATTGTTTTGTAACAAGGGGTATTTCTGCAATTAATTGATTAATGTCTATATTTTGTTTGTTTTTTATAAAAAGCATAATATTTGGAAGTATTATGCATTTAATAAGATTAAAATTTTTTTTAAGAAGATAAAATTGTGAAACATTTTCAACAATCGATATTTCTTCACCGTATATTGTTCGACTTGGTTTTAGGTTTAAAAGGTGAGAAAAAATTATTTGACTTCGGTATTTACTTCGAATTTGTTTTTTTGCTTCGTTAGAAAATACTCCACCTGTATGGAATGTTCTCATAGTTAATTGTGTACCTGGTTCACCTATAGATTGAGCAGCTATAATACCGATAGCTTCTCCAATTTCGACCAAATTGGTTTGTGATAGATTCCATCCATAACATTTTTGACATACTGATCGGCTTGATACGCATGTTAATGGAGATTTTATAATAATATCTGAAATTAACGTATTTTTACTTAGGTTAATAAAGGGTAAAGTAATTTCACTTGTTTTTTTAATAAGTAATTCGTTATTTTTTGAAATATCTGTTATCAATAACCGTCCAATTAAATTTGAACTTGTTAGAAATGATTCATTTATGCGTATTCCCATTTGTGTATGGCAATCTATCTCACGAATAATTATGTGTTGTGCTACATCTACTAAACGTCTTGTCAAATATCCAGAATCTGCTGTTTTAAGAGCCGTATCTACGATACCTTTTCTTGCTCCGTAAGAAGAAATAATATAATCAGTAATTTTTAAGCCTTCTCGAAAATTTGCTTCAATTGGTATATCAATAATTTGCCCGTCAGGATCCGCCATTAATCCACGCATTCCAACCAGTTGATGTACTTGTGATAGATTACCCCTTGCACCTGAAAATGCCATTAAATAAATTGGGTTTAGACTATCATTTCTTTTAAAATGTTTTACAACTTCGGTTTTCAGATCATCATTTGTCTGATTCCATGTATCGATTACTTTTTGAAATCGTTCTACATTTGTTATTTTCCCCTGTAAATATTTTAAATTAATAAGATTAATATTTTTATTTGTTGTATCTATAAGTGATTTTTTAACTGGAGGAACTTTTAAATCCTCAATTGCTAAAGAAATTGAGGCTTGTGTTGCAAAATAAAAGCCTAAATCCTTTAAGCTATCTAATAAACAACTTGCTTTAGAAATTCCGTATTTAATATAATATTGACCTACTAGGTCTTTCAATTCTCGTTTATTAAACGAAATATTTTTAAAACAATATTTTTTGAGCATAAAACGTGTAATTTTAGTTAATTAAAATATTTGAAACTAAACGATTTAGAATAATTCGCCCTGGAGTTGTTAATATGTAGTTACTAGTTATTTCACCAAAATTATTTCTCCGGATTTGATAATTCGTATATAAATCTATCGAAATCGTATTTTCAATATTGTAACTTTTAATAAAAAATGACGTTCGATCAAATTGAATAGGGCCGCTGTATTTTACCCAAATTATTGAGTGTAAATTTATAATATTATGGTCAAGTGCAACAATGACTGCGTCAAAATCATGGAAATAATAATTTGGATGGTCTGCTTTATTATTCAAAATAGTTAAATAATGACATCCTAATACAATATCTTGACTTGGTAAAACAATAGGTTCATTTATAGTAAGTGCCATTAAATTATTTGGCGCTAACATTAACAGATATGCTTCTGTTTGAGCTTCAATTGATAATGGTATATGTATTGCCATTTGATCACCATCAAAGTCTGCATTGAATGAGGGGCAAACTAATGGGTGTAATTTTATTGCTCGACCTTCTATAATTTTCGGTTCGAAAGCCTGAATACCTAGACGATGTAATGTTGGTGCACGATTTAATAAAATTGGGAAACCATTTAAAATTTTGTTTACTAATTTAACTAGAACGAGACTATTTTGTCCAATTAATTTCTTTGCTAGTTGCATATTTGGAGCTAAACCTTCATAAATTAGTTCATAGATTATAAATGGTTGAAATAATTCGATTGCCATTTCGTATGGTAATCCACATTGATTCAATTTTAGGTAAGGATCTACAACGATTATTGAACGTCCCGAATAATCTACGCGCTTACCTAATAAATTTTGTCTAAAACGACCTTGTTTTCCAGCTAAAATATCTGATAATGATTTTAACGGTCGGGTATTTAACCCGACGGATTTTTTTTCACATTTTCCATTATCAATCAAGGCATCCACAGCTTCTTGTAACAATCTTTTTTCATTTCTTACAATAATTTCAGGCGCATAAATTTCAAAAAATCGTTTTAGTCGATTATTTCTAGTTATAACGCGTCTGTAAAGCTCGTTTAAATCGGATGTCGCAAATCTTCCACCTTCTAATTGAACCATTGGTCTTAAACCGGGTGGTAAAATTGGAAGAACAAATAAAATCATCCATATTGGATTTGTTCCAGTGGATAAAAAATTTTCTAATATTCTAATTCTTTTTATTAATCGTTCTCGACGAATTTCACTCGTATTAATTATTTCAATACGACTAAAATTGATTTGTAATTTTAAATTTAATTTATTTAATAGTTTAATTAATAAATCCGAGCCATTAGTTTCTTTTAATTTTTTTGAAGTTTGAAGGGTTTCATTACCCTTGATGTCATTAAAGTAGATAACTCGTTTTAATTTATAACGTGTTGTATCAAGTAACAAAGTTAAATAACTTGGTATGCCTTGTAAATACCAGATATGGGTCACAGGATACATAAGATTTATATGAGCCATTCTATGGCGTCGAATTCTTGATTCTGTAATTTCAACACCACAACGTTCACAAATTAGATTTTTGTTTCGAATTCGTTTATATTTTCCGCAATGACATTCCCAATTTTTAACGGGTCCAAAAATACGTTCACAAAATAGACCATCCATTTCTGGTTTAAATGTTCTATAATTTATTGTTTCTGGACGAGTAACTTCACAAGCAATAATGAAGTTACCGATTCGTCGTTGTGACCATTTTTTTATTTTTTCGGGGGAAGCTACATTAATTTTGACATATTCAAATGTATCATCAACTCTAACCATTTTTTATTTCTTAAATAGATTTGTAGGGTAGTAAATGTTCTGTGATGCGCTTTTCATATTCATATAATAAATTTAATTCAAATTTTTGGGTACCAAAATTATGGTCAAAATTAAATTTATATAAGCTAATATCTAAACCCAGAGATTGTAGTTCACAGATTAAAACTTTAAAAGATTCAGGTAAATTTGGTTTTGAAATTGGAAAACCTTTTAGAATTTGATTTAAAACTATATTACGACCTTCAACGTCATCCGATTTTATGGTTAAAATTTCTTGTAATGTGTATGCCGCTCCAAATGCTTGTAATGCCCAAACTTCCATCTCTCCGAAACGTTGACCCCCTGATCTTGATCGACCTCCTAAAGGTTGTTGTGTTATTAAAGAGTATGGTCCAGTTGATCGGGCATGTACTTTGTCATCAATTTGATGAATAAGTTTAACAATATAGGATTTTCCAACGAGTACCGAATTATCAAAAGGTAAACCAGTACGACCATCTACTAGTTGAATACGACCTGGAGATTTTGTATTAAAAAGCCAAGATGAGTTATTTTTTTTCGAAGCGGTTAATAATTTATTAAGGATTAAGCTACGCGACGTTTCTTTTTGATACATTTCATCAAACGGTAAAATTTTAAATCGCTTATTTAATTTGCTACCGGCTAACCCTAATAAAGTTTCTAATATTTGACCAACATTCATCCGAGAAGGAATTCCCAATGGATTTAGAATTATATCTATTGGTGTTCCGTCAGGCATATGAGGCATATCGTGACGAGGTAGTATTCTTGAAATAATACCTTTATTACCATGTCGTCCTGAAATTTTATCACCCACTTGAACTTTACGAATTTGAGCGATAAATATTCGAATAAGAGAAATCGAGTTATTAGATAATTCATAACCTTTTTCACGTTTAAATAATCTTATATCAATTACTCGGCCACCTCTTCCATGAGTAACTCTTAATGAGTTTTCCCACACACGTTTTGTTTTTTCACCAAAAATAGCCTTTAATAATTTACTTTCAGGAAGTTGATCGTATTCTCCCTTTGGGGTTATTTTTCCAACTAATATATCTCCTGTGTTTACATATGTACCTTTTCGAACAATTCCAAATTCATCTAAGTGGTTTAATAAGTTGTTATTGAGTGTTGGTAAATCTCGTGTTATTTTTTCCATTCCAAGTTTTGTCTGACGGATTTCAACATCAAATTTTTCTATATGAATTGATGTAAAAATATCTTCAAAAACTAATCTTTCATTAATAAGAATAGCATCTTCATAATTATAACCTTCCCATGACATATAAGCTACGAGTAAATTTTGTCCTAAGGCAAGTTCGCCATCATGAATTGCTGGGCCATCGGAAATAATTTGACCTGATTGAACAAATTCACCGGGCCAGACAATTGGTCGTTGATTAATAACGGTTTCTTGATTAGAACGAATATATTTTTGGAGATGGTAGATTATTATTTCATTTTTTATTGTTTTTACACAAATCTTCTTTGCTGAAACAAATTTTACAACCCCATCTACTTTATTAAGTACAACCATTCCTGAGTTAAATGCGACTTGGTTTTCTAAGCCTGTTCCAATTATGGGTTTTTCTGGAAATAATAATGGAACAGCTTGTCTTTGCATATTCGATCCCATTAAAGCACGGTTTGCATCGTTATGTTCTAAAAATGGTATTAATGCTGTAGCAACGGATACCATTTGAATGGGTGATACCATCGATAATTTAATTTGATGCGATAAAATTAAACTAAACTCATAATTATAGCGGGCCGGAATTATTTTTTCTAGGATTTGTTTTTGTTTATTTATTGAAATATCGGCTGGTGCTATAGAAATATAGCTTTCTTCTTCAGAGGTAAGATATATTGGAAGTGATTTAGTGCAAATTATTCCATTTTTTAATCGAAAAAATGGGGTTTCAATAAATCCAAGAGAGTTAACCCTTGCATAACTTGCTAATGATGCCATTAGTCCAGCATTTTGTCCCTCTGGTGTTTCAATTGGACAAATCCGACCATAATGGCTAGCATGGATGTCTCTTACACTAAAACTTACATGATTACGACTCAAACCGCCGGGACCTAGACCACTAATTCTTCGTTTGTGTGTCAAACCCGATAATGGATTTGTTTGATCCATAAATTGTGATAATTGGCTTGAGCCAAAAAACTCTTTCATTACAGAAATAATAGAACGAGGATTTATAAATGATGATGCACTTAATAAACTTTTATTACTAACCGTAAGACGTTCACTAATTGTTTTTTCAAGTCGGATTAGACCAATATTAAATTGTGTTTGCAATAATTCACCGATCGATTTTATTCTTTTATTTTGTAAATGGTCAATATCATCACTAGTTCCTACTCCTGTTTTTAGATTAACTAAGTAGTTTATTATTTCAATAATATCTTCCAATGTTATATTATGTACAGAGTGGGAAATTGTTAAATTAAGTTTATGGTTTAAGTTTAAACGCCCAACAGTATTTAAGTTATATTGATTACCGTCAAAAATTACTGTACATAGATTTTGTTCATTCGTTAGATATGAACTAAATTGTTTTTTTATAATTTTTAAGAGTTTTGCCTTTTTCATATTTTTTCTAAAGGCTGATAATGTTTGCTCTTCTAAGGTATTACCTTTAATATCATTCCATTTATTTAATTTGGTGATTATTTTTTTATCCTTATGATTATCGACAGAAGTAAATAATATTTGAGAAAATTTTAAATTATTTATTACTTTTGAGGTTGTCAAATTAAGACCACGGAAAAATTGATAAAGATTAATTATGTATGTTTTACTTAGTCTTATCCAGATAGTATTTTCGGTATCTAATTCAAATTGAATCCAAGAACCACGATTTGATATTATTACAGCTCGGTAGATATAATTTTTTTCATCCGTGAGTTCTCTTTTGTAATATACACCAGCACTTCGAATTAATTGATTAATAATTATACGTTCACACCCACTAATAACAAAAGTTCCCGCTTGCGTCATTAAGGGTATTTCTCCAAAATAAGCAACGGAACTCGTAATTCGTAAATTGTTTAGTAATTCAATTGTTACATAGACTCTTAGAGCATAAGTAACATCATATTTTTTACATTGAAACTCAGTATATCTTGGATAACAAAAAACGCGTTCATTACCAAATATACGGATTTCGAAATTTTTATTGAGATCTAATATAGAAGAAAATTTATTAAGTTCTTCTCCTAATCCATATTCTAAGAACCAACAAAAGCTGTTTAATTGGATTTCTAAGAAATTTGGGATTGTTGTAATAAATGATTTATTGTTTATTTGTTTGGATTTCATTTTTTGAAATAAAAAATATTTCTCAGATTGGTTTCACTATGTAAACAATATAACAAATCAGATTTAATAAAAAAAGGTTATTCTAATATTTATATTTTTAATTCTATTCAATTTAGTTTTAAATATTTTTTAGGTTATATTTTTTTGTCGAAGATTTTATTTTCCAAATATAAAGTTATTTAATATGTATTCGCCTAAAAAAAGTAATATCAAAGCCCAAACAAAGATATCAAATTGTTTACGGATATTTTTTGGACTTGAAGAAGTGCCAGCCACAGATTTTAATAAATCTCGACTAAAGTCTGTTTCATATGCATTTGGAACACGTATCAGTATGAAAAAAATTATACTTACACAAAGTACACTAGTTAAAATCATAATTTGAAGTATTTTTTTTTAGTAAGTTTGCATCTGACTGGGTTCGAACCAGTGATGTTCAGATGAAAACGGATTATGAGTCCGCTGCCTTCGACCACTCGGCCACAGATGCATAGAATATTGGGTGTTAAGCATGAAGGGATTTGAACCCTTGTCGCAAAGAATCGGAATCTAACGCTCTACCTCTGAGCTACATGCTTTATAGATTATAAGTTAGTTTATTTAATAATTAGTCTACCACTTTAATTCCCATATTATTTGCAGTACCTATGACTGTTTTTGCAGCGCTCTCTAAACTTTGTGTATTTAAGTCAGGTAATTTTATTTTTGCTATTTCTAAGACTTGGTCTGTTGTAACTTCACCTACGCTTATTTTATTTGGTTCCCCGGATCCTTTTGGAATATTTGCGGCTTTAACTAATAAGACCGAAACAGGTGGTGTTTTTAAGATAAAAGAAAAACTACGATCTTCAAATGCAGAAATTTCCACAGGAATAATTAAGTCCCCTTTATCTGCGGTACGCGCATTGTATTCCTTACAGAAATTCATAATATTTAAACCGTGCTGACCTAAAGCTGGTCCAACAGGCGGTGCTGGTGTTGCCTTACCTGCGGGTAAGGCTAATTTAATCATTGCAATAAGTTTTTTTGGCATTACTAGTATTAAAATTTTTTATACAGGTACTCTTTTTTAATTTTATGAATCAATTTTATTTATTACTTAATTAAAACTATTCAAAGGAGAAAGAGGGATTTGAACCCTCGGTATAGCGTACTATACAACAGATTAGCAATCTGCCGCTTTCGACCACTCAGCCATTTCTCCAAAATTGGCTCTGGTGGGATTTGAACCTACGACCTTGGGCTTATGAGTCCCCTGCTCTAACCTCTGAGCTACAAAGCCAACTTTCTAATTGTCGCTATTTTTGTTTTAATAAACAAGATTTATTAAAAAAATTGATAATACAATCTTTTTATTTCATTTTTTAATAAAACTGATATAGATAGATTATCGGAATAGCAGGATTTGAACCTGCGACATTCTGCTCCCAAAGCAGACGCGCTACCAGACTGCGCTATATTCCGTGACATTACAATGATATCAAATTATTACTCCCAAATTTATTTGGAAGTAATAATATTTTGCAAGATTTTATTTCTTTCTTATGATCACTTTAGATAATTTTATCTAAATCCTACGGATGCTTGCCAAACAAAGGCTAAAAGTAAAAATAAAACGGGAATAATAGGTAATACGTCCACAATTGGACTAAAAACCGCATAAGCCGTAGGAAGTTTTCCTAAAATTAATGTTTGCATATAAAGTTTTATAGTAATTATTAGTTTTTGTAAACCGGAAGTTAGCAATAAAAGGCTTTGTGATTAATTTTTTTCATTACCGGTTGGGATAAAAGCATACACTTTTTTTAAAGTAAATCGTTTTTAACCCTATTCTTGATAACCATGGTGTACATTTTGTAACATGATCATTATACTCCACTTACCAAAAAAAATTATCGAGTTTTCGAAATTGCTATTGTAAAAATATCTTGCATCTGTTTGTTTATTTAGTTGATTGTTATATTGTAAGTAAAATTGGGGGTTTAACTAAGTTAAACCCCCTAAAATTGTTAATTGTTAATTTATCTAAAAATTAACCGTTAACTGCTGGAGCAGAGATTGCTACAGGGAAAGACTCGCCTGCTGCTAAGTCTAATGGGAAGTTGTGTGCGTTACGCTCATGCATAACTTCCATACCTAAGTCAGCACGGTTTACGATATCAGCCCATGTGTTGATTACACGACCTTGGCTATCTACAACTGATTGGTTGAAGTTGAAACCGTTTAAGTTGAATGCCATTGTACTAACACCTAATGCTGTTAACCAAATACCTGCAACTGGCCATAAAGCTAAGAAGAAGTGTAATGCACGAGAGTTGTTGAATGAAGCATATTGGAAGATTAAACGACCAAAGTAACCGTGTGCAGCTACGATGTTGTAAGTCTCTTCTTCTTGACCAAACTTGTAACCGTTGTTGCTAGACTCAGTCTCGCTTGTCTCACGGATTAAACTAGAAGTTACTAATGAACCGTGCATAGCAGAGAATAAAGAACCACCAAATACACCAGCAACACCACACATATGGAATGGGTGCATTAAGATGTTGTGCTCAGCTTGGAATACTAACATGAAGTTGAAAGTACCAGAAATACCTAAAGGCATACCGTCAGAGAATGAACCTTGACCGATTGGGTAGATGATGAATACTGCAGTTGCAGCAGCTACTGGAGCTGAGAATGCAACGAAGATCCATGGACGCATACCTAAACGGTAGCTTAATTCCCACTCACGACCCATGTAAGCACATACACCGATGAAGAAGTGTAATACAACTAATTGGTAAGGACCACCGTTGTATAACCACTCGTCTACAGAAGCAGCTTCCCAGATTGGGTAGAAGTGAACACCGATAGCGTTAGAAGAAGGGATTACAGCACCAGAGATGATGTTGTTACCGTACATTAAAGAACCTGCAACTGGCTCACGGATACCATCGATATCTACTGGAGGTGCAGCGATGAAAGCGATGATGTAGCAGCAAGTAGCTGATAATAATGTAGGGAACATTAAACAACCAAACCAACCAACGTATAAACGGTTCTCAGTAGAAGTGATCCAACCACAGAAACGCTCCCATAAGTTTGTAGCATTTGTTTTTTCTAAAGTAGCAGTCATAATTTTATTTTTTTTAATTTTGTTTTTAATTTGTTTCTCAGTAACACTGTTAATTTATATTATAAGTCCGTTTTTTATTTTTTAGTTAATTATGCTAGGAGGGATTTGAACCCCCGACACCGTGGTTCGTAGCCACGTGCTCTAATCCCCTGAGCTACAAGCACATTCAATTAAAGCATAGTTATTTTTATAAAACAATTGTTAACAAAAAGTTTCTATGCTTTATTAATTAAAAATTAAGAGTTAAACTCTTAATTTTTATTTTTATTTCTTTGCTACGGTTGGTGTTTCTCTAAAGAAAATAGCAAAAAAGATTACCATTAGCGTTGTAATTAACAAGAATGTATATACTAAAGCTTCCATAATTTAAATTAAATTTTAATAATTAAACTGCACCTTGTCGACGTGTATTTCGGTCACCTAATTTTTGGAATGCTCCAAATTCAACTTGCTCAGTAACTTCCGCACCAATACCAGTAAATACATCTCGGAATAGAGTACGACCGCCGTGCCATAAATGGCCGAAGAAGAATAATAAAGCAAAGTTTGCATGACCAAAAGTATACCAGCCACGTGGACTACTTCTGAAAACACCATCTGATTCAAGACTAGTTCTATCAAAATCAAATACTTCACCTAGTTGTGCTTTTCTCGCGAATTTTTTAACCGTTGGAGCATCTTTGAATGATTGGCCACTTAATTTACCACCATAAAAATCTACTGTTACACCAACTTGCTCAATACTATACTTTGATTCAGCTCGTCTAAATGGAATATCAGCTCGAATAATACCATCATTATCGATTAAAATTACAGGGAATGTTTCAAAGAAAGCTGGCATTCGACGTACTGTAAGTTCGCGACCTTCTTTATCTTTGAAAATTGGATGACCTAACCAAGCTTCTGCAATACCATCACCTTTGTTCATTGGACCCGAACGGAATAAACCACCTTTTGCTGGGTTGTTTCCAATGTAGTCGTAGAATGCTAGTTTATCTGGAATTTTTGACCAAGCTTCACTCTCTGATAAACCTTCTGCAATTGATTTTTCTACTCTACGTTCGATTTCTTGTTGGAAATATCCACTATCCCATTGGTAACGAGTAGGACCAAATAATTCAATTGGTGTTGTAGCGTTTCCATACCACATTGTACCTGATGTGATAAATGCTGCAAAGAATACTGCTGAAATACTACTAGATAATACTGTTTCAATATTACCCATTCGTAATGCTCGGTATAATCGTTGTGGTGGTCGAACAGTTAAATGGAATACACCAGCTAAAATTCCTAATGTACCCGCTGCAATATGATGCGAAGCAACACCACCTGGATTGAATGGGTTAAATCCTTCTGGACCCCATGCAGGTGCAACACCACTAACTTTACCCGTAATTCCATAACCATCTGAAATCCAGATACCTGGTCCGAATAAACCTGTCACATGGAATGCGCCAAAACCGAAACATAATAAACCTGATAAAAATAGGTGAATTCCAAATACTTTTGGTAAATCGATTGACGGCTCACCTGTTCTTGGTGCACGGAATAGGTCTAAATCCCAGTAAACCCAGTGCCAGATAGCTGCTAAGAAACACATACCTGATAAAATGATGTGTGTTAGAGCCACACCTTCAAAACTCCATAAACCTGGGTTTGAAACACTTTCACCGGTAATACTCCATCCACCCCATGAATCTGTAACACCTAGTCTTGCCATAAATGGCATAACATACATGCCTTGTCTCCACATTGGGTTTAAAATTGGATCTGACGGATCAAAAATAGCAAGTTCGTATAACGCCATCGAACCGGCCCAACCAGCTACTAATGATGTATGCATAAGATGCACAGCAATTAGTCGACCTGGATCATTTAAAACTACGGTATGAACACGATACCAAGGTAATCCCATTATAGTTTATATCTATATAATTTGGCTTTCTAACATTTTGAGTTTCTAGAAATTATTTAGCATAGAAAAACCTATGCAGCAGAATTTCTTAACTCTATACGAACACCTGATGGAAATCCAGCTTTGCATAAGTTTGCTCCGTATTGATCTACTTCGCTAGTTTCCATCGATATATCTATTATTCTACTATAAGTTGTCGCTTCAAAATGTTCACGTGATTTTTTATTAACGTGAGGAGATTTTAAAAGACACCAGCGACGTGTTCGTTTTGGCAATGGAATTGGCCCTTTTATAGAGCCAGGAACACTAATTTCTTCCACTTTATTACAAGCTTGTTTTAATGTTTCTAAATTATAGGACCATAATTTAATCCTAAAGTTTACTATTTTAAAATCCGGATTTGATAAATTCATAATTTTTAGTTATGCAACAATTTTCGAAACTACACCTGCTCCAATTGTTCTTCCACCTTCACGAATAGCAAAGCGCATACCTTCCTCGATGGCGATAGCAGAAATTAATTTTGCAGTCATTTTGATACGGTCACCAGGCATTACCATTTCTACAGCAGAACCGTCATCACCAGTAAAAGCTGTAATACTACCTGTTACATCCGTTGTTCGAACATAAAACTGTGGTCGATAGCCTGTTAAAAAAGCAGTATGACGACCGCCTTCTTCTTTTTTTAGAATATATACTTCACCTTCAAATTCAGTATGGGGTGTAATTGCACCTTCTTTTGCTAATACCATACCACGTTCAATTTCACTTTTTTGAACACCACGTAGTAGAATTCCAACATTATCACCTGCAAAACCTTCGTTTAAAGTTTTTTGGAACATTTCGACTCCGGTTACAGTAGTTTGACGTGTTTCACCTAAACCAACAATTTCGATCGTCTCACCTACTTTTATGACACCACGTTCAATACGTCCTGTTGCAACTGTTCCACGTCCTGTAATCGAGAATACATCTTCAACTGCCATTAAAAATGCCTTATCTACATCGCGTTCTGGTGCAGGAATGTAGCTGTCTACTTGTTCCATTAATGAGTATATTTTGTCAACCCAAGGATTTTCTCCTTTCGCAATATTTGGATTTTCATTAATTGCTTCGATTGCAAGTAAAGCAGATCCTGCTTGGATTGGAATTTCATCACCTGGGAAATCATATTCCTCTAAAAGTTCTTGAACTTCTAATTTTACTAATTCTAGTAATTCTTCGTCATCAATAATTTCTTCTTTATTTAAGAAAACAACTAGATGAGGAACACCAACCTGTTTTGCTAACAAAATATGCTCACGAGTTTGAGGCATTGGTCCGTCTGCAGCAGAAACAACAAGAATAGCACCATCCATTTGGGCTGCTCCCGTAATCATATTCTTTACGTAATCAGCGTGACCCGGACAATCCACATGCGCATAGTGACGATTTTCTGTTTCGTACTCTACATGCGCAGTGTTAATAGTAATTCCACGTGCACGTTCTTCTGGTGCTGCATCAATATCTTCATAACTTTTTGCTTTTGCTGTGCCACCTAAAGAAAGTGTCATTGTGATTGCAGCCGTTAATGTTGTTTTACCATGATCGACATGACCAATTGTACCAATATTTACATGTGGTTTTGTTCTTTCAAATACTTCACGAGCCATCTTGAATTAAATAATAAAAATTTTTACGTTTGACGATTAATTATTCTAGTAACGGAAATGGGCAAAAGCTTTATTTGCTTCGGCCATACGATGTGTTTCTTGTTTCTTTTTGTTTGCCTCTCCTAAGTTATTTGAAGCATCTATTAGTTCATTTGCTAATTTTATAGCCATTGTTTTTCCCGGACGCTTTTTTGCACCACTAAGTATCCATTTAATAGCTAAGTTTGCTCCTCTAAAGTTATTTACTTCCATTGGAACTTGATATGTTGCTCCACCAAATCGTTTTGCTTTGACTTCAATAATAGGAGTTACATTTTTAACAGCAGTTTCAAAAATCTCTAATGGATTTACATTTAAGCGGTACTTAATGACATCAAATGTATCATTTACAATATTTTGTGCCAATGTTTTTTTACCGCTTTTTACGATTCTAGAAATTAGAATATTTACTAAATAACTATTATAAGTACCATCTGGTACCGGAAAATATTTTATTGTAACTTTACGACGTGACATAATGATTATTATTCCTTTGGTTTTTTAACGCCATATTTTGAGCGACCATGGCTTCGCACTTTTACTGGATCACAATCTAATGCTCCACGAATTATATGGTATCTAACACCAGGTAAATCTTTAACACGTCCTCCACGAATTAATACTGCTGTATGTTCTTGAAGTTCATGACCAATACCTGGAATATAAGCCGTAACCTCAAAACCTGAAGTTAATCGAACTCGTGCAATTTTTCGTGTTGCAGAGTTAGGTTTTTTTGGTGTCATTGAATAAACGCGTGTACATACGCCGCGTCTTTGTGGACAATTTTTTAATGCCGGCGATTTTGTTTTCCGTTTTGTAGATTTCCGATTAAATCGAATTAGTTGTTGAATAGTAGGCATTTATTTCTTATCAATATTATATTTTTTCATAAATCGTTCAACTCTTCCTTCTGTGTCTAAAATTTTTGTTGAACCCGTAAAAAATGGATGATTTCCTGACCAAATATCAATATGCAATTCAGGTCTTGTTGATGCAATAGTCATTACTAATTGACCATCACAATATACTTTAGAATCTTCGAATAATTCAGGATGAATATTTTTTTTTGGCATAGTAAATAAAAAATTAACGTTTTGAGTATTGAGATGCTTTTCGAGCTTTTTTTAAACCATATTTTTTACTTTCCTTAATTCTTGAATCACGTGTAAGTAAACCATATGTTTTTAGTATAGTACGATTTTCGGATGTTAAATTACATAAGGCTCTAGAGATACCTAATTTTATTGCATCTGTTTGACCCATTAAGCCACCACCCTTAACTTTTATGTCGATTGTAAATCTATTTTTTAAGTCTAAAATTTCTAAGGGTAAGAAAATAGTATTTATCGATTTTGAATTAAACTGTAAATATAATTCTGGAGATATGCCATTAATTAATACATTTGATTCTGTATTTTGTTCGCGCTCACATAATTTAACGAAAGCAACAGCCTGTTTTCGTTTTCCAATGCTTGATGTAATTACTTTTAAATCTTCATTTACCATTATTATTTAAATTCTTAATTTATAAAATTAAAATGGGTTGTTGTGCCGTATGTGGATGTTCATCTGTAGAATAAACTTTCAATTTTCTATATAAATCCTTACCAAGTGAACCTTTTGGTAACATACCTTTTACGGCTTTTTCAATTATACGCTCGGGCATATAACTTCTTAGTTGCTCAAATGTTTTAATTTTCATTCCACCAGGTCGTCCTGAATGTGAATAATATTTTTTCATTTTTTCTTTCTGGCCGCTTACAATTATTTTTTCGGCATTAATTACAACCACATAGTCCCCGGTATCTAGGTGATAACTATAATCGTATTTATGTTTACCTATTAAAATTTGTGATATTTGTGTGGCAACTCGACCTAGTGTTTTATTTTCAGCATCGATTAAATACCAGGTTTTTTCATTTAATAAATTCTTAGTTGGCAAAAATGTATTTTTCATATTTTTTTTTTAATTTTTTAAAATTATGCCATAGTTATTTTTCAAATTATTTATAACTTCAAACATTGATTTTTGTCCGAAGCTTTTAATCTTCCCCAAATCTTTTAGTGAATATTGCATTAAATCTTCGAGCGAATTTATTTGCGCAGCTTTTAGACAGTTATACGCTCGTACCGATAAATTTAGTTCTTCAATAAGAATATTTGTTTTCTTTTCTGGAATTAAATTTTGTTTATTTTCCGGAGGTGGTTCAATAAATACGGAAAAGAGATTAATTAAAATTTCTGATGCGTTTTTTATCGCACATTCTGGTGTAATGCTACCATTTGTCCAAATTTCAAAAATTAAATTTTCCTTTAATAGACGTGGTTTTGTATAAATATTTTCAATGTAATAATTAATTCGTTGAATTGGTGTAAAAATAGCATCAATTTCGATAAACTCGGTTTCATTTTGCTTGGCATTAGCATTAGCAAGTTTGTAACCGATACCTGATGAAATTTTTAGTTCCCATTTCAATTCAACATTACTTGAAACAACTGCAATATATTGTTCTGGATTAATAATTTTTATATCGTTTGGTAACAAAATATCATTTGCCGTTATAATTTTTGGTCCTACGACATTTATGGTAACAATTGTTTCGTTTACTAATGTTCCAGTAAATATGATTTGTTTTAAATTTAGTAAAATTTCTAACAGATCTTCTCGTACGCCAGGAATAATAGAAAATTCATGTTCTATTCCGCTAATTTTTACACCTGTAATGGCAATTCCTGATAAATCAGATAATAAAGTTCGCCGTAAAGCATTTCCAATAGTTATACCATGACCTTTTGTAAGGGGTAGAATAGAAAATTTACCATAAATATTGTTATCTTGACTATTTCGAATAGAATCAAGTTTTTTTAATTTTATCATAATTTTAAACTAAGTTTATACTCGACGTGATTTGGGAGGTCGACAACCATTATAAGGAACAGGTGTAATATCTGTAATATAAAGAATTTCTAAACCTAAAACTTGTAGTGCTTGAAGTGCTGTTTCACGTCCCGCCCCTTGTCCTTTAACGAGTACTTCGACTTTTTTAAGACCAAATGGAATAGCTAAACTTGCTGCTTTTTCAGCAGCAGTTTGAGCGGCAAAGGGTGTTCCTTTTCGTGCTCCTTTAAATCCTACACTACCGGCAGATGCCCATGAAATAGTATTTCCTTGCAAATCACTAATTGTAATAATTGTATTATTAAAAGTAGCGTTAATATGGACAATTCCAAATACAATGTTTTTAGTATTTTTTTTGCTAACAGTTTGCTTAACTTTTACTAACATGATAATAAAGTTTAATTTTAATGTTTTTAATTAATTCAATCATTAAATAGGAAACAAAATGTAATTATTTTTTACGACGTGTTCTCGAATTTGTTCGTGTTCGTTGTCCACGAAGGGGTAATCCAGATCTGTGTCGTCTTCCTTTAACACAATTAATTTGTGAAAGTCGTAAAATATTTTGTTTTACTACTCGGCGTAAATCTTCTTCAGTTTTAAAATGTGTATCAATAACTTCTCGTAATGTTACAATTTCGTTATCTTCTAATTCATGAACTCTTTTATTTTTATCAATATTTGCATATTCCAAAATAGTTTGAGAAGCTGTTAATCCAATGCCATAGATTGACATTAATGCGTATTCAATTCGTTTTACTTTTGGCAAGTCAATACCTACAATACGTACCATTTTACTCCTTATATTTCTAACCTTGTCTTTGTTTGTGTTTTGGGTTTGTACAAATTACCCGTACAACTCCAAAGCGTTTAATTACTCGGCATTTACTACAAATTTTTTTTACAGAAGGGCGTACTTTCATTTTTAAGATTAAATAATTGTTTTATAATATTCCGATAATAATTCGGAACGAATTTGACGATTTATGTCAAACGCTACACTAACAAAAATAATTAGAGATGTTGCTCCAACATTTTTAAAAACACTTAGATCAGGATTAAAATACCCAATTAGTATTGGTAACGTAGCCACAAAAGCTAAGAATAGTCCTCCAATAATTGCTAAACGATTTGTGATTCCTAAAAAATATTCTTCGGTTTGGATACCGGGTCGTATTATTTTACTTGGGGTATCATAGTCACAAACGACTAATCCCATCTTAATTAGTTCTGCACTTAATTCAGTTGTGTTTATAACTAGACCTGAATAAAAGAAATTAAAAATAAGAATTGTACTGAAATAGACAAGAATATAACTAAGATTTCCAATGCTCGATGGAATTATTTTTGTCCACGAAAAATTTGTGAGATAGTTAATTGGAATCGTTAAAAATGTTGTGGCAAAGATAATTGGAAATATACCACTTTGATTTAGTTTAAATGGTATGAAACCATATTGGTAATCTTTTTCTTTTGAGAGTGAATATGAATCTTCAGTTGAAACTTCGTTTAAATCTTTTAAATTAAAAATTTTGACGATTTTTATCGACTTTTGAACAAAAATAATACCAACAATATTAATTACTAAAAATAATAGAACATAGCTTTTATTTGAAGTAACGATGGTTTTAAAGATATCAGGTAAGGATGAAATTATATTAATAAAAATGATTAATGAAGATCCATTGCCTATTCCAAATTCGGTTATTAATTCACTAATCCACATTATTATTATGGATCCTGTAGTTAATACTAATGAAATCTCAATTATCTTGCTTGTATTAAAACCAAAAACAAAAGGTTTAATAAAAAATGTGATTAAAAAACCATAGTAACCTGCAATTAAAGTGGTTAAATATCTAGTATATTTTGTGATTTTTTTTCTTCCATTTTCACCTTCTTCTTTTTGTAACTTTTTCAAACCTGGGAAAATCGATGTAAACAACTGCATTAATAAAGACGCATTTATATTTGGTAATACACCTAATGAAAAAATCCCCAAAATAAACTGTTTTCCTTGTGAAAATGTATTTAATAGAGATAAAATTGAGCTTCCTTTAAGTGATTCATACAAATACGCTTGATTAATATCTACAATCGGAATAAAATTTCCAATTCTAATAGCAGATAGTAATACAACAGTGTAAAAAATCTTTTTTAATAACATTTCAAGTTAATTTACTTTGTTAAATATATTTTGGTTTTTAATCGATTTTAGCGCGACTACCGTTGCTCGAGCATTATTTAATAAATTGTCACATCCTAATTGTTTTGCTGAAATGTTCTGAATTCCTGACAGTTCTAGAACTGTACGAACTGAACCTCCCGCTAAAACGCCTGAACCCGCAACAGCTGGTTTAATAATAACATTTGCCGCACCATATTTACCCGTAACAACGTATGGAATACTATAATTCTTTGTTAATGGGATAGAAATTAACTCACGTTTTCCGTCATTTACGGCTTTTTTTACAGCTTCAATGACATCATCTGCTTTACCGACTCCTAAACCAACTTGTCCATTTCCATTACCAATTACAACGACAGCACCAAACCGTAGTTTTTTACCCCCTTTAATTACTTTGGTAATACGGCGAACTTTTACAACACGTTTGGTCCATTTTGGATATTTTTTTCGTGTCTTGCGAAAAATTTTATTCGATTTTCCTTCATTGACGATTTCACTACTTACCATGTTATTCCAAATTATTAATTTATATATTATTTTCCAACTTTACCAAGTTTCCGAATAATAACTTCGTCTTTATATAGAACTCCTTTTCCATTGTAAGGTTCAGGTGGTCTAAAACCACGAATTTGCGAGGCAAATAGACCAACTTTTTCTTTTTCAATACCAGTCACTAGAATTGATGTATTATTTTCGACCTTAACATCAATTTGTCCTGGTATCTGCATTTCTATAGGATGGCTATATCCTAAATTTAGAGTAATAATGTTATTTTTTACTTGACATCTATAACCTACTCCTTTCAATTCTAGTCGCTTATCAAATTTTTTCGCCACTCCAATAACCATGTTATTAATCAATGTACGAAACAATCCATGAAATTCTCTTGACAAACGTGATTGAACTTTGGTTTTAATAACTAATCGGTCATCTAAAATTTCAACATCAATAATTGATGGAATTTCCCTTTCTAAAACTCCATGTGGACCTTTAACAATAATGTTTTCCGAGTCTTTATTTACCGAAACTCCTTCTGGTAATACTATGGGTAATCTACCTATACGTGACATAATTTTTTTTTACCAAACATAACATAAAATTTCACCACCAACACCAAGCTTCTTCGCTTGTATATTTGTCATAACACCTTTTGAAGTGGATACAATAGCAATTCCGAAATTACCAAGAATATTCGGTAAATCGTTTGAACTAGCATAAACTCTTAAACCAGGTTTACTTACGCGTTTTAATGTCGTAATTACAGACTTTCGATTTCTTCCAGTTTCTGAATATTTTAATCCAATTGCTATTATTGGCCAGTTATTTCCTTCATTTGTATTTGTTTTTTCAAATTCCTCGTATGATAGGATATAACCTTCTTTTTGCAGTACTTTTGTTATCGCTAGACTCATTCGTGTTTTTGGTATAATGACAAAACGATGTTTTACTGCTATTGCATTTCTGATTTGTGTTAACACATCAGAAATCGTATCATTACTCATATTTCTTATTACTCCATATAAAAATTTATTTTTGCATAGGTAATGTAAGCTCTCTTAATAAGGCTAAGCTTTCATTTTTTGTTTTTGCTGTGGTTACTATCGAAATATTAAAACCTAACAGTTGATTAACTTTGTCATATTCTAATTCGGGAAAAATAAGTTGATCTTTTAAACCTAAATTATAGTTTCCATACTGGTCAAAACTAAATGTATTTAAACCTTGAAAATCACGAATACGAGGTAGTGTTAAATTAACAAAGCGCTCTAAAAAGTAATACATCTGTTTGTTACGAAGTGTAACGGTTAATCCAAGAGGCATCCCATCTCTTAATTTAAAACCAGCAATTGATTTTCGAGCTTTTGTAACAATGGGTTGTTGTCCTGTAATTAATCGAAATTCTTCAATACTATTATTTAATAGGTTAGGATTTTGAGCGGATGCTCCTAAACACCGATTAAGTTGAATTTTTTTTAGTTTTGGAACTTGATGAACATTCTTATAATCGAATTGTTCAATTAGTTTAGGAATTACTTGTTCTTTATATAATGTTTTTAGTTTTGGTTCCATTCTTTAGTCTCATTTTTTCATTTAAAATGTTTATAAACTGAGTTATAAAACTTCTGGGGCAAGCGAAACAACTTTAGTAAAGCTTTTTTCTCGAATTTCACGTGCAATTGGACCAAAAATACGTGTTCCTCTTGGATTGTTTTCCGAGTTAAGAATTACTGCGGCATTATCATCAAAACGAATTAGCATCCCATTTTTACGACGAATAGATTTTTTTGTTCGAACTACAACTGCTCGAACAATATCTGATCGTTTAACGGCCATACGGGGTAAAGATTCTTTAACAACACCAATTATTATGTCACCAATATTAGCATATTTTTTGTTACCACCTAAGACACGAATACATAAAATTTTTTTTGCTCCGGTATTATCCGCAATATTTAAAATTGTTTGAGGTTGTATCATTTTATTATTTGTAAATTGATTTTAAAATCCAATATTTATTTAAACTAATGGGACGTGTTTCTTCAATTAAAATTTTATCACCAACGGTGCAAAGATTATTTGGATCATGAACCATATATCGTTTTATTTTGGACATAATTTTTGAATACATCGGATGTTGGTAACGTGTTTGCACATTTGCAATAATTGTTTTGTTTAAACTCGTACTTACGACTAGTCCAGTTCTTTGTTTTCTAGGCATATTTTTAATTAGAAATTTCTCGTGTAATAAATTTTGTTTTTATCGGTAGTTTGTACGCTGCTAAATTCATTGCTCGTTTTGCAGTTGCAAAGTCGACACCTTTCAATTCAAAAATAATTGTATTTGGGCGAATTGCTGCAACCCAATAATCTAGGGCACCTTTTCCTGATCCCATGCGCGATTCTGCTGCACGGGCAGTTATTGGTTTATCTGGAAAAATTTTTATCCACAGTTTTCCGCCACGTTTTGTATAACGTGTAATTACACGTCGTGTAGCTTCAATTTGTTTAGAGGTAATCCAACCTGCTTCGTGTGCTTGAATTGCGTAATCACCAAAGGCGATTAAATTTCCACGCGTAGCTTTTCCTTTTAGTCGACCTCTTTGTTGTTTACGAAATTTTGTTCTTTTCGGACTAAGCATAATCTATTAATAATTATTTCAATTTTTCACCTTTAAAAATCCAAACTTTTACACCTAATATTCCATAGGTTGTTTTTGCAATTTTTGAAACATACAATATGTCAGCGCGTAAAGTTTGTAATGGCATTCTACCATCTTTTATCCACTCGCTTCGAGCAATTTCTGCTCCATTTAAACGACCTGAAATTTGAACTTTTATACCTTGTACAAATTCATTTTGTTTTGCAATTTCTATAGCTTTTCTCACGGCACGTTTAAAAGAAATTCTCTTTTGTAACATATCTACAATATAGTCGCCAAGAATTGCTGCATTTGCATCGGGTTCAGAAATTGGATATAGATAAATACCATACGGTATTGAAGTATTAATTATTTGTTTAATTTTTTTATCGAAATAATCTGATTCAAATAGTTTTAAAGGTAAGATCGGTTTATCTACAAAAACATTAATATTTAACATTTTCGGATAATAATCTTGTTTTATTGTAATTTTTGCAATACTAGTTGCTGGTAATTTTTGTTTTAAAAAAGTTCGTATTTTGTCATCGCGCTCTAAATTTTTTGCATAACCAAACCAACTTTTTTGATACCAACTCGAATAATGTTCTTGAGTTGTATTTAATCGAAAACCACCCGGATGTGTTTTTTGTCCCATAAAATTTTTAATTTATTTCTGTAACTTCTACAATTGCGGTTATGTGGCACAAGGGTTTTCTAATCACAAAGGCACGTCCCTGGGCACGTGGTCGGAATCTCTTCATGACTGGACCTTGATTTACATAAATTTCCTTAATACGTAAATCTTTTTTATCAAATTGATATTTATATTCAGCATTTGCGACGGCTGATCGTAAAACTTGCCAGACAGGACCACAGGCTTTATACGGTAAAAATTCTAACAAAATTAATGCATCTTGATAAGAACAATTTTTAACCAACTTTAAAACCCGTCGAACTTTTACGGGTGACATACGAATACGTTTTACTACGGCTTTTGCTGTAATAAGATTATTAGTGTTGATCATTTATTAAAAATATTAAATTTATCTTTTATTTGTCTTACCTTCTTTGATATGTGAGCGGAATGTTCGCGTTGGTGCGAATTCACCCAATTTATGTCCAATTAATTGATCTGAAATAAATATTGGAACGTGTTGACGACCATTATATACTGCAATCGTATGGCCGACCATATCTGGTAAAATCATTGATGCACGTGACCACGTTTTAATAACATCTTTTTTGCCATTTGTGTTCATTGTGTTAATTTTTTTTAACAAATGATAAGCAACAAATGGTCCTTTTTTTATCGATCTTCCCATTATATTGTTTTTATTTTTTTCTACGAATAATAAAGCTATCGCTATATTTATTTTTTAAACGTGTTGGAATTCCTAAAGCAGGTTTTCCCCATGGTGTAACTGGTCTTGCTCGACCAATTGGAGAACGTCCTTCACCACCACCATGTGGGTGATCGCAAGGATTCATAACAATTCCACGTACATGAGGTCTCTTACCAAGCCATCTTTTTCGCCCAGCTTTACCCATTACTACACTATATGTATCGATATTTCCGACACGTCCAATTGTTGCGTAGCATTCTTTAAAAACTAATCGAATTTCTTTTGATGGTAAACGTAATGTTACATAATTACCAACTTTTGCTACAATAGATGCAGATGTTCCTGCCGCTCGAACAATTTTTCCACCTTGGTTTATATTTAATTCAATATTATGTACTTCTGTAGCTAGTGGAATATTTTTTAATGGTAATGAATTTCCAATTTGAATTGGAACCTCGTTTCCTGATTGAACAATACTACCTACAGCTAATTCATTTGGATGTAATATATATCTTTTTTCTCCATCATAGTATTGTACTAGGGCGATTCGGGCATTTCTATTTGGATCGTAATTAATAGACATTACTTTTCCTTCGACATTGTACTTATTTCTTTTAAAGTCAATTAATCGATATTTCTGCTTGTGTCCACCACCACGATGACGTATTGTTATGACACCTTTATTGTTTCTACCGCCAGTTTTCTTTTTTACTTTTAAAAGAGACTTCTCTGGTTTGCCATTATTTAATGAACTAAGATTTGGAGGTACGCGATGACGTGTACCTGGTGTGCAAGCCTTATAAAGACGAATAGCCATAAAATTAAATATCTGAGAATAACTGTATATTATCTTTAGGATCGAGTGTAATAATAACTTTTTTATATTGTGTTTTATATCCTTTGAATTTGCCTAGTCTTCTTTTTTTTCTAGGTAGATTACAAGTATTTATGCTCGTAATTTTCACTTCGAAAAATTTTTCAAGAACATCTTTTATAGTATTTTTTTTGAGCCATTTTTGCACTAAAAAACTATATTTCTTATTTTCAATTAAAGTTAATGCTTTTTTTGAAGTAATAAAACATTTTATACCGTCCATTTTTAATCTTTTTTACTTTTTAAAAATTCTATACTTAATAAATTTCCTGGTTTACCAGGTACAGCGCCTTTTACAATTAATAAATTTTCCTTGCTATCAATTTTTATAATTTCCAAGTTTTTGACTGTAACTTTACTACCACCTAATCGTCCTGCCATTTTTTTTCCAGGAATAACACGTCCGGGTGTTGTTCCCGCACCGATTGAACCAGGTGCACGATGATTTTTTGAACCATGTGTCATTGGGCCACGACCGAAATTATGACGCTTCTGATTACCGGCAAAACCTTTACCGATACTTTTTCCCGTGATAGTAATCGTAGAAAAATCTACAAAAGTTTCCATCGAAATTGATTGACCAAGATCAAAGTTATCGACATCTGGTACTTTATACTCATGTAAGTATTTTAAGGGAAGACTAGAAGATTTTTTAAGATGACCAAGTTCAGGTTTTGTCAATTTTTGGGCCGCTATATTATCATAACCGACTTGAACCGCATTATATCCATCTGTTAAAACAGTTTTAATCTGTGTAACAATACATGGCCCAACTTGAAGTACTGTTACAGGAATAACATCTCCTGATTTATCAAAAATTTGTGTCATACCAACTTTATGACCAAGCATTCCTAAGGGCATTTTTAATCTCCACAATTAATAAATTTCTAAATTAGCAAATATGCAAACAATACTTAATTCTTATACAATTCCGAGTAAAAAAGTACCTACGTCAAATGTAGTATGTAAAAAACTTAAAAGTAATTGTCACAATTTCAATTTAATAAAGAGTTTTTTGATTACTGGTAGATATTTATTATTTAATTGATAAAAAATACGTATGAATAAAGTTGTAGGTATTGATTTAGGAACTACAAATTCAGTGGTCGCAATAACAGAAGGTGCAAAACCTACTGTTATTGCAAATTCAGAAGGTGAGAGAACAACCCCTTCGGTTGTTGCATATACAAAAAAACAAGATTTATTAGTTGGTCAGGTCGCAAAACGTCAAGCGGTGATAAATCCAGAAAATACATTTTACTCGGTTAAACGTTTTATTGGTTCAAAAATGAACGAATTAACAGGAGAGAGTGGAAATTTGTCATATCAATTTGTTGCGGATAAAAATGAAAATATCAAATTAGAATGTCCAGCATTAGATACAACGTTCAGTCCGGAAGAGATTTCTGCACAGGTACTACGTAAACTTGTTGAAGATACTAGTAAATATATTGGACAAGATATTAATGAAGCTGTAATTACAGTTCCAGCCTACTTTAATGATTCACAACGTCAAGCAACTCAAGATGCTGGACAAATTGCCGGTTTAAATGTTCGACGAATTTTAAATGAGCCTACTGCTGCGTCACTTGCTTATGGTTTAGATAAGAATAAGAATGAATCAATTTTAGTTTTTGATTTGGGTGGTGGTACATTTGATGTTTCTCTATTAGAGGTAGGGGATGGAATATTTGAAGTATTGGCAACCGCTGGAGATACTCAATTAGGAGGTGATAACTTTGATAATGTAATCGTAAACGATTTGTTAAAAAGTTTTAAAGAAAAAGAGGGTGTGGATTTGACGACGGATAAGCAAGCGTTACAAAGAATAAGAGAAGCTGCTGAAAAAGCAAAAGTTGAGCTATCTTCTGTTGGTGAAACAAGTATTGCCTTACCTTTTATAAGTTCAGGTTCTGATGGACCTAAGCATATTAATGCAAATTTAAGTCGAGAAAAATTTGAAGAATTAGCTGATAATTTAATTCACAGTTGTCGTATTCCTGTTGAAAATGCTATTAATGACGCAAAATTGACGCCAGAACAAATTAATGAGGTTGTATTAGTTGGTGGGTCTACACGAATTCCTGCAATTCGAGGACTTATAAAACGAATTATTAGTCGAGAACCAAACCAAACAGTTAATCCTGATGAAGTTGTTGCAATAGGAGCTGCTTTGCAAGGCGGTATTATTGCTGGTGAAGTAAAAGATATTTTATTAATTGATGTTACTCCTTTGTCAGTAGGTGTAGAAACATTTGGTGGTGTTTTAACTAAAATTATTAATCGAAATAGTACAATTCCGACGCAAAGATCTGAGTTGTTCTCAACAGCAGTTGATAATCAACCAAATGTAGAAATCCATGTACTGCAGGGGGAACGTGAATTTGCGGATGATAATAAGAGTCTAGGAAAATTCCGTTTAAACGGTATAAGAGCTGCCAAAAGAGGTGAACCACAAATTCAAGTAAGCTTTGATTTAGACGTTGATGGTGTTTTATCGGTTAAGGCAAACGATAAGGATAGTGGTGAGCAACAATCTATTGTAATTGAAGGAGCTTCTACTTTAGATAAAAAAGAAATTGAAGAAATGATCGCTAATGCGGAAAAATATGCTTCTGTTGATAAAGAAAAACGTGAAAAAGTAAATCTAAAAACTAAAGCCTATAACCTAATCGATGAATATGAGCGATTAACTTCCGATACAACAGCCTTTTCGGATGGGTTACAAACTAAAGTTACGGAACTTAATTCGGATGTGACAAAATTAAAAGACTTAGTTACAAATGATTTATCAGATACTCAAGTTGACGAAGTAAATAAGATAACTTCAGAAATTGAGCAAGTAATTTCACAGATTACATCAGAAAACACTAGTGATAATAGTTCTAGTGATACTACTGATACCAGTGATGCATAAATTTAAGTACAATTTTTAATCAAAAAACAATATATTTAAACTTTAGATATATTGTTTTTTTAATGTCTAATAGTATTATAAATAAGATAAAAAAATTACAGCGTGTATTAGATATTGTACTCATAGCGTATCTTGGTCACACTCATATCTAAGTAAAATATAATTTGCACGTTAAACGTGCAAATTATTGTTATTATCCTGCTTGAATTTTTAAAAGTGCAAATCCGATTGAAATTCCGAATAAAGTCATTCCAAAACAAATTACAGCTGTCGTTAATATTTCACCCATAAAATTAATTAATTTAATTAGAATCCATTTCGTCCCCAAACAACCAATGCAAGTGAAAATGTAAAACTACTCATTAAACCTGCCCAGCCAAGGCTGATAAAATCCATTAGAAATTTCAATACAAATTGTGTGTTTTTATAAAACTTTAAATTTACAAATATCATTTAGTATTATATTTAAACAGTTTTGTTCTACTAAATCTGTCTTTAATCTTTAATATTATTAATAAATTTTAAGAAAATAAAAAAAATTCCTTAAAGTATATAAATAATAAATAAACCATAAATGTTATTTATGGTTTATATAAAGTTAAATTAATTGGATACCTTTAAAAACTAAATAAAAGCCTGAAGATAAAGTAAAAGCAAATATTAATAATAAGATATAATCGATAAAAACTGTCATTAGATGTTAAATTGTAGATTTGTTAATGTAAGTTGTGCAAAATTTGTGACTATTGTATATAATTTTATAGTCTTTTCATGATTTTTATTCCGTATGATAAGATTATACTTGAAAACATTAATCAGTTTCGAATATTTATACGTTAACTGTAATATTTTTGTCAACGTTTTCATCGGTATCGTTTTCTTCTAAAATCTTAGTTTTTAAATAAAATTCGCTTAGATCTTCTGCGTCATCGAAATTTTTATGATAAATACAGTATTCACCATTTTTATAATTAACCCAAATTGCACTGCCTGGTTCAATATCTTTTTCTAAAATTATTGCCGCTAAGTTATCTTCTAAACGGTTTGTAATAACTCTTCGTAAAGGTCGTGCACCATAATCCGGATCAAAACCCTCTTCGATGACTTTATTAATAACTGTATCGCTTAGTAACAGATGATAAGACTTACTCAGTAGACGTTCCTTTAAACTGTCTAACATAATTGAGGCAATTTCTTTAATATCAGGTTTTGTCAGTTTACGGAAAACTACGATTTCATCGATTCGATTTAAAAATTCTGGACGGAAGAAACCTTTTAGTTCTTCGTGAACTAATTCTTTTACGCGATCATCTTCTGTTTTTTCAAAATCTTCATCTTCATTAAGTATATCGTTAAAATTGACTTTGTCTTGGTTCCCATCTTTGTCGTTACCAAATTTATTTGGATTCTGAATAGCGGCCGCACCTAGATTTGAAGTCATAACAATGATAGTATTCTTAAAATCTACAACACGCCCTTGTGAATCACTAAGTCTACCATCTTCTAAAACTTGTAATAATAAATTAAAGACATCTGGATGTGCTTTTTCAACTTCGTCAAATAGTACTACAACATAAGGTTTACGTCTTACAGCTTCTGTTAATTGACCACCTTCGTTATAGCCAACATATCCTGGAGGGGATCCAATTAATTTCGATACAGTATGACGTTCCATGAATTCAGACATATCAAATCTTACCATATCCGATTCACCACCAAAGTAAGATGCAGCTAATGCTTTTGTAACTTCTGTTTTACCTACACCTGTCGGTCCTGAGAAGAAGAAACTTGCAATCGGTCGTCCTTGGTCTCTTAAACCTACTCTTCCACGACGTAAAGCTTTAGCAATTGCTTCAACGGCTTCGGGTTGACCAATTACTCTCTTTTGCAGTTCTTTTTCAATATTTAGTAATTTTTTTGTTTCATTTTTAGATACTTTTGATACAGGAATACCTGTCCATTCTGATACGACCCCTGCAATATCGCTAGCAAATACCCAAGGTGTATAAGACCCTGACTGATTTTGTAATATTTTTTTAGATATCTCTTCTAAATTACTTGTATTATCACTGAATATTTTTTCTGCTGTTTCCAGCTCACCTTTTAAACCTAAACCATTTTTTACTTGAATATTTGAACTTAAGTTGTCTTCTGGAAGAAAATCAGATACTGGATTTGAAATATTTTCTTTTGATTGGTAAGTTAACCAGTTTGGATTATTTGTAATAAAATCTTTTGCTTCTTCAGTAAGCTGTGGTTTCTTCTTTGAATTCGAAGTTTGTTTTGATTTACTTTTCTTTGTTAAATCTGATTTATTTGTCTTATTATCAAGACGCTCCTCCATTATATCCTTAAAAATACTATTTTCAACGGATTTCCAGTTCATTAAACTTGATAATTCGACCTTTTCCATATTTCGAATTATAAGTTGGCTATGATACATTCGGAAGAAAATAGCTGCGATTTGTTTTTCACTCGAATTTAATTCGTTATTCCAAAGTTCGAATGTATCAAAGTTATAAAATTCTTTTTCAAAAAGATGTTTTGAAAAATTAATAAACTCTTTTTGTAATTTTTTTTCTTCGTCTTTGTTTAAACTTAGTCCAGATGATTTGATTGCTGTTTCTGTTATTTCAGATAAGTTTGCAATACTTATTAAATCATCGTAATTTATATTTTTAATAGATTTTATAGACGACCATGATAATTTATCGTCACAAAGTTTAAGATCCAGCATTTTTGAAAAAAGTGGAATCATCTTTTCTTGTGTAATAGGATTTTTAAGGATCTTTCTACCAATTGAAGTTTCTTTGAGACTAATAGATGTTTTTTCAGAAGTTTCTTTTTCTTTCTTTGAAGATAGATTTTCCGAAGTATCTACATTTTCTTCATTATCTGATGAATTATTTTGTAAAAGAACTGTTTCAGAAATGCCACTAGGAATGTCGCTAATATTTGTATCCGGAAGAGTTGGTGTGCGTTCTTCAAATTTTTTCTGAAGTTCGTCTAATCCCTCCAAGTCTTCCATGTTGTTGATTTCTTTTTGAATGTTATCCAGTTCTTGATCTGCAAATGGGTTCATTTCATCAAAATCGCGATCCGTATTTCCTTTAGCAATATCCGAATCATAATTCATTGGGTTCCCCTCTTCATCTAGAGGAGGTTTATTTATAAAATCTTGTGTTGGTTGACTTTGTAATTGTGCACGATATTCAACGAGTTGATTTTCAAGTTCTTCCGAATCTTTTGGTTTTGGTAAACTTTCTATTTCGTTATCCAAACTTGAATTATCTAATCTATTTTGCTGTTCTTTTAGTTTTACAATTAATTTTTCATTATCGTATATCGATAATACAATATCCCATTCTTTTAATAATGGACCAGTGCCTTTTAAAATAAATTGATAACGTTGTTGCAATCCACGTATAATCCAAATTTTCTTTTGTTCTTTTAACTTATCAATTAAATCATAAACAAATCTTAAAAACTGCTGCACAAATTTAATTTCCTCACGAAGTGCAGCTAATGCTGTTAACCAATCTTTATCTGCATAGGCTGCATCTTTTTCTCTACAAAGTGCCGCTAAATGATCTTCGAATTGATTACAAATATCTGGAATAAGCTCATAACCTAATCTTACACGTGAACAAGCCTCGTCAATAATGTCTATAGCTTTATCTGGTAAATAACGATCATTAACGTATCGCGAAGTTAAAACAGCAGCTTCTTCTAAAGCATTTTGTGTGATTTGAACACCATGATGTTCTTCATATTTATCGCGAATTCCAACCAAGATTTGTATTGTATCATCAACACTTGGTTCTTTTACGAGAACTGATTGAAAACGGCGCGCTAATGCAGCATCAGGTTCAATGTATTTTCGATATTCAGATAAAGTTGTTGCACCAATACATTGGAATTCTCCTCGAGCAAGCGCAGGTTTTAAAATATTGGCAGCGTCTAATGAACCCTCTGCAGCTCCGGCTCCAACAAGTGTATGAACTTCATCAATAACTAAAATGTAACATTGTGTTAGTTGAACATCTGAAATTACTCTTTTTAGTCGTTTTTCAAAGTCACCACGATATCTCGAACCGGCTATGATAAGACCTAAATCAAGTGTAATGATATTTTTTCCTTGCAACGAAGTAGGTACATAACCTCCAATTATTTGAAGTGCAAGTCCTTCAGCTACAGCTGTTTTTCCTACACCTGGTTCACCGAGTAAAATTGGATTATTTTTACGACGACGTGATAAAATTTGTAAAACCCTCTCTACTTCTGTATCTCTTCCAATAACTGGATCAATTTCACCAGCAAAAGCCATTTGGGTAATATTTGTGGTGTATTCATTTAGAACAGGCGAAAGTAACAATGGAGCATCTGGATCAAAGTATGGATGTACATCCGCGGGACTATATTCCGATGATGATTTTTGTTCTTTATTTCCAGGTTCTAGCTTTTTTTGTTTAGACGGGGAATTTTTTGATGTTTGTTTACCCCGATAGGTTTCGCGTCCGAATTCCTCTTCGAACTCTTCACCCATTTCTTTTAGTGTTCGTTTACGAATATTTTCAAAAGTAATATCTGGGTTAACTTCGCGTAAAATTTTTCGTAATGCTGTTATAGCAATTCCTGAATCTTCCATTAGTACGCCTAAAAGAATATGTTCTGGACCAACATACGGAAATCCTAAGCTTTTGGATTCTTCGATTGCATTTTCAAGAACACGTCTTGCTCTTGGTGTAAAAGGTATTTCAACAGCAACAAAACCAGATCCACGTCCAACAAGACGTTTAATTTCCTCACGTGCAAGTCGAAGTGTCACACCGTATTTTCGTAAGACTCGTCCACCAATGCCGGATGTTTCTGCAATTAATCCTAATAAAATTTGCTCAGTACCAACGAAGTTATTACCTATTTTTCTTGCTTCCTCCTGTGCAGTAACAACCACTTTGATTCCAGGTTCTGTAAACCTTTCAAACATATTAACTTCTCCTTACTTATATAACTATAGTTCTCTTATGAAATAATGGCATAGGTCTGCCACTATTCTGAAATTTAAGATAATTACGTCTTTATTTTTCACTAAATTTTTTGCAATAAATTTCCATAACTTTTGTTTAGTACTTTTAGACTTTACTTAAGTTCTTTAAAATTATGATATTTTGATCAATCTATCTTAATTTTATTCGTTAGTAAAGAAATTAGTATTTGACATGAGTTTAATCTTCATGCTCTTCAAAAGGATCTCTTAAAGTTTTTGAATTTGGGCCAAATGCAACATATACCGAGTAAACTGTCACACCGATAAAAATGCTTGAAATAAAAATAATTAATAAATTTGCTGTCTCCATGATAATTTTTTTAACTTATAGTACTCCGAGAATAAAAAAATAATGCTTTAATTTAGGCAAAGCCACTTGCAAAAGCATTTGTGAATACAAGTACAACCCATACTAAGATAAATTGGAAAACTCGATTTTTCGATACTTCCCATTGTCCTGGAGTAGCAAGGATAACGGGTACACCGACTGTTAAAAATAGAGAAAGAAGAACTAAAACGAAAGTTAATAATTGAATAATTAGCGACATGATAATTTCGTGTTTATATTTTATATGATGTAGTTTTTAATTCGTATGAGTAATTTTTATAAACTGTCACTACGATTTGGATTTCGTGACGGATCATTAGATAATAACCCAAAGATAAATAAAGAAACAAAGAATATTACGTTTGTATAAACTAAAGTTTTTAGAGTTAGCATTTTTTTGATTTTGTTGTTTAATGTTAATTTTCTATTGTTTTTTAAAGATAGTCGTGTTTTTGTGTATGTGTTTGGTAAGCGCGAGTAATAATATAACATTTTTACTTTGGTTACAACAGTATAGTTTTAATACATTGATGTTTTAAAGCTTATGAAACTAAAGTATAATTAGAATATATATTGAATTTAACAAACTTTTTAATAAAAATACTTCTTATGAATGAAAGCTTTTTGGTAAACATTGTATTCAACTTTCTAATCGTTGGTATCATTTCGTCTTGTTTAAGTTTATTATTTTCTTCTTCGAATTTGTTTCTAAATAAACTCTATAAGATTATACTATGGTTAATTGCAATTGGTTTTTATGAACCGGATCTTAATTATGGTATATCTTCGGCTAATTCTTCTTTGCCCCTAAAAAAAGACTCTTTTATTCAAAAATATCAAATTCTCCAACAAAAGTTTAACGGAGTACCAAATTTCGCCCCTCTTTTTGCTAAATTTAGCATTTTATTAAGTAATGTGGTTCTTTTCGGAATTATATTTTTTCGATGGGTAACATCTGGTTATTTCCCAATAAGTAACCTATATGAATCATTAATGTTTTTAACCTGGTGCCTGTTAACTCTTTTAATACTTGCGGGTTATAAAATAGGGTTTTCGAAAACTAGTATTCTTGGTTGTGTATTACTACCTCTTTGTCTGTTTTTAGTAGGCTTCTCAAGTAAGGTATTGCCAATGGCTATGCAAAGTGCTACACCATTAGTACCAGCTCTACAATCCAGTTGGCTATTGTTCCATGTTAGTATGATGATGTTGAGCTATGCTGTACTTTTATTCGGTTCTTTATTATCGATTATGTTTTTATTTTTATCTTCAAAAACTAATAATACTTTGTTACCTACAAAGAAAAATACTATGAAAAGTTTTTTAAGCTATCAATTGGATTTATGGAGTTATAGAACAATTGGTATGGGTTTTCCTTTTTTAACTTTAGGTATTATTTCGGGCGCAGTTTGGGCAAACGAAGCTTGGGGTTCTTATTGGAGTTGGGATCCTAAAGAAACATGGGCTCTTATAACATGGATTATTTTTGCGACATACTTACATGCTCGCTTAATAAGAAATTCGAATGAAAAGGAGGTTGCTTTATTAGGTGCCATAGGTTTTTTTGTCATTTGGATATGTTACTTAGGTGTAAATTTTTTAGGACAAGGTCTACATAGTTATGGTTGGTTATCTTAGCACTTCTATTTAAGTTTCTTGAATTAACTTAATAGCATTACTCTTTATTAAAAAAAAATATGAATAAAACAGAAAAAACTACAACTCAAAATTTAGAAAATTTAGTAAATAAGCCATATCTTTATGGTTTCTCAACAAAAATTGAGACGGAAACAATTCCATTTGGTTTGAGTGAAAACACAGTAAATCTTATTTCGCAGAAGAAAGAGGAACCAAGTTTTTTGTTAAATTTTAGATTGCGGGCATATGCAAAATGGATCAAGTTAATTTCACCAACTTGGGCTAAATTAAGTTACCCTACTATTGATTATCAAAAAATAACTTATTATTCTGCACCAAAAATAAAAGAAAAAATTAAGAGTCTTGATGAAATTGATCCAGAACTTCTTTTAACTTTTGAGAAATTAGGAATATCTTTAAATGAACAAAAAAGACTAAACAATGTGGCATTAGACGCGGTATTTGATAGCGTATCAATTGGTACTACTTTTACAAAAGAATTGTCGAAATTTGGTATCATATTCTGTCCAATTTCTGAAGCTGTTAAATTGTATCCCGAATTGGTTTATCTTTATATGGGAAAAATTGTTTCTATGGGAGATAATTATTACTCTGCATTAAATTCAGCTGTGTTTAGTGATGGTTCATTTTGCTATATTCCAAAAAATACAATTTGTCCCATGGAATTGTCGACATACTTTCGAATTAACGATAAAGAGTCTGGACAATTTGAACGTACTCTAATTGTTGCGGAGCAAGGGAGTTCCGTTAGTTATTTGGAAGGTTGTACTGCACCGCAGTATGATAAAAATCAATTACACGCTGCAGTAGTCGAATTGGTTTCACTTGAAAATAGTCGAATAAAATATTCGACTGTTCAAAATTGGTTTGCAGGCGATAAAGATGGAGTTGGTGGTATTTATAATTTTGTTACTAAACGAGGTTTATGCTCCGGAAAAAATTCACAGATTTCTTGGACACAAGTTGAAACTGGTTCAGCCATAACTTGGAAATATCCAAGTTGTATTCTTATAGGAAATAATTCTACTGGAGAATTTTACTCGGTGGCTTTAACAAATAATTTTCAACAGGCTGATACTGGGACCAAGATGATTCATATTGGAAAAAATACAAAAAGTAAAATAATTTCAAAAGGAATTTCGGCGGGTAATTCCAGTAATACATATCGAGGATTAGTTAAAATTCTTACAAGTGCTTCAAATTCACGCAATTACTCCCAATGTGATTCTCTTTTAATTAGTAACAATTCAAGTGCAAACACATTTCCTTATATATACTCTCAAAATTCGACTTCAAAAATTGAGCATGAAGCTTCGACTTCAAAAATTGGCGAAGAACAATTATTTTACTTTTCTCAAAGGGGTATTGATATTGAGCAAGCAATAAGTCTTATGATTAATGGTTTTTGTCAAAGTGTATTTAATAAGTTACCTATGGAATTTGCTGCGGAGGCAGATCGTTTACTAAGTTTAAAATTAGAAGGAAGTATTGGTTAGCTAAAATAACACGACTAAGGAGAGTGAAAAATTTAGGCACGCCAGTTTCTATTGCAAAAATAAAATTGAGGCCTATAATGAAGTAGCGTCCTTAGTTCAGTTGGTAGAACGTAGGTTTCCAAAACCTGATGCCGAGGGTTCAAGTCCTTCAGGGCGTGTTATTTTTATTCCAACTTCTTTCGTAAAAGTATATAATAGAATAAAATAAGGATTTAAAAATTTTAGTTATGTCACATTTAAGTTCAATGCGAACATGTTTATCAAATTTAACGTTATTAGAACATTCTTTGACAGTTCTTGGAATTAATTGGTATCGAGAAAATTATTCACATGTCGTAATTCCTCAGGACAATGGTCATGACTTTGTATTTTTTTGGAATGGAAAAGAATTCGAATTTATCGGAGATGAAAAATTATGGATTCAGGTATGGTCAATTGGGACATTTATTGAAAAAATTCAATATCAATATATTTATAAATCATTGGATATAGATTTAAAATTACGTGGATTATATGATGTTAAGATTGATCCAAAAGAAATAACTCAAGAACTTGATAAGATTGTAGTCGAGACCTGGAACTATAATAGTACAACTGTATAAGCAATCTATGGTAAGTAATTCGATAGAGAATTCTGCCGAATTTGGAGATTCGATTGTTATAAAAAGTTCAAGCTGTCTAATCCAGAGTAATCGAGATTAGAATTAGAATGAGTGAAAATATGGTTGGAGTCTTCCTATATATTTTCACTTATTATTTAATTGGATAAGCGATAAAAATTACTACAAAAAGAATTACAAGCAAAGATGAAAAACATTTAAACTGGCTGTTTTACAATTTTTAAGTAATTAGTATCTACTTGAGATTCTCTTATCAGAGAAATTTTACCAGTTCTTGCAATTTCTACAATTCCAAATTTATATAAAAGTTGTTCCATAGCGGCCATTTTACCTGGATCACCTGTTACTTCTATAATTAAAAAGTTTTCAGATAAATCTACTACTTTTGCTCGAAAAATGTTTACAATTTCTAGGATATCAGCTCGATTTTTATTTTTTGTATTAACTTTTAGAAGCATTAATTCTCTTTCTACAGAGGGTAGATTTGTGATATCTTGGACTTTTAAAACATTTATTAATTTATATAAATGTTTTGTAATTTGTTCTATTGTTCTTTGATCACCATCGACTACCATTGTAATTCGAGAGATTCCAGGTTGCTCTGCATGTCCGACCGCTAGACTTTCAATATTAAATCCACGTCGAGCAAATAAACCAGCAATTCTGGTTAAAACTCCTGATTCATCTTCAACTAAGACCGATAATGTATGTTTCATTCTCTTTGTTATTTACGTGAGTAATATTCGACCACTAATAGTTCATTAATAGTTAAACCAACTTGTTCACGTTCAATCATATATTTTATCTCGCCTTTTAAATCTTCTGTATTAAGTTCTAAAAATTTTGGTAATGGGATTGAACTTATATGATTTGCGTTAGTTTCTCGAATACTCTGAATAAGAGTTTTACTTTTTGGTTTTACCGTTATAACATCTCCCTTTTTACATTGGAAACTAGCTATTGTTACGGATTGACCATTTACTAAAATATGACCATGATTCACGAGTTGACGGCTCTCTGGCATCGTTGTGGCAAAACCTAATCGAAATACAATATTATCTAATCGCATTTCTAACATTTGCAATAATAATATGCCTGTTGAACCAGTCATTTTTCTTGCCTTTTTTATATAATTATAAAGTTGTTTTTCTGAAATCCCGTAATTATATTTTAATTTTTGTTTTTCATCCAAACGAATTGCATATTCTGAACTTGCACCCGGTTTTCTATCATGCTGACCTGGATATCTAGTTCTTGTTGTAATTTTTTTTGTTAAACCTGGTAATGGTCCTAATCGTCTGACGATACGTATTTTTGCATTTAGATAGCGAGACATTTAATTAATTATTTATATTTTTAATAAGTAAAATATTATAACTTATAACTTTTTAAATTTTAACTAAAGAATGAATTTAATCTTTCCTGTGTTTTATCTTGTCTTAATCTTAATTTTTCTAATAATTATTTTACGATTTGTATTATTGGAGATTTTTCCTACACAAAACTTGCAGAAACAATTAAATCGCTTAACAATTTCCATAAGTTTAAATAATTCATTGTTAGATATTTATTTAGATTTAGGTGAAATTTATTTAAAAAAACAAAAATATTCAGAGGCAATCGAGATATTTCGAAAGTGTCTACAAAAATGGAACAAACAAGATAAAGTGGGTTTAAGTCACCTTTATACTGTAATCGGTTTTTCGTATTGGAAATTAAATTTTTGCGAGTTTGCACAGTTTTATTTAGAAAATGCTATTCTTACAGGTTCTAACTATAAAGTCGCTCTAAATAACTTAGGATACATCTATGAATCCCGAAATTTATTAAAAAAATATATTGAAATATCGAAATATAAAGATACAAAAAAATAATTAACAATTTTTTAAATGCTAATGAATTGGTTTTTCGTGCCATACATTTTTTAATATTAAAGTATAATTAGCATAGAAAACCCTCTTTGGAATAGTAATATTCAGAAATTTGGTCGTTTCGAATTCTATTTGGTTACAAAAACTATATATGTCAATAAGTTCTAAAGAGCAAAACGCTCAAAAAGTTCGTATTCTTGTTGATAGAGACGTCGTTGATACAAGTTTTGAAAAATGGGCTAAGCCAGGTCATTTTTCGCGCACATTAGCAAAAGGTCCAAAAACTACTACGTGGATTTGGAATCTACATGCAGATGCGCATGATTTTGATACACAAACAAATTCATTGGAAGATATTTCAAGAAAAATTTTTAGTGCTCATTTTGGGCAACTTGCAATTATTTTCTTCTGGGTTAGTGGAATGCATTTCCACGGTGCTTACTTCTCAAATTATTCAGCATGGTTATCTAACCCGCTTAGCGTTAAGCCAAGTACACAAGTTGTTTGGCCAGTTGTTGGTCAAGAAATTTTAAACGGTGATGTTGGTGGTAATTTCCAAGGTGTTCAAGTAACATCAGGTTTCTTCCAAATTTGGCGTGCTGAAGGTATTACAAGTGAGATTGAATTATATTGGACTGCTATCGGTGGTTTAATTATGTCAGCATTAATGATATTTGCTGGTTGGTTCCACTACCATAAAGCAGCTCCTAAACTAGAATGGTTCCAAAATGCGGAATCTATGCTTAATCATCATTTAGCAGGTTTATTGGGATTAGGTTCTTTATCATGGTCTGGTCATCAAATTCATATTGCATTACCAATTAATAAATTATTAGATGCTGGTGTTGCTCCACAAGAAATTCCATTACCTCATGAATTCTTAATTAACCGAGAATTAATGGCACAACTTTATCCAAGTTTTGCAAAAGGTCTTGCACCATTTTTTGGTGGACACTGGGGTGAATACTCAGATTTCCTAACATTTAAAGGTGGTTTAAACCCAATTACTGGTGGTTTATGGTTGAGTGATATTGCTCACCATCATTTAGCAATTGCTTGTTTATTCATTGTTGCTGGTCATATGTACCGTACAAACTGGGGTATTGGTCATAGCATAAAAGAAATTTTAGAATCACACAAAGGTCCATTCACTGGTGAAGGACATAGTGGATTATATGAGATTTTAACAACATCTTGGCACGCACAATTAGCTATTAACTTAGCTATGCTTGGATCATTAACAATTATTATTGCACATCACATGTACGCAATGCCGCCGTACCCTTACTTAGCAACTGATTATGCTACTTGTCTATGTATATTCACTCATCATATGTGGATTGGAGCATTTTGTATTGTTGGTGGTGCAGCTCATGGTGCAATTTTTATGGTTCGCGACTATAATCCGATTTACAACTACAACAACTTACTTGATCGTGTTATTCGTCATCGTGATGCTATTATTTCACATTTAAACTGGGTTTGTATTTTCTTAGGTTTCCATAGCTTTGGTTTATACGTACATAATGACACAATGCGTGCATTAGGAAGACCACAAGATATGTTCTCAGATAAAGCTATTCAGCTTCAACCAATTTTTGCACAATGGATCCAAAATATTCATGTTTTAGCACCTGGAAAAACTGCTCCAAATGCTCTAGCAACAGCTAGTTATGCTTTTGGTGGTGATGTTGTTTCAATTGGATCAAAAATTGCAATGATGCCTATTAAATTAGGAACTGCAGATTTTATGGTTCACCACATTCATGCATTTACAATCCATGTAACTGTTTTAATCTTATTAAAAGGTGTATTATTTGCAAGAAGTTCTAAGTTAATTCCGGATAAAGCAAACTTAGGTTTCCGATTCCCATGTGATGGTCCAGGACGTGGAGGTACATGTCAAGTTTCTGCTTGGGATCATGTTTTCTTAGGTTTATTCTGGATGTATAACTGTGTTTCAGTTGTATTATTCCATTTTAGTTGGAAAATGCAATCAGACGTTTGGGGAACTGTTAGTCCTGAAGGTGTTGTTTCTCACATTACTGGTGGAAACTTTGCACAAAGTTCAATTACAGTAAATGGTTGGTTACGTGACTTCTTATGGTCACAAGCATCTCAAGTTATCCAATCATATGGATCTGCTTTATCAGCATACGGTATTGTTTTCTTAGGAGCTCACTGGTTATGGGCATTTAGTTTAATGTTCTTATACAGTGGTCGAGGCTACTGGCAAGAATTAATCGAATCTATCGTTTGGGCACATAACAAGATTAAAGTTGCTCCTGCTATTCAACCACGAGCTTTAAGTATTACTCAAGGTCGTGCAGTTGGTTTAGGTCATTACTTACTAGGTGGTATTGGAACTACTTGGGCATTTTTCCACGCACGAATTATTTCGGTGGGTTAAAGAATTATAACTAAAAATTAATTATGGCAACTAAATTTCCTAAATTTAGTCAAGCATTAGCCTCTGATCCGGCAACACGCCGTATTTGGTATGGTATTGCTACTGCACACGACTTAGAAGCACATGATAATGTGCGCGAAAGTAACTTATATAATAAAATTTTCGCATCACATTTTGGCCATCTAGCTATCATATTTTTATGGACTTCTGGTAACTGTTTTCATGTAGCATGGCAAGGTAACTTTGAGCAATGGGTTTTAAATCCATTAAAAGTTAAGCCGATCGCACATACTATCTGGGACCCACATTTTGGAGAACCAGCATTAAAAGCATTCACGAAAGGTGGAGTATTTTACCCTGTAAACATTGCATATTCAGGTTTATACCATTTCTGGTACACTATTGGAATGCGTACAAATACAGATTTATACAATGGTGCACTATTTTTAGTGCTACTATCAAGTGTTCTATTATTTGGTGGTTGGTTGCATTTACAACCAAAATTCCAACCGAATTTATCATGGTTCAAAAATAACGAGTCACGTTTAAACCATCACTTATCTGGTTTATTTGGTTTTAGCTCTGTAGCTTGGACAGGACATTTAATTCACGTAGCAATTCCTGAATCACGTGGTATTCATGTTCGATGGAATAATTTTTTAACTACATTACCACATCCAGATGGTTTAACTCCATTCTTCAGTGGGTCATGGTCAAAATATGCCGAAAATCCAGATTTAAGCACACATATTTTTGGAACAAGTGAAGGTGCAGGTACAGCTATTTTAACATTTGTTGGTGGATTTAATCCAAATACACAAGCATTATGGTTAAGTGATATAGCTCATCATCACCTAGCAATTGGAGTAGTATTCATTTTTGCGGGTCATATGTATCGTACAAATTGGTACATTGGTCACAATATGAAAGAAATTCTGGACGCACATAGACCACCAGGTGGACGATTAGGTGCAGGTCATAGAGGATTATATGAAACAATTACAGAGTCACTACATATGCAATTAGGCTTAGCACTTGCATGTTTAGGAGTTGCTTGTTCATTAACTGCTCAACATATGTATGCTTTACCAGCATATGCTTATATTGCTAAAGACTATGTAACTCAAGCTGCATTATATACTCATCATCAATACATTGCAGGATTTTTAATGCTAGGTGCATTTGCACATGGTGCTATATTTTTCATTCGTGATTATGATCCTGAAATTAATAAAGATAATGTACTTGCGAGAATGCTAGAACATAAAGAAGCAATCATTTCTCATCTAAGTTGGGTTACTTTATTCCTTGGATTCCATACATTAGGACTTTATATTCATAATGATACAGTTGTTGCTTTTGGTCAACCAGAAAAACAAATTCTAATTGAACCATTATTTGCACAATGGATTCAAGCTGCATCAGGTAAATTATTATATGGTTTTAATGTATTATTATCATCAAGTGATAGTCCTGCAACAATTGCGAGTAGTCAAGTATGGTTACCAGGTTGGACAGAAGCCATTAATAGTGGTAAAAACTCGCTATTCTTAACAATTGGTCCTGCTGATTTCTTAGTACATCACGCAATTGCATTAGCATTACACACAACAACATTAATTTTAGTTAAGGGTGCACTTGATGCGCGTGGTTCTAAATTAATGCCAGATAAAAAAGATTTCGGTTACAGTTTCCCATGTGACGGACCAGGACGTGGTGGTACATGTGATATTTCTGCCTGGGATGCTTTCTATTTAGCTACTTTCTGGATGTTAAACACAATTGCTTGGGTAACATTCTATTGGCACTGGAAACATATGACAGTTTGGCAAGGAAATACTGCACAATTCAATGAATCAGCAAATTATCTAATGGGATGGTTCAGAGACTACTTATGGTTAAATTCATCACCTCTTATTAATGGTTACAATCCATTTGGTATGAATAACTTATCAGTATGGGCATGGATGTTCTTATTTGCTCATTTAATGTGGGCAACAGGCTTTATGTTCTTAATTTCATGGCGTGGTTACTGGCAAGAGCTAGTTGAAACACTTGTTTGGGCTCATGAAAGAACGCCTATCGCAAACTTATTAAGTTGGCGTGATAAGCCCGTGGCATTATCAATCGTACAAGCTCGATTAGTTGGTTTAACTCATTTTGCTGGTGGTTTTATATTAACTTATGCAGCATTTGTTATCGCTTCGACAGCAGGTAAGTTTGGTTAACAAAAAATTGTACTAGTTTGTATATATAAAATACAACTAGTACTTATGTATAGACTTAATGATATCGTATTAAATTTTTTGATATATATATTTACTAATGTGTTTTAATAATAATCACATTATTTCTTTTAGCATTTCATAAACGTATTCGCTTTATTTGCAGTAACTTTTTATTAAAATAAATTTTTTAAAAAAATTAATCAAAATTCTATTCATATAAATGGCCAACTTTCACATTTAATATATCTTCGTTTTTAATCAATTTTACAAATATAAATTTGATAAAATCCAAAAATAGAAATTAAAATAGACCTAAAGTGGCAGCTTTTGTAATTGGTAAACATGCACCAATTCCAAACCAAATAGCAAAAACGAATCCAAATAGGAATACTAACATTGCTAATGGTCTACGGAAAGGGTTTTGGAAACTATTAATATTCTCTAAGAAAGGAACAGTAATTAAACCTACTGGTACTGCAGCCATCGCTAAAACACCTAATAATTTATTTGGTAAGATTCGTAATAAATTAAAAGTTGGGAAGAAATACCATTCCGGTAAAATTTCTAATGGAGTTGCAAATGGATCAGCAGGCTCACCCGTTGCATATGGCTCTAATACTCCTAAACCAATTAAAATAGCGAATGTTCCTAAAATTACAATAGGGAAAACATATAATAAGTCATTTGGCCAAGCAGGCTCACCATAGTAGTTATGGCCCATACCCTTCGCTAATTTGGCACGTAATTTTGGATCTTCTAGATCTGGTTTCTTAATAACAGACATAATTTTTTATTATTTAATCTTATAGTGGACCGGAAATTCCTTGCTTTCTAATCATTAAAAAATGTGTTAACATTAATGCTGCTGCAGCAACAGGCAATACAAATGTGTGTGCACTGTAGAAACGCGTTAAAGTACTTTGACCAACACTAACACCACCACGTAATAATGATACAACTAATGTTCCAACTACAGGTACAGCTTCAGGAACACCCGTTACAATTTTACAAGCCCAGTAGCCTACTTGATCCCATGGTAAAGAGTAACCCGTTACACCAAAAGATACAGTTACAACGGCAAGAATAACACCTGTTACCCATGTTAATTCTCTTGGCTTTTTAAAACCACCAGTTAAATAAACACGGAAAATATGAAGAATCATCATTAGAACCATCATACTAGCTGACCAACGGTGAATAGAACGGATTAACCAACCGAAGTTAACTTCAGTCATAATATATTCAACAGAAGCAAATGCCTCTGTAACAGTTGGACGGTAATAAAACGTCATTGCGAAACCTGTAGCTACCTGCGTTAAAAAACAAGTAAGAACGATACCACCAAAACAGTAGAAAATATTCACATGTGGTGGAACATACTTACTTGTGATATCGTCGGCTATAGATTGAATCTCTAATCTTTCTTCAAACCAATCGTAGATTTTACTCATACAAAATTATTTTACTAGCTACTAAACATTTATAAATTGACAAAGTATCGACAAGTTACTATCATTTAATTAATAAAATTATAAATTTCAAATTAAATGTTTACCCTACCGAAAAAATCTTATAAGATTATACTATTGTACAACTGTGATATTGAACTTGGTGAATTTCAATTGTTTGCATTAAAATTCTTCCAATTTTTATATAGGCTTGGTGGTAAAAATATTACAATTAATTTAATTGGAGAAGGAAAATTGGCTTATTCAATTAAAAACCAAGAAACAGCACAATTTGTAGAAATTAAATTGGACATTTCTCCAAAAGCAATAAATAAATTTATCGATTTTATCAACTTAGATCAAAACCTGATAAGACATTATACTCTAAAAATGTAGTACCAATAAGGATTTGACCTTTTATAATGTTAAACATAAATTTATACAACTGAATTCCTTATACTCTAGAGTAATTAAAAAAGGTCTTAGTAATAATAGACAAAGTTAGGGGATAGGATGGTAAAATTATTTTGGATAAAGAGATTAACTAAAACGTAAAATTAGATATAAACCATGCAAATAGAATATATTTGCATGGTTTAAAAAAGTTATAAAAAGATAAAATAATCTTTTAACTTAATAAGAACCCATACTTGCCCAATCAACGTCAATACTGTCTATAACTAATGACGAATTATAAATTTGTAAAATAATTAAAAGGAAAACTAAAAAAAGAGCCATAAATAAAGCCATAATTGACGTAGTTCCCCAACCAGGAGCTACCTTTCCATATTCTGAATTAAAAGGTCGTAAAACCCCACCTAAACGTGTTCTTAATGCCATAATCTTATTTTTGTAATTTTATCTATTGTACTGTAAAATTTATATAATTGACTATATTTGTTACTTTCGCATCATAAAAATTTTAGTCGGTAAAACTTTATTTAAAAAGTTTTAATTGATTCTTGCTGTCTTATCATTAGAGCTCACAATTACGATTGCAATTCCAATTACAAGAAGAACAGTAAATCCAGCTCCTAAACTGAATAAAAAACTTGATAATGATGGTGTCATAATTTTCTTATTAATTTTAACTAATTGTACTACTAATATAATTTTTTTCAATTAATTTCTACTTTCAAACTATTTAATGTATAATACATTACGCTAGTGTAGCTCAATTGGTAGAGCAGCTGATTTGTAATCAGCCGGTTGCGAGTTCAAGTCTCTTCACTAGCTTCGAATAATAAAGATATCTTTAAAAAAGAATTTTCTTAAAGTTTTATTTTATTGAATAATACCCCCAAGGGAATTCGAATCCCTGTCGCCTCCGTGAAAGGGAGGTGTCCTAGGCCTCTAGACGATGGGGGCAAATATTGAGCGGGTGACGCGATTCGAACGCGCGGCATCGACCTTGGCAAGGTCACGCTCTACCACTGAGCTACACCCGCACATGATATAGTATATCAAACTTGATTCATAAAATCAAGTTTGTTCCCCTCAAAAAATATATTTTTATGTAAGATCTTAATATAAAATATTTTAAGTACTAAACTCTGTTTTTTGCTCCTCCACAATTAAACATTCTGTTGTTAAAATCATGGCCGCGATTGATGTTGCATTTTGTAAGGCAGCTCTTGTTACTTTTGCTGGATCAATTATACCAATATCATATAAATCGACATAATCATTTTGCAAAGCATCATAACCATAGTTAAAAGGTTTATCTACATCATTAATCTTTGCTATAATACTTGAACCATTGACACCAGCATTATGAGCAATTCGTCTCAATGGAGCTTCTAATGCCCGCATGACTATCGCAGCACCAACCAATTCTCCACCTGTTAAGTTTTTATTGCTCCACTTTCGTATTTTTAATGCAAGTTTAGCATAAGTTGTTCCCCCACCTGGAACAATACCCTCTTCGACTGCCGCTTTAGTTGCATTTATGGCATCCTCAAGACGTAATTTTTTTTCTTTCATCTCTGTTTCTGTAACAGCACCAACTTTAATTATAGCTACACCACCACTTAATTTAGCGATTCGATTTTGAAGTTTTTCCTTTTCATAAGAATCATCTGTTAAACTAATTTGTTTTCTTAAATTGTTACATTGAATTGTAACCTCGTTTTCAGTTTGATCATTAACAATTGTTGTCAATGTCTTTGTCACGGTAACATTACGCGCGCGACCTAATGTATCCAGTGTAACGTTTTTTAGCAATAAACCAGCCTCTTCCGTAATAACAGTTGTATTAGTTAAAATTGCAATATCTTCTAAAATTGATTTTCGTAATGTTCCAAATGCAGGTGCTCTTACACCAACAACATTAATTGTCTGTCTAACATTATTCAAAATTAATGTAGATAATGCCTCTTGCCCAATATCTTGTGCGATAATAACTAAGGGTACTTTTGTTGGAACAATTTGTTCTAAAATAGGAATTAATTCTTGCTCTACTAAATTTATTGTTTTATCCGTAATTAGAATATAAGGGTTTTCAAAAAAAACTTGTAATCGTTCAGGTTTATTAATAAAATAAGGAGAAATATAACCCCGCTCGAAGTTCATTCCCTCAGTAATCGTTAACTCAGTTTTTATAATTTTTCCCTCTTCTAAAGAAATAATGCCATCTTTTCCTATTTTTTCCAAGGCATCAGCAATCATTTTACCTGTTTCCTTGTCATTACCCGCAGAAATAGATGCCACATTTGTAATTGCTTGCATACTTTCTACAGTTACAGCATTCTCATTTATTTCTTTAATAACAAAAGCAGTAGCTTTTTCAATTCCAGTTTTTAACTCCGTTGGATTTGTTCCGGCTACAATATTTTTCATACCCTCTTTAACAATGGCATAAGCCAAAATAGTAGCGGTTGTTGTTCCATCTCCTGCTACATCGTTCGTCTTTAAAGCCGCTTGTTTAATTAAACCAACACCCGTATTAGCAGCATTATCTTTTAATTCAATTTCCTTAGCAATGGTTACACCATCATTTATAATTTGTGGGGAACCGTATTCATTGTCGATTACTACATTTCTTCCCCTTGGACCAATAGTAACTGCTACGGCTTCGACAAGAATATCCATTCCCTTAGCTAATGCACGTCGTGCCTCATCCCCGTAAATAATTTTTTTTGACATATGATTAAAATAATTTTTAAAAATTATAACAATTTTTTTTTTTTTAACAAGGATTCGATAAAAAAACAATCAAAATTCTATTCACATAATCATAAATTTAAATTAATATCAATCTAATGTAGTCTTAACTTATAAAATTAAAACTACAAAGTTGAATTGGATTTAAATATAAAGAGCTTTTATTAAAAGATTAAATCTTTTCGTTTTGACTCTAGATTTGTTTCATAATTTAAATCCTTTAATTTAATTAAAATTTGTTCGAAATATTCTTGCAAATAAACGTCCAAATAAAATAATTCACTCGGCTTAAATCTAAACACCTTATTAAGGTTATTTGCAGAAGTCGAAAAATAAGAAGTATTTGAAAATATTTCAATGAAGGCTAAACGATCAGCAATATTCCAACCCCATTCGAAAAAATTCATAAATACCTGAGCAAATTTTAAAATTAAAAGAGGCGTGCTTGCTACCGAAGCAGACTGACCTGAAAACTTTTCACATAACTTAATAATATCCAATGAACTCCAAGCTTTAGAACCTCCTAGGGCAAACGTTTGATTCGTTACATCATCAAGTATTAGACTACGTATACAAATTTTTGCGACATCTTGTGTATCGATATAAGAGATTGAATTATCTCCGCTTACATTAGTAATCCAAACAGATTGTTTTTCCAAAATTGGTAAAGCATATTGCCCAATTAAACCCTGGAAAAAACCCATAGATCTAAAAATTGTATGAGACATATTAGACTGGCCTAATAAATTCTCATAATTACTCTTTAATTGCATTAATGGAACAAGTGGATATTTCTCTGCGTTTATTAAGGAGAAAAACATAAAACGATCAATTTGGGAAACTTCAGCCGCTTGGAATAATGCTAATTTTCCTTCCCAATCAATCTGCTTCATATTCAAAATATCTGTAGGACGTGTTGTTGAAGCATCTATTATTACGGTTATATCTTTTAAAATATCTGGAAGTGTTTCCGGAATACTTAAATCACCATATAAAAGTTCAGCCCCCCATTCTTGTAAGAAAAAAGCCTTTCTTAAATTTCGAACAAGACATTTTACCTCGTACCCATCGTTTAGAGCACATCTTACAATTTGTCGACCAAGTGTTCCCGTAGAACCAATAACAAGTATTGACATGACATATTTTTTAATTTTTTATAATAACATTATTGTGTTACAAATAATCGACTTCCGCGAATATCATCCGCTTGAATAGTCGTTAAATCAGCTTTTGTTAATGTTTTATCACTAGTTTCAAAAATTCGATTAGCTTGACGCATTCTAGCACGATCTAAAGCATTTTTAATACTTCTAGCATTCGCAAATAAAGGTTGTTGCATACGTAAATTAATGTACTCTAAAAATACATCTTTGGCCTCTTGCGTCATACGATACTGTTGTTCTTCTAGTAAACTATTTCCGATTGTTAAAAGCTCATCAGGTGTGTAATCTGGAAAATCGACATGGTTAGCAATACGAGAAGATAAACCTGGATTTGACTCATAGAATGTATCCATTCGGTCCTTATAACCTGCTAGAATAACAACTAAATCATCCCGCTGATTCTCCATTACCTGTAAAAGAATTTCGATTGCCTCTGAACCATAATCACGCTCGTTATCCGGTTTGTAAAGATAATAAGCTTCATCAATGAATAAGACACCACCCATTGCTTTTTTAAGAACTTCCTTTGTCTTTGGAGCTGTGTGTCCGATATATTGACCAACTAAATCATCTCGTGTTACGGTCAATAAATGACCCTTTCGAATATACCCTAATTTATATAGAATATCAGCCATTTTTAGAGCTACTGCTGTTTTACCCGTTCCAGGACTGCCTGTGAAAGACATGTGTAAACCAGGACTTCCCGCAGATAAACCAACTTGCTGACGTAATTTATCGACTAATAATAAAGCTGAAACTTCTTTAATCCGACTCTTAACGGGTTTAAGACCCACTAATTCCTCTTCTAAAATTTCTAAAACTTTTTTAATATCAGTCTTATTGTATTCCTCTTGTAGATTTATAGATGTATTTGTCATTCTTCTATTAGTAAAAATGTTTTCTATTTGTGTGCTAGTTTATAAGTTTAAAAATCATGATGTAAATTATAAAAAATTTCTAATAAAAGATTATCTTTTATTAGAAATTTTTTAATTATTCAAAGCTAAAAATTTATTTTAAAAAACAAATTAGTAACGAGAACCTGCTGGAGCAGCGTTAACTGAATAGCTTGTAATAGAATATTTTTGGAAACGACCTGTATCCTCAGTACGTGCTAAGTAGAAACCAGGCTCATTAGCAGGACGAGTAGCGATGAAAGATAAAACACAACTCTCTGTACCACGAGAAGCATCAAATGCTTGTAACTTGATGTAACCAGATGGGTTAAGTTTACGACATTCCGCTAACTCAAACATTACTGCTGCTGGATCTTTAATATCGAATAATGGTAAACCCCATAATTCCCAGTAGTTGTTACGAGGATGTGGATCATCTGTCCACTCAATACTAATAGCCCAACCTTTAGAAATACAGTACTCAACTTGCTTTAAGATTTGAGCATCTGTTAAGTCTGGTAAAAATGAAAAAGCACCTTGTGTAAGTCTCACTGTTCAATCTCCTTTAATTAATTTTTAGTTTGTAAAATGTATGAAGTAATATTATTACGTCTTATGATAAGTCTTATGTAGACGCAGTTGGAGTTTCTGCGAAGTCAGCTGTATCAGTAGAACTGTAGTTGAAACTAATATCTTTCCATAAGTCTAATGCTGTTTGTAATGGACCACATTGTGCAGCAGCATCACGTAAAATTTGAGGACCTTCCTCAACATAAGCACGACCTTCGTTACGAGCTAATACCATGTACTCTAAAGCAACACGGTTAGCAGTAGCACCTGCTTGGATACCATCTGGGTGACCAATTGTACCACCACCAAATTGTAAAATTACATCATCACCTAAGTAATCAAGTAATTGGTGCATTTGACCACAGTGAATACCACCTGAAGCTACAGGTAAACACTTACGTAAAGCAGCCCAATCCATTTCGAAGAACTGACCACGTGGTAAGTTAACCTCAATCTTAGTAGCTAATAAAGTATCGTAGAAACCTTGGATCATTAATGGATCACCTTCTAACTTACCTACAACTGTACCAGCGTGAATATGGTCACAACCAGCCATACGCATCCACTTACAAATTACACGGAAGTTAATACCGTGGTTCTTTTGACGAGCGTAAGTTGAGTTACCAGCACGGTGTAAATGTAAGATCATATCGTTCTCACGAGCCCAGATAGCCATACTTTGGATTGCTGTGTAACCAATTACTAAGTCAATCATAATAATAATTGAACCTAACTCTTTTGCGTACTCAGAACGCTCGTACATACCTTCCATAGTAGCCGCAGTTACGTTTAAGTATGAACCTTTAACTTCACCTGTTGCAGCAGCTGCACGGTTAATACCCTCAAGACAGTAGATAAAACGCTCTCTCCAACGCATGAATGGTTGTGAGTTAATGTTCTCATCATCTTTTAAGAAGTCTAAACCACCTTTTAAACCTTCGTAAACTACACGACCGTAGTTCTTACCTGATAAACCTAACTTAGGCTTAACTGTTGCACCTAATAAAGGACGACCAAATTTATCCATACGCTCACGCTCTACAATTACACCTTGAGCTGGACCTTGGAATGTCTTTAAGTAAGCGAAAGGAATACGCATATCTTCAAGACGTAACGCTTTTACAGCTTTGAAACCGAATACGTTACCAATAATAGAAGCAGTTAAGTTAGGTAATGAACCTTCTTCGAATAAATCACATTCGTACGCGATGTAAGCAAAGAATTGATCTGGAGCATGTGGAACAGGGTCTACACGGTAAGCTTTCGCACGGTAAACATCACAAGCTGTTAATAAGTCAGTCCATACAACTGTCCATGTAGCTGTAGATGACTCACCTGCTACAGCTGCTGCTGCTTCTACAGGGTCTACACCAGGTTGTGGAGTAATACGGAATAATGCTAATACATCAGTATCTTTAACTGTGTATGAAGCATCCCAGTAACCCATTTTTGCATATGGGATTACACCAGATTCATAACGCTCACTCTTAATTCTTGTACGTTCTGATACAGAAGACATTTATTTCCTCCTAGGATTAAAAAAGGTAATATAGGTTAATTTTGAAAAAATTTAAAAAAACTCATCGGCGATATTTATAATATCCCCTTGAACTTAATATAGCACAATAAAATAGAAATGTATCATATTTATAAAAAATATGAAAAAAAATTAATCTAAAAAATGTTCATTATATTATAAGTAAATTTAGGGGCTTAAAAAAATAAAACCCCTTTTAAATAAAAATTAGTTTTAAACAGTTAATTTTTTAATTAATATATAAAACCATAAATTTAATAGATAACCGAAGGATCGTGAACATTATATATTAGCGGATGTGACTTTAAACCTAATGGTAAGAGACGGAAATTATCTATAAATTCAGGCCAAAACGTTCTATCCGTTATATAAATTGTTATGTAAGAACCTATAAAAAATAATAAAATTAAACCAAACCAACGTGGTATTTTAGACGCTTGTATTTGAATAAATATTTTTATTTTTTCGAATCGATTTAGAGAAATTATTGGGAATTTTGCACTTATAGCTTTTTTCAGTTCAAGTACATCATACGGATATAAAATAATTGGAGTTTTTTGAGCAATTCGGAAGCGCTCTTGTATTGGATAATACCGACCCACATGAAAACTACATGCTTTGTTAGTCAATGGAAACCAAGGGCATAGTCCGCAAAAACAGCATACAATGCCATAAAACCACAAAGATGCTTCTAAATTAATTATAAAATCTCGCATAACTAACATTGTGTTCGTATCGAGTGTAATTAATTTCCAACTCGCAGTTCCGATTAATCCTTTTAATATTCCACGATACAAAATATTATTCAAAAGAGAGATTGTGAATGCATATGACCAATTCCAACGAACAAAATACTTTTGCCAACTTGCTTTTGGTAAGAACTGAATAAGTTTATACTCATTTCTTAATTTATCTTTCTTATTGGTCGCTTTTTTGTAATTGTATTTCTTATTAACTACTACAAATGGAGTTCTTGATGGTAAATCAGGTATATCATTACCAAAATTTGGATATGTATCCGGACCACGGAATCTTAAACCTCGGAATAATAATGCAAATAAAAAACCCGTTACTCCTGGCCAACTCGAATACATAAGATGCATAGACGCTCCAACAATTCGAAAAGGTTCAGGATTAAAATGATCATTTATCCAACACACAAAACTATTAATAAAGCGCCAATCAAAAGTATGTTCAAATACTTTAACATCATCCCATTTTGAATATGGCGGTGAGGTAGAAAGAACATATAATGGATTCTGAAATTGAACTTCTAAAGCCCTTAATTCTCGCCATATCGTATATAAACGAGGTTCCCAAATTTTATACCAATATTTACCAAAAATTTCGAATGCTAATAATATATATGGATAAGTTGCCATAAGCTTATCAGTATTACGAATTCGGTAAGAATCTAAAATATACGTACTTACCGGTGTAGATCCTGGTTTTTCAAAATGGGGTAATATATTTCCGTCCCACCAATTATCTGCAACTGCTGAAATCAACAATAACATAATATATCCGAAACCAAAATGTGTCCAAAAATTATATACACCAACAAGAAAATTTGTGGCTTTGGTAAATAATTTTACAGTTTTTTTAGCTATGCCTGGGTAAGAATTAATAAAAGGAAGTAAAACGTCATAAAATAATTGTCTAATTTCCGGAGATAATAATACAAGAGTTGGTATAGCGTAAAATAATATGGTTAGTATAAATTGTATACGTGGTGTCCGAAATTCATACAATAGATATTGTGCATTAATAAAATTAGTAAGATAATTATCCCATACAAAAGTTGGAACCAAATAACATAAAACTAATAGTAGTAAACGTAATGAAAGATCCGATTGAAACAATTCAACTGATAAAACAATATGATAAACGATTCCACACCATAAAACACAAATTGCTTTAATACGATTTGCACGTTTAGAAAAAATATTTAATATAGATTGACGAGGACGATTCCAAATTAAAGGTCTATTTTCATATTGTTTCCAGGATAAAAAGGGTATTGATACAGCATTTTCATTTTTTTCTTCAGGAAAACTCACATCATCACTATGAATCCAATTATTCCACCAAAAAGCAATTTTGTACTCAATATCATTTTTATCATTTGCATGATGTTGCTTCGGTTCAAAAAATTTCGAAAAAATATTATTGATGAAACGTTGTTCAAATAAAGTGTAACTGATAAAGATATAAACTAATATTGCACGAGCAATATTATATGAAACTATTAGGGCAAAATAAAATGCTTCGAGAATCTGTTGTGTATCAAAAACAGGTCCAAGATCCATATACAATGACATGGGTTTCATATTATTTATGACCTCCTAAAATATTAGTTTTGATAAGTAAATTTTTCACTGTTTCCGAAGGTTGTGCACCTTCTTTTAATCGAATTAAAGTACGTTTAATATTAACTTTAAATTTTTTTGTTATTGGATTGTAGAAACCTAGTTCTTCAATAGCATATCCATCACGTTTTGTTACACTATCCATAAGAACAATTCGATACGAAGGCTGTCTCTTTTTTCCTGCACGTTTTAAACGAATTCTTAACATTAGCTTTATATGTATATAACTTTTTTTTTAATTAGGCATCACTTTAATAAAAGTTGGTCGATCAATAATTGCTATTTGAGATAACATTTTTCTATTTAGACCAATCTTTTCTTTTTTTAAGTGCGATATAAATCGACTATAGTTTGTTCCGTATAAACGGACTGTAGCATTAATTCGAATTATCCATAATTTTCGAAATACACGCTTACGTCTTTTTCTATCACGGTATGAATATCTCAAACCTTTCATTAGTTGTTGATTTGCTGTTCGAAATAATTTTGAATGTGCACCACGAAAACCACGCGTTAACTTAAAAACTTTTTTACGTCTTTTTTTCGCAATATTACCTCTTCTAATTCTAACCATGTGTAATTTTATAATAAATATTTTATAATAACCTTTGCATCACCCTTAGCACAAACGACTTGATTCGATAATCTACGTTTCTGCTTTGGCGATTTTTTTTCTAAGATATGACTTTTAAAAGCACATTTACGAATAACTTTGTTATTTTTAGTTATACGATAACGTTTATTTGCAGATTTATTAGTTTTTAATTTTGGCATTTTATTAAATAATTTTTTTTATAGACTGTCTATTAAAATTCGTGTCAGTTTATTTCGAAAACCATTTTTACGACGCATTTTTTTCTTTGGTTTCATCTTATAGACAAGGAACTTTACCCCATTAAATTGCTTCAAAACTGTTGCAGTTACTTTTTCATCACTCAAATATGGAGAACCAAATTTAATATCGTTATTTTTATTTAAAAGTAATACACAGTTTAAACTTATTTTTGAGCCAACTTCAGCATCAATTTTATTTACATCATAAAATTTACCTTGCTCAGCCCATATCTGCCGACCACCTATTTCAACTATAGCGTAATTCACAATGCTAATTATTTTTAATATATATACAAATATAATATCATAAAAACTTTAAACGAAAACGATATTACAATGTCAAATTTTTCAGATTATTGAAATTATTTTACACGTTTAATTTTACCCATTTTAATGTAAAATTAATTATATCCTCGATAGCTCAGTGGTAGAGCAATCGGCTGTTAACCGATTGGTCGTTGGTTCAAGTCCAACTCGGGGAGTTTAAAAAATTAATTCACGAAAAAAAAAATTATTTAAGCGATCAGCGGGAATCGAACCCGCATCACTAGCTTGGAAGGCTAAGGTTTTACCACTAAACTATGATCGCATATAATGGATTATACAATTACTTTGTAACATAAGCATGATAAAACAGCTTGACAAAATTGATTTTAAAATCTTACCGCTCCTAAAAATTGTTATATAAAATACCAATTTATTCATCAAAGAAGACTTACGTATTGTGCTTTGTAGCACATTCAATTTTTGGCTAATATCCTATAACTGGCTGGAAACAAAAAATTTAATTTCTACATTTGTATTTCGTTCGATATACGTTATAATCAATAAAAATGCGGAGTAGAGCAGGTTGGTAGCTCGTTGGGCTCATAACCCGAAAGCCGATGGTTCAAATCCATTCTCCGCCATTAATTATGCAGATTACAAAAATTTTAATTTCTTATTCGTAGCAAACACCTAAGATCATTATTATGGTATAATATATTAATATTTTTAATAACCATAATATGATTGAACCTTTACTTTTTGGAATTGTACTAGGAATGATGTCCGTTGCCTTATCCGGTTTATTTGTAACTGCATGGTTCCAAATAAAACGTACACAATAAAAACAACTCCTTTTATTTATAACTATAAATTTATTACGTTTATAGTTATAAATAATTTATTTAAAAATGCTGATTTAGACCTACCAACTTGCCTTTATAACGCCTGGAAGAATTCCTTCATGCGCCATCTCTCGAACCACATGACGCGATAATCCAAAATCTCGATAATATCCTCTACTTCGACCCGTCTTCCAACAACGGTTTTTTATACGAATACTTAGACTGTTTCTAGGAAGCTTTTGCAAATTTTCTTGCAACTCTAACATTTCTTCGTAAAAATTATTACTTTCTGGATTTCCCATTGTTTCTTTCAATTTTTCCTTAATAATTTTACGCTTTCGACTAAATTTATTCACGAGACCCTTACGTTTAATCTCGCGCTGAATCATACTTTTTTTTGCCATAATATTTCAATTTATTTTTTTGTTTGTGCTGAATAAATACTTTCGGATAATTTATTTAAAATTAGCTGAATTGATAATGTTGAATCATCATTTCCAGGAATTGGAATATCTACTAGGTCAGGATCACAGTTTGTGTCAAGTATAGAAATAATAGGAATATTTAAAACAGTTGCTTCCTGAATTGCAGTCATTTCTAAAGTTTGATCCACAACAATAATAACATCAGGTACACGTTCCATATATTTTATACCATTAAACAAATCTTGCAATTTTTCTAGTTCTTTCTTCAAATTAGCAGCTTCCTTATTTGATAAAATATCAAAAATACCTTCAATTTCTTTTTGCTCTAAATTTTTTAGACGTTTTATACGACTTTCAACTGTACTCCAATTTGTTAACATTCCACCTAACCAACGATAGTTAATATAATATGAATTACAACTTAAAGCCGCTTCAGCTACAACTGAAGAAGCCTCAGGTTTTGTTCCAACAAAAAGAATTGTCTTATTATCAAGTGCAGCCTCATAAACAAAATTACAAGCTTCATCTAACAATTGGGCTGTTTGTACGAGATCAATTATATGTAAACCGTTTTTTTCAGTATAAATATATGGAAACATTTTTGGATTCCAACAATTTACACTGTGACCAAAATGAACCGCAGACTTTATCAATTGAATTAGTGTTTTGGGCGCTATTTTTTGCACCCATGATTTGGGTAAAATTTTATTATTTGTCATTAAAATATCTTATTAATTTTCTATTCTCGAGTATACCATAATTTTTTTCATTTTGAACTGTTTCGATGAAAAATTTATATTAAAACATAAATATTTTTATGTTTTAATATAAATAAATTAAAGTTATTAGTCGATTGGGCGCAGTGATAAAACTGGCTCGTTTTCACGATTAATACCTTTTTCGAAACCAGCCGCTGCTGCACGAGCACGACCAGAATGCCACCAATGGCCAACAATAAAGAAGAAACCTAAGAAGAAGTGAGAACAACATAACCACGAACGTGGTGATACGTAGTTTACTGAGTTAATTTCAGTTGCTACACCACCTACAGAGTTTAATGCGCCTAATGGTGCATGAGTCATGTATTCAGCTGCACGTCGCTCTTGCCAAGGTTGAATATCATTACGAATCTTATTGATATCTAAACCATTAGGACCACGTAAAGGCTCAACCCATGGAGCACGTAAATCCCAGAATCGCATTGTTTCACCACCAAAAATAACTTCACCACTTGGTGAACGCATTAAGTACTTACCTAAACCTGTTGGACCTTGTGCAGATGCAACGTTAGCACCTAATCGTTGGTCACGGATTAAGAAAGTAAATGTTTGTGATTGTGATGCTTCAGGACCTGTTGGACCAAAAAGTTCACTAGGATAAGCTGTGTTATTATACCAAGAGAAAACTGCTGCAGAAAGACCCATAACAGAAACAGCAGCTAAACTGTAAGATAAGTAAGCCTCACCAGACCAAACAAATGCACGTCGAGCCCATGCGTAAGGCTTTGTAATGATATGGAAAATACCACCAACAATACATAACGCACCTACCCAAATATGTCCACCAATTAAGTCTTCCATGTTGTTAATTGACATAATCCAACCGTCACCACCAAATGGAGACTTAAGAACATAACCAAAAATAACAAATGGGTTTAATGTTGGGCTATTAATAACACGAACGTCACCACCACCTGGTGCCCAAGTATCATAAACACCACCAGCATACATTGCTTTGAATGTTAATAAGAATGCACCTAAACCAAGTAAACATAAATGAATACCTAAGATTGTTGTCATCTTATTTTTATCACGCCAGTCGTATCCAAAGAATGGGAATGACTCCTCTAATGTATCAGGTCCTACAAGAGAATGGAAAATACCACCAAAACCTAATACAGCTGATGAAATTAAATGTAAAACACCCACAACGAAGAATGGGTATGTACTTGTGATTTCACCACCTGGTCCAACACCCCAGCCTAATACAGCTAAGTGTGGAATTAAAATACATCCTTGCTCATATAATGGTTTCTCAGGAATGTAATGTGCTACTTCAAATAAACACATCGCACCTGCCCAAAATACCATAACACCAGCATGAGCAACGTGTGCTCCTAATAATTTACCTGAAACATTAATTAATCGAGCGTTACCAGACCACCATGCAAAACCTGTTGATTCGATATCGCGACCTACAATACTATTAAAGCGCATTTCCACGTGGTAATACCTCCTCTGGGAATATAAAGTTTTCATGTGGTTGATCTTGTGCAGCCATCCAAGCTCGGATACCTTCATTCAATAAAATATTTTTAGTGTAGAAAGTTTCGAATTCTGGATCCTCCGCAGCACGAAGTTCTTGAGATACAAAGTCGTATGAACGGAAGTTTAAAGCTAAACCAACGATACCTACGGCACTTGCCCATAAACCGGCAACTGGTACAAAAAGCATAAAGAAGTGTAACCAACGCTTGTTTGAGAATGCTACACCAAAAATTTGTGACCAGAAACGATTCGCTGTAACCATTGAATAAGTTTCTTCAGACTGTGTTGGTGTGAATGCTCGGAATGTGTTCGCTGCATCACCATCTTCAAATAAAGTGTTTTCTACTGTTGCACCGTGAATAGCACATAATAATGCACCACCTAAGATACCTGCTACACCCATCATGTGGAATGGATTAAGCGTGTAGTTATGGAAACCTTGAATAAATAAAAGGAAACGGAAAATTGCCGCTACACCAAAACTTGGTGCGAAGAACCAACTTGCCTGACCAAGAGGGTACATTAAGAAAACTGATACGTAGATTGAAATTGGACCAGAAAATGCAATAGCATTGTAAGGACGAATACCAACTAATCGAGCAATCTCGAATTGGCGTAAACAGAAACCGATTAAACCAAATCCGCCGTGTAGTGCAATAAATGCCCATAAACCACCGATTTGACACCAACGAGTAAAGTTACCGCCCGCTTCAGGACCCCAAAGTAATAATAATGAATGGCCCATACTGTTAGCAGGAGTAGATACCGCTGCTGTTAAGAAATTACATCCTTCTAAGTAAGAGCTCGCAAGACCATGAGTATACCATGATGTTACAAAAGTTGTTCCAGTAAACCAACCACCAAGTGATAAGTACGCACAAGGGAATAATAAGATACCTGACCAACCTACAAAAACGAAACGATCTCGCTTTAACCAGTCATCAGCTAAATCAAATATACCGCGTTCTTGGTTGCTTTCAATTGCTGCAGTCATAAATTATAAAAATTTATATATTTAAAATATAGTTATTTCTCTTCTCAACATTATGGTATTGCATAGTCTATGCTTATACAATATGAATTATAACTTAACAAAAAAGATTATAAAACTTTAAGGCTAGTTTTACTGCCTGAGGCAAGGCAAAAACATAAATTATTTGGGGAATAATAATAAAATGTAGAAACTTAACTTATAGTTTTTAAATCTAAAACGCGGTTTAGAAAATTTCGACAAAATAGATAAACTATGTTATAATTAATTTGGGTCGATGCCCGAGTGGTTAAAGGGGGCGGATTGTAAATCCGCTGGTTTTGCCTACGTTGGTTCAAATCCAACTCGGCCCAAACTAAATTTTTATAGATAACAAATGGGTTGCCTGGGACTCGAACCCAGAACTTATCGGTTAAAAGCCGAGTACTCTACCATTGAGTTAGCAACCCAAATTAATTAACTAGATGATAGCAGTTTTTTTAAGTAAATCAACTGAACAGATTTTAACATTTATGATGTATAATTTATTCATATAATGTTTAAGGAGAATTTATTTATGAACTGGCAAGTTCTTGCACAATTAATTTCAATCGGAGCTGTTTTACTAGCTGGTCCTGCAGTTGTTGTATTACTAGCATTAAACAATGGTAATCTTTAAAAAATAATAACAAATTAGTTGTTATACAATCTTGATAACTCGATTGTGTATCAACTAAAAAAATAATTTATGAGAAAAAATATCACAATTTTCTTTTCTACACGGCTAAAATGTTGGATAATAGTGCATTAATTAATACTATTTATCCAATATACATAGTCATATGTCTAAAAAAAATTGTTAAAATATACGCTATAATTATTAAGATACAAATTCAAAAAAAAATTATATGAGTAGTTCTTACTTACCAGCAATATTAGTTCCAATAGTTGGAATTATTTTTCCAGCCTTTGCAATGGCTTTATTATTTATATATGTTGAAAAAAACGAAATAGCTTAGTTTATGTCAAATTTTTGGGAAAATATTGCTCGTTACCCAAAGTTTTTTATTAGTAGCGTAATTGGTTTAATAGTTATAATTACATCTCCGCTTCGAAAACTAAATAAGAATGTAAACGGTAGATTTATATTTATTGCATTAACAATAACTATTACGGGTTTAACGCTCCAAATATTTCGTTTAATGCTTGAAATTGAACTTTAATAACTTTACGCTTTTTTATTTTAAAAAGTGTAAAGTCTATAACAATAAAATTAAAATGAATAGAATTAAAAATATAGATTTTAAATTTTCAGAATGCAAAAAAAAATGGGGGTGGAGGGACTTGAACCCTCACGGCCGCGAAGCCAACGGATTTTAAGTCCGTTGTGTCTACCATTTCACCACACCCCCTTAAAATTAGGCGGCACCCAGATTCGAACTGGGGAATAAGGGATTTGCAATCCCCTGCCTTACCACTTAGCTATACCGCCTAAGTATTGTAATAATACAGTTAAAACAAATAAAATCAATAGGTATCCATAAATATTAACAATAATGAATTAAAAACGGAATATCTTTATTGATTATCGTACTTTATGTTAAAAACTAAAGTTAGCTCCAAAAATTTAGTTATACGAAATGCTTTATCCTCAATCTCTGACAATGTCATAGGTTGCCCGATAGGTGTTAGGGGTAACTTTCGTCCATCATTTGTTATTAAATAGATAACTCTTTGGGGATTTAGACCTTCTCTAATAAAAACCTCTATTTTTTCAATTTCACTTAAAGGATATGTTAACAAAATATTTTTATTTTTTCCAGGCCAACCATTGCGGATAACTCGTATCAAATTACTTTTTTTATTAAATTCGTTTGAACCACCGCCAACATTAAGAAAAATACCAAATAAAATAAAACAACCCAAAATAATAGCAAGAGTCCCATAAAAAGTCATGATAAGACCTTGCGGAACATAGTTAATCTCTAAGACATTAAAAAAAAGAAAAAATGAGATATTAAAATAACTTGATAGACCCTGCAATAAAAAACCTAAGCCAGCTAAAGTAAGAGAACCAAACCATACGACATTACTGAAACGTCTATACCCAGGGATTAACCAAAAAATTTTGCTTATTTTTTTCTCGTTCGTATTATCTTGCATAACTAATTATATTTATACATATAGTCACATTATAATACGAAATATAATTTTTTTATACAAAAAAGTTATCTATTGGCGTATATCTACAAAATATAAATTTAACTCTTCCGGTGTAAAAGAAGTTGTGCTTAGTTTCGAAATAAGATCATAACTACGTAACCCACTCTCCCCAGACGAATTGTTATCCAATGGTAACAAATAACCACCAAACACTGGATAGTTGTCTGGCAATGGAAGATATACATAGGAAAGTGTTTTTGTTTGGCTAAAACTCTTAGGAATAATTCTAAAAAATGTTTGATAAAACATATCTAAAAACTTATAGTCAATTGAAAATGTATTGTTTGGCTCATCATAATTTAAGATACCTGGTGGTAAAGGACACCAAAGTGTTGATCTAAAAAATACCGAAGCCTGACGATGAACTCGCATACCAATAATAGGACCAAAGTCAACAACACCACCAATACAATAAGGTAGTAAACGTACCCAAGGTTGATAAAACCAACCACTTCCAATGACAAATGGTGTCCAAAAACCCCCACTTAAACCAAACCAAAAAAGAATATAACGTGATAAAATTGCAATAAAACCCGTTAATCCCCAAAGTATGGCAAGACGATTAAATATATAAGTTAAAAAGGTTAAAAAAATTGTCCCATAACCCGTATTACCCGAAAAATTAATAATTGGGTATTTAGCATTAAGATAATAAAAATATATTGCAATAATAGGAGTTGACAATAAAAATGTAACGAATAGACGTCGAACACCTCCAACTTTTAATAAATCTTGATTACTATATGTAGCCTGAGTATCTTTAATAATATCACTTATAATACTGTTCTTCAAAATTAAATCAAAAAATGGGCTAGTTCCTTTGGATGAATTAGTTTGTGCTGTTAAAATTACTAAACCAACTATAATTGGGAGAACAAAAATTAAAATAAATTTTATATTCAAACCTACAAAAATAGCTATCTTATCAAAAATTAATTTAATATCTTCAAGTTGTTCATGAAACAATGCTTCATATTTACTCATAATTGACAAATTTTATCTAAATATTGTTATCCTATCGATTATAGATGCAGAAAAAAAATTTATTTATTTAAATATCGAGTAACTATTTTTAAAAAATAAATAAAAAATGAAACATTTTTTAATGTTGTTGCGATTAAACTAAATTTACGAATATAATTAATTATATGGGGCGTCGCCAAGTGGTAAGGCAGCGGACTTTGACTCCGCTATTCGCAGGTTCGAATCCTTCCGCCCCAGTTTAATGAATATTAGAAACGTTGCTTTAGACGTGTGGCTTTTCCTGTTAATTTACGCATGTAATAAAGTTTTGATCTTCTAACAATCGATGAACGTTTTTGTTCAATTGAAACTAAATTAGGCGAATTTAATGGAACTACACGTTCTGTACCAATTCCTTGAACAATACGACGTACAGTAATTGTTTCCGAAATACCAGAATTTTTACCTTTAATAATTAGACCCTCATAGTACTGAATACGTTCATTTTTTCCCTCATCAATTTTTATACCTAACTTTACAACATCACCAGTATTTAGATCTAATTTACTTTTCTTATCAAAATATTTTTCGATAATCATATCACGTTGAATTTTTTTAGCCGAAACAAAAGAATTTTTCATATTTACTTAAACTACTAATTACGAATTATTATGCCATAAAAATGTACAGTATTAAAATTAATTGGTTTAATAGACTATATAATAAAAGTATTAATCGAGTTAAATAATTTGTTAGAATTAAAAAAATTAAAATCGTAAATACGTTAAATAAAGACAAATCAATATGGATTATAAAAACCTAATAAATGAAATAAATTTAAACGGAAAAAAATTAGAATTTTTATCGCAAGAAGAATTAATTGATGCGGCAGAAAAAGTTAAACGAAAAATTTCTTTAGAGAATGAAATTGGTAAACAAACTCTGCAAGAAACTATCGTCGATACATTTGCATTAGTTAGAGAGGTGTCCTGGCGAACATTAGGATTAAAACACTTTTCTACTCAATTAATGGGTGGATTAATTTTAAATGAAGGAAAAATTGTTGAAATGAAAACCGGCGAAGGAAAGACGTTAGTCAGTACTTTGCCTGCTTATTACAATGCTGCCTTAAAAAAAGGTGTACATATTATTACAGTTAATGAGTACTTAGCTGAACGTGATCAAAAATGGATGGGGGAAATATATCGATTTTTAGATTCTAGCGTTGGTCTAGTCAAAGAACAAATGACTGAAAAAGAGAAAAAACTAAACTATAACGCTGATATTACATATTTAACAAATACCGAATTAGGATTCGATTATTTACGAGATAATTTAGCTATTTCTACGAATCAAATTGTTCAACGACCCTTCTATTACGGAATTATTGACGAAGTTGATTCGATTTTAATTGATGAAGCAAGAACACCCTTAATTATTTCTGGAAAATCGGATGCTTATTCCCTTGACAAATATATTCAAGCAGCAGAAGTTGCATGCTTTTTAGAATTAAACAAAGATTTTATAATTTTTGAAAGAGAAAGATCAATCCAACTAACCGAAGAAGGTATCCTAAAAACACAAAAAATTTTAAAAATTAAAAATTTATTTGATATTACAGAACCTTGGGTCACATATGTCTTAAATGCATTAAAAGTAAAAGTTTTCTTTCTAAAAGACACAAATTATATTGTCGAAAATAATAAAATAGTATCCGTTGATGAATTTACAGGGCGTGTGATGCCCAATAGACAATGGAACGAAGGTATACAACAAGCAATTGAGGCTAAAGAAAATGTTCCCCTAAGTGATATGAATCAGACAATTGCTTCAATTACATATCAAAATTTATTTTTACTCTATCCAAAATTAGCTGGAATGACAGGAACAGCAAAAACAGCCGAGATTGAGTTAGATGAAATATATAATATTGAAATTGAAGTTTTACCGACAGCAAAACCTGTTAAAAGAAAAGATTTAAAAGATTTTGTCTACATCGATGAATTATCAAAATGGAAAGGAGTCATAAAGGAATGTTTTAAAATGCAGAAAATTGGTCGACCCATTTTAATAGGAACTACAAATATCGAAAAATCCGAACTATTATCCGAACTGCTAAAAGATTATGACATTAAACATAATGTTTTAAATGCAAAACCAAAAAATGCTAAATCGGAAGCCGAAATTATTAGTCAAGCTGGAAGATTAAATTCAATAACAATCGCGACAAATATGGCAGGTCGAGGCGCAGACATCCCATTAGGCGGCGATGCCAAAATTTTAGCTATAAAACACTTGCAAAACCTTTTAAACAGTAACAAAGTAAAACAAAAAAAGGTAAACAAAAAATTTTTAAATAAATTAATTGGAACTAATACTAGAATAAAAGCATCGGCCAAACCAATTTTATTAAATAATAAAAAGAAAATTTTTGAACTAAGTTGTAAATCTTTAAAAAAAGAAAGATTAATGAATAAAAACTTTGTGTTTCCAACTTTTAATTTACGTTCAAAATATAAAATTAACAAAAAATTTGATGTTGAAACACATTTATTTGATCTAAGACAGATTCCAATTAACTATATAATTAGATCTAAACTTAACCAGACTAATCAGTTTAATTTACTCTTAGAATGGATTTATCTACAATTGTTCAAAAAATACACTAAAATTACGGACATAGAAAAAAATGTCGTTTGTAACCTAGGTGGTCTTTATGTAATTGGAACAGAACGGCATGATTCCATTCGAATTGATAATCAACTACGCGGAAGAGCTGGAAGACAAGGTGAACCAGGAACATCGAGATTTTTCATAAGTCTAGATGATAACTTATTACGTATTTTTGGTGATGACAAAATTAAAAACCAACTGCAAAGATGGGTAACTCTAGAACCAAGTGTTCCTTTAGAATCTAACTTTTTAGATAGCAGTATTACAGCCGCACAAAAAAAAGTAGAAGATTTTTATTATGAATCACGAAAAAATTTGTTTAAATATGATGAAATTTTAGACAGTCAACGCTTAGCTATTTTTACTGAAAGACGAAAAGGTTTATTTAATAAAAATGTAAGAAGTTGGATTTTAATTTATACAGAAAGTTTAATCGACGATTTAGCAAATCAAATTAGTACAACACAAGTTGATGTAAATACTCTATTTCTATTAACAGTATATCTAAACCTACAATTCAACCTTTCTTACAAGGAAATTTTTCTCTTATTAGATAATAAATCATTAAATTATCGTGAAATAAATGAATTCTTAAGAAAACAACTGTGGAAAACTTATGATCTAATTGAAGCATATACAGAAATTTATTATCCAAAAAAAATTCGTCTCATAGAAAAAACTATCATTTTACGAAACATTGATAAAAATTGGAAATATCATTTGCGACAAATGCTTTTCCTTAAAACAGCAATAGGGTGGAGAAGTTATGGTCAAGTAGATCCTCTTATAGAATATAAAAATGAGGCTTTTACATTGTTCGATATCACTTTAACAAATATAAAATATGGTGTAGCAAAAGAAATTTTTAACTTTTTAGATGATATTTAAGAAATAAATAATAAAAAGAAAAATTTTTGACCATAAAATAAAGTTTGACCGAATTAATAAAATATATTTAAAAAAATATTATTCCTAAACAAGAATTATTAAAATATAATAAAAATTAAAAAAAAAAATGAGCTTTACACAAGAATTTAATCTATTATTAAAAGCTCGTTATCCCATTATTTATGTCACAACCATTGAAGAAGATAGATTAGAGTATACGATACGAAACTGTATAAAAAAAAATGGTAATCGAGGTATATATATATGGGATTTCGTAGAAGGTTATATAAATAATCCGAATAATAATGGACTAGCAAAACGAAATCCTCTACAAGCGTTAGAGTTTATTGAAAAAATTCAACCCGAGACACCAGCAATTTTTTTACTAAAAGATTTTAATCGATTTTTAAATGACGTATCCGTTTCACGAAAACTAAAAAATTTAATTCGAATTTTAAAAACCCAACCTAAAACATTAATAATTGTTGCAACAGAAGTAAATATTCCGAATGAGTTTATTGATACAATAACTATTTTGGAATTTCAATTACCTCAACTTAATGAAATAAAGCAAGAATTAGATCGCTTAGTCAATTCTTTAAATCAAAAAATAGAAAATAACGTTTTTGAAAGTTTAATAAACTCTTGTCAAGGACTATCATTAGAACGAATTCGACGCGTGCTTTCAAAAATAATCGCCTTACATAAAACATTAGATGAACGAGCTATAGACCTAATACTAAAAGAAAAACGCCAAATTATTTATCAGACACAAGTTTTAGAATTCTGCCTTTCAGATAATACTATTGCTGACATTGGTGGTCTAACAAATTTAAAAAATTGGTTAACCCAAAGAGCAAAATCATTTTCTAACCGAGCAAAAAATTACGGTTTACCAGCTCCTAGAGGTTTACTTTTAATCGGTATACAAGGAACAGGGAAATCACTTACAGCAAAAGCGATTGCAAATGATTGGCAACTACCTTTGTTAAAATTAGATTTTGGAAGACTTTTCGGTGGTATAGTAGGGGAATCAGAAATGAAAATTCGACAAATGATTCAAATTGCCGAAACTTTAGCACCTTGTATTTTATGGATTGATGAAATTGATAAAACATTTGGGCAAATAAATAGCAAGGGTGATAGTGGAACAACCAGTAGAGTTTTAGGAACCTTTATTACATGGTTATCAGAAAAAACGGCTCCTGTATTTGTAGTATCTACTGCAAATAACTTCGATGTTTTACCCGTAGAATTAATTCGGAAAGGACGTTTTGATGAAATATTTTTTATTGGTCTACCACTTGAAGATGAACGTAAATTAATTTTCACTGTGCACTTATCAAAACTACGCCCAGACAGTTGGAAAGATTTTAATATCGACATTCTAAGTCAAGAATCAAAAAATTTTTCAGGAGCTGAAATTCAACAATCTATAATCGAAGGTATGCATATAGCCTTTAATGAAAACAGGGAATTTACAACAAACGATATTAGACGTGGGCTTCAAGAAACTATTCCAATCGCAAAAATGAATTTTGAAGAAATTGAATCCCTACAAAATTGGGCATTATCTGGACGTTTCCGCATTGCATCCACTTTGTAAAAACTAAATGAAATTAAGAATTAACCTTATAAAATATTTTGCAAATTTAAAATTTGCAATAAATATATTAATATTAATAGCCAGTTTAAGTATTTTAGGAACAATAATCGAACAGGAACAAACAATCACATTTTATAAAGAAAATTATTCCCAAAAATTATTCAATATATCGATTTGGAAATTTATTGTACAACTTGGTCTAGATCACATATTTCAAACAGGATGGTTCATATTTATACTTGGTCTATTTGCCGCTAGTTTAAGTTGTTGCACATTTCTCCAACAATTTCCTATATTAACACGCGCACAAAAATATTTTTTTTATCGGAAAAAAATAAATTATGAAAAATTAGATTTAAATGGACAATTAAGATATACATCAAATGGTAATCTAATTACTCAACTAAAGATAAAGAAGTATATTATATATCAACAAAAAAATGTATTTTATGCGTATAAAGGATTAATTGGACGTATAGCCCCTATTTTGGTGCATATTAGCCTACTAATTATTTTATCAGGAACTCTTATTGCATCAATTGGTGGTTTTACCTCACAAGAACTTATACCAAAAACAGAAAATTTTCGAACACAAAACATATTAAATACAAATATATTAACCTATTTACCCAAAATTTCAGCCCGCGTGAATGATTTTTGGATAATTTATAAAAAAAATGGCATTGTTGATCAATTCTATTCTGATATATCTATAATTGATAACTTTGGCACCGAATTAAAAAGAAAAACAATTTCTGTCAATAATCCATTAAAATACGCAAACATAAGCTATTATCAAACCGATTGGAATATTCTTGGGGTACGTATAAAGATTGACAATAAAACTGTTTACCAAGTACCTTACGTATCTACAAAAAAATTTCAAAAAGAAATATGGTTTAGTTGGCTACCAAATAGTAATGGAGTAAGTATTCTTGTGAATAATATGCGTGGAATAAATGCATCTTATGATCAATTCGGAAACTTTTTATCTTATCTTGATGTAGGAGAAGAATATGAGCTCAATTTTCATAAGTTTCAAATAATTGAATTTATTCCTATAACAGGTTTACAAATAAAATTAGACCCAGGTATAACAACCATTTATTTTGGATTTGGACTGCTTATGCTAAGCATATTCCTAAGCTACCGATCATTTTCTCAAATATGGTTAAATAAGGAAAAAAACACGATTTTTGTAGGAGGAAAAACAAATCGAGCACAGTTAAGTTTTGAAAAAGAAATTCTGGATATAATACTTTCTTTAAAAAATAAGTAAGATACGGGCGGAGAGACTTGAACTCTCACAATAAAAATTACTAGAACCTAAATCTAGCGCGTCTACCAATTCCGCCACGCCCGCAATATAAATATACAAAATAAAGATTAAAAAATCAATTACAATTCGAAATAAAATTAATTATTTTTATTAATATTTATTGGAAAGATTAAAAATTTAATCTTTCCGATAAATTCTATAAAGAAGAACCTAAGCCAGAGTATGCACCATAAAAGAATATAGCTAAAACTCCTAAAGCAGCACCACCACCCACTAAGGCAATTAGCCAAAGAGGTATTCTACCTGTACTAGCCATTTAACATTACTAAAATTTATTTATAAAAATCCATGAAATATTAATTTTTAATAACTAAAAATTAATACTTTTTTACTAGTTGAAAAAGTAACTTGAAAATAAAACTGCGAGTACAAAAATAAGAAGTAAACCCCAATAAAGTGAAGTACGATTTAATTCTACAGGTTGTTTATTTGGATTTGGACCAGTCATTTTATTTTACCTCCTATCGTTGTATAAATTGCATTGAAGTAATAGCACCTAAGAAAAACACTGTTGGAACGGCTAAACCATGAACTGCTAACCATCGAAATGTAAAAATGGGGTAAGCTACAGGCTGATTAAAATTTTTTAACATATAATTTATAACATTTATTAAAAATTTTGTAGTTAACAAGATTCAAATAGACTTAAAAAAGAATAGTTTTTTTCAAGTTAAACTACATTGTGTACTTGAGTCAATTTTTCTCTGATAAAAATCGACTTTACTATAAACCCTTTGTCAAATCTTCAAGTTCTTGTTTTGCACTAAAACGATCATTGACTAAGGGAACTTGTTGACGATCTTGTGAAAAATACTCGTTTGGACGTGGAGTACCAAAAACATCATAAGCTAAACCAGTTGCAATAAATAACCAACCAGAGACAAATAATGATGGAATTGTAATACTATGAATAATCCAATATCTTACACTCGTTATAATATCAGAAAATGGACGCTCACCGGTAGAACCACCTGACATATTTATTTTTATTTGCAGTACAATTATTTCCTATTCCATAAAAATGTTAAACAAAAAAAAATGATATAATAGCTTAAGGGCGATTAACTCAGTGGTAGAGTGTCTGCCTTACAAGCAGAAGGTCACTGGTTCAAATCCAGTATTGCCCATTAAAAATTATTATTGTATTGACAAGTCAAATGGTTTTATATAAAATTATTCGATGGGCTTATCGTCTAAGGGATTAGGACAGGAACCTTCTAAGTTTCTAATGTAGGTTCAAATCCTACTAAGCCTAGACTTCATCCGTAAATTCAAAAATTTCGTTAAATACTTTTTTAACCTTATCACCAGAATCAATAGATTCTAAAGGATCCTTTCTTAAACGATGGCGTAAGCATAGAGTAATAATCTTGCTTATATCATCTACTGTAACGTCCGTACGACCATTAAAAGCAGTATAAGCTTTTGCAGCACGGTTTACAACAATATCACCACGTAGTCCGTCAACTTTTAGCTCACTACAGACTTGTGAAATACGAACGCGATTTTCGTAGTCCATCTTAACATCAGGCAAAATATTTTTAGCCGCGATTAAACTCTCGCGTAGTTCGTTTTGTTGATCTTTGTAAGTGTCAATCCATTCTTGAGGATCGCGATCAAATGAGGTTCTTTCTTCAACAATCTGCACACGTAAAACTGGCTCACGTACTGTTCTTATTTCCGCATGCATACCAAAACGATCCAGTAACTGAGGTCTTAATTCACCCTCTTCTGGATTTCCAGACCCAACTAATACAAATCGCGCTGGATGACGTATAGATATTCCTTCGCGTTCTACAGTATTCCAACCTGAAGCCGCGGAATCTAATAGAATATCAACTAAATGATCATCCAATAAGTTTACTTCATCAACATATAAAATACCGCGATTAGCCTTTGCTAATAAACCCGGCTCAAAAGCTTTTATACCTTCTGTTAATGCTTTTTCAATGTCAATAGTACCACAAACACGATCTTCTGTGGCTCCCAATGGTAAGTCAACCATAGGGATTTTGATAAAATCTTTTTCTAAAGCAACATCATCTTTAATTAAGTTTAAGACATCCGTACTCATTAACTCAGGATCTGTTAAATGTGAGTTAAACGGATCATCTTTGACAATCTCAATTTCCGGTAATAAATCTGCAATAGCACGAATTGTCGTTGATTTACCTGTTCCTCGATCGCCCATAATAATTACACCACCAATTTTTGGATCAATAACATTAAGTTGTAAAGAAAGTTTCATTTCTTCTTGACCTACGATTGCAGTAAATGGGAAAATCGGCAAAGTATTCGATTGTAAATTTTGTGTAGCCATGTAAAAAGTACTATAATTTTTGAGATAAGAAATAAAGTTACATTAGTCATTATATACGAATTTCAAAAATTTACATTCATTACTTGATTTAATCGAATAATAAAATATTCTGATGCGTTGACTAAATAAATATGCTAATTTCATAAAAAACTAAACGATTAAACCAACTCTTTTTGCGTTCTCTTAAAAACTCCAATCATCTGATCATTACTTTTCCCAGGTGCTACCATTGGATAACAATTCTCATTTGAACTTATTTTACAGTTAATTAACATAAAATCATTTGATTCTAATAAAAGTTTTAATGTCCAATAAAAATTATCAGAATTTTCAAAAGTAAAACCTTTTAAACCATAAGCATTAGCGACATTAACAAAATCTGGCATTCCAGAAGACATATTTGAATGTGAATAACGTTTATTATAAAAAGCTTGCTGCCATTGTCTAACCATTCCTTGCCAACCGTTGTTTAAAACAATGATTTTTATAGGCAGATTATATTGTGCAATTGTACCTAATTCTTGAATATTCATCTGAAAACTAGAGTCGCCAGTGATACAAATTATTTTTTTATCTGGAAAAGCAATTTGATTCCCAATTGCCGCAGGAAGTCCATACCCCATAGTCCCTAAACCAGCACTAGATAACCAATGACGTGATTTACATTTAACAAATTGTGCTGCCCACATCTGATGTTGTCCGACATCTGTAGTAAAGTAAGCATCAGGACAAATTCCACTTACATATTGAATAATTTGCTGAGGTGATAATGTCTCGTTATGGTATGGAACCAATAAAGGATAAGTCTGTTGCCATTTATAAATACGCTCACGCCAAGCTTTTGTCTGATCTTTATTGATATAAGAAAAATTCAATTGTTCTTTTAGTAATAAATAAAGAACTTCTTTAACATCCCCAATAATAGATAAATGCGGTGTGCAATTTTTTCCAATTTCCGCAGGATCGATGTCAATATGAATTATTTGTGCTTGAGAAGCAAATTCATCCAATTTTCCAGTTACCCGATCATCAAAACGTGCACCAATAGCTATTAGTAAGTCACATTCACTAACAGAGAAATTTGCATACGCTGTTCCGTGCATACCCAACATACCCAACGACAATTTATGGAGCTCATCAAAGGAACTTTTTCCCATTAAAGTTGTCGTAACAGGAATTTGGAATAATTCAGCAAATTGAGATAATTCATCAAAAGCGTTTGAACTAACAATTCCACCACCCGCGTATATAAGCGGCTGTGATGCTTGCAAAATTAAATTAAGTGTTTTTTTAAACTGGTTGTTACTAGTCTTATATTCAAAGCGATAACCTTTAGTTTTTAATATATCCTTTTGATTAGTTACAATATATTTTTTTAAATCCTCAAGCCCAACATCTTTTGGAATATCTATTAAAACAGGCCCAGGACGACCGTTTTGAGCAATATAAAAAGCTTCAGAAATAATTTGCGAGGTTTGAAACGGATCACGGATTACATAGGAATGCTTAACAATTGGTAATGTAATTCCGAAAATATCCGTCTCTTGAAATGCATCAGTCCCTATAAATGGACGACCAACTTGCCCAGTAATAATTACAACTGGAACTGAATCCATCTGCGCAGTAGCTATACCAGTTACTAAATTTGTAGCTCCAGGTCCAGAAGTTGCAAAACAAACTCCAACACGCCCAGTAGAACGGGAATAACCATCCGCCGCATGTATAGCTCCTTGTTCATGTCTTACAAGAATATGTTTAACTAAACCTTGTTTTTCCCAACTATACAACTCATCATAAATTGGTAAGATTGCACCACCAGGATAACCAAAAATAAACTTTGTTTCATCTCGTAATAAACCATCCATTAATGCAAAGGCACCCGTTATGTTTTTAAGAAATAGTCCCATCATAGGAATGTGTTTAACTTTAATGTAGTACAAAATGGATTATACACAATTTTTGCAGAAAATTGAAATAATTTTTTTATTTTATTACAATAATCTACGGCGGGTGTAGCCAAGTGGTTACGGCAATGGGTTGTGACTCCATCATTCGCGGGTTCAAGTCCCGTCATTCGCCTAAAAAAAATTAAATTAAAGGAAACAATTTTAATTTAATTTTTTTAACCATTGATTAATCATTGGAAACCCCCTATAATTTGTATAGCCGAGATAGCTCAGTTGGTAGAGCAGTGGACTGAAGATCCTCGTGTCACCAGTTCGAATCTGGTTCCCGGCAATTTAAAAAAACTTTTTTGTTAAAACTTAAATTTTAAAATTGATTGTTTTAGAAAATTAAGTTATAATTAACATAACGTTAACTATAAACTATTAATGAAATGCAAAAACTACAGAATATAAGAATGGACCAAAAACTTTCTTCACTGGAAACAGCGTCAAATAAAAAGTTAGAAAATAAATTAACATATCAAAATCCTAAATTACTGGCCTTATTTATGGATGATCGAAAGAAAATCTTATCTCGAAATGTAACAGGATTAACTTTTAAACAACAAAAAAAACTAAATAAAGCCATTAAGAATGCTAGGATACTAGGCATGTACCCATTCACAATGCCACTAATCTAAATATAAACTAAAAAAATTTAATATGGGGCGAACAAAACGTAACGATAACTTTATCGATAAAACATTTACAGTTGTTGCAGATATTTTATTAAAAGTTTTTCCTGCAAGTAAACAAGAAAAGCAAGCGTTTTTTTACTATCGAGACGGAATGTCTGCTCAAGCGGATGGTGAATACGCAGAAGCACTCGAAAACTATTATGAAGCACTTCAACTGGAAGAAGATCCCTATGACCGTAGCTATATCCTATACAATATTGGATTAATTTATTCTAGTAACGGTGAATACACCTTAGCATTGGAGTACTACCATCAAGCACTCGAATTAAATTCGAATCTACCGCAAGCATTGAATAATGTTGCAGTAATATACCACTACCAAGGTATAAAAGCATCGGAAAAACAAAACCTTGATCTTGCTAAAAATTTATTTGACAAAGCTGGAGAATACTGGCAACAAGCAATTCGTCTTGCCCCAAATAATTATATTGAGGCACAGAACTGGTTAAAAACAACAAAAAGAATGCCGGCCGATTTATCGTGGTAACAATTAATTAAGAAAAAAATATAGAAATCCCGCTTGTTGGTACTAATAAAAAATACTTTAATGGCTGGAACTGATGTTAAACAAACTGGATATGTAACACAAATTATTGGACCCGTTTTAGACGTGGTATTCCCATCTGGAAAATTACCAAAAGTTTATAATGCAATTAAGATTGTAGGTGGCGACGATAAAGTTGTTGTATGTGAAGTACAACAGTTACTAGGAGACAATCAAGTTCGTGCTGTTTCGATGAGTTCTACTGATGGTTTAAAACGTGGCATTGAAGTTGAAGATACTGGAGCACCAATTAGTGTACCAGTAGGTGTACCTACATTAGGACGAATTTTTAACGTTTTAGGTGAACCCGTAGATGAATTATCAGAAATGAGTAGCACAGGTGAAACATTACCAATTCACAGAAGTGCACCAGCATTTACTGACTTAGAAACAAAACCAGCAGTTTTTGAAACTGGTATTAAAGTTGTAGATTTATTAGCACCTTACCGTCGAGGTGGAAAAATTGGTTTATTTGGAGGAGCAGGTGTTGGTAAAACCGTATTAATTATGGAGTTAATCAACAACATTGCAAAAGCACACGGTGGTGTATCTGTGTTTGGTGGTGTAGGAGAAAGAACACGTGAAGGTAACGATCTTTACATGGAGATGAAAGAATCTGGTGTAATTAATGACGCTAAATTAACAGACTCAAAAGTAGCTCTATGTTACGGTCAAATGAATGAGCCACCAGGTGCTCGTATGAGAATTGGTTTAACTGCTTTAACAATGGCAGAGTACTTCCGTGATGTTAATAAGCAAGACGTATTATTATTTATTGATAATATTTTCCGTTTTGTACAAGCAGGTTCTGAAGTATCAGCATTATTAGGTCGAATGCCATCAGCTGTAGGTTACCAACCAACCTTATCTACAGAAATGGGTGGTTTACAAGAACGAATTACATCAACTACACAAGGTTCGATTACTTCAATTCAAGCTGTTTATGTACCTGCGGATGATTTAACAGATCCAGCTCCTGCGACTACATTCGCACATTTAGACGCTACAACTGTATTATCACGTAATTTAGCAGCAAAAGGTATTTACCCTGCTGTTGATCCATTAGATTCTACATCGACAATGCTTCAACCTGAGATTGTAGGTAGTGAGCACTATGGAATCGCACAAGATGTTAAAGAAACATTACAACGTTATAAGGAATTACAAGATATTATCGCTATTTTAGGAATTGATGAATTATCTGAAGATGATAAACTTGTTGTTGCACGTGCTAGAAAAATTGAAAGATTCTTATCACAACCATTCTTCGTTGCAGAAATCTTTACAGGTTCTCCAGGTAAGTACGTTTCTTTAGAGCAAACGATTAAAGGTTTTAACATGGTATTAAAAGGCGAATTAGATAGTTTACCAGAGCAAGCTTTTTACCTAGTAGGAGACATTGATGAAGCGATTTCAAAAGCTGAAGGTATGAAATAAAAAGTTAAAGGAGCAAAATAATGAGTTTACAAGTTAAAGTGATAACTCCAGAAAAAGTAATATGGAGTGACACTTCCGATCAAGTTGTATTACCCGCTGTTACAGGTGATTTAGGTATTTTAAAAGACCATGCCCCCTTAGTAACTGTTTTAGACGCAGGCGTAGTAAGAAAACGAAGCGCAGATAAATGGGTTCCATTAATTGTGTTTGGTGGTTTTGCAGAGGTAGAAAATAATCAAGTCACTATTTTAGGAAATGGGGCGGAGGAAATTTCATCAACTCTAACAAAGCAAGATGCACAAAAAATGTTAGATAACGTTTCTGAAACTTTAGAAAATCTTAAGCTTTCAGCCGAAACAAGTGAAGAATTAAGTGCCGCGGTACTAGAAGTTCAAATAGCAAAAGCACGCGTAGCCGCACTAAACATTGTTAACTAGAATACTTGTAATTTATTATGAAACTTAATTTAGTAAAAACTTCTGATTTTGTATTCCGCACGAAACTATTTCGTGTATACGACATGGAACTTCCATTTGTCGAACATCTTGAAGAATTACGACAAAGAATTTTTCAAATGGGTGTTATTTTTTTAACCATGATTTTAGTTGTTTTTATTAATGTAAAAACAATTGTTGAACTTTTAGAAAAACCGGTGACAATGATTAAATTTATACAATTGTCACCAGGTGAATATCTAGTCTCTACTATTAAAATTGCTGTTTATGTTGGTTTGTTAATTTGTGTGCCTATAATTTTGTCACAAATAATATGTTTTATTTTTCCAGGTTTAACGCTAAATGAAAAAAAATTTATCCTACCCATTATAGGAATTTCATTTACCTTATTTATTTTGAGTGTTATGTTTTCTTACTCAATCTTGATACCTGCCGCTCTAAAATTCTTCATACAATACAGCGAAAATGTAATAGAACCTCTTTGGTCATTTGACCAATACTTAGATTTCACATTATTGGTTTTTTATAGCACTAGTTTAGCTTTTCAAATACCAATTTTTCAATTATTAATTGGTTTAACTGGATTATTATCTGGTAAAAAAATGTTAACACTTTGGAAATATGTTGTATTAGGTTCCACAATACTAGGAGCAATACTAACACCATCAACCGATCCGATAACGCAACTTTGCTTATCCCTCGCTATTTTTGTTTTGTACTTAATGGGTTCCCTAATCTTATTTACGTATCAAAACATTGCTTTATGATCATATTGGAGAGATAAAAAATCACTTAAAAAAACACTAAAAAAATAATTTAATAAAGCGTATAAGTAAAATAGAGGCTCAATCAAAAGAAAAGGAGAAAATGTTATAAAAAACTATTGTGAAAAAAATGTGGACCCTTATTAGAAAAAACTTAAATTTAATTATTTTAAGTGTGTTACTAGGGGTATCATTTAAGGCATCAGCATTTCCTATTTATGCTCAAAATGCCTATGCAAATCCAAGAGAAGCAAATGGAAGAATTGTATGTGCAAACTGTCATTTAGCACAAAAACCAACTCAAATTGAATCACCTGCAGCTGTGTTACCAAATTCAGTTTTTGAAGCAGTTGTTAAAATTCCTTATGATCTAAACTCAAAGCAAGTTTTAGGAGATGGTAAAAAGGGTGGTTTAAATGTTGGAGCTGTTATTATATTACCAGAAGGTTTTAAACTAGCACCTTCAAAAATGGTTCCTGCTGAAATTAAAGCAAAAAACAAGGGAGTTTATATTGCTCCATACAGTGCTAAAGCAGATAATATTTTAGTTGTTGGACCAATCGGTGGCGATAAGCACCAAGAAATAATTTTCCCAGTTTTATCACCTGATCCAGCCACTAACTCAAACGTGAACTTCTTAAAGTATCCAATTTATGTTGGAGCAAATCGAGGACGTGGTCAAGTTCTTCCAACTGGACAAAAATCGAATAATAACTCGATTTTAACACCAGTAGGTGGAATTGTTACAAACGTCCAAAAAACTGAAACAGAAAGTTATGTTGTTTCAATTAAAACTACAGATGGTTCAACACAAACGGTAGATGTTCCTAAAAATTACAGATTAGCAATTTCTGAAGGAAAAATAATTAAGCAAGACCAACCATTAACATACGATCCGAATGTAGGTGGATTTGGGCAAGCTGAAACAGAAATTGTTTTACAAAACCCATCTAGAATTGTAGGTTATATGGTATTACTTATTTGTGTAACATTATGCCAACTATTCTTAGTGTTAAAGAAAAAACAATTTGAGAAAGTTCAAGCTGCAGAGATGAACTTCTAAAAATTGCTAAAAAGTCAATATATAAACAAATATATTTATACAAGTTTGTCTTAAGAAAAAATAATATTTTATAAACTATGTTTTCATTAGATTTTTCGAATAATTCAATATTAATATCAGGTGTTGAAATCGGCACACATTTTTATTGGGATATTGGTGGTGTTGCATTACATGGACAAGTTTTTCTAGTTAGTTGGTTTGTTATAACCTTACTAGTAATTTTCTCAGTCTTAGGAACACAAACACAAAATAGAATACCAGAATCGTGGCAAAATTTCATGGAATCAGTTGTAGAATTTACAACAGATATTGCGAAAAATCAACTGGGAGAAAGTTTCTATCGACCATGGGTACCGTTTGTTAGTACACTTTTCTTATTTATCTTTGGTTGTAACTGGTCAGGAGCTCTAGTTCCATGGAAATTACTAGTTTTACCAGAAGGTGAGCTAGCAGCACCAACAAACGATATTAATACCACAGTTTCACTAGCTTTATTAACTTCTTTAGCTTATTTCTATGCAGGTTTTAGTAAAAAAGGAATCGGATATTTCAAAAGATATATTCAACCAACTCCAATTCTTCTTCCAATTAATATTTTAGAAGATTTTACAAAACCATTATCTTTAAGTTTCCGTCTTTTTGGAAATGTATTAGCTGATGAATTAACAATTTCCGTATTAGTATTATTAGTTCCATTAATTATTCCACTTCCAATTATGGGTTTAGGAATCTTTGCCGGTTCAGTTCAAGCATTAATTTTCTCTACACTTGCAGCGGCTTACATCTGTGAGGCATTAGAATAATTAGTAACTGTTAAATAAAAAATTTTTAATAAATAAAACCTATGATTTTTATAAATAAAATTTATTAATTTAATTTATGGATTCTATTATCGCTGGTGCGTCAGTTATTGGTGCTGGTCTTTCTGTTGGTCTTGCTGCAATTGGTCCTGGTATTGGTCAAGGTACAGCTGCTGGTCAAGCGGTTGAAGGTATTGCACGTCAACCAGAAGTAGAAAACCAAATTCGTGGTACTTTACTATTAAGTTTAGCATTCATGGAAGCCTTAACAATTTATGGTTTAGTAGTATCTTTAGCTTTATTATTTGCAAATCCATTTGCTAGTTAAATTAGTACATCAAGTTTTTACTTGATGTATCTTTACTATTATTTTAAAAAAATAAAAACGAACAAATGATGCAATCACTTATCTTTTTAACTTTAGAAGAAATTGGTAGAGGCGGATTATTTGACTTTGGTGCAACTTTACCTCTACTTATGATACAATTTGCACTTTTGACATTTGTATTAAATACAATACTTTATAACCCCATACTAAATGTAATTAATGAGCGAAATGAATATCTTCTTAGCACATTAACTCAAGCTTCCGATTTATTAAATGAAGCAAATTCAATTACAGAAAAATATGAATCAGATCTACAAACTAAGAGAAAACAAGTTCAAGCTGATCTTGGTGCTTCAGAACAAATTTATAAACAAGTTTGGGAAGTAGAATTAGAAATGATCCAAAAAGAATGCGACAACTACGTAACGAAATATAATAACTATTTGTTAACTGAAAAAGAAAACGCATTTAAAGTACTGGAGAAAAAGATTGATTCACTAGGTGTAAACATCCTTGGTAAACTTTTTAATTAAAAATTATAAAGTTTTTTCAAAATCGTAAATAAATTTGCAACAAGGAAATATGGAAAATTTTTTAAATACGTCAACAATTCTCAGTAGTGGAATTATAAATACTGATATATTAGAAACAAACTTAATTAATATTACGATATTAATTGTTGTATTAGTACAATTTGTTGGAGGAGCTTTAACAACATCACTTGCCGATAGAAAACAAAAAATTCTTGACAATGTTAACGATGCCGAAAAGCGTTTAACTGACGCAAAAAATCGACTATCTGAAGCCAACACACAATTAGCACAAACAAAAGTTGCTATTGATAAAATCGTACAAGAATTGCAACAGACAAAAATAAATATTATTAAAACTGGTGCAAATCGTATTTATCAAGAAATGCTATCACAAATGAAGTCATCAGAAGCTTCAATTTCTCTGCAAGAACAAAAGTTACTTACTCAAATTAAGCAACAAATTATAACACTTGCAATTAAACGTGTTGTAACTAAATTGAAGCAAGACTTAACAATTTCGCAACATGTATTAATAATTAACAAATGTATTAAACGATTAGGAGGTCTTAGTTAAGTATGGGTAAAACACTTACAGAACCAGCAGCTACTCCTTATGCTGAAGCATTATTACTTTGTGATAACAAACAAGTGGAGGAGGATCTTCTAAAGATTATTGAATTACTTGATACAATTAAACCTTTAGGCGATTATTTTGCATCACCGAAAGTTGATACAAAAACAAAGAAAGATTTCATTAAGAAAATCTTTGAAAAACAAGTAAGCAGTACTACATTAAATTTCTTACTTTTACTTGTTGATAGAAGAAGAATCAAAATTTTATCTTCAATTATCGACAAATATTTAGATTTAAGAAGTAGTGAGTCTAATGAAGCAGAATATACTGTTACTTCAGTTGTTCCATTAAATGCTGAACAACAAGAAAACTTAAAAACTGCACTTAAATCTCTTTCAGGTGCTGATAATATTAATCTATCTACAACACAAGATCCAACAATATTAGGTGGACTTGTATTACAAAGTGGTTCACAAATTATCGATTTAAGTATAAATGGTGAATTACGAAGCATCTCAAACTACTTAGGTAGTAACTTTGAACTTTAAAGTTTTTTTTATTGCAAATAATTAGTTATTAAACATTAAGTATGATAAGTATTCGTCCTGATGAAATTAGTGATATTATTCGTAAGCAAATCGAAGAATATGACCAAAATGTAAAAGTAAGTAACGTTGGAACAGTTTTACAAGTTGGTGATGGTATTGCACGTGTTTATGGTCTTGATCTTGTTATGGCCGGTGAACTATTAGAATTTTCAGATAGTACCATTGGTATTGCATTAAACCTTGAAAATGACAATGTCGGTGCCGTTTTAATGGGTGAAGGTCGAGAAATTTTAGAAGGTAGTACAGTAACTGCTACAGGTAAAATTGCTCAAATTCAAGTCGGTGATGGAATTCTTGGTCGTGTTGTTAACCCTTTAGCAAATCCAATTGACGGAAAAGGTGATATTGCTGCAACAGAATCTCGATTAATCGAATCAATGGCACCAGGTATTATTAGTCGAAAATCAGTTTGTGAACCATTACAAACAGGTATTACGGCTATTGATTCAATGATTCCTATTGGTCGAGGACAACGAGAACTTATTATTGGTGATCGTCAAACAGGTAAAACATCAATTGCATTAGATACAATTATTAACCAACAAGGTGAAGAATGTATTTGTGTTTATGTTGCTATTGGACAAAAAGCAGCTTCTATTGCACAAGCCGTAACAACATTAAAAGAGAGAAATGCTTTAGATTATACAGTAATTGTTGCAGCAAGTGCTAATGACCCAGCAACATTACAATACATTGCCCCTTATACAGGTGCTGCTATTGCAGAATTCTTCATGTATAACGGTAAGGCTACACTAGTAATCTACGACGATTTAACTAAGCAAGCACAAGCATATCGACAAATGTCATTATTATTACGTCGTCCACCAGGTCGTGAAGCGTACCCTGGCGATGTTTTCTACTTACATTCAAGATTACTTGAGCGTTCTGCAAAACTAAGTGATGAACTTGGTGGTGGAAGTATGACAGCACTTCCTGTTATTGAAACACAAGCAGGTGATGTATCAGCATATATTCCAACAAATGTAATTTCAATTACAGATGGACAAATTTTCTTATCTGGTGATTTATTTAACTCAGGTATTCGTCCAGCAATTAACGTTGGTATTTCTGTATCACGTGTTGGATCGGCTGCACAAATTAAAGCTATGAAGCAAGTTGCTGGTAAATTAAAACTTGAATTAGCTCAATTTGCTGAATTAGAAGCCTTTTCACAATTTGCATCTGACTTAGATGCTGCTACACAAAACCAATTAGCACGTGGTGTACGTTTAAGAGAACTACTAAAGCAAAAGAATAGTAGTCCATTAGCTGTAGAAGAGCAAATTGCCTTAATTTATTCAGGTATTAATGGATTCTTAGATGATTTAGAAGTATCACAAGTTAAAGCATTCTGCTCAGGATTACTTACATATTTAAAATCGTCAAAACCAGCTTATGGCGACGCAATTAAATCAACGAAAAAATTTGAATCTTCAACTGAAGACATCTTAAAAGAAGCAATTGCTACAACAAAAGAAACTGTGAAATTATCAGCATAGTTTTATAATGGATTAAAAAAATTAGTTTTAGTCTAATAAACATTAATCACATAAAAGGGGGTTTAATTTATTAGCCCCTTTTTTACTTATAACATAACAAACAATTAATTTTCACAAACTAATTCTATAAAAAATTTACATTTAGACTTAATTTTTTTTTTAATTTTTTTTAATTTAGTCTTGACATTTTTTATATAAATAGTTTATATTATTTTGTGGAATTAAAAAAAACAAATCAGTTTGAACATTAAATTCATATTAAATTGGATATTTATGAGAGTTTGATCCTGGCTCAGGATGAACGCTAGCGGCATGCCTAACACATGCAAGTCGTACGAAATTATTTTAGTGGCGGACGGGTGAGTAACGCGTGAGGATCTACCTTTAGGAAAGGAATACAAACAATTAAATCCTTATAAGCTTTATAGTGAAAAAAGAAATTTGCCTAGAGATGAACTCGCGTCTGATTAGTTAGTTGGTTGGGTAATGGCCTACCAAGACGATGATCAGTAGTTGGTTTGAGAGGATGACCAGCCACATTGGAACTGAGACACGGTCCAAACTCCTACGGGAGGCAGCAGTGGGGAATTTTCTGCAATGGGCGCAAGCCTGACAGAGCAATGCCGCGTGAGGGATGACGGCCTTTGGGTTGTAAACC
>Ga0310343_10000021_pt1 | contig 83058 bp, 82 predicted proteins | sample HC15DNA2025_MG_FD_203519 | JGI IMG/M metagenome (GOLD analysis project Ga0310343, IMG submission 203519) | Marine microbial communities from station ALOHA, North Pacific Subtropical Gyre - HC15-DNA-20-25_MG | ecosystem: Environmental > Aquatic > Marine > Oceanic | place: Pacific Ocean: North...
AAATCAAGCCAGATGAAAAATTACCTGATGATACAAGATTATGGGCGGCACTGCAGGATGTAAGTGGAGGTACTTGGGGTGGATGTGTTTATGATGTAGATGCAATCATTGAAACATTAAAAGCAGGGAAAGAAGCTTTAAAGAAAAAATAAAATGACAATAAAGATAGTTTCTGTAAATAAAAATAATGTCTTCGAATGGAGAAATGCTGTAAGAAGAGTGTTTGGAGACATATCAAAAGAGTCTGATGTTGAAAGATTAGTAAAAGACAGACTAATGATTCAAATAAATGATTGGACAGAAAATAATAATAATCAAGATATGAATCGTTTGATTGCTGCTTATGATTATAAATCTAAATCGATTGTAGGAACTGGTGGAGCCGACAAATATAAAATTACTACTCCGGGCGGAAATTCATTAAGTATGGCGGGTATAGCTTACATGGGAACAGCCCCTACTCATAAAAGAAAAGGTATTTTTAGAATGATGATGAATGAGCTTCATTTACAAGCTAAGAATAGAGGGGATTCATTAGCAGGTCTATGGGCGTCTCAATCTTTACTTTATTCTAGATTTGGATACGGACTAGGTACCTTACGGGAAGACTGGACTATCAATACAAAAAATACGAAATTATTAAAAAATACAGATAAAAACATTGATTTAGAATTTGTAAACAAAGATAAAGCCCTTTCTGAAATACCTAAAATTTATGATGCGGCTAGAAAAAAACAAAATGGTTTTACAGATAGGACTCAGGGCTATTTTAATTATTTATTTTATGAAGATGCCGAAACTAGACACAATAAATCAGGCATGAGTGGATTATTTTTTGTAGTAGCTTACAGAGAAAAAAAACCAATTGGTTATGTTTTTTACAATATAAATAAAGAATCTGGAATTGCTCATGAAGATGACAAAGGAGAACTTGTAGTTCAAGAATTAGTGTCTTTAGATTCAGAATCAAATATAGCATTATGGAACTTTATTTTCGGAGTAGAGTTAGTTGAAAAAATTTCAATTAATAGAAGAGGATCTAATGATCCTTTATACTTTCTTCTTGAAAATCCTAGAATGCTTAATAGAAATACTATTGATGGACTGTGGGTCAGAATTATAGATCCAAAAAAATTTTTGGAAGGAAGAATATATAATTCAGAAGGAAATTTTTGTATTGAACTAACCGGTCAAAATCAAAATGACATTGAAGGAGTATATTCTTTTGAAACAGATGGTAAAAATACTAAAGTTCAAGAATCAAATTCAAAACCTGATATTACCATGAGGCCTTCTGATTTAAGCTCATGTTATTTCGGAGGGATAACGGCAATGGAATTGTATAAATCAAATAATATTATTTGTGAAAACCAAAAAAAATTGGAAGAATTCTCAAGAATTTTTAGTGTAACAAACACACCTTGGTGTAATACAGATTTCTAATGATAAGCAATTTTCAAAAGAAATATTTAGTTTCAGGAATGACTTGTGATGGCTGTGTTGAATCAATAAAAACTAAACTAGAACTTGAATCAGATATATTAGAAGTTAATATAAACCTAAGCTCAACTGAGATGAATTTATCATCTAATAAAATTTATTCTACTCAAGACCTTAATAACTTAGTCAAAAATATCGGATCATATACCTTTAATGATGAATCTGATAAAAAAAACTATTTCTCAGGTGTATTATCTTACTTTGATATTTATAAGCCTATTTTTATTTCTCTTTTTATAGTTTTTGTTCTGGCAATAATCTCATCAATAAATGGAGATTTAAAAATCTCTGAATTCATGCGTTATTATATGGGTTATTTTTTTATAATATTTTCTTTCTTGAAGCTACAAAATATCAGACTGTTTGCTAACACATTTCAAAAATATGACCCCATAACTAAACGCTTTTATAAATATGGTTTAATATATCCTTTTTTAGAATTTATTTTAGGAGTATTATTTTTGAGTAATTTATTTATATTTTTTATTAATGTAATCACTATTTTAATTTTCATACCTCAGATAATTGGAATAAGACAAAAGCTATCAAAAAAAGAAACTATTGTTTGTGCTTGTCTAGGATCTTCATTTGATGTACCGATTTCGAATCTAACAATAGCAGAGAATTTAGTGATGATATTAATGGCTGGAGTGATGATTTTTAATTTAATATAATTTTCAATCATGATAATTCTATGAAAAAAATTAGAGAACTTTTCCAGAAAACGTTATAAATAATAAGCATAATGAAATAAACTAGTATGGAGGGTTATTTATTCAAAATATTTTGATTAGGAGAGAAAATGAGTAGATTAAGATTAATGATGTTTGAAATAGCAGGTTTGTTAATTATTTCTTTCATCCTGAGACTAATTCTTAGTATCAATGGTGTTGAAGATGGAAATTTCTCAAGATGGTTCCCTATTGTCGCAGCGCTATTGATTGTTTATACAGTTAGGTTTAGAATGAGAAAAAAATTTTTAGCTAAAGAAGATCAAAATAAGAGCAAAGATTTGGAAAAATAGTAATGACCACACTAAACACAAGAACAAGTAAAAAAGAACTCGCTCATTTATTTAGAAGAGTTGGATTTGGGGGATCAAAAAAAGAAATAGATTCATTGTTAGATAAATCATATGAAGACTCAGTTGACTATCTGTTAGATAATTTAGATAAAAATCCTGTGCCTGTAGATCTTCTAAGAAGATATCAAATAGATCTATCTGATGTTAGAACGGTATTCAGCTCTGGCTCATATTGGATGTATCGAATGGCACACTCTAAGTTTCCTTTTGAAGAAAAAGTTGCTTTGTTTTGGCACAGAGTTTTTGCTACAGGGCAAAATAAACTAATTCAGGGCAAGGTGATGACTTCTCAAATTGAAATGTTTAGAAAACATGGATTAGGCTCTTTTGAAAATTTGCTGATAGAACTATCAAAAGATCCTGCAATGATTATGTGGTTAGATAATCAAGATAATCATAAAGAAAATATAAATGAGAATTATGGAAGAGAGATATTAGAACTATTTTCAATGGGAGTTGGAAATTACTCAGAAAAAGATATTAAGGAATGCTCAAGAGCCTTTACAGGCTGGACAGTGGAAAATATGCCATATATGGCTATCAAGATGAGAAATAATACTGCAAGGCCTTATGGTTACGTTGCATGGCAATTTAAATTTGATGAAAATGATCATGACTATGATGATAAAGAATTTTTAGGTGAAAAAGGTAACTTTAATGGAGAAGATATAGTAAGAATTATTTGCAAGCAAAAAGCAACTGCAAATTTTTTAGCCAGACATATTTATCATTTTTTTATAAAAGATGAACTTCCAGTACCTCAATGGCCACATAAGGAACCTATTGATCCAAGTGTGATCGAATTTATAACAAAATCTTATTTTAAGAATGGGTATAACATAAAAGAAATATTAAGAGATTTATTTAAGTCAGAATATTTTAGATCTGAAGAGATTTATAATAAGAGAATTAAAAGTCCATCAGAATTAGTTGTAAATTCTGTAAGACTATCCGGTGGATTTGATATCCCCTCAGAAGAAGTTTATCAAGCTACAATTAGTTCAGGTTTAATGGGACAGCCACTTCTAAATCCAACATCGGTCGAAGGATGGCAAGGTGGAGAAGAATGGATAAATACAGGTTCAGTAATTCAAAGAATAAATTTTTGTTCTGATGTACTTGGAAATCCATCAAAAACACTTGTGCAAAATATTTTCAATAAAACTCCTGATAAAGAAAATATTTTAAATATTTGTTGCGAAGAATTAGGTTATATAGAATTACATTCATCTACTAAAGAGGCTTTAAATGATTATATTCAAGAAGATGAATTTAAAATCAACGAAGAATTTATTAGCATTCTAATCAAACTCATAGTATCTTCTAGAGAATATCAAATGGTATAAAATGAAAGAATTATTTGAGAATACTAAAATTAATTACTCTCATACCGTAGGATTCACGGCTGATGTAGGAGGTCGAGGTTTCCACCTCCCAAGAGATATTGCATTAAATAGTGAAAATAAACTTTTTGTTGTCAGTAGAAGTGGAGCATTTCATACAGCAGGATTAAGAATTACAATCTGTGATATAAATAATAATTACTTTGGTGAATTTTCTAAATTTGGTAAAAATCCTGGTGAACTTTACTGGCCTTGCTCAGTTGCTTTCGATTCAAAAGATAATGTTTATGTAACAGACGAATATACAAATTTAATATCAATATTTGATAAAGATGGGAAATACTTAGATAGATGGGGTGTAAAAGGGAAAAAAGAAGGAGAAATAAACTTTCCTTCTGGTATTGCGATTGATGATAAAGACCAAATTTTTATTACCGATAACATGAATGATAGAATTCAAATCTTTTCTAATGATGGAGAATTTATTCATTCTTGGGGTAAAGAAGGTTCAGGTAATGGTGAATTTGACAAACCATGGGGAATAAAAATTTATGATGAAACTGTCATAGTAGCTGATTGGAGAAATGATAGAATTCAAATTTTCGATAAAGAAGGAAATTTTTTGGATAAATTTGGTGTAAGTGGTACAAACGAAGAAGAATTATTCAGACCCTCAGATGTAGCTCTAGATAAAAATAATTATTATTACGTTTGCGATTGGGGGAATCAAAAAGTAAAGATATTTGACGAAAAGTTTAATTATTGCGGATTCCTAAGAGGAGAATCTGATTTATCTGAATGGGCTAAAGAATACTTAAATGCAAATATTGATGAAAAAAAAGCAAGAGAATCATTCAATCCAGTTATAAAAGTTGATGAAGTGGAATCACATGAAGAATCTGCGAGAATTGAGTCTTACTTTTGGGATCCTACATCGATAATTGTTGATAAAGATCAAAATTTATTAGTTTTAGATTCGAATAGGAATAGAGTCCAAATTTTTGAAATAGGATAATAAAAATGGAGATATTATGATAAATAGTAAAGAAAAAGTATTAGTTACAATTCAATTATCCGGTGGAAATGATTATCTTAATTGCATCGTTCCATGGGAAAACCCTATATACAAGGACTCTAGAAAAAATATCAAAATAAATGATGAAGAAATTATTCCTTTAGACAATAAGCTAGGATTAAATCCTGGAATGGGAATAATGAAGAAGTTTTATGATGAAGGAAATTTAGCTATCATTCATGGTGTTGGTTATCCAACTCCAAATAGATCACATTTTAGATCAATGGATATTTGGCATACTGCAGAACCAAATAAAGTTGGATCAAAAGGCTGGCTTGGACAAGCAATTAAAGATCTTGATCCAGATGGAGAGAATGTAGTAACAGCTGTAAATTTTAGCGAATATCTCCCTAGAGCATTAGTAGCACCAGGAGTTCCTGTAACTTCGGTGGGTGATATTGATAATTATGGACTTTTTACATCTATAGAGGATGATAAGAAGAAAACAAAAGCCCTTGAAACTTTCAAGAGATTTTACACACCCATGATGGGTAATGATTTCACTATGGACTATCTAGGAAAAACAGGCCTTGATGCAGCAAAAGGAGCAGATATTATAAACGAAGCTCCAAAATTATATAAATCCGAAGTAGAGTATCCAAATACTAACATTGCTAAACAACTAAAAGGGGTAGCTCAAGTTCATTTTGCTGGATTTGGAACTAGAGTATTTTATGTAAATCATGGAGGGTTCGATACACACACAAATGAAGTTGTTTTACAAGAATTTTTGTGGCAACAACTATCTGATGCCTTAAGCTCATTCTTTGATGATCTTAAGGAGCATAATAAAGGTAAAGAGGTACTAGTTTTCATCTTCTCAGAATTTGGAAGAAGGGTTGATGATAACGGAACGGGCACTGATCATGGTTCTGGAGGGGTCTCTTTCCTAATTGGTGAAAGTGTCAAAGGTGGCCACTACAATGAATATCCTTCACTTGATCCAAGTGAAAGAGTCGAAGGTGATTTGAAGTTCAATTTTGATTTCAGAGGATTATATTCTGATATTTTGGAAGACTGGCTATCTGTAGAATCTAAAGAAATTGTCGGTGGAAACTTTGAAAAGATAAAACCTTTTATAAAATGAAGAAAAATTTACTTTTCTTAATGGTTGATCAAATGCATGGTCAAGTTCTAGATAAAGGGAACCCATGTATTACACCAAATCTCGATAGGTTATCCAAAAGCGGAGTTAAGTTTAATAGAGCTCATACAGCAAATCCTGTATGTTCACCAGCTCGAGCTAGTATTATGACAGGTCTCTTGCCTCATAATCATGGAGTTACTACTGTTACTCATACTGTAGATGAAGATCAATCTAACTTGAGGACTGATAAAGAACATTGGGCTCAGAGGCTTAAAGAAGATGGCTATAAAACAGCTTATTTTGGGAAATGGCATGTTGAAAGATCAAGAAAGTTAGAAGATTTTGGCTGGGATGATTACTCTTTTATTGATGGATTATCTGATGAATATATAAATGCAAATAAAATACATAAAGAAAGCATCATAGAAGAACTACCGCACTTATATATAGATAATCCACCAGGATACGATAATACACCATTTTATGGGATTTCAGATATTGATACAGATAAAAGAGTTTTAGGACTAGTTTCCAATGGAGCAAAAGAATACTTAAACCAAGCAGATACCGATAAACCATGGGCTTGCTTTGTTTCTGTTATAGAACCACATGATCCGTTTATTTCTACTAAAAAATACTATGATATGTACGAAAATATTGAGTTAAGGCTTCCTAAGTCATTCAATGACGAATTATTGGATAAACCTAATATCTATAGAAGAGGACAAAAAGTTTTTGAAAATATGACAAAGCAGGATCATATAGAATGCATAAGAAATTACTATGCTATGGTAACTGAGATTGATCATGAATATGGAAAAATTATTGATTTACTTGAAGAAAAGGGTGAGCTAGAAAATACTATTATTATTTTTACTTCAGATCACGGAGAAGCGCTAGCATCACATGGAATTTATGCTAAAAACTTAGCCGCATTTGAAGAAATATATCGAATACCAATGATTATTTCTGGTCCAGGAATAAAGGAAAATAAGGAATCAGATGACTTGGTCTCAAGCATGGATTTATGTCCAACAATATTAGATTTATTTGATCAAAAAGAAATTTCTAATATTGATTCTAACTCTTTTAAGGATATTCTTTGTACTGAAGAAGTGAACACAATCCAAAAAAGCTTTGCAGAATATGATGGCACAAGACTTCAGCTAAAGCAAAGAGTGCTTTGGTATAAAAATCTAAAATATATATTTAATGGTTTTGATTATGATGAACTTTATGATTTAGATTCAGACCCTAATGAAATGAAAAATTTAATTGATTCAGATCATCATAAAAATGAAAGACAAATGATGATTAAGTTATATTGGGAAGAATTAAAGAAGAATGGTGACCATAGTATATATAATTTAGATAACAACCCCATTATGAAAATAATAGAAATAGGTCCAAATGCTTAAGAAAGTTTTGATTACAGGAGCCAATGGTTATGTAGCTTCAAGAATTATTTCTCATTTAGAAAAAAATTTTGAGCTAACATTGGTTGATATTGATTTCAATAAAAAATTTAATTCAAAAACAATTAAATTTGATTTACTAAATGCTTCAATTGAAGAATTAAATAAAATAACAAAAAATCAAGATGCTATTATTCACCTAGCCTATGTAAGAAGAGATAAATTAAGAGACCCAGAAGACCTAAACGAAGAAATGGATTCTTTTGATACAGAGTATAAGAATGTATTAATGGCAAACAAAATATATAGATCCGCATTTATAAATAAAGTTTCAAGAGTAATAGTTGCTTCATCTAATCATGCTGCAGATTGGTACGAGCATCATGAAATTCATTCAAATATTAGAGACATAGTATCAAATAATTTGATCCCATATTCTGATAATTTCTATGGGTGGGCTAAGGCTTCTTACGAATTATTATCTATCCCTTATGCTTCAGGAAAATTTGGAAGAAAATTAGAATTTGTTCATGTCAGAATAGGATTTCCTAGAGAAATAACCCCTGAGTTGTCAAATAATAAGTTTATTCCAGGTGAAAATGGAATTGGGATACCAAATATTAAAAGACATTTAGGTGCGTATGTTAGTCAAAGAGACTTATCGCAACTTTTTGAAAAATCATTAACTCAAAAAGAAATTATTGGTGATATTGATAATGTGCCTTTTTTGGTTGTCTATGGAGTTAGTAATAATACAAGAAGATTTTGGTCTCTAGAATCCGCAAGAAAAGGTATTGGGTACAACCCTGAAGATGATTCAGAGTATAAATTCTCAGAAGTTATAGACGTATTTAGAAATGATCCAAAATGGGAAGGCAGACTAGGATAAATTAGTCTTCTGTTACTTCAGTGGTACTGCCGCTAACAGTAATAGTAATATGAGACATCGTTGTATTTTCTTTTGCTCCATGCCAATGATTTTCTCCGGCATTAATTAAGACCATGTCTCCCTTGATAACATTTAGTTCAACTTCTTCATTACATACCATTCCCTCTCCTTCAGTAATTATCAAAATCTGATCACCTGAATGAATATGAAATTTAGTTCTTGTTGACTCAGGAAAATTTACTATAGCAAAATTAAAATTATCACTATCTTCATGTTCTAAAATTGACTGAGAATAAACTGTATCTGTAAATAAAGATTCGTTTCTAGGTAATTTTGGAATATCATCAAATGTTACCTTTTTCATATATATCTCCCTATTTTTTTGATTATAAGCTTAAGATAATATTTAATTGCAATTAAAACAATTTTATATTCAAAATAAATCAATCAATACTATGAAAAGAAAAATCAAATCTAATTACGGATCTTGGGAGTCTGAAATAAGTCCTCAAAAAATAGTAGAAGGAGGATTAATATTTAGCGAAATTAGAACTAATGACTCAAATATTTATTTTTTAGAAGGAAGACCCTCTGAATCAGGAAGGTACGTCATAGTCAGACAAAATCCTGATGGATCTACAGAGGATATGTTTTCAAAAAATTATAATTCTAGAAATGCTGTTCATGAGTACGGAGGAGGATCATTTGCAGTTGGTAAAGAAGATATTTATTTTTCTAATTGGGAAGATCAAAGAATTTATTCAATAAAAGGAAAAGATATTTCTCCAATTACAGAAGAGTCTGATAATCCAAGAGCTTTAAGGTACGCCGACTTAACATTATCTAATGATGAAAAATGGTTATTTTGTGTAAGAGAAACTCATTTTGAAAATAAAGAAGCTAAAAATGAGCTTGTTGCTGTTTCAACAGAAGAACAACTAACAGTGGTTATATCTTCAGGAAGAGATTTTTATTCATCTCCAAGACAAAACCCCTTAAGTAATGAAATTTGTTGGTTGGAATGGGATCACCCAAATATGCCTTGGGACGGAAGTGAATTATTTGTAGGAGATTTTGAATCAAAACCTAATATTGAAAAAAAACTAATTGATGGTTCAAAAAATATAAGCATCATACAACCTGATTGGAGTCAATCTGGAGAATTAATATATATTAGTGATGAATCTGGTTGGTGGAATTTATACAAATATATAGAGGGTAAAAAATCTAATATTCTTAATGAAGAATTGGATCACGGAGGTCCATCTTGGCAATTTGGTTATAGCACTTATTTTATTAAAGATGATTTCATATATCTCAGAGGAAAATCAAAAAAATCAAATAAAGGCTTAATTAGAAAAATCAATTTTTCAGGAGAAATAATTGACGAAATAAAAGTTAATCATACTGCAATAAGTTATATTTCTAATATAAATAACAATGTAATTTATATCGGATCTACACCTAATTCTAATAGCGAGTTAGTATCCTTAAGTCTAATTGAAAAAAATATAAAAACTCTTAAAGAATCTAATCCTGTAACATTTGACTCAGAAGATATTTCAATTGCTGAAGAAATATCATTCCCAACTACCTATAATGAAAAAGCATATGCATACTTTTATAAACCTCAAAATAAAAATTATGAAGGTTTAGAGGAAGAAAAACCTCCTTTGATTGTTATTAGCCATGGAGGTCCTACTAGCGCGACCAATGATGCCTTAAGTTTATCTATTCAATATTGGACTAATAGAGGTTTTGCAGTTGTAGATGTAAACTACAGAGGTTCTACAGGATATGGGAGGGCTTTCAGAGATTCTCTAAAAGGAAATTGGGGAATATATGACACAGATGATTGCATTGCTGCTGCAGACTTTCTTTCGGAAAATGGTTTAGTTGATTCATCAAGAGTTGCGATTAAGGGAGGTTCAGCTGGTGGTTATACAACAATAAATGCTCTAACATTCCATGATAGATTTGCTGTAGGAGCAACTTATTATGGAATAGCAGATTTATCTGTTTTTATTGATGATACACATAAATTTGAGTCTAGATACTTAGATACGCTTATAGGTAAGTATCCAGAAGAAAAGGAAAAATATTATGATAGATCAGCAATTAACTTTACAGATCAGCTTTCATGTCCAATGATAATTTTTCAAGGTACAGAAGATAAAATTGTTCCACCTTCACAAGCTGAGATTATGGCTAAGGGGCTGCAAGATAAGAAAATACCATTCTCATTAATTATGTATGAAGGAGAACAGCACGGATTTAGACAATCTAAAAATATTATTTCATCTCTAGAATCAGAATTATATTTTTACAGTAAAGTTTTAGGTTTCAAACCCTTCGATAAATTAAATTCTATAAAGATAGAAAATTCTGAAAATTTATAAATGATAATCCTTATTCCACCCAGTGAAGGAAAATCCGATAATAACTCAACTAATACTAAATTCAAGGAAACGAATTTTATTTTTGAAAATGAAGTAAAAACTATTCAAAAGAAACTTCAAAATCTAAGTAATGCAGAATTAGAAAAAACATATGGAGTTAATCTTGAAAAGGCAAAAAAACTTAACTCATTAAACTTGAATGCTATGGAAAATAATTGTTCATACTCAATAGAACGATACACTGGAGTTGTTTACAACCAAATTGACTGGAAAAATTTATCTGATGAGTCACAGTCATATTTTGAAAAAAATATACGAATATTTAGTGGCTTATTTGGAATAGTTGCACCCAAAACACTTATACCTGATTACAAACTAAAAATGAGTAGCTTATCCCTAACTAAATTTTGGCACCCTATTCTTACAAAATACTTAAGCAAGGAGGATATAATCATTGATTTACTACCTCAAATTCATAGTAAATCATACTCACATGAAAATATCTTTAGGATAGATTTCAAAATAATTAAAGATGGAAAATTAAAGTCTGCTGGTCATATGGGCAAAGTAGTAAAGGGACAATTCATAAAATTTTTATGTCAAATACAAGCTAAAGGTTTAGATGAATTAGATAAATTTACATTTGATAATTATAAGTGGGATGGAAAGAATTTTATAAAAACTATCACTTAAATTTAGGCGCCCTTTTCTCCAAGAAAGCCTTTACTCCTTCTAAATTATCATAGGAACCTTGTAATTCTTTTTGAATTGATGATTCTAGCAGGTAAGTTTCATTAAATGATTTATGTTGAATTTCTCTCATTATTTTTTTTGAATGCATCAAGGATTGAGATGATTGTTTTATTATTTTTTTTGCCCAGTTATCTGTTTCTTTTTCAAGATTTTCATCCATAACAACTTTATTTGCAAGACCAATTTTTAAGCATTCATCTGCAGAAATTCTTTCATTTTCAATTGCTATTTGATAAGCCCTTTTATAGCCGAGAATATTATAAAGCAACCAATGGGAACCACCATCTGGTATTAAGCCAATATTACTGAATGGCTGAAGCAAATAAGACTTTTCAGACATTATAGTTAAATCGCAAGCCATTGAGTAAGCACTTGCAATTCCTGCTGCAGCTCCTCTGACTGAAGAAATTACTGGCTTTGGCATAGTGATTATGTTGTCAAATATCGGAAGATATCCCTTATTCAAAGCCTCTTCAGTATCTTTCCATTTTTTTCTATCACCCGAACTTAAGTCTGCTCCCGAAGAAAAAGCCCTTCCTTCACCACGAAGAATCATACATTTTATTGATTCATCTTTCTTAATTTGTTCTGTTACTGAAGTTAATTCCATAAGCATTGTATAGTTCATAGCATTTAGTTTTTCAGGTCTATTTAATGAAACTTTTGCTACTTGATTTTCTAAAGAATAGTTTATGGTTTCGAACTTTTGCATTACTCTAATCTTAATATTTTTTTATAATTATATAAAACATAATTGAAATAATGCTCTCAAAAAAAATAATTAGCTTAATAGAAAAGAATATTACAATTATCGATGATTCAAGAGAAATACCATCTGAAATTATTGATGAATTAGTAAATGAAAACTATTTTAGGCTTCTTTTACCTAAAACCTATGGAGGTTTAGAAATAAACTTTTTGGAGTACCTAGAAGTTGTTTCTGAATTTGCTTCTTATGATGCAAGTTTAGCTTGGTGCATTAATCAGAGTAATGTTTTAGCAACAAATGCAGCTTTTATGGATAAAGTTTTAGCTGAAAAGATTTTTAGTAATAAAAATACCATAATTTCAAATGGTCCACCTGAATTTTTTGAAGTAGAAGATAAATCTGATGGTATTTTAGTATCAGGTAAATGGTCTTTTAGTAGTGGAATAAAAAATTCAAATTGGGTTTTAGCCATTTATACAGATAAAAATAAAGAAAATAAAAATATCATGATGCCAGTTAATGAAGTTGTCATGGAAGATGTTTGGAATGTAAGTGGCTTGAGAGGTACAGGTAGTTTTAGCTTTTCAGTAAAAGATAAATTTATAAAGAATGAAAATATTTTTTATGATAGAAAAAATCTAATAGAAAAAGGGCCAATATATAAAATTCCTAGAGACTTAAAATTTGCATCAGGCTTTTCAACTATTGCATTATCATTAGCTAATTCTTCAATAAATTTCGCCCTAAGTTATTCAAAAGATAAAAATAGTGTATCTAAAGACAAACTTTCAGATGAGCAGGTTTTCATTAGAGAAATTGGAATAATAAAGGGTCTATATAAATCATCAAAATCATTCTTAGACTCTTCTGTAAAAACAATTTGGGAAAAAGCATGTAATGGAGTTCATCTGGATGATGAGTCACTAGCGGAATTAAGATTATCGTCAACTCATGCTATTAGAACTTCAGAAGAAATAGTAAAAAGAGCTTATACATTACTAGGATCTTCATCGATTTTTAAGTTCAATGACATTCAAAGATACTTTCAAGATATTTTAGCTATTAGTCAGCAGGTTCAAGGTAGAATGTCACATTATGAAACAGTTGGCAGTTATTATATAAATTCTAAACTAAAGAAAATGGTTTGATTTATGGCGATCCCGAGCAGATTCGAACTGCCGATCTCCTCCTTGACAGGGAGGCGTGTTAGGCCACTACACCACGGGACCACATCATAATAAGTCTTAATTTTAGCAGATGAATTACGAATTTAAGGTTGAAAAAGTTGAAAAAATAGTTGAAATCTTTTTGAACTAGGTTTATTTGATTAGCCTTAGATGTATTTGAATAATTAGTCTGATTGATTCATAATTAGTGTATGAAAAAAATACTAATCTTTACTTTAATACTTATAGTTTCATGTTCACAAGCTGAGTCTATTCTTGAAAAAGAAGATTCTGAATCTGATTCAGCAAACTCCTCAAATGAACCAATAGCTTCAACAAATGATAATTTGAAATCACTTGAAGAAAGATTAGCTAAATTAGAATCTACCATTGAAAACAATACTTTAGCTTTATCTACCATTGAAAATAATACTTTAGCTTTAGAGAACCTATCAAAAGCTATATCTTCTTCAGGTGCAATATCAGTCGAAAACAATTCTCCTTTAGCTCTAGAAATAGATAAGTCTGATGAAGAAGATTATGGTAAATCTCCTAATAATCCTGTTAAGTCAGGCAAACCAATGAAAATTAATCTTATGGAGGATTTGATGCTTTCGTGGGGTGAGGAAAAAATATCACATAATATATATGCAAATCCTGACGCTACAATTGAATTTGAGGGTATGGATGAAATAACAATTGATTGGAAAAAATATTCTTCCACTTTGTTTTTTAATAATTATGGTTATTTTGGTGGTGGAAATTTAAAACTTCCGGATACATTTCCTTTACAACCCAATTTCCTTGCTCTAATGAATAATAATATTTTGGAGTTCACTCATACTATTGATTGTGATGCTGGAGGATGTGATTCAATCAAAAAAATGCTTCACGGACAAACTTTTGAATTTGAGTATATCTTTAAGTGAAATAATTTAGATTGCTAACTCTGACATCATGTATTTGAATAATTAGTCTGATTGATACATAATTTCTCTATGACTAATAATATAAGTCAATTTTTAAAAATTTAAGGAGTTTATAAATATGAGTACAAAAACCTTAGGGTGGATTTTCACTATTTTTCCTATTCTTGGAATTCTTTCATGGCTAACAGCAGGTGTACCAAGTAGTCCCCCTGGTGAATTTGAAGGAGGGTACGCAGCTTTTGCAGCGGAGATTGGAAGTGTTTCAGAGAGAATACATGTAAATTTAGGTGTTGCTGCAATTGTATACTCAGTACTTATGGGTGCTTTTTTAGGACTTAGAGGTAAAATCCTAGATAATGGAAAATCAAACTTTGCATTTTTAGCTGGAATTCTTATTGCCATAGGTTTTGCTGCAACAATAGCAGAAAATGGGGCCTATTCAGCTGCTGCAAGTCTATCAAACGAAGATTTAGTTCCTGAAGCTATTTCTATGCTAACTTTAGCTAATACTGCTGGCGGATATGGAACAGCAATATTAGCATTAGGTATTGGTCTTTTAGGTTATAGTCTCTATAAGAGTAAAACAATTCATCCAATTAGCTCATGTGCTTTTATACTAGTAGGAATATATGGAGTAATTGGTAGCATTTTATTTTATGACGAAGGATTAATAGCTGCTTATTATTTTGGACTTACACTAACAAGCATAGCTACTGGAATAGAACTAATTAGAACAGCTAAAGATTAAGCAAGTTATTCAAGGGCTGAAAAATAACAGCCCTTGAATTAATATCGACTTTTTATACTCAAAAATTTATTACTATATTCTCTAGAAGGTTATAGTTTGGAGGAGATTAAAATGGTGAAAATCTATACTTTTAGCTAAATCTGACATCATATATTTGAATAATTAGTCTGATTGATTTGATTTTCTTAACTCTGCGATGATAGTAAGAATATTAATTAATGTTGTTAATAACCAAAAGGGTATCAATATGAATGAACCCCAACCAATATGCTCATCACCACCATCCTGCAAAGACTCAATCATTTCTGATGAATTAGTTACAAAAATTAATATATAAGCTATTGTTGGAAGGGCGAGTAATGCTGCACCTCTTTTCCCTTTCAGAAAGTATGCAAGAGCAATTAACGCCCCTATGGGAAGCACAACAATTAGAAAACCTATTCCTTCAACTGCAAAAGCTATATAAATATGAAAGATAACAATTATTGCATTAGCAATTGCTGCATTACGTATGTCTGAAAGAAATCTTAGAATTGACATATTTTATTCCTTATAAAATGATTTTACTTTATTTTACATAAAACAAATCTAATTTGAATAGTTAGTCTGAATAATACATTATTTCCATATGAAAAAATTAAACAATAAATTAATATTCGCTATATAAAGTTTATATAAAGTAAAAAACTAGTAAGGAAGAAAAATGAGCTTAAAAAGAATAGGTAGCATAAAATACACCACAACACTTAGGGTATTGCCTGCACAAGACGGAAAACCAAGGTTAGAGGTAACTGGATTCGGTGGTTCAGGGGATCTTAATGGAAACAAAGTTATTGACTCTTCATCAACTTATAATGCATGGCTTAGAAGTGATGGAAATTGGCAAGGAGAATGTCCGAATTCTGGAATTATATTTGTTGAAGATGGTATGGTCACATTTTCAGCAACAGGAATAGGAAGCCCTACAGAAGATGGAGGAAACTCATGGAAAGGGGTTACATATTTTGAAACATCCGCACCGAGTTTAGCTCAACTTAATGGAAAATGCATTGTTTACAATTGGGATGTTGACGCACAGGGCGTTGCTGTATGGGAATTATTTGAATATTCATAATTTTTTTTATGAAATAAATTACAAATGTATCATTGTGGCAGGAATTTGAATAATTAGTCTGATTGATACATAATTTCCGTATGAAAAAATTTAACTATAAATTAATATTCGCTATATATAGTTTAATTCAAGTAAAAAACTAGAAAGGAAGAAAATGAAATTAGTAGGAACATTCGAAGTAACAAAAGGCTACGAACATTGGAAAAAAGCTTTTTTGGCTCATGAATCAAAAAGACAAGAATGGGGAATAAGTACTGTTTTTACAGGTATGGAAGCTGAGAACAATAATAAAGTTCATGTTTGCATTGAAGTTGAATCAATGGATAAGTTACAAGAGTTTATGCAGATTCCAGATAATGCAAAAGTTATCGAAGAAGCTGGAGTAAAACTAGAAACTCAAGTAATGATTCCCATAATTGAATAATTACTCTGATTGATTCATAATTTCTATATGAAATCTAATTGATATTCCCAGCATCTTTTTCAATTTGGTTCCAAAAATCATCATAATCCAGCTGTGAATATGGATGATAGGCTGGTTCACCGTTAGTAATAAATTCTTCTGCTGTAATAGTTATTTCTGTAGCATTATTAAGATAATATTCTAAAAAATCATATGTTAATTTATCTGCTACATCATGATTTACATATAAAACTCTTTGCCACATAAATGGTAACCCTGAATCAGGATTAGATGTATTTTTATAATTTACTTCTTTACAATCCATTGGGTTCCCATTCATATCCCAATTATGTGTAAGATCAATTGCCTTGACCATTGGATTTACTTTTGCACTATCTATAAATCCAAAACCTCCGAATAGTTGATTTACAGCAGATATTATTTCAGTATCATTTTGCTTTTCTACTATTCGTCTTAGATTTTTTGATTGCATATCTCCTGTATGCATATCTCTTACGAAATAATCAGAAATTATAGAATCTAATTTATGCCCAAAAAATTGAATTTGTGAAGATGATAATCTTTGCTCTATCTGATTCCAACTATAAAAATTCGATCCTTCAATCCATATCTGAGATAATTTTTTTCGAGTTAAGCATTCTAGATTGTTATTTCTATTTACTATAAATGCAATACCAAAATAACTTATAGGTATCTGAGTATAATTTATACCTTCTGCATCCAGTTGATTAAATTCTCTATCATGCCACTTAGATGAGGCCATTGCTATTTGAATTTCACCATCTAAGAACTTTTCAAATGCTTTATCTTGACCTGTTTGAGTTATCTCAATGTCGTTATCATTTAAGTTTTTATAAGTATAGTTTTTTAGGGCTTGATTTATATAAGGATAGACCGAATCAGATCCCTCGATTCTTAAGTTGTTTCTATTTAGAAAAGTATTATTTGGAAATGCTTCTTTAGCCTCTTTTATTTCTTTTTCTGATGAAATAATTAGTGGCATTTCCTCTGAGCTTTTTTCAATATTTGGAGTTTCATATTGGATTCTAAGATTATTCAAGCTCATTTGTAAGAGTAAATTTTCTTCCTTGAGGTTATCATTCTTTTCTATTAATTCATTAAGCTGATTTTTTGTTATTAGAAGCTCATCACTAAGGTTATTTAGATTTTCATTGAGATTAGATTCATTTTGAATATATGATTCAATCATTTTTTCATGTTGAGAAAAAGTTTCTGATAGATCAGATATATCATCTTTATTTGAATTTATGGATTCGTTGGAGCTAGTACTACTAATGTCAATTTCTGAGCTTTCTTCAGTTGAGCAGGCAAGTAAAAATATAAAAGTAAGAATTAGTAGATATTTTTTCATTTAGAATTTAGATTGATACATAAATAATATAATTAATTTATGAAACTTGAAAGATTACATTATCTTGATGCTCTAAGAGCATTTGCTATGTACTTAGGCATAGTTCTTCATGTTTGTATACCTATACTACCATGGTACGAAGATTATGAAATGAAGGAAATTTATAGCATTATTTTATTGTTAATCCATGGATTTAGAATGCCGCTATTCATGCTTCTTAGTGGATTCTTTGCACAAATGATAATAAATAGGTATGGATTAATCAAATTTATAGATAACAGATTAAGAAGAATAGGATTGCCATACTTAGTATTTGTTCCATTAATTACTATTCTATTTATATTTACATTTTTCTTAGGAAATATTTTTGTTAATTGGGATTCAGTAAATCTTACGAATGAGATAAAAGAATTAGAAGATAATGACGAGTTTAGTCATGGACATCTATGGTTTATGTATTTTTTAATAATTTTCACTTTTCTTTATTCCTTTCTAATTTATATATCTAAAAAGACTAATATAAGAATAAATATAAATTATTCATTATTGGCAATGATGCCAATGATTCTAATTTTTTTAATTTTTCAACCAGAAGAAATAATATCTAGGCCAGCAACTGATGTAAGTTTTTTTCCCCACTGGTCAATATTAGGATATTATTTTGGATTTTTTTTATTTGGAGCATTATTTTTTAAGCTTGAAAATAACGGATTAAGCTTAATAAGAAGCTTTTCAGAAAAACAGAAATTATTTTATTGGATACCTGTTGTTTCCTTTATAGTTTGCCTAATTATTTCAGAAAACAAAGTTTATTTGTTAGGAGAAATATTTAATTTTATTTATACTTGGAGTTCAATATTTGTTTTGGTTCTTATTGCCTATAAACTCATAAATCGTCATCATAATAAGATAAGATATTTATCTGACGCTTCGTACTATATATACATAATTCATATTCCTTTTGTAATTTTATTTCAAGGAATATTTTCTCGCTTAGAAATCTATCACTTTATAAAATTTTTACTGATTATATCTTTTGTGACAATTTTTTCTTTAATTAGTTATCATTATTTTGTTAGAAATACATTTATAGGAACTCTACTAAATGGTAAAAAATCAAATGAGCAAATAAGTGCTTATGAAAAAGAAATTTAATCTGAGAAGTATTTTAGTTAAGGGTTTAGTTCTATTTTTATTCGCTATAATATCAATCATGATAAGAAGATATACCTAAACAATTTTATTTAATGAGGAAAAAATGAATAATAACGGCGTGCATTTTATGATGCCAACTGTGTTTAATGACTCAGGCAAAATAGATCTAGAATCAATGATGAATATAACCAAATTTGCAAAAGATTCGGGATGCGCGGGAATTGTTCTATTAGGGGTTATGGGTGAGGCCCATAGGCTATCTGAAGAAGAAAGAAATTTCCTTATAAAAGAAATTTCTAACTCATCAAAAAAATTATCATTAATACTCACAATAGGAGTAAGTGCGGAAAGTGGGTATTTAGTATCAAAATATTCAGAAACTGCTTCAAACGCCGGGGCAGAGCAGGTAATGGTAGCTCCACCAATAATGAAGAAACCAAATGAAAAGGTTTTATATCGTTATTATGAAGAGGTAAATAATTCAATTGATGATAATACGAAAATTGTTATCCAGGATCTTCCCGATCAATCAGGAGTTTACATGTCACCTGAGTTCATGGTTAATTTAGATAAGAGTTTAGAAAAAGTTAATTCTATAAAACTTGAGGATCCACCTACTCCTTCTAAAATATCTAAAATTGTAAAAATTAAATCTAAAGACTTAAAAATTTTCGGAGGTCTCGGAGGCTTATTCTTCTTAGAAGAGCTTCTTAGAGGGGCTTCTGGAACTATGACAGGATTTGCTTTTACAGAAATTTTAGTTCAAATATATAACCTATATAATTCAAAAAAAATAGACGAAGCAAAAAAAATATTTTATGAGTGGTTGCCTTTGATTAGATATGAAAATACCGCAGGTATATCTCTATCAATAAGAAAAGAGATCTTAAAAAGAAGAAATATAACTAAATTTTCTAACTTAAGGTACCCAACTCCAGCTATGGATGAAGATGACAAAAAAGAGTTAGATTTTATACTAAATGACTACATCTAGTTCTAAGAATTATAATTACAACCAATACCTCTAAATCCTATTTCTACAGTTCCGTCAGACTTAACTAGAACAGGCGTAATTCTATCGCCACCAGAAAGTTTCTCAACCTCTTCCCAGTATTCGGGAGATTTAGATACATCAATTTCTTTGAAATCAAGCCCTTGATCTACAAGCTCTTCTCTTAATAAGTCACAGTATCCGCATGTAGGATGACTATACATAATTGATTTTTCTACTTTATCCATTTATCTATCTTGTTAGAATTCGTTATTATATCTATTGATTATTTATAATATAAAACTTATCATAAAATTATACAAAAAGTTTTATACCCGCTTTGCGAGCTGACCTAAATCGTGGAGAGGGTTTTTTATTTTAAAGATAACTGGAGAAATAAATGGTTATAGCTGATAGAAATTCATTGTCATTTGATGACAAAAAGTGGTTCAATAAAATAGAAAATGTAGTGGATGTCCCTAATCTTCTAGAGATACAAACAGAATCCTTCGAATGGCTTAAAGGAGCAGGAATTAAAGAACTGATCGAAGAAATTTCTCCAATTGAAGACTTTTCTGGAGGTCGTTTCGAAGTTAGGCTAATTGATCACGAAATTAGAGAGCCAGAATTTAACGAAGAACAATGCAGAGAAAAAGAAATAACCTTTCAAGCACCGTTGTATATAACTGTTCAACTGATAATAAAAGAAACTCAGGAAATAAAAGAGCAAGTTTTGTTTTTTGGCCACTTACCTCAAATGACTAAAACAGGAACTTTTATTATAAATGGAGCCGAAAGAGTCATTGTCTCTCAATTAGTAAGATCACCAGGTGCATATTTCACTACAGAAACAGATCCGGCGACAGGTAGAAGTCTTTGTTCGGCAAAACTTATACCCTACAGAGGAGCTTGGATTGAACTAGAAACATCAAATAAAGATATTATTTCAGTAAAAGTCGATAGGAAAAGAAAAGCAAATATTACTACTTTGCTAAGAGCAATTGGTTGGGATACTGATCAGAAAATCCTCAATGAATTTAAGAACGTTGACGTTGATAATAATCATAAATTTATAAAGTCCACTCTAGCAAGAGAGGGGAAAAATATAACCCAAGATGAAGCATTAATTGAATTTTATAAAAGACTCCGACCTGGAGAACCACCAAGCGTTGAAAATGCTAAAAATCTTATTGATGGAATGTTTTTCGACCCAAAGAAATATGATTTAGGGAAAGTAGGAAGACATAAATTAAGCTCTAAATTGCTAAATACTAAATTTGATATTTCTGCACCTGCAGATGAAAGAACTCTCACCAAAGAAGATATTGTAGAAATAATTAAAAGATTAATTCAAATCAATAATGGAGAAGCAAAGAAAGATGACATTGATCATCTTGGTAATAGAAGAGTGAGAGGTGTAGGAGAACTAATTCAAAATCAAATAAGAGTTGGTTTAGTTCGAATGGAACGTGTTGTGAAAGAAAGAATGTCAACTCAAATTGATCCAGCAACCACTACACCAGCAGCATTAATTAATATTAGACCAATTGTATCAGCACTTAGAGAATTTTTTGGAGCTTCTCAGCTTTCTCAGTTTATGGATCAAACAAACCCCCTTGCAGAGCTAACTCATAAAAGGAGATTGTCAGCTCTTGGACCAGGTGGCTTATCAAGAGATAGAGCTGGATTTGATGTTAGAGACGTACATCATTCTCACTATGGGAGAATCTGTCCTATAGAAACACCCGAAGGTCCAAATATCGGATTGCTAGGTTCATTATCAACCTTTGGAAGAATTAATCCTTTTGGATTTATAGAGACTCCTTACAGAAAAGTTCTAAATGAATGTGAAAGTAACTCAGATGATATTATTGGAAGAATTCCAGTTGAAGATGTTTTAGATGATAAAGGTAAAGTTTTATGTGAATCAGGCAAGGCTATAACAAAAAGTGCATATGAAGATATTTCAAAAATGTCTAAAACAAAGATAAAAGTTATACCCTTTCCTTCTTCTGATGGAAATGATGTTGATTATATGACTGCAGATGTAGAGGAAGATCATAATATTGGTCAAGCTACTACTCAAGTTGATTCAAAGGGTCAAATCATTTCAACTCAGGTGGAAGTTAGAGAAGGTGAAGGTTTTGCCCATGAACCTCCTGAAAATGTAGATTATATGGACGTATCACCTATGCAAATTGTTTCTGTTTCTACAGCACTTATTCCTTTTTTGGAACATGATGACGCAAACAGGGCGCTTATGGGATCTAATATGCAAAGACAAGCAGTGCCATGCATAAACCCTCAATCACCTTTAGTAGGTACAGGGATGGAAAGAAGAGTAGCTATAGACTCAGGCCAAGTAATTGAATCAAGAGCAGAAGGATTAGTTACTAGTGTAACCGCAGAAAATATAATTGTAACTGATGAAGATGGTAATGACTTCCACCATGAACTATATAAATATAGAAGATCTAATCAAGGAACATGCATAAATCAAATTCCTGTAGTTAGAAAAGGTCAGAAAGTAGAGCTCAATCAACCATTAGCTGATTCAACCTCGACTGATGGAGCAGAGCTTGCCCTTGGACAAAATCTAACAGTCGCTTTCATGAGCTGGGAAGGACTAAATTATGAAGACTCTATTGTACTAAACGAAGAATTAGTAAGAAATGATAGATTTACTTCTGTTCACATTGAAAAACATGAAATTGAAGCTAGAGATACCAAGTTAGGACCTGAGGAAATCACAAGAGATATACCTAATGTTGGTGAAGAAGCCCTAACTAATTTAGACCAAGATGGAATCATAAGAATTGGTGCAAGAGTTAATCAAGGCGACATTCTTGTCGGTAAGATTACACCAAAAGGTGAAACTGAACTAACAGCTGAAGAAAAGCTTTTAAGGGCTATTTTTGGAGAAAAGGCAAGAGATGTAAAAGATAGCTCACTAAGAGTACCTCATGGACAGCATGGTAAGGTTACTGATGTGAAAATCTTAACTAAGGAAAATGGAGATCAATTGCTTCCGGGAGTCCAAAAAATAGTAAGGGTTTGGATAGCGCATACAAGGAAAATAACTCAAGGTGACAAAATGGCAGGCAGGCATGGAAATAAAGGGGTTGTTTCAAGAGTTCTTCCGAGAGAAGATATGCCATATCTAGAAGATGGTACGCCGATTGATATCATTCTTAATCCTATTGGAGTACCAAGTAGAATGAATTTAGGGCAAATAATGGAAACACACTTAGGGTGGGCTGCTGAAATACTTGGCTTTAAGGCTAGAACCCCTGTTTTTGATGGAGCTACTGATGTAATAATCGAGGATCATCTTGCAAGAGCCTGGTTCATAACTGCATCGAATGCTGTTGATAAAACTAATCTTGATAATAAAGAGGTAGATTGGCAAGTGGTTGATGAATGGCTTGAAGAAAGAGGTTATCAAAGAGAAAAACTTTGGAGTGATGCAGCATCAAATCAAGGGTCAGCAAGAGATGCTTGTCTTTCAATATGGCTCAAGGAATATACAGATGAAAAAGCTGATGATCTAAAACCAACTGGACTAATGCAAAAAGCTCTAGAAATCTCAAGGGAAAAAGATTTGTCGGCACCAATATTTGGTAAACAAAAAGTTTATGATGGTAAAACCGGTATACCTTTCAAAAGTCAAATTACAGTTGGAAGAGTTTACATGATGAAGCTCATACACTTAGTTGAAGATAAAATCCATGCAAGATCTACTGGGCCATATTCATTAATTACTCAGCAACCTCTTGGTGGTAAGGCCCAGTTTGGAGGACAAAGATTTGGAGAGATGGAAGTATGGGCACTTGAAGCATATTCAGCTGCTTATACATTACAAGAGATGCTAACAATTAAATCTGATGATGTTGTTGGAAGAGTAAAGACATATGAAGCAATAGTCAAAGGTGAGCAAGTAATCCAACCTGGAGTACCAGAATCTTTCCATGTTTTACTAAAAGAGCTACAAGGTCTAGGCCTTTCAATTGAATTGTTAAATAAAAGTATGTCTGAAGAATTACCGCTAGGTTCAGCAGCTCCAACTGGTGAAATAGACTGGAATGATATGTTAGATATTTCTGATTTGGATGATGATTCAAACGAAGATATGAACCTTTCCTCTGATTCAGATGAAGAATCAGATATAACAGATAAAGAAAGCGAAATAGCAAATAGTAATGAAGAAGTAATTGATGATGCTGAAATTTCATTAGAGACTAAGTTTGAAGAAGAAATTGAAGATTCGGAAGACACGGAAGACACGGAAGACAAATAAAAAAAAACTAATTTATAATTTTAGATTTATAACAGGAGAAAAAAATGACAACTAAATCATCCTCAGATTTTAATTCAATAAGGATCTCACTTGCATCACCTGATCAAATTAAGGCCTGGTCTTATGGAGAAGTTACAAAGCCAGAAACCATTAATTATAGAACCCTAAGACCAGAAAAAGATGGTTTGTTTTGTGAAAAAATCTTTGGTCCAACGAAAGACTGGGAATGTTACTGTGGTAAATATAAAAAAATACGTTATAAAGGCGTGATTTGTGACAGATGTGGAGTTGAAGTAACAAGAGCAAAGGTTAGAAGAGAAAGAATGGGTCACATAAAACTAGCTGCACCTGTTGCTCATATTTGGTTTTCAAAAAGCACTCCTTCAAGACTAGGCTTGTTATTAGATGTTTCTCCCAAAAATCTAGAAAGAGTCCTTTATTTTGCACAATATATAGTTACAGAAATTAATGACAATGAAAAATTAGACGCAATAAATTTTTTCAAGCAAGATTCAGAACAGAAGATAGGTGAAATAAAGTCAAGGCTTGCAAATATATTAGAATCGAAAGAATATCTGGAGGAATTAGAAAGACTTGAAATTAAAGTAAAAAAATCTGATGCGAAAAAACCTGAAAAACTAGAAGAACTTATAAAAAATACTTATGAAGAAATTATTAATGATGAAGAAACAAAAACTGAAGAAACCATTCAAGACCTTGAGTCTCTTGAGGTAATGCAACTTCTTACTGAAGCTAAATATAGAGAGTATAGAGATAAATTTGGTCCAGTTTTTGTTGCTGAAATGGGAGCTGAAGCTATACTAAAAATTCTCAAAGAATTTGATCTTGATAAAGCTACAGCTGAATTAATCGAAGAAATAAGACAGACCTCTGGTCAGAGAAGAAAAAAAGCAATCAAAAGACTAAGAGTGATTGAAAGCTTCAAGCAAAGTGGTAACAAGCCAGAGTGGATGATACTAACAATATTGCCGGTTCTTCCTCCCGAGCTTCATCCTATGGTTCAGCTTGATGGAGGTAGATTCGCTACTTCAGATTTAAATGATCTTTACCGAAGAGTTATAAACAGAAATAATAGATTAAAGCATCTTTTAGACCTTCAAGCTCCTGAAATAATAATTAGAAATGAAAAAAGAATGCTACAAGAAGCTGTTGATGCCTTGGTAGATAATGGAAGAAGAGGCAGGCCAATTCTTGGTTCTCACAACCATAAACTAAAATCTCTTACAGATTTGTTAAGAGGTAAACAAGGAAGATTTAGGCAAAATCTACTTGGAAAAAGAGTAGATTATTCGGGAAGATCCGTAATTATATCTGGACCACAATTAAAATTAGACGAATGCGGTCTTCCAAAGAAAATGGCCCTAGAGTTATTTAAACCTTTTGTTATGAACTCCCTAGTTGTCAAAGGTTATGCTCATAATATTAAATCAGCTAAAAGACTCGCAGAAAAATCCCAGCCTGAAATTTGGGATATTTTAGAAGAAGTTATAAAAGATCATCCTGTTTTACTTAACAGAGCGCCAACACTTCATAGGTTAGGAATTCAAGCCTTTCAACCAGTTTTAGTTGAAGGATCTGCAATACAATTACATCCTTTAGTTTGCACAGCTTTTAATGCTGATTTTGATGGCGACCAAATGGCGGTACATGTTCCTCTTTCAAGAGAATCTGTTCTGGAAGCAAAAAAAATAATGCTATCAACAAATAATATGCTTGCCCCTAGGTCTGGAGAGCCAATCGTAGCTCCAAACTTAGATATGGTCTTGGGTATATACTATCTAACGGGAGTTGATAATCAATCAGATGATAATAAAAAAATGAGTTTCAACTCCAAAGAGTCTGCAATTTTTGCATATGAAACTGAAACTCTTGGACTCAGAGATACAATTGTTGTAAAAATTAATGATGAGTTTATTGAAACAACGATTGGTAGGATACTTTGGAATAATATCATTCCTGAAGAATTAGGTTTTAGAAACATTCAGTTCACCAAATCAACTATAGAGGATTTAGTATCTGAGTGCTATGGAATCTTGGGAAAAGATGTTACTACATTAGTTCTTGATGATATTAAGGACATTGGTTTTAAGTTCGCAACGCAATCAGGCACAACTATAGCTATAAAAGATATTGTTACACCTCCTCAAAAGCAATCTTTACTTTCTTCTGCAGATCAGAAGATTCGAAGGTTAGATGAACAATACATGGAGGGTATGATAACTGAGACTGAGAGATATCAAAGTTCAATTAGTGTTTGGGAAGATGTATCGAAAAAAATGGAAACTGCAGTTTCTGACTCACTCCCCAATTATGCAGGAATCTATTCCATGGCAGATTCTGGTGCTAAAGGTAACTTAGCCCAAATAAAACAAATGGCAGGTATGAGAGGCCTTATGTCAGATCCCAAAGGTAGAATTATTGAACTTCCAATCAGGTCTTCATTTGCTGAAGGACTTAGTGTTATGGAATATTTTATTTCTACACATGGAGCAAGAAAAGGTTTGGCAGATACTGCGCTTAGAACTGCTGATTCAGGTTACCTTACAAGAAGACTTGCTGATGTTGCTCAAGATCTCATTATTAACAAAGAAGAAGACGAAGGAGCTGTTGGTATAAAAATAACAAAAGATACAGACGGAATGGGAAGTACTTTATCTGACAGAATAGTTAGTAGGTTCCCATCAATACCTGTAACTCATCCAGAAACCGGAGAGGTTATCTGTGACACAGATACAATAATTAGTCCCCAAATAGCTAAAGATATTGAAACAGCCGGAATCGAAGAAGTTTGGTGCTACTCTCCATTATCATCTAATGCTAAAAAAGGAATTTCTCAAAAAAGCTATGGAGCATCATTAGCAACTGGAAAAACGGCAATGATGGGCGAAGCAGTTGGTATTATTGCCGCTCAATCTATTGGGGAGCCGGGTACACAGCTAACAATGAGAACATTCCATACTGGTGGTATTGCTGGATCTGACATTACTTCTGGTCTTCCAAGAGTAATAGAACTATTTGAAGCCAGAATACCTAAAGGTGTTTCAATCCTGTCAGAAATATCTGGAATAGTAAAACTTGGAAATGTTGGAGATTTGAGGGTAGTTAGAGTTGCAAATACAGAAAAAAATTCTATAACTACTCAAATACCAGATACTCACAGGGCTATAGTTAAGTCAGGGCAAAGAATAGGTGTAGGAGAATCTATAACTTCCATAAAAAAATCTTTGGTATCAAAACTAAAGAATGATGAAAATTTCGAGCAGCTATCACAAGATATTGTTGCTCCCTATGAAGGGCTTGTAACAGTAACTAAAGGTGAAATAACTATTACTTGGGAAGATGAGAATGAAAGAGAATATGCAATACCTGCAGCATCAGAGCTATTGGTATCTGATGGACAAAAAATTATAGCGGGTGACCCAATAACCTCTGGTCCCAAAAATCCTCATGAAATATTAAGAATCCAAGGAGTGGAAGAAGTACAAGCTTATCTTGTCTCTGAAGTTCAAACAGTTTATAGATCTCAGGGAGTTCATATTCATGATAAACATATTGAAGTTATTCTTAGGCAGATGCTAAGAAAAATTAGAATTGAAAACGCTGGTGATACTGGTTTACTTCCTGGAGAATTAATAGATAAGTTTGACTTTGATGAGTTAAATGCAAAAATGTTAGAAGAAAATAAGGAGCCTGCTGAAGCGATACCTGTATTACTTGGAGTAACCAGAGCTTCTCTAGTTACAGATTCATTTTTAGCTGCAGCTAGTTTCCAAGAAACTGCGAGGGTACTAACTGAAGCTGCTGTAAATGGTTCAGTTGATCAACTGTCTGGATTAAAAGAAAATGTTATTATTGGAAGGCTAATACCTGCTAGAATGGATCAATCTCCCGAAGGTTTAGAGCTTTTAGGAATTGACAAAGATAATTCAATGCTGGAAGGTGATAGCCTTACTGGAATGACTGAAGCTCCAGCTACATTTGAAGAGGCATTAGCTGCTATAGCTAACGATGATTCTGAGGAATCTATAGAAAATTTAGTTTCAGAAACAACAGATAATGTTTCATCGGATAATAAAAATCAGACAGATTTATCTGAAGAACTAGATCTTGGTGAAATTGACCTTGGTGAAGTTGACCTTGATGAAGTTGACCTTGATGAAGATATAGATGAAAACCTAGATAAGAAATAGCCTATTGGGCGGTTAGCTCAGCTGGCTAGAGCGCGTCGTTGACATCGACGAGGTCACAGGTTCAAGTCCTGTATCGCCCACCAGTATCCAGTAAAATATTTATTTATAAATTTATGATTAAAGATTATGACATCTAACACATTAGAAATTTTTCAATCAGATAATATTACTATCTTAAATAAATTAGAATCAAATTCTATAGATCTTATATACATAGATCCCCCATTCAATACCGGCAAAGTACAATCAAGAACTAGGATAAAAACAAAAAGATCCTTAAATGGAGATAGGATTGGATTTAAAGGCTATTCATACAAAACTGAAATTCTAGGTGAACAAAATTATAAAGATATTTTTGATGACTATATAGGTTTTTTAGAAAAAAGAATTTTAGAATCGAAGCGTATATTAAAAAGAGAAGGTAGTTTTTTTTTACATTTAGACTATAGAGAAATTCATTATGCAAAAATTCTATGCGATAAAATTTTTGGAAGAGAATCGTTTGTAAATGAAATTATCTGGTCTTACGATTATGGAGCAAGAAGTAAAAAAAAATGGTCAACAAAGCATGATAATATTCTTTGGTATGCAATGAATCCTAAAAAATATACATTTAATTATGATTCTATTGACAGAATACCATATATGGCACCAGGTTTAGTGGGACCAGAAAAAGCAGCAAAAGGTAAGCCACCTACTGATTCTTGGTGGCAAACAATAGTTAGTCCAAATAGTAGAGAAAAAACAGGCTACCCTACACAAAAACCCATTGCAATTATGAATAGAATAATAAAAGTCCACTCTAATGAAAATGATAAGATTTTGGATTTTTTTGCTGGATCAGGCTCTACAGGTGAGGCGGCTATAGAAAATAATAGAAATGCGATTCTTATTGATAATAACCCTCAAGCAATTTCAACTATGAAAAATAGATTTAAGAATCATAAAAATGTAATATTTTATGAAAATTTATGATTTATTTATTCTTTTATTTGAAAATATTTTTTAATTCATCCATAATTTTTATATGAAAGACATTTCTTCCCCTTGTATCAAACATTGCACTTATGATTATAGTAATAGTTTTTGTACTGGGTGCCTAAGATCTAAAGAAGAAATTTCTAAATGGATCTATCTTAGTGAAGAATCAAGATTAGAAATAATGAAATTAATCCCAACAAGAAGAAATAGGCTTGATAATTTATGATTTGGATAAAAAAAATCAAGAATTTCTTTAGAGATAAATCGAGAGATAATTTATGTAAACATTTAAGAACTATAGGCGTAGATGTATCTTTTGCTGAAAGAGGTATCCCAGAAGAAAAACTTTTTAATCCATGGCATAGAAGAAGTTTAGGTGTAATTAATATTAATTCAGATTATCTAATAAGTTACATAAATATTATAAAAAGAGACAGAGGTAAAAATACTCCTCCAAGATGGTGGTATTATTTTGCAATTCCATCAAAAACATCTAAAGATAAAAAAAATTATATTGAAGTGAAATCCAAAAAAAATAAATCCTTTTTTGGTATTGGTAAAGAAAAAAGTTTTGAGTGGCTATCAAATAATAATGGAGAATATCTAGCAAAAAAGTTTACTAATGATTCGGAGATTAATTCTCTTGTAAGTTTAGGAAATATAAGAGTACAAAGTTTGCATGAAAAATTTTCTGGCTACAGCATTGAGCTTGAATTTATTGGAAAAGCCATAAAAAATAGTACACTAGATATTAATCATTGGAATGCATTAAATAAAATAGCAAGACTATTTATTGAAAATAGAATTGATTAGATAATAAATAAATAACAAAAATAAAATTAAATAATGGAGTCTATATTGAATTCAAAGACAGGAAATATTATTAATTCTGTATCACTTATTCTTATGGGGATATGGGGATTTATTGAAGTTTCCTCACCTACTGCATTTATACCCTCTATATTTGGAATCCTCATATTTATTTGCTACCTTCTATCCAGAAAAAATCATAAACTAAACATAATTTTTTCTCATATAGCTATAATCTTGACTGTATTGATTTTAGTTGCGCTTGCTGGAACAAGACTTACTACATCAATTGAAGAAGGAGGTTGGGGTTTATTAAGATTAATTGTGATGCTTGGAACATGCTCATTTTCAATTGTTGTATTTATATATAGTTTTATTCAAGCAAGAAAAAACAAATAGTAGTGATGTATAAAGCTTATATTCTCGCTATTTTATATGGATTTTTAGTAGGTGGCTTTTTTGGATTATGGCTAGGACTTGGAGTTTTTATAGGTGTAATTATTGGTATACTAACTGCTGCATTAACGATTTACTCAGAAAAAATTAGAAAGAAAAATAAAGAATAATAAATATTCAGATATAATTTAAGAGAATACATTATCTTATTTATATTTTCTAATAAAATATAAAATAAACAAAATCAGAATATTAATTATGATAAAAAAAGAAGTTTCCAACTCAGTATTAAGTATATTTCTTTCTTATATTGGAGCTATTATAATTGGAGCTATTATGGGAATAGCTCTATGTAAATTAGTTTGAGAAATAATTTTTATTTAGGTACTTGAGATCTAGAATAATACTATATTTTATAATGTCAGTTTTTGTATTTGCTTTTTTCATTGAGCGAATCATTTTCTAATAAGTTGTTAAGTTAACTAAAAATTCATAAATTCATAACTTTGGTCTCTAAGAACTTTTTGATACTTTTTGATAAAGTTCTTAGAGACCTCATTTTATTTTGGGGTTTTGTTTACCCTAAAGATAAATATAGATATCCAGCGTAAATGGAATAATAATTAGTTATAAATAGAGGCAAAAAATGAAAAATAAAAAAATAGTTGGAGCAATGGTAGCAGTTGCAACTCCTTTTAATGATGATTTTTCTGTAGATTATAGTTCTTTTGAAAAGAATATAAAATTTATGATAAGAAGAGGTTTGAGTGAAGGTAATGCTACTTTATTGATTGGTGGAGCCGGAGGTGAGCACCCTGCTTTGAATGTAGATGAAAGGATAAAACTAATGGAAGTAGCAGTTAATTCTGCTGAAAATAAAATTCCTGTTCTTACATCAATTCAGCATACTGATTGGAGAGAAATAAATAAAATGGCTAGGTCTGCTGAAGAATTAGGTATTTTTGGATGCCAGCTTGGTCCTACTTATTACTATATGCCCACTAGAAATGATGTGCTAGACCTATTTAACAGCGTTTCCGACCACTCTAGAGTCAACCTAATGATTTATCATACTTGGTGGGATGGATTTGTTATGGATTTTGAATTATTAGATAAGTTAATAGAAATACCTAATGTTAATTCAATCAAATGGAGTCATGGTGCTATTGATAAATTTAGAGAAGGACTAACTAGATACTCGAAAGATGTATCTATGATTGATAATTCTGGTAATCATGTTTTAAGTCATATCTATGGAGCATCAGGCTTCATTACTCACCTAAGTAGTTTTTGGCCCGAATACCCAAATTCAATTTGGGAAGCCCTAGAATCAAATAATTATGAAAAAGCTAGAGATTTACTGCTGGGATTTAAGTTTGAATGGATTAATTGGGTAAGAAAGGTAGTCCAGCAAACTGGTGGTGAAGGGCCTTTTATTAAGGTTGCAATGGAACTAGTTGGACTTAAAGCTGGGCCACCAAGACCTCCATCTAGAATACCATCACAAGAACTAATAAATGAGTTAGATAAAATATTATCAAAATATAAGGTTCCAAGAGAAAATTAATATAGTTAATGGATAATATGACAACAGAAAATATTGAAGAATATAGGCATAAACTTAGACATTCAGCTGCTCATTTATTAGCAGAAGCTGTATTAAAAAGACACCCAGAAGCTAAATTGGCCATAGGACCTCCAATAAATGATGGTTTCTTTTATGACTTTGATATAGATAAAACTTTTTCTCCTCAAGATTTAGCAACCATAGAAAGAGATATGAAAAGATCTATAAAAAGGAATACTAAATTTGAGAGAAGAGAAATATCTAAAAATGAAGCGTTAGATATATATAAAAATAATCCCTATAAATTAGAGATCATTAATTCTATGCCTGAGGATGAAGTTATAACTGAATACAGTCATTCTGACGGGAAATTTATAGATTTATGCGAAGGGGGACACGCAGATAAAACTGGAGATATCAAGGCTATAAAACTTTTATCTACTGCTGGTGCATACTGGAGAGGTGATGAGAAAAACAAAATGCTTCAGAGAATTTATGGAACAGCCTGGGAATCAGAGGAGCTACAAAAAGATTATCTAGATAAAAGACAAAAAGCCTTAGAAAGTGATCATAGAAAATTAGGAGTTTCTCTTGATTTATTTTTTCTTGATCCGATAAGTCCCGCAAATCCATTTTTTTTGCCTAATGGAGCATTTGTTTACAATAAATTGATAGAATTTGTAAGAAATCTCTATGAGAAATATGATTATAAAGAAGTTATAACCCCTCAATTATTTTCAACAGATCTTTGGAAACAATCTGGTCATTATGATTTCTATTTAGATAATATGTATATGATGGAGATTGATGATAATGAAGTAGGGATAAAGCCTATGAATTGTCCTGCTCATGCTGTGATTTATAGATCTACATTAAGATCCTATAGAGATCTACCTCTCAGGTTGGCAGATTTTGGTAGATTACACCGATACGAAAGATCAGGAGTAACACATGGATTAACAAGAGTAAGGTCATTTTCACAAGATGATGCTCATATATTTTGTTCTAGGGAAGATGCAGGAAATGAAATCAAAAAATTTCTTGAGATGCTAAGAGAATCATACACAGCTTTTGGATTTGAAGAACCCCGCCTTACTCTTTCACTAAGGCCAGAAAAGAGAGCTGGGGATGATGAAATTTGGGATTTGGCTGAACAGCAATTAAGAGAAGTACTTAGTGAATTTGATGAAAATTTCGAAGAGATTGAGGGAGAAGGAGCCTTTTATGGGCCGAAAATAGATATTTTTATTCCAGACGTTATGGGAAGAGAATGGCAACTAGGAACAGCTCAAATGGATTTCTCATTACCAGAAAGATTTAATTTAGAATTTATAAATAGTAAAGGTGAAAAAGAAAGGCCCGTTGTAATACATAGGGCTATGCTTGGATCAATAGAAAGATTTATTGGTATATTACTTGAACATACCAGTGGAGATCTTCCATTTTGGCTAGCGCCTAATCAAGTAAATATAATCCCTATATCCGAAAAGCATTTAAGTTATGCAAATAAGTTATGTAACGAATTATTAGAAAGAAAATTTAGAGTTTTGGTTGATGATTCTAACGAAAGATTAGGTCAAAAGATAAGAAATAGTGAACTTAAAAAAATTCCTGTGATGATTATAGTTGGAGATAAGGAAATAGAAACAAAATCAGTATCAGTCAGAACAAGGAAATATGGAGATTTAGGAAGTTTAGATAAAAATAAGCTTATAGAAAAGCTCTTAACTTTTTAAAAATTCACTTGTGATAAGTATTTAACTTTGATAACTTCAAAATAAATTATAAAATTATTTTAATTTCAAAATTAAAGGATTATTATGGCTGACAGTGACATATCTCTAAATAGAGGTCTTCAAGGGATATATCTCGATAGAACTAATACGACTTTCATTGATGGAAAAGAAGGTGTCTTGGAGTACAGCGGCTATAATATTCATGACTTAGCTGAAAATTCTACATTTGAAGAAACTTCTTATCTTCTAATGTATGGTAATCTTCCAAACACAACTCAATTGGAAGAATTTGACAAATCTTTAAAATCATACAGGAAATTGCCTCAAAAAACTTACGATATTATTGATATTGTAAAAGATTCTCACCCCATGGATGTATTAAGAACTGCAATATCTTCTTTATCTTCATTTGATGAAGATAGGGATGATTTTTCTGAAGAAGCAACAATCAGAAAAGGAATAAAATTAACCTCTCAGGTACCTATTATAGTCATGGCTCATAATAGAATGAGAAAAGGCTTAGATCCTATTGAATCTTCGGATAATTTATCACATGCCGCCAATTTTCTTTATATGCTTCAAGGTGAAGAGCCAAGTGAGGATACTGCAAGATTGATGGATATAGATTTTGTTGTTCATGCAGACCATGGATGTAATGCATCTGCATTTACCACTAGAGTTGTCACAGGAACAAAAGCAGATTTTTATGGTTCTATCACTGCTGGAATTGCGGCTCTATCTGGGCCTTCCCATGGAGGAGCAGCTGAGGGTGTTATGGAATTAGTAAAAGATGTTGGAACCGCTGATAATGCAGAAAATCATGTTAAAAATCTCTTAGCTAGCAGAGAAAGAGTAATGGGGTTTGGCCATAGAGTTTATAAAGCAGCAGATCCCAGAGCAAAACATTTGAAAGAGGGAGTAAAGAATCTTAGTGAAGAAAAAGGCGAAACTGAATGGTACGATATATTATTAGCTGTTCAAGAAGCAATGACTCCGTATGCTAGAAGAGGAATTCATGCAAATGTAGATTTTTTTGCGGGTGCAGTTTATTATCTTTTGGGTATTCCTAAGGATCTTTTTATACCAATATTTGCAGTTGGTAGAATTCCTGGATGGACAATACAAATTCTGGAACAAATGCGCCATAACATACTTATTCGGCCTTTACTTCAATATACTGGTGAAAGATCAAAAGAGTACATACACATTGATAAAAGGGATTAGTTAGTTATAACTGATAATTTTGTTATAGAAAAAGTCATTAATCATGGCCGAATTTCTTCTAAAGATTTTATAGATTTATGCCTTTACGGAGAAGAAGGTTACTATACTTATCAAAGAAAAAGTAGGAATGTTTACTTTAAAGACTATGCTACCTCTCCTTTGACGCATCCTCTTTTTGGATATTTACTATCTAACCTGATTTCAAATCTAATTGATACTTTCGATAATAAAGAAATAATTAAGATTTCAGAATTTGGTGCAGGTAACGGAACTTTAGCATATGACATAAAAAAATCTCTTGCGTCATTTGGATATAAGAATTTTTCATATGAAGCTTTTGATCGCTCAATCACAGATTCTGTGGAAAAAGTTGATAGATTCGACCCCAAAAAAATAAAAAAAGCTAATCGAATAATAATTTCTAATGAGCTATTTGATGCATTGCCTCATCATATTTTTGAAATAAAAAACAAAAAAATCTTTGAAAAATATGTTGAGTTCAAGAATAATAAACTCATAGAAATATTAGATGAACCTTCTAGTAATTGCAGTTGCATTATTAATAGAATAAATAGATTAAGCAAACCAATAGATAATTGTGTGGGAGAAGTATTTTGTTCAAAAAATTCTATATTTCAATCATTTAAGTCCTTGTGTGAACGAGCTTATATAATATCCATAGATTATGGTTTGAATGAAAAAGATTTGTTTTATAACGGGAAAAAAAAATCTAATGTGAGTGTTATTCACAATCATAGTTTTTATGATAATTATTTTTATAAGCCAGGATACTCAGATATAACCTTTCAGGTAGATATTAATGAGTTACTAAATAACTTCGAAAATATTAATTTTAAAATTAATTATCTTGGGAATCAAAGGGAGTTTTTATTTAACTTAGGTATCGGAGAAATATTAGGGAAACTAAGTTCTTTATCAACTGCTAATGAAGAAATAAACTACAACAGATATGCAATAAATCAATTAATCAAACCAAATGGAATGGGTAATTATTTTGTTACTATTCATTCTAATTTTAATTCTAATTTTAATTTCTTAGATATAAAATATAACAATAAGTTTCTTGAAAAAATCCCATTGATTGAAGAATATCCACAAAGATTTGAATTGCCAGGTGTATATAAAAAAAATACTATTATAAAAGAAGACTGGATATAAATGCTAAAAACAATTTTTCATGACAAGCACGAATTAAGTAATGCAAAAATGGTCGATTTTGAAGGCTGGAATATGCCCATTAGTTATCCATCAGGAATAATTAAAGAAGCAGGCTTCGTTAGAAAAAACTCAGGTTTTTTTGATGTATCTCATATGGGAAGGATAGAAATTTTAGGAGAAGATCGAAATGACTTTATTGAAAAAATATTTCCTATTGATTTAGATTCTCTAGAATTAGGTTCAGCTAAATATACATTATTAATTAATGAAAATAATGAAATTCTAGATGATCTAATTATTTATAATCTTATTGACCGATTTCTAATAGTTATAAATGCTTCAAATACAAATAAAGATTTAGAATGGATCTACTCTAAAATTAAAGGAGATGTCAGAATAAATAACATTACATTAGAATCTGGAATGTTAGCTATTCAGGGTCCCGAGGTAATAAAAAAAATAAGTTCAATTAGTAATTCAATAAAAAACTTAGGTAGATATAAATTTAAGAATATTTCTATTAATGAAAAGAATATATTTGTGGCTAGAACTGGTTACACGGGAGAAGATGGCTTTGAAATAATATTTGATAATTCATCTTCTGACTTTGTATGGGATCTTATGAACAAATTAGATATCCCTCCATGCGGACTTGGTGCAAGAGATTTATTGAGAATAGAAGCAGGATTACATTTATATGGACATGAAATCCAAGAAGATTATAACCCCATTGATATAGGCCTAGAAAGATTACTTGAAACTAAAAATAAAAGCTATGTTAGCTACGAATATATAAATAGTACAGAAATAAAAAATGGAGAAAAGTCCATTGCAGGTTTTTTTGTATTAGATAGAGGCATACCAAGAGAAGGTAATGAAATATTTTATGAAGAAAATATAATTGGAAATATTACCTCTGGAACATATTCACCTACATTAAATAGTTCAATTGCAATAGGAATGATAAATCAGGACTTCAATATTATTAGCAATAAGGTTAGAATTAAAGTAAGAGATAAATTTTTAGAAGCAGAGATTACAAAACTTCCTTTTTACAGGAGAAAGAAAAAATGAGTGAAATTCCTAAATCATTGAAATATTCCAAAGACCATGAATGGATAATTTTAGAAGGTAATATAGCAACAATTGGAATAACTCAACATGCTGCAGAATCCTTAGGTGATATTGTTTATGTTGATATAAATAGTATTGATAAAGAGCTAAAACAATTCGATAAGTTTGGAGAAATTGAATCTGTAAAAGCAGTCTCTGATTTATATGTCCCCATTTCTGGCAAAGTAATTGAAACAAATGCTGAATTAGAATCCAACCCTGAATTTGTTAATGATGATTGCTACGATAAAGGTTGGATTATAAAAGTCCAAATAGAGGATTCAAATGAGTTAAAGAATCTTTTGGATTCAACAGAATACGAAAAAATAATATAATGACTAGCTCACCCTATATACCCTCAACAGATAAAGATAGAGATGAAATGATTAATGCTATTGGTGTTAAGAATTTTGATGAACTTTTATCGGATATTCCAAAAAATTTCCTATTCCCAAAATTAAGACTAAAAAGCAAACTGTCAGAACCAGAGCTAGTCGAATATTTCACAAAAATAGCAAATAATAATGTTGCTTCCAAAATAAAATCGAGCTTTCTAGGAGGAGGATCCTACAATCACTATATTCCTTCTACAGTTAAATCTATGATTCAAAGAGGAGAATTCCTAACAGCTTATACTCCATATCAACCTGAAGCTTCACAAGGTACCTTACAAGTTGGTTTTGAATTTCAAACTATGGTTGCACAACTATTTGATATGGATGTATGTAACGCCGGAATGTATGATGGCCCAACTGCATTAGCAGAAGCCGCTCTAATGGCTTGCAGAATTAAGAGAAATAATAAAATAGCTGTACATGAAAGCGTTTCAAATAAGCATTTAGAAGTATTGAATTCTTATTCTAAATGGCAAAATATTGAAATAATCAACCTAGAGGAAAAAAATATTTCAAAACAAGAAAATTTAGCATGCCTTCTTGTTCAATCTCCTAGTAAATATGGAGAAATAATCGATGTTCAAAGTCTATCTAATTTGATTCATGAAAAAGAAGGGCTATTGATACAGCACACTTACCCTACTTCTTTAGGACTAATAAAACCACCTGGTGAACTTGATGTAGACATTGCAACTGCAGAAGGTCAATCTCTTGGGGTTTCTTTGTCTTGTGGAGGACCTTACATAGGTCTCTTGACATGTAAGAAAGAATTTATAAGGCAATTGCCTGGAAGAATAATAGGACAAACTTTAGATAAAAATGGAAAAATTTCTTATGCTCTTACTCTTCAAACAAGAGAACAACATATAAGAAGAGAAAATGCAACATCAAACATTTGTACAAGCACTCAACTTATTGGATTAATGGTTGCTGTGTACCTTTCTACTATGGGGCCAGATGGAATAAAACATATTGCAGAAACTTGTTATCATAGAGCCCACTATATGGCGAATAAAATTGATCAAATTGAAGGATTTAAAGTGACTTCAACAAACTTTTTTAATGAATTTGTTATTGAATCAAAATTTTCTATAAAAAAAATAAATGCTTTGCTACTAAAAAATGGTATTGAAGGAGGCATAGATATTTCAAATAGAAATAAAAATCTGATGATGGTTGCCGTTACAGAATTAAACACTCCTTCTCATATTGACGAAGTAATTAATGAATTAGGAGCTTTCATTGAAAAATAAAAATTTACCGTTATTGATGAATCAATCAAAAAAAGGTAGGAAGGCAATATCTCTGCCAGATATAGGAGTTGAAAAATCCTCATTACCAAAGACTAACTTTTTGAGAAAAAACATTACTCTTCCTGAAGTAGGACAATTAGATCTTATAAGATACTTTACTAATTTATCCTCGATGAATTTTTCAATAGATACAAATTTTTATCCCTTGGGATCCTGCACGATGAAGTATAATCCTAAGATCAATGAACAGCTATCTTCCATCCAAGGTTTTTCAAATGCACATCCTAATCAAATAGATGAAAACATCCAAGGCTGTCTAGAAATAATGTATGATCTTCAAAACGAGCTTGGAGAAATAACTGGACTTCCTGGTGTATCTTTGGCCCCATTAGCAGGAGCTCAAGGAGAATATGCAGGCTTACTCATAGCAAGAGAATTTCACAAGCATAATGGAGATCATGAGAAAAACATAGCACTAATTCCAGATTCTGCGCATGGTACTAATCCTGCATCAGCGTCCATGGCTGGGTTAGAGGCTGTTACCATCAAAACAACTCTTGAAGGAGATATAGACTTATCTGATCTAAAAACTAAAGTTAATGATAAAACTGCTGTTTTAATGCTTACTCTTCCTTCAACACTAGGACTCTTTGAACCAAATATAATTGAAATAACAGAAATCATTCATGATAATGGAGGTTTAGTTTATGCTGATGGAGCAAACCTTAATGCCCTATTAGGTATAACCAAATTTGGAGAATTAGGGATCGATATATGTCACTCAAATCTACATAAAACATTTTCTACGCCTCATGGAGGTGGTGGCCCAGGAGCTGGACCAGTAATGGTTACAAAAAAACTTGAATCGTTTTTACCTTATCCTCATGTGAAAAATAATAATAATAACTTTGAAACATATTCACCAAAAAACTCTATTGGAAGATTGAACGGTTTCTTAGGGTCATTTGGAATTATTTTGAGAGCTTATTCTTATATAAGAAGCTTAGGATCAGAAGGTTTAAAAGAAATTTCTGAAAATGCAATAATTAATGCAAATTATATTCAAGAAAAGCTCAAAGGGCACTATGAATTGACTTCATCAAGGTCTTGTATGCACGAAACAGTATTGTCGGCTATTAAACAAAAAGAAAATGGTGTCAAGGCATTAGATATTGCTAAGAAATTGTTAGATGAAGGCTTTCATGCACCAACTATGTATTTCCCACTAATAGTTGAAGAGGCTCTTATGATAGAACCTACAGAAAGTGAATCTAAAGAAACTATTGATCAATTTATAAATTGTATGATTGAGATTAGTGAACTTTCTAAAATTCATCCTGAAGAAATAATTAATGCTCCTATAAATTTACCAGTTGAAAGGTTAGATGAAGCTCTAGCAGCAAGAAATCCTATATTATCTTGGAAGCAATAGAGTGGAAAAATATTGGATAAAAATAAAAAAACTAAATTTTTATTCTATTAAGGTTAGAGCAAATACAGAATGGAAGTTTATGGAGTTTATCAGTGATGATGGAATCTCTGGAATTTCAGAAATAACTGATACTCAACTTAATTCACCTGTTTCAAAATTAGTCGCAGATTTTTCAAACAGACTAAGAGATGAGAAATTAACAAGTGAAGAAGATTTACTAAGATATCTCATAAAAGAAAATAAAAGCTCTAGTACAGACATCATAACAGCTACAGCTTTAAGTGGAATAAGATCTGCTTTTTTAGACATGTTTTCAAAAAGGATGGATCTAAGGCTATTAGAGTATTTGTCTATAAATAGCGAATTAAATAATAATTTTTCTGAAGAAGTAAAACTGTACGCAAATATAAATAGATCTCTTTTACCAAATGACACAGGACCTGTTGATAGATCCCCTGAAAGCTTCTCAAAAAGGGCAGTTGAAATTCAAGATAAAGGATTTGATACCATTAAGTGTGCTCCTTTCGATGAATGTATCTATCCGTTTAATAATGAAGGATTGCCAAATGAATCAATTATTGGATTAGATAGAATTTCAGAAATATCAAATTCTATTTCCAAAGATACTAAATTATTTGTTGATTGCCATTCCAGATTTGATTTGGAATCAAGCTATCATATTCATGATGAGCTAAAAGATAGGAATGTTAGTTGGTTTGAAGAGCCAATGGATCCTGAAAAGTTTCCTGAAGAAACAAAAAAAATCAGAAATTATTCAAAAATTGATTTGGCAGGAGCTGAAATGGCTTACGGTTCTGATTTAATGAGCAAGCTAATTAATGAAGAGGTTTTGGATATAGTAATGCCTGATGTTAAGTTTTGCGGAGGGCCAATTGAGGTTATAAAGTTGTTTTCATCTATACCCAATCCTAGGCAAGCTATATCGATGCATTGTCCATCTGGTCCAATTTCGCTTCTCACATCTGCACATATAACTTCAGTTATAAATTCAAATATACCGCTGGAACATGCTGTAGAAGAAGTTGTTTGGAGAAAAGATCTAATTTACCCTAATGAAAAAATAATAAATGGTCATATTCAAATTCCTAAAGAAAAAGGAATAGGTGCAATACTGAATTTAGAAATGATAATTAAGAATGGTAAAGTTTGGGAAGAATAAAAATATTTATATATTAAGCTTTTTCTTTCTTATTCTAGACGAAATAAACAGGTAAATAATTCCACCAAAAAAAATAAATTGTATTATCAAAAACGCATATGAAAAATCACTATTACCAATAGTTCTATTTCTCTCAAAAATTTCTATTTGCTCAGAGATAATTGTTTTTTTCTGTCCATCATTTATTTCAAAATCTAATAACCAAAAACCTTTTTTTTCTAATCTTAAGATTGACTGATAATTACCTTCCATAATTGAAGTAGATAAAGCTGGAGAAAATTGTTTCTTCTCGTCAAATAGCGGTGTTGCAAAAACATCAATTTTTAAGTCTTTAACTGGATTTTTTGTTCCTTTTTCTAAAACTTCTATAGAAAAAATCTGTTGACCAACAACTGGCCTAATAGGAGATAGAAATATATTAACTGTATAATCATCTATGTTTTGTGTAAGAAAGTCTCCATACTGTGAATATCCTTCTCCTTGAGCTAAGATTTTTGATGGCAAAAGAGAATATAGGGAGACCAAAGAAATAAATATAGCTAAAAACAAATTAAGTTCTATCTTCATAATTAAATGATACATTATGAAGATAAAATATTGTAAAAGTTATCTCCTAATTCTTCCAGAAATATCTCCATTTGAAACGGCTTGAATTTCTTCAATAGTAGCAAGATTATAATCACCGTGAAAAGTATGAGCTAAAGCGGAAGCAGCAACAGCAAAATTCAATGTTTCTTGATTAGATAAATCATTCATAATACCATATATTAATCCTGCAGAAAAAGCATCTCCAGCTCCAACTCTGTCAACTATTTGTATTTCATATTTTTTAGATCTGACAATATTACCTTTTGAGTAAAAAATACCTGCCCAGTCATTATGATCTGCAGAAAAACTTTCTCTTAATGAAAGACCTACATGCTTGAAATCATATTTTCTAGCCATACTCTCTATCATCTCCTCATAAGAAGTTTGATTTTCATCTTTTGTTTTTTCTCCTAACATTATTTCTGGGTCTTTTTTACCTCCAATTAATATATCTACTTTATCCATAAGAGGAATCATTGTCTTTTGAGCTTCTTCAGGGGTCCATAAGTTAGAGCGATAATTTAGATCACAAGATATCATTATTTTTCTCTTAGTAGCTTCATTTATTGCAACTTCAGTTAATTTTTTAGCACTATTTGATAAAGAAGGAGTAATTCCAGAAAAATGAAACAGCTTACAATCATTAAATATTTCTTCCCAATTAAAAAAGTCTGGCTTTATACTGGAGAAAGAAGAATCTTTTCTGTCATAGACTATATTTGAAGCTCTCATTGAAGCTCCATTTTCTAAATAATATACAGCTAATCTTTCGCCAGATTTTATTATATAGTCGGTATTAACTCCAAATTGCCTTACATGATTTATACATGCATGACCGATAGGATTATCAGGTACAGAAGTAATAAAAAAAGTATTTTCATTAAAATGAGCAAGAGAAACAGCTACATTACATTCAGATCCAGCATAAGTGATTTCAAAGTTTTTCGATTGCGAAAATCTTTCCTTGTTGATCGTAGTTAGCCTGAGTAAAATTTCTCCAAATGTAACTATTTTATTCATTTCTTTAAAAAAACCCTTTTTATTTCTGTATTTATTCAAATATACAATTATGATTTGAAAAATAAAATACATATTCTTTCATAAAAAAAATTTGTCAATAAATTTAGAAAAACGAATAAGCCCAGATAAGAAGGGAATAACTTTAGCATTTATATTGTCAATACTTTGGTCAGGTAACCCTATATCTATAAAAGTTGGACTAGAAGATGCACCTCCCTTAAGGCTTGGATGGATGAGATTTGTACTTGGAGGAATAGTAGCAATATTATGGTCTTTATATAACAAGGAGACTGTAAAGTTCAAAAAAAGTGATGTTATCCCATTGATTGGAACAGGATTATTATTTTCAGTACAGTTAGGATTTATGAATATTGGTCAAAATTATACCTCAGGGGGTCATGGTGTAATTATGATTACAACCTTTCCATTGTGGGCATCGATTTTTTCTCATTTATTTATTCCAAACGATAAATTAACTAGATTTAAGATTTTTGGAATGATTATTGCTTATATAGGGGTAATAATTCTTTTTTGGGAGTCAATTTCAAACTCAAGTAATAATTATCTAATTGGAGATCTTCTAATGTTAACTTCGGCAATGTTACTTGGGGCAAGACAAATTTATATTTCACAAATATCACAAGGCTTAAATCAGGCAGAAATTAAGATTTTATATACCCAAGCCTTCGTTGGAACCTTTACTTTTTTTATTTTTTCTCAACTATTTGAAAATTCAAATTTCTCGATTTCATATAACCTTGTAATTGCCCTACTCTATCAAGGAGTTATTATTGCAGGTTTCGGATTTATAGGACAAACATGGCTTATGAAAAAATATTTGCCTTCAAGAATATTGATTATTAATATTTCTCAACCTGTTTTCGGTGTTATATTAGCTTGGGTCGTTTTAGGTGAAATTCCTGGATTTGAACTTGTTTTTGCAACTATCTTTGTTTTATCAGGTTCTTATTTAGCTTTTAAAAATAGACAGTAATGTAGAAATATTATGATCAGATTATCTAAAATATAAATATGAAAGAGATTTCTAAAAAAATTAAGCTTGCATCTAATCCAAGATTTTCAGGCCCTAAAGTACAAAATAAAATCTTATGCATTCCAGAACATTGTGGTTATTTTTATGCTTGTTTTATAAGCACCAAACGTCCAAACAAAGTTGAAGAGAGAAAATGCTTACGATTTCAATCAGAAAAAAGAAAACCAAAATTAAAATTATCTATTTATTCGCAAAAAATATTAAGTAGTTATTAAAGATTTTTCCCTATGATTTTTTTTGATATCAAGTCTTCTATATATGAATCCTCATAGCCAATTGAACTAAGAACTTCTTTTGTATTTTCACCTAATAAAGGAGCACTAGATAATTTTGCATTACCTGTGGATACATTAAATATCGGACCACTCGATCTAACTTTTCCTCCTGTTTTATGATCAAGCTCAATAACATATTTATTTTTTATAGCTTGCTTATTATCAAGTAACTCTTCTGTGAATTGCATGGGCTCACAAGGTATATCATGGGACCTTAAAAACTTAATCCATTCATCTGTATTTTTTTTAAGAAATTTTGACTCCATTTTAGATTCAAATTCTTTTCCAATTTTTAGCAGCTCTTCTTCTGAAAACTTTTTTGAAAGATCGAATCTAACGTCTTCTAGATCAAATAAACTACTTATTCTTTTTCTAGCATGCATAGCCAAACACCCAAGAGCTAAAGCACCATTTTTAGTTTTATAAGCTCTATAATATTGGGCTATTTGAGGCGCTCCAGCTTGGGAAATATAGTCTTCTTGTATATCTTCAAAAGGTGTTTCATTTTTTATCATGTTATCTTTTTTATTTTCTAGCCATTTCTGTGCAGGGCTTAAATCGTTTTCTATTTCAGCAACTTGCATGGCTTGCATCGATAATGCTTGAGCTAGCAAGCTTGTTTGTAATAAGACTCCTTGACCAGTTAATCTAGCTTGATGAACACCAGAAACAACTCCTAGTGCCATTGCATAACCTGTAGAATAATCAATGTATGAAGATGATTTTACTGCACTTGGTGCTCCATGATAAATTTTGTTTTCCGTCGACATAATTCCTGTGTATGCTTGCATAATTAGATCAAAACCTGGTTCTGCTGCCTTATCACCTAAAGAGCCGTATGCTGTTGATTCTACATACACTAATTTTGGATTTATTTTAGATAGAGATCTATAATCATACTTTAACTTTTCTGAGGTATCTTTTCTGTTATTAGATATAACAGCATCCGCTTCGGAAACTAAACGGTGGCAAACTTCCTGCCCTTCTTCTGACTTTAAATCTATGCATACACTCTTTTTCCCTCTATTCAGTGCAATAAATAGCCTGCTTTCTCCAGGTGGTACAGAAGGGGAAGCATGTCTCCAAGGCTCTCCCATAGGTGGTTCAATCTTAATTACATTTGCCCCTAAATCAGAAAGAAGTTGACCTGCTGTGGGCCCAGCAACAAAATTTCCAAACTCTAAAACAGTTATATCTGATAGCGGACCATTAGATTTCATTTTCATATTTCCTATAAATAATTTTATAGAATTATACTAAAAATTTATAATGATTCCATTTTTTTTGATACTGTTTCTAGATCTTTATCGCCTCGACCAGAGAGTAAAAAAAGAATTGTCTGTTCTTTAGGTATTTCTTTTGACCAATTTGTCAAAAATCCTAGAGCGTGAGCTGGCTCTAAAGCAGGAATTATTCCTTCCTCTACTGACAATAACTTAAAGCCTTTCAAAGCTTCAGTATCAGTAGCAGAGTAATATTGTGCTCTTTCAATATCTTTAAGGTTTGAATGCTCAGGGCCAACACCTGGATAATCAAGACCTGCTGAAATTGAGTGCGCCTCCTGAATTTGTCCAAATTTATCTTGCAATACATAGCTTAGGGATCCATGTAATATTCCAGGAGTTCCTTTAGTTAAGGTTGCAGCATGTTTTTGGGTGTCTATACCTTCTCCACTCGCCTCTATCCCTATGAGTGATACATCTAAATCATCTATAAAAGCGGAGAAAATTCCAATTGCATTAGAACCTCCCCCAACACAAGCTAAAACATAATTAGGAAGGCTTCCTGTTTTTTCTATAATTTGTTTTCTAGATTCAATGCCTATAATAGACTGAAATTCTCTAACAATATATGGGTATGGATGAGGCCCTACTGCACTTCCAATAATATAATATGTACTTTCCACATTAGTGACCCAATCTCTAATCGCTTCATTTACAGCATCTTTTAATGTTTTAGAACCAGAGGTAACAGGTACAACTTTTGCTCCAAGCATTTCCATTCTATAAATATTAGGAGCTTGTCTTTTAATATCTTCTTCACCCATATATACAATACATTCAAGGTTTAGCATCGAACAGGCTGTGGCTGTGGCAACTCCGTGTTGACCAGCACCTGTTTCTGCAATTATTCTTTTTTTCCCGATTCTTTTTGCAAGCAAGGCTTGGCCAATTGCATTATTAATTTTATGAGCACCTGTATGAGCTAAATCTTCTCTTTTAATCCAAATTTTTTGGTTTAGCTTTTCTGATAAGTTTTTTGCGTAATATAATGGAGTAGGCCTACCAATAAAGTCATTTTGTAAGTCGGTTAGTTCCTCCCAAAAAGAATTGTCTTTAGAATATTTTTCATAAGCTTCTTCAATTTCTTTGAGTGAAGACATTAGTGTTTCTGGCACAAACTTACCACCAAATTTACCAAATCTTCCATTGATGGACGGTTTATTTATATTTTTTGAAGTCATAATTTTAATTCTTTATACTTTCAGGATATCAAACTAATAAATTAATTTTTATAGATTTATTTTTGATAAATCGAAATTTCCAAAATAAGGTAGTGCATCTATTGGATTCTTTCCATCAAATTGAATTTTATTAATAATTATTTTTGTAGTTTTAGTATCTACTAGAATACTACTCTTCAATTTACTAATTTTTCCACAAAACTCAGATAAATAATCAGTTACTTTCATATCCAAAATCTTAAATCTTTTATTGTTATGAAAAGAATATACTTGAGGCCAACTATAGAAAGCTCTAAATTTAGCCTCTATTTTTTCAGCGCTATCTTGCCAATCTATATGGCCCTCATGTTTTTTTATAATTTTGGTATATGATGCTTGTTTATCTTCTTGTTTTTTTATGTTTTGGTTCTTTACCAAATTTTCTATAGCCGAATTAATGCCTTTTGATGATTCGTAAAGAAGAATATTTAATAAATCTTCATATTTTTCATTTTTATTCAATTTTATAGGTCGGCTTCTATATAATATATCGCCTGTATCAATGCCTTTATCCATTTTTATGATTGAATATCCTGATTCCTTATCAAGATTTAGTATAGAGCTTTGAATAGGTGATGGTCCTCTATATTTAGGTAACAAAGATGGATGAATATTTATGGATCCAAATTTAGGAATATTAATGATTTTTTCAGGTAATATAGAGCCATATGCACATACAAGAAAAATATCAGGATTAAGTTTTCTTAATTCACTTGAAAAACTTTCATCAATTTTGGTTGGATCAAAATAAGGAATATTTTTCTGATTTGAAAATCTTTTCAATTCAGATTCTTTGAATTTTCTTCTTTTTGTTTTTTTTGGAACTTTTTTTGACACTATTCCTATAATTCTGTGATTTGTAATAACAGAATCTAAAATAGGCTTAATTGATGGAGGCGTTCCAAAAAAAACAATGTTCATAAATCATTAATAATTATATTTAACTCTTATTATTATAATGGCGCTAATGTCTCAATAATTAATATCTCAAATTGAGAATTACTATTTTTATTCAAATTCTTTTGTTTTTGCTAAAAACTCATCAATTATATGAATTTAAAAGGCTTTTATTTAAAATAATTAATGAATATTATTTCTTTTATGCGGACTTTAATCTTCATTTCTTGATTTAGGTTTTATATAAATTTTTTTTCAAAAAATACTTCGTCGCAGATGGTCGCTACTTACAAAAATTTATTTGTATTTAATTTGTTCTTAAGGGGTTTATGCTGGATAATATATTGGCGAATAAAGTATGGTCTGCCTCATTAGGATACCTTGAGATGGTAGTCCCTGAAACTACGTATAAAACTTGGTTAGAAAATACAGAGGGAGTTTCTATCTCTGGAGACTTATTAGTGGTTTCTACTCAAAGTATATTTGCTATTGAAATGCTATCTCAGAGATTAAATAAAACTATTAAGGATGCAATTTATCAAACAAGTAATAAAAATTATCAAATCCAATACACCTTGAGTGGAGATGAGAAAAATAACAGATCTAAGACAACTCAAGGTGCAATTGAGGGAAGTTGGATAAACCCTAGATTTGATTTTAAGTCTTTCATAACCGGAAGCTCCAACTATTTAGCTTATGCTGCTGCTAAAAAAATATGTGAATTACCAGGAGAGATCTACAATCCTTTATACTTATATAGTGAATGGGGTCTTGGTAAAACTCACTTGATACAATCTATTGCTAAAACCTTAAAGACAAAAGGACTCAAGGTGTTATCAGTTTCAGGAGAAACTTTTGTTAATGAATTCGTAAAATCAATTAAAAACAAATCTCCACAAAAAATGAATAAGTATAGAGAGGCAGATGTTTTCATTCTTGATGATATAGACTTCTTTGTAGGGAAAAAACAAACCATTGAATTATTTATTCACATAATAAATCAACTATCAATATCAGGGAAACAAATAGTTGTCACCTCATATAACCATCCAAGCAAACTAGATGTATCAAAGAGACTAACCTCCATATTGAAATCAGGCCTTATAGTAAAAATACAAACACCTGACAAAGAAACCTCTAAAAAATACATTACTAAATCTTTCAAAAAGAACGGTGTGAATATTTCTGAAGAATTAATTGATTTTATAGGTAGTAAAAAATATGATTCTTTCTCTGAAATTGAAGGAATTATTAAGTCACTTGTAGCGCATTCTGATTTATTAAATACAGAAATTACCGAAAGTATGGTTAGAAGCATTCTTCATGACTATAAGCTTGAAAATATTAAAGATATTAATATTTCTAAAGAGAAAATATTTGGTCTTATAAAATATATGTTTGGGATAACTGAGAGAGAAATAATTGGAAGAAAAACTGATAAAAAAACAAGCTTTGCAAGGCAAGTGGCAGCATATTTATTGATTGAAAAGTCAAATTTTTCTATGGCTCAGGCAGGAAAAGTCTTAGGTAATCGTAATCACTCGACCATTATATATTCTGTAAACAAAATTAAGAAAATTATGTTGAAAGATGTTGAACTTAAGCAAGAAATAGAGAAATCTTTAATTCAAAATTAATTTCTAAAAGTTTTTCCAACTCTTTCAACAAATTTATAAACAGTTTTGAACAAATAATTTTATACTTAATATAAATGGGTTCATAAACAATTTGAACACACTTAATTAATACAATTAAATTTAAATATATGTATATAGATAAAGTAATAATAAATATTAAATCTGGTGATGGAGGAAAAGGTTCCATAAGTTTTAATCAAGATTCAAAAAACTCTAGAGGTGGACCTGATGGTGGAAACGGAGGAAAAGGTGGAAGTATTTGGATTATGTGTGATAAAAACATGTCTTCCTTAAATTCCTTTAGACATTCTAAATTTTTCAATGCTGAAAACGGAGGAAATGGTTCAGATCAAAAAAAAACTGGTTTGAACGGTAAAGATCTATTTATAAAAGTACCAGATGGGACCCTTATTCGTGATGTAAAAAAAGAAAAAAATCTTATAGCAGTAATTACTACTGAATCTGAGCCCATAGAGCTATTCAAAGGAGGAAAAGGTGGAAGAGGAAATGTTGCTTTTGTAACCTCTAAAAATAAAGAACCACTTCTTGCAGAAGCAGGAGAAAAAGGTTCAAACTATCAACTTGAATTAGATTTGAGGTTTTTTTCAAATGTGTGCCTTATAGGTCGACCAAATTCAGGAAAATCAAACATTATTCGAAATATATCAAATGCAAAGGTAGAGGTAGCTGAATATCCTTTTACTACAAAACAACCAGTATTGGCTTCAATTAGTAGAGGTTTTAAAAATATTAAAATAGCAGAAATACCTGGCCTTGTTTCTCATAATGAAAAAAATTTAGCATCAGGAAATAACTATCTTAAGCATTTGCTAAGAACCAATACCATAGTCATGGTTATTGATATAAATAATGATATTTTGAAGGAAATAAAATTTTTATTGGATATAGTCAATAATTTTAACCCAATATTGTCTAAAAAAAATATAGGGTTGATAATATCAAAGTATGATTCAAAGTCCAAACTAAATATCTCTCAATTATTATCAGAAATAATCAATAATTTTAATTTCTTCAAGAATAAGATTTTTTTATTATCTAAGAGTTTTGATAAACAAACCGAAGAATTTTTAGCTTTTGCATATAATTCAATTAACAGTTCTGAAAATAAATTTGATATCGATTTGCCAATTATTAGTCTTAAAAAAAATAATGATAAAAGGGTTGTTTATGATGGAGATTCTTTTATTATAAAAGACAAACAATTTGTTCAACTAGCAGAAGGATCTAACCTTAACAATTGGAAAACGCTTATCCAATTTCAATATAAATTAAAATCATCGAAGATCTCCAAAGAACTCGAAAATATTGGTATAAAAAGAGGTGATACCTTAAAAATAGGAGAATATTCATTCAACTGGGAAGAGTAATATGCTAAAAAGTATATTTTTTGGAGGAACATTTGACCCTGTTCACAATGGACATATAGAAGTAATAAAATACATAAAAAATAATTTTAAGTTTAAAAAAATATTTATAGCTCCAGCTGGTAACCAATATATGAAAATTGTTCCCCCAATAGCCACTCCAATTCAAAGATATGAGATGTGTAAACTAGCATTTGCTGATAACGATATTGAATTAGTTGATTATGAAATCAATAAATTATCTCCAAGTTATACTATTGATACTCTAAATTATATAAATAAAAATTATCCAGATTCTAATATCTCTAGTATAGTATTAGGTTCTGATGCATTCGAAGAAATAAATTTATGGAAGAAGGGTTCTTATCTATTAAGTAAATATAAATTCATCGTTTTCTCTAGAAATGACTTATACCAAACCTCTAAAGAAAATGTAAATATAGTAAAAAAATTATCTAATTTGAACTCTTCTGATATTAGAAAAAAAATAAAAGAAAATAAATCTGTTTTATCTTTTACACCGATTGAAATACAAGAATATATAAAGGAAAATAATTTATATAGATGATGGATAATAATATAAAAAAAAGATTACTGAAACGAGCAATTGAATTAAAAGCTATTGAATATGGTGAATTTACTTTGGCAAGTGGAATGAAGTCTAATTTTTATTTCGACGGAAGATTACTTTCCTTAGATCCAGAAAGTTCTAGCATTATTTCTGATTGGGTTCTTGGAAAGCTTATGGAGCTACAAGTAAACTATATTGGAGGTCCAGCAGTGGCTGCTGTCCCAATTATCGGATCTACAGTATATAACGCTTTTATTAAAGGTTATTCTCTTTCAGGTTTTTTTATAAGATCAGAAAGAAAAGATCATGGTCTTCAAAAAAAAATTGAAGGGAATCTTCCAAATAATTCATCAGTTGTTATCATTGATGACACCATGTCAACTGGAGGCTCTTTAATAGATTCAATGAATGCAGTAAAAGAAAATAATTGTGAAATCTTACAGGTTTTGACCGTTCTAGATAGGAAGCTTGGTGGTTCAGAAAAACTTCTAAGTTTAGGCTATAATTATTCTACTATTTTAGAGGTTAATTCATCAGGAGAAATAATTTGAAGACAGAAAGAGAAATTTTTATAAAATCTATTCAATCTCTTGCAGAAAGTGTATATGATTTTCATGATAGGTGGAATTTAATAAATTATAATAAGCCTTCTCATGAAGCAATGAAAGAAAGAAAAGAATTACTTGCCGAAGAAGTAAGTGAACTAAATCAAGAAATTGATAAAACTGATGAATTAAAATCAATAAAATTGCTTTGTAGAGAAGCCGCAGATGTTCTTTATGTTTCAGTGGGACATTTACTTGCTCTCGGAAAAGATGGTCTTGAAGCTATAGACCAGGTTTCACAAAAAAATAATAAGAAAACAAGCAAAACTCATTTTTTTGATAAAAAGGTAAAAAAGGTAAAAAAGCTAAATATCTAAGTTTTTTACCTCTAAGGCATTGGATTTTATAAAATCTCTTCTAGGTTCAACATCGTCACCCATTAATGTTCTAAAGATATCGTCTGCAGATATTGCATCATCTGCAGAAACTCTTAGCATTACCCTATTTTCTGGGTCCATAGTTGTATCCCACAGTTGATCTGGGTTCATTTCTCCTAACCCCTTATATCTTTGAATATTGAAACCAGATTTATCTGCGTTATTTTCAAGTGAAGATATAACTTGACTCCATTCTAGATTTTCTTCAATTACCTCGTCATTTTTCTTTATAGAAAAATGGCCTTTCAAAAATTTTTTTATTTCTGGGTATATTTTTTGAGCTTTTATAATTGATGGATGATTATTTGCTGTAATAGATTCATTGATTTTCTTTATTTCATTATCATCATCAATTATTTCTGAATCAAACAAGTCTGGTTGTATATTTTCTGCTTCATCTTTAGATTCATTTTTATAGGTATCTAAATTTTTTGATGCTAAACTTAAAAATTCTTCATCACTTAGGTTTAGTATCCTAGCTATTTCATTTGATTCACTGAAAGATTTTATATCTGAAATAAATTTACCTATAGAAGCGCCTTTAATTTCTTTATTACCTTCAGAATGTACTATGGAAAAGTTATTATAAATTTTTTCAGATATCCACTTATTTAAATCATTATCTGAATAAATCCACTTACTACTTCTACCTCTTGAAACCTTATATAAAGGAGGCTGCGCAATGTAGAGATTACCTGCTCCAATTAATTCAGGCATATTTCTATAAAAGAATGTAAGCAAAAGAGTCCTTATATGAGCTCCATCAACATCAGCATCTGTCATGATAATAATCCTATGATATCTTAGTTTTTCATGATTAAAATCCTCTCCTAATCCTGTTCCTATAGCTGTAATTAAAGCCACAATTTCTTCGTGAAGTAGCATTTTTTCAGGCCTAGCTTTTTCGACATTTAATATTTTTCCTCTTAGAGGGAGAATAGCTTGGAAATTTCTATCTCTTCCTTGCTTTGCTGACCCTCCAGCAGAATCTCCTTCAACGATATATAATTCAGACTTACTGGGATCTTTTTCAGAACAATCAGCAAGTTTTCCGGGAAGAGAGCCCCCATCAAGAGCGTTTTTTCTAATTATTAGATCTCTAGCTTTCTTTGCAGCTTCTCTTGCTCTTGCAGAAGTTAATGACTTATTAAGGATTTTTTTTGCATCCTCTGGATTGTCTTCTACAAATTCACTTAGTCTTCTTCCTATTATTTGTTCGACAGCCCCTTTGACTTCAGGATTACCAAGCCTTCCTTTAGTTTGACCTTCGAACTGAGGATCTTTTACTTTTACTGAAACTACACACATCAGGCCTTCTCTTACATCTTCACCGGATAATGATTGGATATCTTCTTTAAAAAAACCTTGTTTTTTACCATAATCATTGATGACTCTGGTTAAGGCTGATCTAAAACCTGTTACGTGAGTCCCACCATCCGCAGTTCTTATACAATTTGCAAAAGAAAGGGTGTTATCTATAAAAGATTCATTATATTGAATAGCTGTTTCAACTACTACATCTTCAATTACTTCATTGGCGTACATTATATTTTCATGAATTGAATTTCTTTTTTTATTTAAATTTCTTACAAAACTTTGTACCCCTCCTTCAAACTTAAAAGCAACCTGATTATGGGGCCATAAGTCTTCGTGATAATTTGAAATAAATTGAATATTTAGGCCTTGATTTAAGTATGCCATTTCTCTGAATCTAGTAGTAATTGCTTCATATGAGTAATCTATATCAGGAAAAATTTCTTGATCTGGCAACCATGTTACGGATGTTCCTGTACCTTTTAAATCTTCATCTGTTTGAGCCCTATTCTCAAGAGGTCCATCAGGCTTCCCTTTAGTGTAAGACTGGCTCCAAACTTTTTCATCTCTCCTCACTTCAACCTTTAGCCATGAAGAAAGTGCATTTACTACAGATGCACCTACTCCGTGCAATCCTCCTGAAACTTGATATCCTTTACCTCCAAATTTTCCTCCTGCATGAAGCGTAGTCATAACTGTTTCAACAGCCGAGATTCCTGTTTTTTTATGTTTATCTACAGGAATTCCTCTTCCATCATCTATCACAGTAACTGATTTATCTTTATTTAAAATAACAATGATTTTTGACGCAAATCCAGCCATTGCTTCATCTACTCCATTATCAACAATTTCATGAATAAGATGTTGAACTCCCTCTAAACCTGTAGTTCCAATATACATTCCGGGCCTTTTTCTTACTGCCTCAAGTCCCTCCATAACGGTTATATCTTCAGCGCTGTAATCTTTAGAACCCTTATGATTATTATTTACATTTTTTTTAGCCATTCTTAAAATCTTTTCTCGCGCGCGCGCGTTTATTTTAGATAGTAATCCAAGATACTATGCCTAAATACTATATTATAGAAAAGAAAATATATAGTGAGATGACTTAAATTTCAAATTTAGATGAAATTTTGAACTAAAAATTTTTTTTATAAAAAAACAGTTTATAAACTTGACTTAATTATTTCCCAAGATGAAGATATTTCCCAAGAGATTAAAAATTATTAGGAATATTCATAAAATGGAAATAACCAAGGAAATTCAAAAGCTAATGCTTGAAAGAATGTGGACAATTAGATCTTTTGAAGAAAAAGTAATTGAAGTTCATGAAGCAGGAGAGTTTGTTGGCCCAGCACATCCTTATATTGGTGAAGAAGCAGTTGCTGTAGGCGTATGTTTGGCATTGAAAGATACTGATTATATTGCTGGCAATCATAGATCTCATGGTCATCCACTTGCTAAGGGCGGGAGCATAAAAAAAGCTATGGCTGAAATTTATGGAAGAGTAGATGGCTACTGTAAAGGAAAAGGCGGCTCAATGCATCTGGCAGACTTTTCTGTAGGTATACTAGGAGAGTCAGGAATAGTTGGTTCTTCTGTTCCTGTTGCTACTGGAGCTGGCTTAGCTTCTAAAATGGGGAAAAAAGATTTTGTTTCGGTTGTTTTTTTTGGAGACGGCGCTTCTAATCAGGGGGCTTGTCACGAATCAATGAATCTCGCTTCTATCTGGAAGCTTCCAGTCATATTTGTTTGTGAAAATAATCAATATGCCATAACCAATTCATATGAAAATTCAGTAGCTGTGGATAATGTTTCGGATAGGGCAGTTGCTTATAATATGCCAGGAATTTTAGTCGATGGGCAAAATGTTGAAGCCATGTATGAGGCAACATCAGAAGCTGTTAAGAGAGCAAGAAACGGAGAAGGGCCTACTCTCATAGAAGGTTTGACATATCGTTTCGAAGAGCATTCTCTTGGCTTGGGAAAGATCAGAAGAGGAGAGTATAGAGACAAGTCAGAAATAGATAAATGGAGAGAAAGAGACCCTATAGATATTCTTACAAAAAAATTAATAGACAGAGGAATTCTTACTAACGAAGATTGTAAAAAGATTGAAAATAATTCTAGGTTAGAGATAGAAGAGGCAGTTAACTTTGCAAGAAAAAGTGAATTTCCTGGACCAGATGATTTATTCGAAGGAATGTGGGCAAATCCTATACCAAAACCTTAATTAAACGGAGTAATTTAATGGCAGAAAAATTATTTGCTGATGCTATAAATGAAGCTATAGCTGAAGAAATGAGAAGAGACCCTAATGTATTTATTATGGGAGAAGATATAAGATTATCTATTTATGGAGCTACCAAAAATTTATATAAAGAATTTGGAGAGGAAAGGGTTTTAGATACGCCTTTGTCTGAAAATGGTTTTTTTGGAGCAGCAATAGGTGCTTCATTAGTTGGCATGAGGCCTATCGTAGAAACAGTAACTAGCTTTATGTGGGTGGCAATGGATCAATTAATATCACAAGCTGCAAAAATGAGATATATGTTTGGAGGCCAAGCAACATTACCGGTTGTTTATAGAGCATCAATGGCTTATGGTGCAGGTTCGGCTGCTCATCATTCTGATAGAAACTATCCAATGTTTATGAATATGCCAGGAGTAAAGATCGTTGTTCCAGCGACATCTGCTGATGCTAAAGGGCTACTAAAGACTGCTATCAGAGACGATGATCCTGTAATAATTTTTGAAGATACAAACTTAATGGGAACTAGAGGAGATGTAACAGAAGAAGAAATACCATTTGGTAAAGCTGAGATATTAAAAAAAGGTAATGATTGTACAATAGTAGGAATAGCTGGTTCGGTAAAGCTTGCATTAGAAGCAGCTAATAAACTGGAAAAAGAAGGAATATCTTGTGAAGTAATAAATCCAAGAACCTTAGTTCCTTTGGATAAACAATTAATTTTATCTTCAGTTGAAAAAACAGGTCGGCTGGTAATTGCTGATCCTGCACATAAAGTATGCTCAGCTGCTTCTGAAATTTCTTCAATTATTGCTGAAGAAGGGTTTTGGTTTTTACAGTCTCCAATTATAAAAGTAGCTTCTGAACAAGTTCACATACCTTATGCCCAGACTCTAGAGGCATTAGTTTATCCTAATATTGAAAAAATTTCAAAAGCCGTTAAAGAAACAATGGAAATAGAATAAATGATAAAAGCTCTAACATTTGATTTGTTTGGCACTATTTTAGATTTAGAAAAAAGTACTTATCCGTCTATAAAAAATATTTTAGATAATAATAAATCTTCAGTAACCCCTCAAGAATTTTGGGCCTTCTTACGTCACAGACAAAGAATAGAACAATATCAAGATAATATTCTTGATCTTGGTCACAGCGGTTATCTTATAACTGTCAAAAATGCATTTAAGTATACTTCTAGAAAATTTAATATGGAGCCGTCATTAAGTGAGTTAGAATTATGGGATGATAATTGGCAGAATTTAATTCCATTTGATGATATTTCTGAAAATCTAAAGTTATTGAAAAAAAATTTTTCCTTAATTGCTTTATCTAATGGTAATAAGTCATTCTTAGACCATTTGGCAAAAAATAGAATTCAGTTTGATTTTGATAATATTATATCTGTTGAAGATGTCGGAGCCTTTAAGCCTTTTTCAGGAGTGTATAGAAAAGCTTCTTTAATTTCAGGATATAATTTATCAGAGATATTAATGGTATCTGCTAATTCATTTGATGTTATGGGAGCAAAAAGCTGTGGAATGATAGGAGCTTATATTGACAGATATAATTTGCCTTATGAAGAATGCCATAAAATGTTAAAACCAGATGTTATAGTAAGAGATTTCAATCAACTTTTTGAAAAACTTGACAATCAAGGAGTTATAAATGCCTAAAGAAATAAAACTTCCTCAGTGGGGGATGAATATGAATGATGGAACTGTAGTGAAGTGGTTAAAATCAATAGGAGAAGATGTCTCAAAAGGTGATGATCTTGTAGAAATAGAATCAACAAAAGTAAATGCAGCAGTAGAAGCTACTGAGGCTGGTAAACTGGGCAGAATAGATATAAAAGAAGGAGATTTAGTTCCTGTTGGAACTGTTTTGGGAATGATTTTATTAGAAGGTGAGTCTGAAAGTGATATACCAGATAAATTAATAGATAATAAAGAGGAAAATAATGAAATAAAACCAAAAGAAAATATTATTTTAAACAAAAAAGTAATAGCTTCACCTAGAGCAAGGAGCTTGGCTAAAAAGCTAGAAATAGATATCTCAGATCTACTAGGTACTGGTCCATCTGGAAGAATAACTGAAGAAGATGTGCGTTTATTTTCAGAAAATTTAAATATTTCAGACAAAACAATTTATTCCATCAAAGAGTCCATTCCTAGCACTGGAATTAGGCAAATTATTGCAAAAAGAATGTTTGAAAGTGCTCAAAATCCTCAAGTAACCTTAAATACAGTTGCCTGTGTAGATAGTTTGTTTGAATTACAAAAAACCTTGATATCAAACTGGAGAAGAGAAAAAATAAGACCCCAGGTGAATGACATATTATTAAAAATAGTTTCAGACACATTAATAACTAACCCAAAACTAAACGCTCACTATAACAATCAATCTTTGGACTTGATAGAAAATATAAATTTGGGTGTGGCTATGGCAGTTAAAGATGGTCTTGTAGTCCCAGTTATAGTAGATTCACAAAAAAAAGATTTTCTTGAAATAAGTAAAGAAATCAGAACTTTTTCTAAAAAGATCAAAAGTAATCAACTTTTACCAGATGATATTACTGGTTCAACTTTTACTATTTCTAACTTATCTTCCTATAATGTTGAGTACTTTAATCCAATAATTAATCCACCTGAAGTTGCTATTTTAGGAGTAGGTAAAATTTCTAATAAAATAGACTTAGATGAAAATAAAGAGGTAGTTGTAAAAAAAATTATTCATTTATCCTTAACTTTTGATCACAGGGCATTAGATGGCGTTCCTGCTTCTAATTTTTTAGATAGCTTGGTTAAAAATATAGAAAGCATTTAATTTGTATAAAGTAGGTATAATTGCTAATCCGTCTGCTGGAAAAGATATAAGAAGACTTGTGGCATCTGGAAGAGTTATTTCGAATCAGGAAAAAGCAAATATTATTACTAGATTTATAAGAGGTCTTATATTCAAGGGAATTAAGAATTTCTATTTCATGCCTGATAAGTCAGGTCTATATAGACCATCTATTGAAGAATTTAAGAATGATATAAATTCATTTATTTTAGATACAAAATATTATGATGGCCCTGATCAAACACTTTTTTCTGCAGAGCTAATTAGTAAATTAGGTTGCGATTGTGTTTTAGTTTTAGGTGGTGATGGTACTAATAGATTAGTAGCAAAAAAAATTGGTAAAATCCCTATTATTCCATTATCAACTGGTACAAATAATGCATTTCCTATTGATATTGATCCAACTATTGCTGGACTTGCATCAGCATATTATATTTTGAATAAAAATAATAAAAAATTGTTACAACAAAAACCTTTATTAAAAGTAGTTATAGATAAAGAAATAGAAGAAATTGCTTTAGTAGATTTGGCTATTAGTAAGCAAAACTTTGTTGGATCAAAAGCTATATGGGATCCAGAAGTGATTTCTGAATTATTCCTCACCCAATCTAACCTAACCTCAATCGGATTATCTTCTATTGGTCAAAAAATTTCAAAGATACCAAAGAATTATGGTCTCAAAATCCAATTTGGAAAAAGAGGGAAAGAAATTTATGCCCCAATTGCTCCAGGCTTGATATCTAATATCACAGTTAAGAACTATGAACTTTTTTCTTATGGTAAAAAATATATTATTAAGAATTTAATTGGAACAATTGCCTTAGATGGTGAAAGAGAACTAGAAATATATAAAAAAAATTTGATAGAAATTTCACTTCATAAATCAGGTCCCTTCGTAGTAGATGTTATAGAATCAGTAAAACAAGAAAACTTGTCTTATATAAATTAGGAGGAAGCTTATGCCTTATAAGGTCAATCACATCCACATAAAATCTAAAGATCCTAAAATTACAGCTGAATGGTTTGTAAAAGCATTTAATGTAAAAATAATTTCAGAAGTGGTAAGGCCAGTGGGAGATCAATTCATAGTAACTCAAACTGAAGGAGGTCTAGCAATTAATATTTCTAGTGAAAGAGATAATGAAGTCTTAGGGCCTGCTGATGATGATGCTCATTATGGACTCGAACATTTTGGGTTTGATACTGAAGACATTGATGCTGACATTGAAAGACTAGTATCATTAGGGGCTATTCATAAAGAGGGCCCAATGGAGCAACCTGATGGAAGAAAAATAGGCTTTATAGCGGCTCCAGGTGGAATAAGAATAGAACTTATTCAACAAGTCCCATGATATCTTAGCCCTTGCGAGTCCAGGGAATTTCTCTATTTTCATTAATTGATTGTAATCCTGCAGTTATGTATCCATAACAAAATGCAAAGGCCACTCCGGATTTATTTGATCCAGAAATTTCAGGAACATGATCAGGCATTAACATATATTTGTAACCAACTTCTTTATAAGTCTTTAGTGCCTCGATCATATCCACTGAACCCTCATCTGGAAATACTTCCATAAAATCAAGTTTTTTACCTAAGATATTTCTAAAGTGAACATTAAATATTTTTTTTCGTTTGCCGAAATATCGAATTACATCAAATATTTCTTTTCCTGGATCTTCAAGCATTTCACAAATTGTACCTTGGCAAAAGTTTAGTCCGTGATAATCACTTTCATGCATATTTATAAATTTTTTTAAGCCCTCAACTGTTCCTAAGACTCGAGTTACTCCCTTGTAACCATTTGGTGTATAAGGATCATGTGGATGGCAGGCTAGTCTGACTCTTAATTCTTCTGCCACAGGAACTATTCTTTCTAAAAAGTAATCTATTCTCTCCCAATTAGTTTCCTCGTCTAAAATTCCAACTATTCCAGGCTTTTCATCCTGATTAATTTTTTCCCATCTAAAAGTAGAGTTTATGGAGCCACCTCTTCCTTTTTCATTTTCGGATCTAGGTATCCCAATTATATTCATATTGTACTTAACTGCAGGTATTCCCACTTTTGAACATAGTTCTATAATTTTTTGTATAGATTCTATTTCTATATCTCTTTCTGGAGATTTTCCAAGCATTATATTAGGGCTTTGTGATTCTTCTAATGGACGGGAAGACAATGGTATTTGAACCATGTCTAATTTTAGTCCATTTTTTTCTATAACTTCAATATGCTTCTCTAAAATATCTAAGGTCCAATCATGTGGATTTATGGATTTAAAATTACCTTTTTCATCTTCAATAAAAGGGTCTGCACATATGTTTTTAACTCCTAATTGAGACCATACTTCTAAGTCTGAATTATTTCTTGGTGCAACTTGAGTTCCGATATACATTTATTACCTCATTGATATTTTATTTAATATTAAGTTTTTCCAATCATTATATTTTTTATTTATTCTATTGTAATTTTCTTTCTCTGGGAAAAAATCTTTATATGAATTATAAGATAATTTCTTCTTTGATATATTTTCTAGTGAGAGTTTTGCAACACCAAGTGAAGTCATTTCATTATTATTAGCAACCCTAACTACAATATTTAATAAATTCGATAAAAGTTGATTAAAGAAAATACTTCTTGATAAACCTCCGTCGATTTTAATGCTCTTAATTTTATAATTTATTGTTTTTTCTATAGAATCTACAATAGATTTTGTTGAGAAAGCTACAGACTCGAAACCCGCTCTTAATATATCGTTTTTATTATATGATGAATTAATATTTTCTATACTAGCTCTAATTTCACCATCCCAAAATGGTGCTCCTAAGCCATTCAATGCAGGAACTATAAGAATTTCGTTAAAATTACTGTTATTTAGATATTCTTCAATTTGTTTGTTTTCTTGAAAAATATCAATACTTTTTAGCCATTCAATTAAGGATCCTGCTGATAATATTGTCCCTTCAAGCGCGTGATTACTTTTTTTACCTATTTTATTAGAAATTGTTGATAGAAAATTTTGGTTGAAATTATATCTTTTCTCAGCCGTATCAATAAGCAAAAAACCTCCGGTACCAAATGTACATTTTATCTCAGTCTCTTCATTATTTTTGTGACCATATAATGATGATTGCTGGTCACCAAGAATACTATTTATAGGGATTTTTTTTCCTAATATATTCTCATTTAAAACACCAAAATTATGATTTGATTTAACTACTTTAGGCAAGATAGACATTGGTATATCCAACTCTTCTAATATTTTGATGTCCCATGTCTCTGTTTTGGTATTAAACAAACCAGTTCTTGAAGCATTTGTTATTTCTGTTATATGGGGATTGCCATCTACAATATTTGCTAAAATCCAAGAATCTATTGTGCCAACACAAATATCTTTTTTTTCAAATAGAGATTTTATGTTTCTTAGCGCCCAAACTATTTTAGAAAATGAAAAATAGGGGTCTACTTTTAATCCTGTAGATTTATTTATCATAGCTTCTAATTTAGTTCCAATGATGCTATTGCAAAAATCTATTCCTCTTAGGCATTGCCAGCTAATCGCAGGACTTAATGGTTCAAGAGTTTTTTTGTTCCAAAATACAATGGTTTCTCTTTGATTTGTTAGCCCAATCGATAGTATACATTCCTTATGAATATTATTTTTATTTACAGCTTCTAATAAGGTTTCTCCTACAGATCTTAATACCTCCTTTGGGTCCTGCTCGACCCAACCATTATTAGGATAAAATTCTTTAATTTCCCTTTGACTGGTACAAACAAGAGTTAGATTTTCGTCATAAACTACTGTTCTAGTTGATGTACTTCCTTGGTCTATAGATAATATATAGTTTAATTTCTTTTTCATGAAATTATCTTATCATCAAAAAAACATCTATAATCTTACAATGACAACAGAAGAATTGATTATTTCAATAGTAAGAATTTTTGCCTCTTTAGTGGTATTTAAATACAATTTTTTGGGGGCTATTTTAGTAATTCTTATTGATTTTTCTGATCTTTTTATGATGAATTTAATTAATCTTGGAGGGGTAAGAAATTATCAAATGCTTGATAAGCTTCTTGATCTTTTCTATATTATCTATTTTCTAATTATTACACTTAGGTGGGAAAGGTTGCTTAGAAATATAAGTATTACTTTGTTTATTTTTAGAATTCTAGGCTTCTTTCTTTTTGAGTTTTTTCAAAATCGATTAATTTTATTTATTTTTCCAAATATATTTGAATTTTGGTTTTTGGGAATTGCATTACTTTTATTACTAAAAATTGAAATAAGTAAAAAAAAAATAATTATAATTTTTTTGGTGACAACTTTCTTAAAACTAATACAAGAATATATCTTACATGTATGGAAGGTTTTAGATAATTATAAAGCAACAGAAGTATTTAATTCTATGATTGAAATTTTCAGCTAACTTTTGAGAGCTTTCGTCTTCTCCATCTACTTAGTTTATATGCCCTTTTTTTAATTCTTAAGTTTTTAGGTCTTTCAGGCATAAAATCATTGAGTATTTTCAAATTTGTTTTACTTTTAGATTTTTTAGCATCAAAGATTGTCCCTTGGGCATTTTTATTTTGTTTTAAGTTAGGAAGCTCCGCTAAGAATTTACCAGTTGGAGTATTTGTAGAAGCAACAAACTCTGGTGTTCCTTCGCAAACGATAAAACCTCCTTTATCTCCAGCTTCAGGTCCAAGCTCTATAATCCAGTCTGAATTCTTTATCATATCAAGATGGTGCTCTATTAATAAAACTGAGTTCCCATTTTCTACAAGAGCATGTAAAACTTCTAATAATTTAGAACAATCATCAAATGATAATCCTGTAGTTGGCTCATCTAAAATATATAATGTTTTTCCTGTAGATCTTTTAGATAGCTCTGTTGCCAATTTAATTCTTTGAGCTTCACCACCTGACAAAGTTGTAGCTGGTTGCCCCAATTTAATGTATCCTAATCCAACTTTATTTAATGTTTCTAGTTTTTTGTTTACTCCTGGTATATTTTCAAAAATATATAAAGCCTCTTCTACTGTCTTATCTAAAATGTCAGCAATTGATTCTCCCTTAAACTTAATTTCTAAAGCATCATTGTTATACCTTTTTCCACTACAAATTTCACAAGGGATAGTTACATCAGGTAAAAACTGCATTTCTATTTCTTTATATCCAGCTCCTGAGCAATCTTCACATCTTCCTCCTTTGACATTGAAAGAAAATCTTCCAGCTTTATAGCCTCTACTCATTGCTTCTGGCATTTTTGAGAAAAGCTCTCTGATTGGAGTAAATAGGCCAGTATATGTAGCAGGGTTAGATCTAGGTGTTCTCCCTATTGGTGATTGATCAATTACTATAAGTTTATCTATATTTTCTAAGCCATTGATTTCATCATATTTTCCTTCTCTAACTGATTTTCTAGACATCTTTTTTAGAAGAGCATTTGATAAAACATCATTGATAAGAGTACTTTTACCTGAACCAGAAATTCCTGAAACACAAACAAATTTATTTAATGGTATTCTTACATCAATATTTTTTAGGTTATTTTCAGAGGCTCCTTTTATCTCTAAATAATTTTTACTTCCTTCTTTTCTCTTTTTTGGAATACCAATTTGCTTTTTACCAGAAAGATATAAGCCAGTAAGAGATTTAGGATTATTCATGATCTGATTAGGCGTCCCTTGAGCAATGATTTCACCTCCATAGGCCCCAGCCCTAGGCCCCATATCTATAATTTGATCAGCAGATTTCATAACATATTCGTCATGCTCAACAACAATTACAGAGTTACCTATATCTTTTAGGTTGATAAGTGTTTTGATTAATTTTTCATTATCAGTGGGATGCAAGCCTATAGAAGGTTCATCACAAACATATAGAACTCCTGTTAGCCCTGCTCCAATTTGAGTAGCAAGTCTTATTCTTTGTCCTTCTCCACCAGAAAGAGTTGATGACATTCTATCAAGAGTTATGTAACCTAAACCTACTTCCATTAGAAATAAAAGTCTTGAGTTAATTTCTTTAAATATTTCTTCTGATATCTTTTTCTCAGTGATAGAAAGCTTTTTTATTTCCTTTGAATTTTTGTTTATCCATTCATAACATTTATCAATTGATAATGAAGTTGCTTCCATGATATTTTTTCCTAAAACAAAAACTGAAAGAGACTCAGGCTTTAATCTGTAACCTTTGCAATCTGAACAAGGGCTTTCTGACATAAATTTTAATATTTCCTCTTTTATTTTTTCAGAGTCTGTATTCAAGTATCTTTTTTCTATTGAAGGGATCAAACCTTTATAATACCTTGTTATATATTCAATATTTTCTTCATCATAATTTTTTTCAAAGTTTTTATCTATAACACCATAAAAAAGAAGATTTAGTACAGAACTATCGATTTCTTTTATCGGTTGATTTAAGTCTATGCTTAGTTCTTCCAAAATAGAGTAAAAGCTATTTTTATCCCATCTTAGGACAATTCTCGCATCATCTATCACAGACATTCCATTTTCTGCTAAAGAAAGGTTCGGATCTCTTATTAGTAGATGAGGATCTACTTCAAGGGAAAATCCTAAGCCTGTACATTTTTGGCAAGCACCAAAAGGAGTATTGAAAGAAAAACTTCTAGGCTCAAGCTCTGAAAGAGAAATATTACAGTCAACACACGCAAGATCTTCAGAGTAGATTATTTCACCCTCATTAATTTTTTCTACATATATAACACCATTGCCAAATTTTAATCCAGTTTCTATCGATGAAGACAATCTATTTTTATCAATATTTTCATTAATAATGAGCCTATCAACAACTATTTCTATATTATGCCATTTATTTTTTTCTAAATTTATTTGCTCCTCAAGATCAAAAATTTCCCCATCTATTCTAACTCTTGAAAACCCTTCAGACTTAATTTTTTCAAGAACACTGATATGTTGTCCTTTCATATGCTTTATTACTGGAGAAAGAATAATAAATCTTGTCTGATTTTTGAAATCTAATATATTGTCAACAATCTTTTGAACATCTTGTTTTTGAACTAGATTTCCACAGTTGTAACAATGAGGTATACCAATCCTAGCAAAAAGAAGTCTAAAGTAATCATAAATTTCCGTGACTGTACCTACAGTTGATCTAGGATTTTTTGATACGCCTTTTTGATCAATAGAAATAGAAGGAGATAAACCATCAATTTGATCAACATCTGGTTTTTCCATTCTTCCTAGAAATTGTCTAGCATAGGCAGATAGAGATTCAACATATCTCCTTTGACCCTCAGCATAAAGCGTGTCAAAAGCTAAACTACTTTTACCTGATCCTGAGACACCTGTTATTACAACAAATTTTTCTCTAGGAATCTCTACATCAATATTCTTAAGATTATGCTCTCTTGCACCCTTAATTGTTATTTTGTCAGATTTCAATTATTTTTAGATTTTATATATTAATTCTACAAATAAGTTCGAACGTTTTCGACAAAAGAATTATATTCATTTGCCATTTACAATATAATATTATTGTTGTTCAACTCTAATCAATTAATATGACAAGATTAGAAAGTCACTTTATGAATAATAAACAATTAGTTGATGATATAGACAAGCTTGTTGAAGATATACAAGTTAGTTCGGTGCTGAGTAACAATAAATTAATCAATAAGATATTTTCTGAGAAAATTATTCCTGTTTTATTTGAAATTAAGACTAACTTAGAGATAAGTAATCCAAGTCAAATTGAATTCAAAGAAAAAATAAATTATTGTGTTGCTACAACTTCTGACATAGTAGATCTCAACTCTGAATATTCAGTTTTTTACTCTAGAATCAGAATTTTGAGAGAAAATATACTAACAAAAATCAAATAATGCTTAGAGTAACAAAAAACAACATAAATATTTCTTGGGATGAAAATTATGATTGGAAAGATTTTTCTAATATAGTTCTAAAGTCAATTTTTTCTACATTAAAATTCGAGAGTATAGAAAAAAGGCTAATAATAGATGTTTATTTTATAGATAACAACGAAATGAAAAAACTTAATGATAAACATCTTGGCAATAACTATGAAACAGATGTTCTTTCTTTTAATTATTATGAAGGCTGGAAAAACGGTAAATTACTAACAAATCATGGGTTATTCCCTGGAGAAGAAAACCTTAATGAATTAGGCGAGCTTTTTTTATCAATTCCTAAAATATTGCAACAAGCAAAAGAAAATGATGTAAGTTCCTTAAAAGAATTATCTACAATGGCTATTCATGGAACGCTTCATCTTTTAGGATATAACCATGAAGTATTAAATGAAGAAAAAATTATGTTTTCTAAAACAGATAAAATATTAGAAGGCATAACTGAAGAATTTTAGAAATGACATTAAAAAGAGAAGTTTTATATCAAAAATGGAGGCCAAAAATTTTTTCAGATGTTGTTGGTCAAGACCATATAACTCTAACCTTAAAAAATTCCTTAATTAGAGATAAATATGCTCATGCTTATCTATTTACTGGTCCAAGAGGAACAGGAAAAACTTCAACAGCAAGAATTTTAGCTAAGGCTTTAAATACAGATATTGACCCCTCAGGAGAGCCATTATTAGAAACACAAATTTCTCAAGAAATTGATTCTGGAAAATTTTTAGATCTAATAGAGATTGACGCAGCTTCTAACAGAAGAATAGATGATATTAGGTCTTTACTTGAGAATGTTCAATTTATGCCTTCAACTGGTAAGTATAAGGTATATATAATCGATGAAGTGCATATGCTAACAAATGAAGCATTTAATGCTTTATTGAAAACTTTAGAAGAACCTCCTCCACAGGTAATTATGATATTAGCTACAACGGAGATACAAAAATTACCTGAAACAATTGTTTCTAGGTGTCAGCGCTATGATTTTAGAAATGTTTCTGATTCTCATATTGTAGATAGACTAAAGCATATTTCAGAATCAGAAAAGATTGAATGTGAAGATGAATTGTTGTGGTTTATTGCCCAAAATTCATCTGGATCGTTAAGAGATGCATGCAATTTACTTGAGCAATTATCAGTTGCATTTCAAGATATAACAATTGAAAATGCTAGAAATTTATTTGGAATAATAGATTCTAATATATCTCTAGAAATATTAAATAATATTATCTCTTATGATCAGAAGAAACTGATTGTTCTTTTACAAGAATTAAGAATAAAAGGTGTAGATTTTAGAATACTATCTTCTTCTATTATAGATTCATTAAGATTAGGATTGTTTACATCCAATGGAATATTATCTTTGGAAGGTTATTCAAATGATCATCTATTAAATGTAAAAAAAACTTTTGAAGGTATCGATTCTAAAAAATTATTATTAATGCTTGAAAATTTTTTGAGCTTAATATCCTTAAGGACAGAGACATTTGATATTTTACTAGAATCAGCCTTAATTCATCTATCATATTCTTTTGAAAATTCTACTCAAAAAGCCGAACCTATAAATAAACCTGAAAATTCTACTCAAAAAGCCGAACCTATAAATAAACCTGAAAATTCTACTCAAAAAGCCGAACCTATAAATAAACCTGAAAATAAAACTTTTGAGGATAATGGATCTAATGCACAGATATCAAAATTAGGTATTGAAGAAACTAATAAAGTAAGCATTGAAAATCATAATTCTATTGAAAAAGATGATTGGGAAAAAGTACTGTTTGACCTGAGGAGGGTAAAGTTTGGAAAAATGGTCCTAGGAGGTCTGCTGAGGAATGTTGAGATCCCTAAAAAGATTGATGATAAATTAACCTTAAAATTTAAGAGCAAGCATCTTCATGATTTGTTTAAAGCTGAATGGAAGATTGATTTAGCAAGAGAAGCTGTTAGAAATGCTGTCATTAAGGTCTATGGAGAAAAAATAAAATTAGTTTTAGAAGAACCAGAAGATGAGAAAAAAAATAATATAGATGAAAAAAATATTCTAGACAGTAGTATTGTTAAGTCGGCTTTAGCAATGGGTGCAAAAATAGAGGAAGAAAAGGAAGGTTAGATAATGTTTGACAAAATGAAACAAGCTGGAAGTTTAATGAAACAAATGAATAGCTTAAAAAAGAAAATTGATAAATTAGAAACTGTTTCTGAATCTAAAGATGGAATGATTAAAGTTACAGTAAAAGGTACTTCTAATATTCAATCTATAAAAATCAACGATGATTTCTTAGCAAATATTTCATCAAAAGATTTAGAAAAAAATTTGATTAAGACTGTGAATGATGCACTAAACAATGCAGAAAAATCTTCTAAACAAATTATGTCAGAAATGACAGGAGGTTTAAACATACCAGGATTATAATATGTCCCCACTTAACAAATTTCCATTTATGCCACGAGCTTTAAGCCAATTAGTTGAATCCTTTAGATTACTCCCCGGCATCGGTCCTAAAACAGCACAAAAACTTGCATTTTCCACTTTGAAAATGCCTCCTGAACAAGTGAATGATATTGCAAATTCTCTAAGGAATATAAAGTCAGAAATTATATATTGTAAAAAATGTCAGAATATATCTGAAGTTTCAATTTGTAGTATTTGTACTGATATAGATAGAGATGATTCTATAATTTGTGTTGTTGAGGAAGTTATGGATGTTTATGTGCTTGAAAAATCTCGTGCTTTTAAGGGAAAATTTCATGTTTTGCATGGATCGATTTCTCCTGCCAATGGAATTGGTCCAGACGAAATCAGGATTAAGGAATTAATCTCTAGAGTAGAAAGTGATTCTAAGATAAAAGAAATTGTGATTGCTACTAATTTGAATCTTGAAGGTGAAGCTACCGCTATGTATATAAATCAAGCTCTTAATAAATTTGAAAAAAATCTCAAAATTACTAGGCTTGCAAGAGGCCTTCCATCTGGCTCTGATATTGAATATGCAGACGAAACAACCATATTGCACGCTATGGGTTCTAGGGTAAATATAAATGAAAGCTTATAGAAAAAAGAAAAAATACTTACAAACTGAATCAATAGTTTTGAAAGTATTTGATTTTGGAGAAGCAGACAGAATCTTTACTCTTTTGACTCCAGATAATGGAATTATAAGAGCTGTTGCAAAAGGTGTTAGAAAGCCAAAATCTCGTATGGGAGGACATATCGATGTTTTGTCTAAGGTAAATATATATATTTCTTTAGGAGAAAACTTAAGTAATATATCTCAAGCAGAAATTATTAACAATTATAGTATTCTGAAAAAAGATCTATCACTTATATCTATCAGTTTTTACATACTTGAATTATGTGAAAAATTTTCAGTAGAAAATGATCCAAATAATGATATATATTATCATCTCTCATATACTCTAGATATTCTTCAAGAAAACTTACAGAATCCATTGCTTATTAGATGGTTTGAGATAAATTTACTTACTGTCTCTGGATTTTTACCTGAACTTTACAACTGCTTAATTAGTGGAGAAGAACTAGATGAAGGTGACCATTTATTTTCAAGTGTAAACGGAGGTTTGGTTGATAAAAAATATGCAACTTCAACAGATAGCTATATACCTATTGATAAAAATTCCATAAAAGCTTTGCGTTATTTATCTAATAATGGATGGCCAGAGGTTAATAAAATTAATTTTGGATCAAATTCATTAGAGAAATTAAAAATAATATTAAGAAAATACATTCAAACGATCACGAATTCCCAAATTAATTCTGAAAAATTCCTATCAAGAATTTTTTAATTTTTTCATAGGAAGAAGAGAGCATAATATAATTCCTGAAATAGCAATTATTCCACTCATTATAGAAATTCCAGAAAAATCATATCTAGAATATATAAATCCCGCAAAAATTGGTGCCATGAATCCAATAAGCGACATTCCAATAAAATTTAAAGCAGTCCCGCTTCCTTCGCTTCCTTTAGGAACTCTATCCATAGTTGCAGCTGTAACTATTGGCATTACCGAGAAGAAGAACATTCCTAAAAGAGTTATGAGAATTATTAAGCCTAAGCCTTCATCAAAAATTAAAAATAAAAATAGGTAAATAGCCATTAATGTCATAGATATTTGAATCACAGGTTTCCTTCCAAATTTATCTGAAAGTATACCCATTATAGGAGTTGAAATAATACCTGCTGCAGTAATCAATGCTATGTGCCATCCAATTACTAGAGCAGAGTAATTTAATTCTTCCTTTAGATATACAGCTAAAAATAATTGAAATGAGGTATGAATACTTGCTCGCATTGCTCCAAGTAATATCAAACCAATTATGACCTTATCTTTAACTAATGTTTTTGTTCTAAATTTATATTCTTGAAAAGACCAATTTGATGAAGATTCTGATCCAGCTGACTTGAATAGTATTAATACCAGTAAACCTGTTAAAATCATTGGAATAATAAGAAATAGTGATACATTTTCCCATCCAAAACCACTCATTTTTATTATTGACCCAATTGTTATTCCGGAAATTAAACCTCCAATTACTGGTGGACCTATAGTGTTTCCTATCTGTGCACCAGTTAGATGCATTGAAAGCACAAATCCTTTCTTATTAGGATACCTTGCAGCTAATGTTCCAAAAGCAGGTGCATGCCAAAAACTAGTTCCAAATCCAATCAGAATAACAGAGAGAATGATAACCATATAAACGTTTGATACTCCTAAAAGAAAGTAGCCCAAAGCAATAGTAAACATTGATATTGCTAATAGCCATGCGATTTTTTTTCTATACATATCTGATAATATCCCTGCAGGTATATTAGAAAGTCCACTAGAAACATTTAAGGCCGAAAATATTGCTCCATAAGCAACATCTGATAGAGCCAATGAAGTTTTCAACATAGGACCAATAACCGTTAATGCTCCTTGACCAAAATGTTTTATTCCGTGACCTAAAGATAATCCAATAACTAAACCAAGACCGGTTTTAGAATTTTTATTATTTTTCATATTGAATTCTCATAAATGAAATATTAATTTATATGTTATTTTTAATTTAGATACCTATTTATATCATGTTTTTTAATAAGATAAATAAAATTACTCGTAATACTATAATTGGATTTACTTTATTTGGTTTGTTGCTTTCTTTATTTTATTCATTGTTTAGCATGATTTTTATTTGTCCGACTAATAATAATTGTCCTTCTAGTACAATTCCAGCCTTAATAGTTATTTTTGTGGTTACTACTTTTTTTTCTATATTTGGATTACTTTTTGGTATGATTGTTGTGAAGCTTTATAATCTTTTTAAAGTAGAATAATTTAAGAAAATAAAATTTTGAGGTAAATATGGCAGAAAATAAATATAATCTTATAGTTATTGGGGCTGGCCCTGGAGGATATCATGCAGCTATAAGAGGCGCTCAGCTCGGAATGAAGGTTTGCCTTATAGAAAAAGATGACGGAACTGGTAATGGTGGATTAGGTGGCGTATGCCTTAATTGGGGCTGTATTCCGTCAAAGTCTTTATTAAGAAATGCAGAGCTATTAAATGAAATGAAAAATCCAGATGAATGGGGGTTTTCATTTAAGGAATTTAAGTATGATATTTCTAAGGCAATTGATAGATCAAGAGAAGTTTCTAAAAAACTTACTCAAGGTATTGAGTTTTTAGTTAAGAAAAATAAGATTGATTTAGTAATGGGTGAAGCAAAATTAACTTCTTCAACTACAGTTAGTGTGGGAAAAAATTCCTTCACAACTGAAAATATCATTATAGCTACTGGAGCAAAGCCTAGGTCATTGCCAAATCTTGATATTGATAAAGAAATAATTATCACCTCAAGAGAGGCGTTAGAACTACGTAAGAAACCTAAATCTATAGCTATTATTGGTGCATCTGCAATAGGATGTGAATTTGCGTATTTTTTTAATGCTTATGGGGTTGAAATAACTCTTTTTGAAATAATGGACAGGATTGTTCCTAAAGAAGATTCAGATATTTCCAAAGAATTGCAAAGACAATTTACAAAACAGGGTATTGTGTGTAATACTTCTTCAAATATTACTAATGTCAAGAAGGGTAAAAATGCTATAACTCTTGAATATGAAATTGATGGAAATAAAGATTCTAGTACTTTTGATAAAGTGATGTTAGGAGTTGGTATTCAGCCCAATACTGAAAACTTAGGATTATCTGAGGTAGGAATTACCTTAAACCAAAATGGATTTATAGAAGTTGATGAATATATGAAAACAAATGTTAATGGAATATATGCAATTGGAGATGTGACAGGTAAGCTTCCACTTGCTCATGTTGCATTTGATCAAGGCATCTTAGCTTCAGAACATATAGCTGGACATGAAGTTGAAGGTATAACAGATTATGTAAATATGCCTAGGTGTACCTATTCTTCACCCCAAATCGCAAGTATAGGTCTAACAGAAGAGGAAGCAAAAGATCAAAAAATAGATTATCAAATTGGAAAGGTACCTTTTCAAGTTGCAGGCAAGTCTATAGCAATCAATAATTATAATGGTTTTGCAAAAATTATTTCTAATAAGTCAACAGGTGAAGTAATTGGGGCTCATATTATAGGAGCAGAGGCTACTGAGATGATTGGAGAAATTGGAATGCTTAAGTATCTTGAAGGAACGACAGAAGAGCTTCATAGGCTAACCCATGCACATCCAACATTATCAGAGGTAATAAAAGAAGCTGCAGCTAATACTCACGATCAGGCGATACATTTTTAATTCTTTCAAAAGTCTAGGTTTATTTCCAGCTCAGAGGTTATGGATTCAAACCATTCTATAACCTCAGGATGATAAGGGATTCCTTTTGTGCTTCTTTCTAATCTAGATTCGTACTCTGGAAGACCTGGATAAATTACTCTCTCGTGACCAGGAGCTGGAGGTGTATTTTTTAATCCGCTAAGAAAGTCATCCATATTTTTCTTAAAAGTATCAGTATCACTGAAACAATCTATATTATAAGCAGCAAAATAATGACCACTTCCGCCTAAAAAACCTGCTTGTGCTCCTCCAAGCATTGAGCACATGATATCAACTATCGCTGCAAAGGCATATCCTTTATGTGATCCATTTTCTCTATCACCTCCGAAAGGAAGCATATATAATTCCTTCAATCTTCCATCTTCATGAAAATCTTTAGATTCAAGAGTTTCTTCATTCATAATTGGTGTTCCATCACTCTTTGCTAACCAATTTGAAGCAATTGGCACCTTTAATCTTTCAAGTAGTTTTATTTTATTTCCTGCTATTTGTGTAGTTGCAGCATCAAACATAAAATATGCTTCTTTATCAGCTGGTGCTGCCCATGCAATAGGATTAGTTCCAAATCTTGGCATTGCCCCATAAGTAGGCAACATTGCAAAACCACCTCCGCCGCTCATACAAACTCCTATCATATCCTCATCAATAGCCATTTTTGCATGATATCCTGCAGCTCCTAAATGACCTGCATTGTTTAATGTTGCGATACCTACGCCAGAATCTTTAGCTTTTTCTATTGCCATTGCCATTGCTTTTGGAGCAGTTTGTATTCCTAATCCCGAGTCACCATCTAGTGATAAGGTGGCGTTTGTTTCCTTTTTTATTTTGATTTGAGGATTTGGATTGATTTTTTTTTCTTGATACATCCTAACATAAGATCTCAACATATTAGATACACCGTGAGTATCAACCCCATTAAGATCAGCATATATAAGAACATCAGCAGATAATCTTGAATCAGAATCATTAACTCCCATTTTCATAAAAATTTGAGTTACTATATTGTGCATTTTTTTATGATTTATTCTGATTGCCTCATCTTCAGATACATGAAATCTCTCTAACATTCAGTCTCCTCCCTTATTATCTAAGATTACTTTAATTATTATAAATTTTAGATTTCTTTACAAAAGTTGTATCCATATGGCTTAATGATGATTTTATTTTTGAATCTAAAATTTTCAAACTTGATATAACTCTAAGCCTTCTGTACTCAGGAATGTCTTCTTCTGATATAGATTCTAACTCAATTGAAAAATTTAGAATTTTTTCTTCAATTGAAGTGTTCTTAATTTCCTTTTTTATTTCTTTACTAATATTTTCCTTTTCTGTAGACAAATCAATTCCATCGACAACATTCTTTATAATTTTTTCATAAGATATTTTAGGGTTATTTTTTACATTTTTTATAACTTTTTCTACATAAACACTTGATATTTTACCTTCTATGAATGGTTTAGCTATCTTGTTCTGTAAAGAAAAGTCTTCTAAATCTGCAATACATCTTGCCTCTTTAAAAGTAAGCTGTCCTTTATCTAGATAAGATAATAATTTGGGATCTAGCTTTTTTATTAGTGATTCATAATGATGTATTGTTCCTGGAGTAATTCCTGTTCTCCTACTTAATTCTTGTTGTGACATTTTTCTCAATTTCCTAAATTCTATAAATTCCATAGCTATCTTAGTAGGAGCCTTAAGTCCTGAAAAATATATTTCAGATAAATTTAGAGCATCTATATCAAGAATAGTATCTTTTATAATGCAATCAATTTTTGATTTATTTTTATTTTTTGCTGTTCTAAGTATCTTTTCACCACTATATAAGATGAAGTGATTATCTTTTTTTATTACCACAGGCCTCTTTTGTGATGAATTTCGTTTGTTTACTAAATTTCTTAGAGGCCTAAACTTGTGAATAGGATGTGTAGGATGTATAACTATATCATTTAAAGAAACTTTCATATTGTCCTTCTTTTATTATATTTATGATTAAATTTTCGTAGTTCTAAATTTTATTTTCAAAAATTGTCCTTGCTGGGAAATAATAATTCTTTTAACCCTTTTAGTTTAGAATTTTTTAAATATAATAGAGATAAATAAGATGAAATGAACTTGTTTTATGCAAAAAACAAAAAATAAAATACCCCCATATGTTTCTTTTAAAACATTCCAAACTTTTTTAGAATTTTTATCTGAAGGAATGCCAAATAGAATAGACAGAAGTGTTTGGTTAAACAAATTTTCTGGGTCTAATGGGACTCAAATAATGACAGCAATAAAATTTTTTGAACTTATTGATATTAATGGGATTCCAAGTGAGGATTTTAAGAATCTTGTTTCTAGAGATATAAATCTTCAAAAAAAGGTTCTAAGAAAGCTTCTTTATAAGTATTATTCTCCTATTTTTGATTTAGATTTATCAAACGCAACTAAATCTCAATTAAGAGAAGCTTTTAGAGGATTTGGAACTAAAGAAGGTGTAATTGTAAAATGTGAATCATTTTTTATACAAGCAGCAAAATACTCAGAGATTAAAGTATCCTCTCATATTCTTGCTCGAAGGCATAACTCAAACTCTTCTGATAAACCTAAGGCTGCGAAATCTACAAATGATTTTAATATTCAAAATAATAAAAGTGATACAAATATAAATCTAGCAAGATTAATTTTAGATAAATATCCTGATTTTGATCCAAATTGGTCTGATGAGTTAAAAAAATCTTGGATTGATTCTCTTACTAAGCTCTATGAAAGCTTAAAATAAAAAGAGTTGATTTCTCAACTCTTTTTATTTATTTCTAGTAATACTTAGGTTACATACCCATATCCATTCCGCCCATTCCTCCGCCTGGCATTCCACCTGGCATTGGAGCTTCTGGTTCTGGAACATCAGTTATCAATGCTTCAGTAGTCAAAATCATTCCAGCAACAGATGCAGCATTTTCTACTGCAGCTCTTGTTACTTTTGCAGGGTCAACGATACCCATAGATATCATATCTCCATATTTACCAGACTGGGCATCAAAACCGTAATTTGCTTTTTTGCTTGTTGAAACTTTTTCAAGAATAACAGCACCTTCAAATCCTGAGTTTTCGGAGATTACTCTTATAGGTTCTAATAGAGCTTTCTTGAGTATTTCTACCCCTGTATTCTCATCAGGATCCTCTAAAGTTAATGATTGAAGTGCATCTGAAGATTTGATTAGAACTGTTCCTCCCCCTGGCACTATACCAGACTCCACGGCTGCTCTAGTCGCAGAAAGAGCATCTTCAACTCTTTGTTTTTTTTCTTTCATTTCAATCTCAGTTGCTGCACCTACTCTTAGTATTGCAACTCCACCTGATAACTTTGCAAGCCTCTCTTGAAGCTTTTCTCTGTCATAATCAGAAGTAGTTTCTTCTATTTGACTCTGAATTTCTTTCATTCTTCCTTCAATTTCAGGTTTTGAGCCTTCTCCATCAACAAAAGTTGTATCATCTTTCTTTACAACAACTCTTGCACATTTTCCGAGATCATCTAGGGTTGCAGAATCAAGTTTTCTTCCAACTTCTTCAGAAACAACATTACCCCCTGTAAGTATCGCAATATCAGCAAGCATTGCCTTTCTTCTGTCTCCAAATCCAGGAGCTTTAACTGCAGCTACATTTATAGTTCCCCTTAGCTTATTCACAACTAGTGTTGCAAGAGCTTCCCCTTCAACATCTTCTGCTATAACAAGTAGAGGTTTTTTAGCTTGTAATACTTTTTCTAGAACAGGAACTAAATCAGATACAGCTGATATTTTACCATCAGTAATTAAAATATATGGATTTTCAAGAACAGCTTCCTGTGTATCTGGTGAAGTCACAAAATAGGGCGACAAGAAACCTCTATCAATTTGCATACCTTCAACATAATCAGTTTCATAATCAAGTGTTTTAGATTCATCAACAGTTATAACTCCATCTTTTCCAACCTTATCCATAACGCTTGCAATAAGATTACCCATTTCATCATCATGTGAAGATAACTTAGCTACATTTGAAATTTGATCTGTTTCAGACACGGGAATAGACTGACTAGCTATAGACTCTCTAACTGATACTAAAGCCTTATCTATGCCTCTTTTGATTGCCATTGGATCAGCACCTGCTGCAACTACCTTAAATCCTTCTGCAATTATTGCTTGAGCCAAAACAGTACTAGTAGTAGTTCCGTCACCTGCATCATCATTTGTGTTTTTTGATGCCTCTTTCAACAGTTGAGCACCCATATTCTCAAATGCATCCTCCAAGTCTATCTCTTTAGCAATTGTTACTCCATCTGAATTGACCTGAGGAGGTCCAAATTTTTTATCTACGATAATATTTCTTCCTCTAGGCCCTAATGTAACCTTTACTGTATCAGCAAGAATATCAATTCCATTTTTTAGTCTTGTTCTTGCATCTGCTCCAAATTTTAAGTCCTTTGCTGGCATTTTATTTATTCTCCATAGTTATTGTGTAATTAATTTTTTGATACATTATCCAACGATGGCTAATATATCACTTTCTCTTACGATTAAATATTCTTTTCCACCTTCTGAATATTCAGTTCCTGCATATTTGGAATAAATCACTTCATCACCGGTCTTAACAGATAAAGCAATTGTTTTTCCATCATCATTCACTCTTCCTTCTCCAGCAGCAACAACTTTACCCTTTTGAGGTTTTTCTTTTGCTGTATCAGGAATAATTATTCCTCCTGAGCTTTTAGAATCATCTTCTTCATTAGGTTCAATAATTAGCCTATCTCCTAATGGCTTAAGTTTAAGTGCCACTTATACATTCCTTCCTTTTTTATTCAGTAAATTAAGATACTCAAATAAAAATTGATTTATAATTTTACATCTTCTATTTTAAAATATTTTCACAACCTGTCAAATAGAAATCATTATATAACTATGTTTAGCAAAAATAGGATTTATCTTGAAGTTAATATTCCGCCATTAATATTTGTTGATTGTCCTGTAATAAATCTTGCTTTATCGCTAGCTAAGAATCCCATTAGATCAGCAACCTCTTCATCAGTTCCTACTCTACCCATAGGAATAGAATCAGCCCTACTTTTCCTGAAAGCTCTTTCTCTATTATTTAGTGCTCCATTACAGTACCACCATTTTGGTTAATAGATTGACCATGTATCCAAGAAGCAGCTTCAGTACATAAATACGCACAAAAATCCCCTACCTCTTCATCTGTACCATTTCTACCAATTGGTGTTGTATCAGCCATATTACTCCAGGTTTCACCCCTTCCAAGTACATCCATCCTGTGTGTATCAACTGCACCTGGACAAACTGCATTAACATTAATATTATGCGGTCCTAATTCCCTAGCCATTGATTGAGTCATTCCAACTATTGCAAAATTAGCTCCATTATAGGCTAATGTATTAGCAGACCCCTTTTTACCTGCTGTTGAAGAAATATTAACTATTTTTCCTCCATTTCCTCCAGCAATCATATGTTTTATTACAGCTTTAGTGCACAGAAATGTGCCTGTAACTTTAATGTCCATTACCTTTTGAAAAGTGTCTTCTCCTAAATCTAGAATAGGAACTCTATCTTCTGCTCTTGCATAAGCTGCATTATTAATTAATATGTCTATTCTTCCAAATTCATTCATAGTATCATCAACCATTTTTTGAACATCTTTTTGACTTGTTACATTTGAAATTAGTGGGAGTGCTTTTTGCCCTTCATCTCTTATTTGGTCAGCAACACTATGAATATCTTTCCATCCAATATTTTTTTCATCTTCAGGAAACGACTCTGGGCTTCTTCCTGTTCCAGTAATAACTACATCTGCACCTAGTTTTGCCAATGCAACTGCTGCTGCTCTTCCAATTCCTCTTAATCTACCTGCTCCAGTTACTATAGCTACTTTACCTTTAAGTTCTTTGTCCATTTTTCCCTCAATTTTCATTTTTAATATTTTCCATAATTCTAATCTATTAAGTTGTTTATTTTAACCATAGAATTTTCAATATCATCAGTAATTATGGTTATATGCCCCATTTTTCTTCCTATTTTTATCTCATCTTTTTTATAAAGCTTTATAAAATGGTTATCCATATTTTCTATTTCTCTGATAATGTCTTTATGATTCTTTTTTAAAAAAAAATCACCGAGTAAGTTTTTCATCAAAGCTTTTTTATTTGATACTGGTGTATTGATTTTTTTGTTAGAAATTATGTCTCCTAATAAGCCAAACTGTGAAATAGAATGAGATTCAATAGTTAGATGCCCCGAATTATGGGGCCTTGGAGCTATTTCATTGAATAAAATATCATCTTTATTATCAATAAACATTTCAATTGCTAAGATACCTGTTAATTTCACTTCATTTGAAAATCTTTTAGCCAAATTTATAGCTTGTTCTCTAATTTTTTCAGAAATTCTTGCTGGATATATTGAAATATCCAAAATCCCATTTTTATGTATATTTTCAATAGGATTAAAAAAAATACTATTCCCCGAAAGATCTTTACCTATGATAACTGAAAACTCTTTTTTAAAATTAACTAGTTCTTCAATAATATAATCCTGATCTTTTTCTAGAGAAGTGAGTATTTTATCAACATCATTTGAAGAATTTATTCTATATTGCCCTTTCCCATCGTAACCTAAAGTATTAGTTTTTATTATAAGAGGAAACTTGATTTTAGATTTTTCAATAATTCTGTATAGGTCTTTATCCTTATTGAAGCTTGCAAAATTAGGAGTTTTTATTCCATATTTCTTAAAATTATTTTTCTCATTTAATCTATTTTGTGAAATTGATAAAATATAAGGACTTGGATGTATTTCAATATCTTTATTTATCAGTATCAAGCTTTCAATTGGAACATTTTCAAATTCATAAGTGATAATATCGCAGTTTTTGGATAAATATTTCAAAGCGTCGATATCATCAAATTTTTTTTTAATATGAATTGCAGCAGTGTTTTTTGCTGGTGGATTTTCTGAAGGATCAATGAAAATAACTTTTTTACCAATGCTAAACAAATATTCCGATAACATCTGACATAATTGTCCACCACCTATTATACCTATAATATTATTTTCCAATTTCTACTCTAACCAAGTTCCAATATTACTATCAGTAGAAACACTTTCTGTAACTTCAGATATTCTTTTAGATAATCTTCCGGCTAAATCTTCATCACTCAAGGATAGAATTTTTGCAGCAAGTAAAGCTGAATTTTCTGCTCCTGATTGACCAATAGCAACTGTAGCTACTGGTACACCCTTTGGCATCTGAACAATAGATAATAAGGAATCTAAACCATTTAAGTTTGAAGATTTTATAGGAACTCCGATAACAGGAAGTTCTGAAAGTGAAGCGACCATACCTGGAAGGTGTGCTGCTCCTCCAGCTCCAGCTATTATTATCTTAATTCCTTTTTCTTTTGCTTTTCTAGCAAAATTAAACATCGCTTCTGGAGTTCTGTGTGCAGAGATAATTTTTGTTTCATGAGGTATATTAAGTTCTCTTAGTACCTCTGAAGATAATCTCATGGTATCCAAATCGCTTTTACTACCCATTATCACCGAAACTAAGGGATTTTTAGATTTATTATTCAATTTTAACTCCTAGTTTTGTAAAAAGTTAATTATTGCATTTATTGAATGCTTTGGTTCTTCAAAAGTATTTTTATGATTAATACCACTTAGTACTTGAAAATTGCTTTTTGGGGTTTCCTTCATAAGTTTCTCAGTTAATTCAAAATTATCATCTTTTTCTCCCATTACAATAAGATGATTTTCTTTTTTCCATTTAATCTTTTCAAATGCCCCTTCCCAATTAAGGGCTTCCTTAAAAATTTTACTATAAGTAAAATAATTTTCTTCACCTGTTTTCTTGCCTAGTTTTTCCATAGCCTCTGATCTTTTTTTAAATCTTTTTTCTTCTAACTTTGGAGAACCTGGGTGCATCCCCAATGATATTAGCTTTTTTAAGTTAAATTTTCTTGATGCTAATTCAAAACCAGCTCTTGCACCCATGGAAAAACCCATATAATCAAATTTTGTTATTTGTAATGCTTCAATTAATTTAATTATATTTTTTGTCATTTCAGGAACAGTCAATTTATTTGAATTAATATTACCTTCATTAATTCCATGCCCTATAAAATCAAAAACATGCACTGTTCTTATGGATGATAATTTTTCCACCCATCCGGTTTCTATCCATGAATTTTTATTTTGAGCCATTCCATGCCCCAAAATTAAATCAGGGCCTTTACCAAATGTTAAATAAGTTGCCATCTAAGTCTTTTTATTTGATTATTTATATTTATCATTATAGAGTAAGAAATTTTATGGAGTTAAACTTGACTGAAGATCTTGAAAAGATAGCAATGGTCGTCACTGCACATCCAGATGACGCAGAATGGGGATGTTCAGGCTCTGTAGCTAAATGGACAAGACTAGGCTGGGAAGTAATTTATGTCCTAATTACTGACGGTTCGAAAGGTACTGAAGATAGATCTATTTCAAGCAAACAACTTTCTGAAATTAGAGAAAAAGAACAAAGGGATGCAGGTGAGATATTAGGCTTAAAAGCTGTAGAATTTCTGGGATATCCTGATGGATATTTAGAACCCACTCTAGATGTAAGAAAAGATATTTCAAGAGAAATTAGAAGATATAAACCATCAATTTTGATTACAACTAATCCTAATAGAGATTTACAGTCTTCGGGTTACATAGGACATCCTGATCATTTTGCTGCAGGAGAAGCAGCTTTATCAGCAGTTTTTCCTAGCGCAAGGGATCATCTAACCTTTCCAGATTTACTTGAAGAAGGATTTGAACCTCATAAAGTCAAGCAAGTCTGGATAAATATGTTCAATATGGGTAACAATGCTAATCCAAATTATTTTTTTAATCCTCTTGAAAAAGTAGATGTAGATAAAGCCACAGAAGCTCTTTTAGCCCACACAAGTCAAATCCCTGACCCTGAACAAGCTAGAAAATTTCATCAGCAAAGAAGAGTTGAAGTTGGTAAAATCTGTAATAGTGATTATGCAGAAGCATTTGCTAAATTTGAATTAGGTTAATTTCTA